>Ga0183260_10000477_pt1 | contig 33810 bp, 27 predicted proteins | sample AntDrymUQ4972206_2_FD_129768 | JGI IMG/M metagenome (GOLD analysis project Ga0183260, IMG submission 129768) | Polar desert sand microbial communities from Dry Valleys, Antarctica - metaG UQ497 (22.06) (version 2) (version 2) | ecosystem: Environmental > Terrestrial > Soil > Desert | place...
CTTAATGATTATGCACGTAACCGTTCTGAAAAGGTATTTCACAGACACATTACACAGATTTAGACAAACATCTATAATACAATGCAAAAAAATAGGATCATTGAAAACTTCCCTTTTAGATTTTAATTTTTTCTACTGTGTAAATCATAATGAAAAAAAATATCCCTTATATTTAGAAAGTTATGTAAACGATCCCACGGATCAGAATGAGTGTGTTGAGGGTTTCCTCATATGTGCAGACTGTAAAAAGAAATTTCCAATAATCGATGGGATTGCAATAATAATTAACGATATTGCAAAGTATGCATCAAAACGAGTGTCAACATTTGGTAAATGGTTTTCAGATTCTAAAAGTGAAGGTATGAAGACTTTTCTAAAAAATTTGTCATTGGATTTGGACAAAAATAACCCAAAAGAGGACCGATATGAAGAAGATGGTCTATATTTTCAAAGTTACAAATGGCTTCACAATGAAAATTTTGAAAGTGATAAGTTTCTCCTCCTAATGAGGTGGAAAATAAAACCATCTGATGTGTATAGAAAACTCACATCAAATATTCCTTTCAATCCTGAGGGAATTGCCTTAGACTTGGGATGTGCGTTAGGTTTATCCACGATCGAGTTAGCAAAAAAATTTTCATTTGTTTTTGGAATAGATTCGTCATTTTCTTTTATTCAAGAAGCCAAGAAGAAGATAAAAGAACTGGGAGTGACAAATATGGAGTTTATTGTATCTGACATTTTGGATTTACCTTTCAGAAATCAAAAATTTGACCTGATATTTGGGTTGAATATCGTCGAGTTCTTGCCTGTTGATGAGCTCCTACCAAAAATACACCATCTCCTAAAGCCACATTCTCTGTTTATTACAACCACACCCTACGATTACAATCGAGAGATAGTTTACAATAAAAATATGAATGATCAGATACTACGCTCAACTTTGGAGAAAAAAGGTTTTGAAGTTACTATCAGAACAAAAAAAGAAGCGTTTATACCGTGGATCTTAAAAGTTAATGAGAGGACATACTTGTTCTACTTCCTTGATCTCATTGAAGCAAAAAAAATATCGAAACACAAGTATTAAACTTATGTGTCATTATTCCATACCACTTAACTGATATTATTTCCACAGTAAAAACTTATGAAGCTTGTTCCAAAATATAATTATATTAATTTACAAAAGACATAGCAGGTCTAATGAAAATAGTATTTATGCAATCCTTATCACCTTCATATTCATTCTTAGATTATAACGAAAGTGAGGTCGATAGTTCTATACCCTCAAATTGTTCTTTATACCTTTTTGGAAGAGCCCTAATCACAAGGAACATAGAATTGATTAATTCTTTGTATAATTTAGAGACCGTATTAGTTCCCAAGAAATTAAATTTTATTTCAAGCTTTATAAAATCGACCACCGATATACCAGTTGAGGAAATTGATGAAAATACTTATGGCAAATTAATAAAAAGCGAATTAAGGGTTTCTAATAAATTCGAAGTCACCGAGAAAAACAATACTGAAAGTTCCAACAATCATATTCAACAAAATACGCTAGTTACAAATAAGAACTTATTATTCCTCCCTTGTAATACTGTCATAGGAAAAAAGTCCACTAGGAAAAGTATTGAATACTACAAATTTCAATATCCGTGGGAATTTTTAGAAATCATACAGGAACTCCTCAAGAATGAGGTAACATTTTCTATTATTTCCAATAAAGCAACAATTGCAAAAACTGCGATTATTGAAGGTCCATGTATTATAGAAGACAATGTTGTAATAGATGATTTCGCAAAGATTAAGGGCCCAGCTTATATAGGTAATGGTAGCTTTATTGGCATGGGATCGTTAATCCGTAACAGTATGCTTGATTACAACACAAGTATTGGTTTTAACTGCGAGATTGGGAAGACATATTTCGCAGGGAATGCTAAAATTTCGCACCATAACGTAATTCTGGATAGCATAATAGGAAAGAACGTTTGGTTTGGTGGTTACTCAGGAACTGTAAACGTTTTATTGACCCGAAAGAATGTCCAGTACAGGATTAATAATGAACTAATCGACACAGGAAGAAATCATTTTGGCGCTGTAGTCTCTAATAATAGTTCGATAGGCGCGTCGGTCATAATCCTCCCTGGTCGCAAGATTCCCCCTGATTCAATTATCCCAGCTGGCACTATTTTTTCAAAATAGTTGTGTTAGTTGGATATGGCAACATAGACTTTCTTCATCAAGAAGTTCTGTTTGATACTTCTTTGAAGGATTTGAAAGACATCGCCTCATCTTTTAGAGATTCTGATAGGAGGTTAGTGGAAATTTCATTCAGAGATTCGTTCCCAGTCAAAAGATAATCCCTAAAGGATTGGTAACTTTTGATCTCATTATAAAAAGAGTTTACCAAGCTCTTCTTGGCAGAATCAAAGGCATCTGGAGATTCCGTTTGGTTAAATTTATTCATCTGCTTTGTAAAATTTACCAAGTAGTTGTTAGTCAATTCAGCCATCGTTTCATTCGATACCTCTCTCAATTGCCAGAGTGCTATTTCGTCTTGATATGCCCTTGTTAGATTCGCAGACTCTTGTGTGAGGCTAGCAAAATAGTTTGCGTAATCGTCCTGCGTAGTTTGGACTGATCTCACATTTACATAGAATAACAATATAATAGCTATTGAAGAAAAAGATATAAAAAATATAGTCTTTAGTTTATTGGATTTGTTCATGTGATCAAATGAAATTACTTAGATAAAAATTCTCGCAAAACGTTCTACTAATCTAATATGCTTTCAAATTTGATAATTTTACGAATGCTTATTTTGGACATTAATTGATTGCTTCTTCCACAAAGTAAATCCCTTATGATCTATCAAATCGATATTAAATCTAGTAGCAAGTTCCAATCTTATTTTATCAGATTCCAAATAATTTTTCTCAGACCGTAACAAGCTTCTTTTGTTTATTTGATCCTCTATCTCTTCAATCTCCTGCTGAGATACTTGCTGGATTCTCAACCCAGTTATGAACATGAATCTTTTTAACAAGCTAAAAGTCTTAGTTAAGAATTCATTATCTACCGGATTATCCACTGAAAAAAAATTATTAATCCTTGTAACGAATTTTAAGAATATAGTCATCGCATTTGCAAAATTTAAATCATTATTGAGATATTCTTCAAACAATTCTAGGTAATTCGTTAGCTCAGTTAGCATGGGTCCTTGAACTGATTTACAATTCTCATAAATAAAAGAGTTCCTGGTTCGAAATTCTAACTCGTAATAAGCATTAGAAATCTGATTCCATCTGCGTTTTGTTTCATTGATTATATCTTGTGTATAATCTAGCGGTTTCGTATAATGAGAGGAAAGGCAAAAAAGCCTTATTACGTTTGGTCCAACTTCTTTTAGTAGTTCTGAAATCTTAATTGTATTTCCTATAGATTTTGTCATTTTTTCAGAGTTAATTGTCACCATCCCAACGTGCAGCCATAATTTCGAGAATTGGGTTTCAAATAATCCCTCTGATTGGGCAATTTCATTTTCATGATGCGGAAAAATTAGATCCTGACCTCCTCCGTGTATATCGATATTAACTCCCAAATACTTTGAAGCCATTACTGAACACTCTATATGCCACCCTGGCCTTCCGCTTCCCCATGGACTAGTCCATGTTGGTTTTGAGGAACTAAATTTCCACAAAGCAAAGTCTCGTGGATCATCTTTAGTTTCATCAACTTCAATCCTCGCACCAGAAATTATTGATTCTTTGTTCTTTTTAGACAACTTACCATATCCGTCGTAAGATCTTACCCTAAAGTAAATTCCGTTTAACCCCACGTAAGCTTTATTTTTTTCAATTAATTTGCTAATAAAGTCGATGATATCTGGTATATGCTTTGTTACCTTCGGATATGATGTGGCCTTCATCACGTTTAAGGCATCAAAATCTCTAAAGTAACTTTCTGTATATATTTGAGAAATATGTTCAGCATCAGTTTGTTCACTACTAGCCTTTGCTATTATTTTGTCATCAATATCAGTAAAATTTTGTATAAATATCACTTTGGCATTTTGAATTACCAGGAACCGTCTTAATACGTCAAAAACTAGTATGGTCCTTGCATGCCCGATGTGACAATCATCATAAACGGTAACACCACATAAGTAAATTTTTAATACATCATCGGTTGTATTAATTTCTTCTACCTTGTTTGTTAATGTATTACTTAATTTCATTTCTAAAGGAATCTTAGCAAGAAGACTAAACGTCTAGATAGATTTCATTTTTTCTAATTTGAACAGGGAACGTGGTCAATTTTATACCCTCCATATAGTCTAGTAGCTCGCCTGTTCTGATATTGTAATGCCAAAAATGCAGCGGGCACTCGACGACTTCTCCGTTAATTTTGCCTGGTGCTAAAGAACCATCCTGATGCCTACAAAGTGCCTCGATAGCATAATATTTGTTTTTTGATAAGAATAGAGCTATTCTCTGCCCATTAATATTAAGTTCCTTACCACTGCCTTCTCGTACGTCGTCTTTACTGGCTACTTTAATCCATGTCATCTAACAATGCATAATACTTTATTAAAAATTATAAATGTTTTTTTAATTTATTTGGATCATATACAGTTAAATTAAATTCAATAAATAGAGGTATACAAGATAGGCACAAATGAACAATCTGTCCGAAAACAACAACCATAACTCGACCGGTACTCATCCAGATTCTGATACTCTGAATCCCAAAACAAACGATATCCATGACATTCTAGCAGAGAATGAAAAATATAAAAGATCTAGGATTGTTATAGAAAAGAATCTTATAGTTACTTCAGCCCTGCCTTATGCGAATGGCCAGATTCATCTGGGACATATCGCATCAACATATCTACCAGCCGATATTTTCACTAGATTCGTCAGGTTGACAGGTAGACAAATTTATCATATTTGTGCTACTGATGATTATGGTACACCTATCCTGATAAAAGCCGAGAAGGAGGGAAAGACCCCTGAAGAGTATGTTAGAGAATGGAATGAAAGGGACAAAAAAGATTTTGAATCCGTGGGCATTAATTTTGATTATTTTTCAAAGACTAGTTCCCCTCAAAATATAAAGTTTGTGCAGGATGTATTCATGGAGCTGTATAAAAACAATCACATAAAAGAGGAAATTGTGGTTCAGTTTTTTTGCTCATTTGATAATAAGTACCTACCAGACAGATATGTCATAGGTAGATGTCCATTTTGTAACTCCGAAAACCAATATTCTGATCTTTGCGAATCATGTGGTAGAGTCCCCGAACAAATTCTGGACCCTAAATGTGTCCTGTGTGGAACACCACCTGTTAAGAAGGAAAGTCTCCATTATTTTTTTAAATTATCTGATTTTGAGAAAGCCCTAAAAATTTGGCTTTCCGATAATAAGAATTTACAAGAGGACGTAGTAAAATATGTTTTAAACTGGATTACTGCAGGTTTGCAGGACTGGGATATTACTAGAGATTTAACTTGGGGGGTGCCCATTCCAAAGATTCAAGGATTTCAGAATTATGAAGACAAAGTATTTTACGGTTGGTTTGACAATCACCTATGCTATATTTCATCATTTAATACTTTTGCAGAAACCATTCTTAAGAAAGATGGTAGGAAACTTTGGAATGATTCTGAAATCATTCATTTTATAGGAAAAGATATAATCTATCATCACTATCTGTTTCTCCCTGCTATCAGACTTGGAATTAAAAGTGAGTACAAATTACCTGATAGAATAGTTACAAGAGGTCATTTACTATTCCAAAATAGGAAGCTATCAAAGAGTAAAAATTGGTCGATAACTATAGGAGGATTTACAAAGTCATTTGACCCGGATTATCTTAGATTCTATTTTTCTACTATTATCCCATATTCACAATCTGACATTAATTTTGACTGGGATAGTTTTTATGAAAAAATTAATAATGAGCTTATATCAAACATAGGAAACTTTATCAACCGCACACTCTCTTTTACCATGAAACAATTTGAGGGAAAAATCCCTGCAAGAACTAATCTGGACAGTGTTGATAAACAAGCATTAACAGAGATTACGCAAATCGCATACATTGTAGGAGGATTAATTTTTGGTAACGAAATAGATAAGGCGATGAAGAGGATACTGCAGTTTAGCGCCTTTTTTAACCAGTACTTCCAGTCTAAAGAACCTTGGAAGTCACATCATGATTCAAATAATTCCATTTGGATAGCTGCCAATGCGGTAAGATCAATTGCGATATTATTATTTCCATTCATTCCCTCATCCGCCCAGAAAATCTGGAAACAATTGGGGATTTCCGAAAATTTATCCGCCCAAGACTGGTATTCAGCATCTGAGTTAAGACTTCCTCAAGGTCATCTTATTGGTAACGACATAATTCCCATTTTTAAAAGGATTGAAAGGACCGAGATTGAAGATCAAAAAGCTGGATTTTTGGATACTGGATTAACAAAAGCGAAAACTTGAGATAATTATTATATTGCTTGTTTTTTAAAATTAGAATGACGACGAATATGGCTGCCGCAATGATAGGACGATTTCAACCATTCCATTTGGGACATTTGGAATTAGTTCGTCAAATATTGAATGAAAATGATGAAATAATTATTCTGATAGGAAGTTCACAAGCAAATTACACCGTAAAAAACCCGTTCACTGCGGGAGAAAGGGTTTGGATGATTAGAGATAGCCTCAATGAATCAAAAATAGACATGTCCAAAATATTCTTGATCAATGCAACTGATGATGAAAACAACGCGAGATGGTTCAGCAATATCAGGTCATTGACTCCGCCGTTTAAGGTTCTTTACACCGGAAACAATTTTGTCAGAACCCTGCTTAAAAAAGAAAACCTAATCATCAAAGAACCAAAATTGCTAGAACAAAATTTATTAAAAGGCTCAGTAATTCGGAAATTAATCCTTGAGAACAACTCCAAATGGCAGGAGCTTGTTTCTGAATCGGTAAAAAAAGTCTTTAGAGAAATTGCCGCAGTAGAACGTATTAGAAGCATCAATCAAACTTGGATGGATTCCCCTTTCTCTGAACATAAAAAATATACAAAATAATCATCACCAGTTCCTATTTTCTCGCATCAAATCAGCACCCACATGCATTAATAATATGATAATGAGATTATTTAACGACTGTGTAAAATTTTTCTTGACTATAGTTATTTTTTTGATGAAATTTTAGATAACTCGATACATAGGAAGTTGAGCTGAGTAAACTACGCAAAGATGATAATTGATCGTTTTAATTTTCGAAATTCGTTATGATCTCTACTCTTATGATCTTTAAGATGAGATCCATGAAAAATCGAATTTAAAATCTAAATGCTCTATGCAATTAACTTCTCGTCCCTGATTTTACTTTTTGTTATGCAGTAACAGTCAAAGATTCAACCGATCATACTAAATTAACTAGATTCTTAATTACCTTTGACAACTATGATTTTCATAGTTATAATCAAATCTTAGTCAATATTTGACCCTAGATATCACCAAATTATTCTCATTGTATATTGAGTTTTATTAAGCTAAGAGACTAGTTAGAAAAGTCAACATGGTTTTAGCATGACAAGATTGAACCAATTATTGTTATCAGAAAAAATCTTTTCTATCGAAAAACCAGATCGAATTGCTAATCTTTGAATTTTGTCTTCACTATATTTGAAAGAGCTTTCAGTGTGAATAGTTTCACCCTGAGGTATATGAAATATTTTATCATATCCTGATATTCTGACTTCTTGATCTGATTTAGATTTGAGATGCATCTCCATACGATCTTTTTCCTTGTTAAAGAAGGCATAATGAACATATTCATGAAGGTCAAAATTACACCCCAACTCTCTATTCATTCGAGTTAATAAATTTAAATTAAATTGAGCAGTGTATCCTGCTTTATCATTATAAGCAGGTTCAATGAGAAATTCATCCTTTATCATATCAAAACCAACAAGAAGATAGTCCTTATCATTCATGTTGAGTCTGACAGCCTTTAAAAAGTCTCTAGCTTCATCAATTTCAAAATTTCCTATACTAGAACCAAAGAAAATTATTAGTTTAGAAAATGAATCGAATTTAAAATTGTTCTCAAACAAGATATTATTGCAATCTTTGATCCCATTTATGTAATCATTAGGAATACCTTTAATCATTATATTCTCATTCTGTGTTTCCAGATCAGTTACCACAGAATCTAAGAAATTGAAGGAAATATCGATTGGAAAGTAATACAGTTTATCTTGCCTTTTCAGTATCATGTCGAACAGATGCTTGGTTTTTTTTGAACTACCACTTCCCATCTCTATTAAAATGATCTCTTTTTGAATATCCTGTAAAATCTTATATGAATATCCTTCTAGTATACTATTTTCTGTTCTAGTTGGATAATATTCAGGTTGAACAGTAATTTGTTCAAATAAGTATGAACCTCTACTATCATATAAATATTTAGAAGGTATCGATTTCTGAATAGGATTAGATAGTCCTTTCAAGATATCGGTTCTAAATCCTTCGATGTTATCATCCAAATTCAAATTTTACTTAATGTTTAGGAGTAAGATATAAATATTTTTGTTATCATCGCCTATTCTCATAGGATAATAACCCTTGCATCTGCCTTACTTACATGCACCAGTTAACTTTTCTTATACCTGAAGCTATTCAATTTGATCAATTCATTGTATGATCCAAATCTGTCAGGATTGATTTTGTCGAGAGAATTTTCTGACTCGATTTCCTCTCTAGTCCTAAAATCTTTTATGATTTCATATTTTGATGTTCTCTGTGCTGGGATCTTACCTGCCGCCTTGATGATTTTTCGCATATCCACAGGCCTTATAAATTGTCCATACTGCGATCCCGCAGAAGTTGATATACTCTCGTTAATTAAACAGCCGCCCAGGTCATTTGCTCCAGCACTGAGCAATATTTGGGATAATTTTGGTCCCTCTTTAACCCACGAAACCTGAAGATTGTCAATAAAATTATTGAAGAAAATTCGTGAAATCGCATGCATTTTCAAAATTTCTATACCGTCAGCTCCGGGCCTAATGTTTTTGACTAAATGATGATTTGACATTGGAGCGTCATAGTGAACGTAACTTAAAGGAACAAATTCTGTGAATTTTCCATGTTGTTTTTGAATATTTCTAATTATCTCTAAATGAGCAACAATATCGCTATTGCTTTCGACATGCCCATACATTATTGTGGAAGTGGTTGGTATGTTAAGCTTGTGTGCTGTAGAAATTACATCGATCCATTGTTCTATGGTAATTCGACCTGGAGAAATCTTGTTTCTTATCTCCTTTACAAGAATCTCCGCTGAGGTTCCAGGCAAGCTACCTAGACCGGCCTCCTTTAGCATTTTTAAATAATCATGAATCTTTGTGTTAGACAATGTAGATCCATACAATATTTCCTCTGGGGAGAAGGCATGAATATGTATCTCAGGTAATTCCTTCTTTATCGCTTTGCATATGTCGACGTAAAAAAAACCATCCATTTTAGGAGGCAATCCTGCCTGGATACATATTTCAGTAGCTCCAAACTGCCATGCTTCTTTAGCCCTCCTTACTATCTCTTCAATTGGTAAAAGATAACCTTCTTCCACTCTAAAATCTCTGCTGAAGGCACAAAATCCACATTGTTTTATACAAACATTTGTAAAATTAATATTTCTATTTATAACATAAGTCACAATTTCACCATTAGTACGCCTTCTAAGTTCATCAGCAACACGAATTATAGCGAATAAACTAGGTCCAGTATCTTCAAACAGCTTTAATGTATCGGCCGATGAGATTTCCTTCCCATCTAAAGCCCTTCCAAGGATCGAAGAGATTTCAGGATCGATATTTCTAAATATATTCTCAATATTCATTATTAACGAACTCCTCTCTGACCAAGCCGTACTTATCTATCAACGGTTCTATATAGTCTTTAAGGTCATTATGCACAAATTTCCCTGACAAGTCCGAATTAATTATGTATTTTGAATACACCGGCAAACGTGCCCTTAATGTAAATCCTTTTTTTCTTGTTACTGTACTAACATTTTCAATAGTTGGCCATGGTGATTCTGGATTGACATGATCTGGTGTAATCGGTGAAATGCCGCCCCAATCATTGATCCCAGCATCAAGGTAATTTGAATATACGTCTGGGCTTAAGTTGGGTGGGACCTGAAGACTGATATCTTCCAAAATTATTCGAGCTGCTGTAATACATCTTAAAAAGTATGGATATGAAGGCGATTTTGCATATTCCATTAGGGTCCCTTTCTTTGGTAAAAAATTTTGCATAATTACTTCTTGAATGTGACCATATTTCTTATTAATATTATTTATTAGTAACAAGGATTCAACTACTTCGTCAAAACTTTCATCTATACCTATTAAGAGTCCTGTAGTAATTGGAAAATTAAGTTCACCAGCTGAAATTAATGATTTTAATCTTACTTTAGGGTTTTTGCTTGGAGCTTTTTCATGAGCTTTCCCTTTATCAGTCAACCGTTCGCTAGAACTCTCCAGCATCATACCCAAACTTGCATTAGTAGATTTTAGCATAGACATCTCTTTTTTTGTCAGGCTACCAGCATTTGTGTGAGGTAACATTCCAGTCTGTGAGAGTATTTTTTCACTTAGATCTGCCAATAACTCGGACAGATTCTGATATCCAAGTACTGTAAGCCACCTTTTGGCCTCTTTATATTTAATCTCGGGTCTCTCACCGGTTACAATCAATGCCTCAGTACATCTTGCTTTTTTTCCCAGTTTAGCAATTGCTATTGCTTGAGATGGGCTTAGCATAACAGCTTCGGCCTCAGTAGGTTCTTTCTTGTATGTACAATATGAACATGAATCTTTACACAAATTAATCAAATTGATAAAAACTTTTCTTGAGTACGTGACAAACTTGTTGTCTATCTTGTTACGGAGTGAAGTGGCTAATATGCTAAGGTCTTTAATCTCAGCATTGAACAACAAATCCTTGAGTTCGTAATTGTCAATCGTTTTTTTTTCGATTATCTTATAAATGATTTCGTTGGAAAAGAATTTTTTTGATAAATATTGATGGTTTTGGATTCCATGTACAGTCATTTATTGTTAATGAATCTACATAGTGAATCTTTACATTAAAGCCTTACTATGATAAAGTTTAAATTGATAGTTATAGGTAAAAATATTTCTCAATTAATCAATATTCATGCAGAGATAATATAAAATATTTTAAGCCCGGGATATATGATATTATAGTATATGACCACTTCATTGATCAAGGAAACTTCAGAGAAGGAAAATTCAAAAGACCTATCTCAAAAAAAAATCAGGATTTTGGTTACAAAACTGGGATTGGATGGTCACGACCGGGGTGCCCTAGTAATTTGCAGAGCCCTTAGAGATTCCGGCATGGAAGTAATATATTCCGGATTATTCTGTACACCTGAACAAGTTGTAAAAACTGCTATTGAGGAGGATGTAGATGTGATTGCGATGAGTTTACTTAATGGCGCTCACTTAACATTATTTCCGAAAGTATCTCGTTTGCTAAGGGAACAGAATGTTCAAAACATGTTATTGGTAGGAGGAGGGGTAATACCTGAATCAGATAAGAGCGAATTAGAAAAGGCAGGTATCACAGGGAATTTTGGACCAGGTACTTCTCTCAATAAAATTATTGAACATATCGTAAAAAATGTAAAAAGAAAGTGATCTAGTTGTATCGCTGAAGATGGACTTTGAGAATTACTCTACCCTCTCTTTTGGCCACATCATTTTCCTCAAATCTTTGCCAACTCTTTCAATTTCATGATTCTCTAATTCCTGAAGCATAAGACTAAAAGCCGATTTTTTATCCTTCTTGTAATTGTTGACCCACTCGGTTGCAAATTGTCCTGATTGGATCTCCGTTAAAACATCCTTCATTTTTGCTTTAGAGTCTCCGTCAATGACACGTTTACCTCTAGTAAGCCCGCCATATCTTGCAGTTTCACTGACTCTATTGTACATGCCAGTAATCCCATACTTTTGTATGAGATCTACAATTAATTTCAATTCGTGCAAGCACTCGAAATAGGCTATTTCTGGTTGATAACCTGCTTCTACTAGTGTTTCAAAAGACTTGAGGATCATCTGGTGAACCCCACCGCATAAATCGACTTGCTCCCCAAACCAATCAGTTTCAACTTCTTCTTTAAATGTGGTCTCTAAAACGCCCGGCTTTGTGCTCCCAATTGCTTTGGCTAGTGCAAGTGTTTTTGCCCAAGCTTTTTTTGTATAATCCTGATGTACCGCAACGAGCGAAGGAGTCCCAAACCCATCCAGATACAATTCCCGTACTCGTTGACCTGGTCCTTTTGGTGCAATCATTATGACGTCAATATTCTTAGGAGGATCAATCCACTTCCAATGAATAGCGGCGCCATGTGAAAAACTGATCGCCTTATTTTCTGTCAAATATGGAGCGATTTCGCTTTTGAAAGTCGCCTCTTGCTCCATGTCTGGAATTAGTATATGTATAATATCAGACTCTTTAACTGCATCACTGACGCTCTTTACTATGTGATTTTCATTTTGTGCTTTTGCCCAAGTCTTCCCGTTTGGGCGCAATCCAACACAAACATCAAGACCTGAATCTTTCATATTAGAAGCTTGTGCTGCACCTTGAATACCGTACCCAATGACAGCAATCATTAGATTTTTTAATGGATCCAAAGAGACCTCATTGTCAAGCCATCTCCTTATTGTCATGACTTAAAATGAAAATGAAATCATATATGTTCTTATTGATCCAGATAGATTTGTTAAATAATTCAATTATTTAAAAACCTGTATAGCAAATCATAAGAGTGGTCAATATCAATTTGATTCTTGATATTTTTTTTTGTACCGATAACAAGGTTCTGCAAGTACCTTTCGTCTTTTTGTTCCACTTTCTTTGATATCCTGTCATAGATCTTGCCATACTTTTTGATTATTTCAATGGATTTGTCGCTACCCAAAAACAGGTTCAAGAAAAGTGGCGCATCGTCGGTTAATATACTCTCACTAAGTAACGATTGAATTCTATATGAACTACCCGCTAACTGTTTCAAAAATTTTAGCAAATCTTTTTCCATTTTCAGTGATTTACTAGTTGAAATTTCAATCAAAAGTTTCGAAAAAACAAGATTAATAAAGTAAATTAAACTTATAAGAATAGCTACGAGAGTATCGTGTTTTTCTGGAGTATCAATTAAAATTATTCTATATCTTGGGAATAATCTATTCAAGATTCTTGATTCCATTCTGATACTAATTAAATTCAGGGGCACATGCATTATTATATTCCTTGAAGAACTAACTTGAGCACCTGGCCCAAACATTGGGTGGATACAAAGAAATCTCAAGCTACTGTATTTTATTGAAAAACTTGACATATATTTATGAATAGAATTTTTTACTGAAGAAATTTCAATAAGAGTTGTACCTGGTCTTAATATCATTATATATTTATCAAGGATCCTAAGTGTTTCCTTAATTGGAGTACACAAAATTATTATATCTGACTCTTCAACAAATTTAGTGATACTCTCGGAAGTATAAGCATTCTCGAATTCTGACATTTTAAAGTATTCAATCCGATTAATGTCAACTAGAAAGATCTTTTCTATTTTGATCGTTTTTTTGCTTAAATATTGATCTTCAGATTGCTCTTTACGTAGATTAATAAAATAATCAAAAAACCATTTTCCCATTCTCCCGGCCGCTCCAACAATTAATACGTTTGACATTTTTGATTTTTCAGTTCACTGTGGAAATTACTCTTAAAAAAGTAATTGTTAGAGTTTATCAACCAAGTTACTAATGATCTCTAAACCTTCTATCATTTTCTTTTCCTCTAAACAGGTAGATAATCTTATGTAATCCGAATAATTTGATCCAAACCCGCTTCCTGGTGCTACCGCTACTCCATGATTTAATAACAGTTCTACAAGTTTCAAGTCAGTTAAATTTAAATCATGACTGATCCTTGCAAAAACATACATTGCTCCTTCGGGGAGAGTGAATTCGAATGGTAATTTTTTCAAAAGTTTACACATTTTATCTAATCGCTTCTGTATTATCATGTTATGTCTTTCAGGATCGGAATTCAACGCACCCAATGCACAAAATTGCATTGGCTCTGCTACTGATGTTAAAGCCAATGCTTGTATTTTGATAAGCTTGTTGATTAATTGGTTGTCTCTAGAATATGCATAGCCTACCCTGAATCCAGTCATCGCGAATGTTTTTGAAAACGATCCTACTAGTATTGATTTGTCATAGTCGAAATTAATAACGCTCTGAAAAGGTTTGTAAGCGTAATTAGAATACACTTCATCACTGAGTACATAAATATCTTTTTTGCGAGCTATGTCTATTATTTTCTTGTATGTCTTATTACTTAGGATTTTACCTGTTGGATTATTGGGATAATTTAGACAAATTATTTTAGTATTAATATTAATTTGATTTTCTATTTCAGAAATATCAGGCTCCCAATTCTGTTCTAAATTTGTCTTTACTATCCTAGTCTTTACGCCCAGATAATTTGCGCAATCATTGCAAGCAGGCCAAGCCGGTTCAATTGTAATTATTTCATCACCGGGACTCAACAGGGCAGAGAACGCACAAAATATTCCGAACCTACCTCCTGGGGTAACAATTATCTTGTTAGGATCTATTGGTTCAAAAATATCGTAGCCATTTTTTTCTGAAAACTCAGAAATATAATTTGACAAACCTATGCGCAGATCTTTGATACCGGCAGTTTGAGTGTAATAAAACTTGCGCATTTCATATATCTTGGCTAGTTCATTCTTGACTTCTATAGGAGGTAGAAAATCAGGTTCTCCGACTTCCATATGTATTATTTTGAATCCTTGTAACTCCAGATTTTTTGCTGCATTAAAGACATCTAAATGAGATTTGATTGCAAATTTGCGAACCCCCTTTTCATTCTTCACAACAGTGGACAGTGAGGACTGGGCCGGGGAATTGTTGGTAGGATTCATTTTTTCTTGACTAACCTTTATTTGATTTTTTTCCAAATTCTGGATTCTAATTGATTCGTTGATTAACATGTTAACAATCCTTCCAGAAAATTCTGGATCTAAATTTAAATATTTTGAGTTACTAAACAAGTAGCTCTTGATCCCTAATTCCACCTTATCGTCAATAATATCTAAATCTAAATTGGTCTTTATCATTCCGATTTTTCTTGCAATCTCCATCCTTTGATTGACAAGCTTCATAATCTGGTTTGTAATTTCTTTCATATCATTTCTCAAGATATTGACTTCTTCTATCGACATTTCCGAATACCTACTTTATTACTCTCGGTATGAGATTAGATTTAAAACAACTATCTAGCACCACAATGGCAGCAATACTATCTACCACCGGTGGCGCTCTGGGAACCACACACGGATCATGTCTCCCTGTTACAATTAATTGAGTTTCGCTCATATCTTTCAAATTTACAGTCTTCTGAGGTCGCGCTATAGAAGCAGCTGGTTTAAATGCAACCCTAAATACCAAGGGCATCCCATCAGTAATCCCTCCTAATATTCCGCCAGATTTGTTTGTATCAGTAATAATGTGACCAGTGGATTTATCAATTACAAATGAATCATTATTTTCAGACCCTTTCATTGTTGAACCTCTAAATCCAGATCCAAATTCAAGTCCTTTTACTGCAGGAATGCTAAATATCCCTTTTGATATTTCAGATTCAATCGATTCAAAAATCGGCTCCCCTAATCCAACGGGCACGCCTCGTACTATGCATTCAATTATGCCCCCTAATGAATCACCGTCCCTTCTAGCAGACAATATTGAATTCTTCATTTTCAATGCTGTTTCCGCGTCAGGACAACGAACATCATTCAAATATCTATTTTTAGAAAGGGTATCAAAAGGCATGTTACTAGAATCCATAGTTATATCCCCAATTGATTTGGTGTAACTTATTATTTCAATATTTAAATAGTTCTTTAATATTTTCAAGGCTACTGCTCCTCCCATCGCTATAGTCGCCGTCAATCTGCCTGAAAATCGTCCGCTTCCCCTAAAGTCATTAAATCCACCATATTTTACAAAAGCCGTATAGTCAGCATGACTAGGCCTAGGTTTTGACATGAATTCATCATATGAACGGGAATCTAAATCCTTGTTCCAAATAATCATACAAATTGGTGCACCAGTCGTGAACCCGTTGAAAACACCTGATAGTATTTCAACTGTATCAGTTTCTTTTCTTTGGGTAGTAATGATTGATTGTCCAGGTTTCCTTAAATCAAGTAGTGGCTGAACATCGGTCTCTGATAGATGTAATCCGGCTGGACAGCCATCGATGATAGCTCCTATACATTTGCCATGACTTTCACCGAAACTTGACACAGTAAAGTGATCCCCAAGAGTATTTGATGGCATGAATAAATTTTTAGTTGTAATTCTGATATATTATTATTTTTAATAATTATCTCGTACCTGAAAGTTCATTCCTGGTTCGCCCACACACCAAGTAGACTCGTTAGTTTCAAGTTACCAAATACTCAATTTGAGCACCAATTCCTCTCAACTCACCTACGAAATTTGGGAATGATACGTCAACAGAATCTGCGCTATCAATAATTGAGTGCTCTGTAGATAACCCGGCTATAGTAAAAGCCATAAAAAGTCTATGATCGTCAAACGATTTGATAACCGCGCTTCTTAATTCAACTGGAGGGAGAATAGTAATAGAATCGTTATCTTCTTTAATCTGAGCTCCAAATTTTATTAATTGAGAGGAAATATTAGAGACCCTGTCAGTTTCCTTGTATCTTGCATGCGACACACCAGTTATTGTTGTCTTATTTTTAGCCTTTAGAGACAAAATTGCTACTACAGGAAGTAAATCGGGGGTCCTGACTAAATCAAAACTGCCCCCACCTAATTTGGTCGATCCATCTATTTTAACTACTCCTTTGCTCCTGTCGACCTCAATTCTGCCTCCCATTTTTTTGATAATGTTGATTATTTCCATATCTCCCTGTGGCATAGTAAAATCCAAGTTCCTTATTACCAATTCACCTCCTGACAATATGGCTGCCGACATTAGCAATGCTGCAGTTGAAAAATCACCTGGTACTCGGAATGTTTGGGATCTGTAGTCGTAACCGACGGGTAACCTATATGATTCTGAGATAGATTTGACTAGTTTTTTTGACTCTTTTGAAGTTTGCACTTTATCAACCAAATTTGTAGAAAAGATTTCATCTGATGAATTCTCCACTGTGACACCAAATTTTTTCATCATAAATATTGTTGAATCTATATATGGTTTAGAAACTTGGTTACCTAGGACTTGAATTGTAATTGGTGTTTGAGAATAAATTCCAGAAAGAAGAATTGATGATATAAATTGACTAGATATCTCTCCACTTATTTCAGTTGTTCCTCCCTTTATGCCGCCACCCTTCACAACAAGCGGAGGAAAGTAGCTTTGATTTGTGGAAAAACAATTAACCCCCAGTTGATTTAAGGCTTTAATTAGATCACCCATGGGTCTTTTTCGAAGACTCTTGTCGCCTGTTAAAATGCTAAAGCCGTCTTTTACCAAAGAACACATTGAAGCAGCAAGTCTGATTGTCGTACCTGAGTTGTCAGCAAATAATACATCATCTGGAGTTTTAAAACCGCTCCTTCCTCCATTGCTTTCTACTATAAGATCCTGTGTACTAGAAAGGCTATTACCCCCATCCTGTTTAGTCCTTGTTACAAGATCTGTTGGAAAATTTTCTAGATTATCTAGATCAGATGCCCGTGGATCATTAGATTTATTTTTAAAAGTACAAACATTTACCCCCAACATTTTAATGCAATTTATCGAGGCCAGCGTATCTCTGGAAAGTAGTACATTCTCTATGTGGGATTTACCAGAAGTGAGGCTGGATATCATTATTGCTCGGTGGCTATAACTCTTGCTTGGGGGACAAATAACCTCACCGAATAGTTGGGATTTTTTTACTTTTATTTCCACGTAAATGACCTGCTATCATATTCACAGAAAATTAATATCAAGATTGCTATTATAAATTTCCAATTTGTGAAATTTGAAACCTGCACCTCAATTGTAATTATTCAACTATTGCTTTAGTGTTGTTGACTTTTGCTAAGATGATTTTCCCGTCAAATTTTTCCATCGAATTCATGAAATTTTCAACATTGTCCTTATACAATACTGCCGCTATAGCTGGTCCATTTCCTGAGTGACTAGTGGCTAAACAATGGTTTTCGAAAGCATCAATCATGGGTGCGTAATTATTGTATAAAACTGAATTTATTAGGACCCCGTTGAGATTCATTGCTTTCCAATAATCTCCTTTTAGCGCCAGCGTAAAGGCGTGGTTGAACAAGTCTTTATGAATTCGCAGTTTAGGAACTTCACCTCTAGCAACACCTGCAGGCAAGTAAATAACAACAGCAAGATCATTGTTTACCATGTCTCTCTTTATTATTTTTTTATAGTGATTGTCAGTCAATATTACTCCACCATAGTAGCAAGCACAAGCATCATCAAATGCACCAGTCATGCTCACCTTTGCCCATAAAGATGAATTGACTGCGGTGCTTAATACGGCTTTGTCATATATCTGATCATCTAATAACTTAAAACATGCTAGAGAAATAGCATTTGAGACCGCGCTAGAGCTTTTCAAACCCCAGCCAGCAGGTATTTCGGAAACTAGGCTGATAGATATGAAATGATTTTTTACAATGCTTGCTGGCAATATACCCTTGATTATCTTATTTACAAGCTTGTCATTTACAAAATTTCTAGATATTCCATTATGACCTGGCTCAAGTGATATCTTCACTTTGACTTTTTGCGAAATACCAAAAGTACAACCCTTTCCAGTTGCAATGGCATTTACGATAGATATAGCACCAAACATAGTGACAGATGCAGTAGAATTTTTCATCTTACTTTGGTTCACCAAATATTCCCAGTAGTGCTTTTCTCATGACTTCTCTGGGTGCATTCAATCCTGTCCATATTTCAAATGATTTATAACCTTGATTCAGTAACATCTCGTATCCAAATATTACCTTTGCATGGGCTCTCTTTGCACCCTCTAATAAATCAGTCATAATTGGTTTGTAAATTATATCAAAAACTATCGATTCCTTGCCCATGGAGTCGTACCTTAGCAGACTTGTCTCGTTTTTAAGACCTACCGAAGTAGTGTTAATAATCAATTTACTTTGTGAAGAGATTTGGGACAATTTTTTCTGATCTAAATAATCCATAGGAATGCAGTTTAATCCCAAGCTATTACCCAATTCAATGACTTGAGACAGTTTCTGTTGATCTCTGTTTACCATAAATATTGTCTTAATACCCTTTTTTTTGGATAGTCCCACTAGTGCAGCTCTACTTGAACCGCCTGCCCCAAGTATTAAAATTTCCATACCTACAAAATTTGAAATCCTTTCTTCAATAGGGGCCATTAATCCATATATATCTGTGTTATACCCAACAAAAATTCCGTCTTCGTTTTTAACTGTATTGACTGCTCCTGCCAATGTAGCCTCATCACTTAACCTGTCAACATAGTTTGTCATATCTACCTTGTGTGGAATGGTGACGTTGAACCCCGCAATATTAATATCGTGCAATGATTCCACTGATTCTTTTAATTCGTTTACTTTTACTTTAAAGGCAATGTATGAATAATTAAAATTCAAATACTTAAACGCAGCATTATGCATTAATGGGGACAATGAATGCTCCACGGGATCTCCTATAATGCAAAAAGTCTTTGAAGATTTATCTGCGGCTACCTGTTGATTAGATACATCCACATTAACATTGCTCATGACTATACGCAGAATAGTTTTTGAAGCATATTTATTCTAAAGCACTTTTATTATATCCGCCATGTCAATTGAGAAGTTACGTTTCAAATTAGCCGGTAAGACCATTTTGAAACGGTTGAATCTTTAGACAATGCCACTAATTCATTCATTCATTCATTATTTCAATTATTTGCACATAACAGAACAATTTTCAAATCAAGTTCTATCGATGTCTTTTCTCCAATTGTTTTTCAAATTACCATATTTCTTCCACCATTTCCACCTACCAACCATTTGATTGGTGGATGGTTAACCTCAGTAGATACTGTAATTTTTTTATTAACATCACAAAATATCCGGGAGGCAATAGACGGCCATTTTTGTCTAATATAAGCGACAGTATTTGCTCCTATGTATGATTATTCTAAAAATTACATTCAATTAAAGTAGATTTAGACCGATACTTTATTCTCTAAAGTTTCTTTAAAGACCTAACCTGTAAATATCCACCCATTTCAATTTGTAAGGGTAATTGATTCTGTAATGAAACCTGTCGTGAAAACTAGATCAAATTGTGGAACGATATCTGTATAGGTGATTGGGATAAGATGAACTCCTGTAAAAGGGTAAAAGGGTAAAAGGATATTCCTAATCTTTTGAAATTTTTGATTAAACCAATTTGCTTTTAAACAAATTATTAATTGATTTCATTTGGTCTACTGACAATTGACCCGGGGCCAAAGCAGCACCAATAGACGCGTAAGTGAATGGGGCATCCCCCACCACTGTACATAAAACCCTACTTAACACACCCAATTCACCCATTGCAAAAGCAATCAAGTTAATATGCATATCAATTGATCGATATATCATTAAAATCTTGATAGAATCATCTAGGGTTCTTGCGGTAGTGACTATTTTTACAAAAGGGCTGTAAATTGTCATGTTTTTCACTTGTTCTAAGAGTTGATCAAATTCAGGAGTATGCGAAAAATCATGCCAACTTACCAAAATTTGGGTATTTTCATTTTCAACCAGATCGGCGATAAAGTAGTTATTAGAAATTAAATTATATTCGATATCTACGAAGAGTGGTTTTCTCTGAATAAATTTTCTTATTATTTCGGCCCTTTTCTCAGGATCATTTGAAAATTTGCCACCTTCATTCTCAGGTCTGATTGTGTAAATACATTTGTCCTTATATCTTGACAAGATATCTAGATAATGATCTAAATTTTCGAAACTGCTAAGGTAATCAAATCGACACTCAATAATATCAACTCCCTTATTAAGCGCCTCATCTATTTTGTTTACGGTCAATACCAAATCTTCACTATTATCGATTTCCTTAGTGACAGGAATGGATGCACATAATTTTCTACGGGTAGACAAGATTAGATGAATAAAGAACTAGCATAATATCTTTATGTCTTTCTCAGTATTCACATACTTAGACAAGGTTTGATGGATTTCTTACTTGTTACTTACTCTTAATTTTATTATCGCTATCCCAATTCCGTATAATAACAACATTGGTATGGAGATAAACCACATGGTTATTCCACTGCCATCAGGGGTTATTACTGCACCAAAGATGATTATTATCAAAAGTGCATACTTAAAATTCTTTATCCAAAATTGGAGATTGACAAGACCGCTAGCTGAAAGGATAAACATAACGAGTGGTAATTGAAAAGATATCCCAAATGCTATGAAAAACTGTAGTACAAAATTAATGAAATCCGAGATGTTCAGAAATGTTAGGACACCAATTGATTGTCCATATTGATACAAAAATGTCAGAGTGATTGGTATAGCCAAATAGAAAGAGAAAACCATTCCGCTTAAGAAAAGAGTTGTAGTGGGTAGTAGGAATGTAAAGAATGTTTTTTTTCTGCTTGTGAAAGACATTGCAGGACTGATGAATCCAAATACTTCCCTAACAATCAAAGGGATTGAACAAGAAACTGAAATTAGAATCGCAACGTAAATTTGCGCGTAAAGGGATTGTCCTGGTGCTGTTTGAATCAATTCCACACCCTGTGGGATCAGGCTTTTGCTTAAAAATAACGTCACCTGACTTGCGATATTATTATAGACCGTAGGCACGATGAAATAGATTGAATAATTATTCACTGTCACTATCTGAAGGCCAAAAACAGTACAAAAAATCATTAATGCTATGGTAATGACTATTATCCTCAAAAATCGATTTCGTAGTTCTTTTATATGATCAATGAATAGCATATCGCCAGGCGCCATTTACCTTAGACTGTTGTACCAAAAAAAAGTAAAAAATATAAACTATACTTAATCTGAAATTGATTGAAATACCCTATTTATGAAATCATTGTTAAGAACTTTGATCTACACAACATGAGACGCAATTTTCTTCCAATTTGCTATCAGGACTTCAGGTCTGATATGAAGGTCCTCATTCATGATTCTTTTTTTTGCCAAATCGACATATTCCTGCTTAATGTCTATTCCAAGAAAATGTCGATCAAGATTGTAGGCTACCTTTGTAGTTTGGCCACTCCCATTAAATGGGTCTAGCACTATGTCTCCGTTATAAGAGTAGATTTTAAGCAAACGATATGGTATTTCTTCGGGAAAAGGACACGGATGCTCAATATAGCCTGGAGGTACCGGAGCTATATGCCATACTGAATTTGCTATCTCTTTGGTCCACTCCTCATGTGTAGCGGGAAGGATTTCTCTTCTTTGATTCCTGCCGCTTTTGACGTCGCCCTTTCTTAATACCAAAATGAATTCATGCATAATATTTGCCCTGTAGTATTTAGGATACGGGTTTATGACAAATGAACCATACCTGTTAGTTCCCCCAGTTACTTTGTGCCAAATTATTTCTTCGTGGAGACTCCAGTTTCCACCGGGTGCCACTAATCTGGATAATAACAGATGGGGCAACGGAATCAAGGTCCCATTTACAACTTCGTTGGCGATCACAATACAACAATAGCCCCCTTCCTTGGTTACACGATATACCTGATCATTAAAAATAGTAACCATGTTTTCTAAATATTCATCTAAACTAATCTTTGGAATTCCTCTATAATTCTGCGTATTTTTTTTTGAGGTGTGCAAATCATAGTCTATGGCATTTCCATAAGGAGGTGATGTCACCGTCAATTGTATACTTCCAGAAGGAACATTTTTTAATATCTTTTCACAATTTCCTAGTAAAATTTTGTCGTATAGAGATTCGGACCTGATTAGCACAAATTCTGTTTTTGGATAAGGTCCATAATCACATTACTCTAAAAATTTATACTGATTGATAAAAACATTTAACAAATATTACATAACTATTTTATCATTTTTCAAGGATGTATTCGTTTGAAACCTCCATACCAAAATGTCTACCAACTGATGGAATGGAATAAACCAATATTTTATCACCAGCTTTTGCATGGGTAACTGGTAAAATCTTACCACTCTCATTCAAAAACCTAATGGTTTCAGCATTCTGGACTATAATGGTTCCTACTTCATCATCATTAATTGCAGCTCTAAATAGTCGTAACGGTCGAGATTCAATTTTAGCTCTGCCAACGCCGACCATTCTGGCCTCTCCTTTGGTGTTCACTATTAAAACTTGACTCCCAGATTCAAGCTCAGACAAATATTTTGTAGTTCCATCTGGAGTTATTGTGTAACAATGTACTGCACCAGCATTTACTCTAAAAGGTCTAGGAGATGTAAAAGACGAACCTATTGATTCGTTGTGAATTAAGAATAAAAAATTCGACTTGTTTCCAACTAGCATTCCTTCCCCCTTAGACAGCATAGAAACAGTGTCTATACACACTCTTTCTCCCATCCCTACGTCTATTATCTCTTTAATTTCCGCAATTTTTATTTGAAACGAGGATTTTTTGATGATGTTCCTCGCTCTAATTATTTCCTCCTCGCTATTTGTAGACATTAGTACTGCGTCTACCCCCAATTCTAATACATTGAAAAGAGTTTCAACTTCCTCTATTGACTTTGCGACCGCGAATATTTCAGTACCGGTATTTTGGAGAGAAGCTATAACATTTTCAAGTGGTATTATCCTCCAATCATCCAAAGCTATAATAATAAATGACAAATGAAATTTATCTATTAAACCCTTTATTTCATCTATATCTCGATTGCTGGTAACCTTTTTGTAAATTCCTATTTTAGACGCTGTAGTTGGATTTCTCAAGTTAATTTCCTCGAGCTGCTGCTCGGATTCATAAATCATATAATCCGCATCTTTCGAATTAAAAATAGTTTTAATTTTAATTGAATCTTGGTCCAGACCATCAAGCTCCTCTGAAGGATCGATATAAATCAAATCAATTTTGTCTTTTATCCTGTTAATGAGACTAGCGAATTCTGCAAGGTCATTTTTTTTTCCATCTAATTTAGGGACACTTGAAAGATCAGAATTAGAATAGAATAATGGTTTTAATATTATTTTCTTGCCTTTTTTTTTATTCTTGCTTTCTTCCGCTTTTCTTGGATTTGATTCTACCATAGTGCTTGTTCTCTATAATAATAGCATGTAAGGCTTTTATTATTTCATTTGGATTATTATGTTGAAAAATATTTCTCCCAAAAGTTACGCCAATCGCTCCTGCCTTCATAGCATCCTGGCACATTTCTAATATTTCAACATCCGTATTAGCTTTAGGTCCACCTGCAATTACAATCGGCACAGGACAGGATTTTATGACTTCTCTAAAAGTGTCGACGTCACCTGTATATACAGTCTTTACTATATCAGCTCCTGCTTCAGCACCTATACGAGCTGTATGAGCAACTATAGTAGGATCGTGTGGGTTTGTAATGTTGTCTCCCCGAGGATACATCATCGCGATTAATGGCATATTCCATTCATTACATTCATCAGCAACTTGGCCTAACTTGTAGAGCATGTTTGGCTCCTCTTTGGAGCCGATATTAATATGCAAAGAAACAGCATCGGCCCCTAGCCTTATCGCTTCTTTCACTGAGCCCATCAGGATTTTGTTGTTTGGATCAGGGCCAAGGGAAGTAGCAGCTGACATGTGAGCAATTAACCCTATGGAAGGTGGTGCAGGCAGAGATTTTATAATCCCTTTATTTACGAGAAAACAAGTCAAACCTGAATCCTGTGTTTGGTTTATCAGTTCAGAGATATTTTGAATACCCTTTAATGGGCCACTGCTTATCCCGTGATCCAGCGGGATACACAACATTTTTCCCTTTTTTAATATATGACTGAGCCTTATTTCTTTCCCAAGGACCATAATACAAGAAAAATTGTAAACCTATTTAAAAGTGATATGGTTGATTTTTTAGAAATCAAGTTATTCAATTCACAGTTTCAATTTGAAATTTTACAAATAGGGGGATACGCTTGTTTATGCTGATTATTTTCTATCCTACGTCTAATCGCTTGAATCACCGCTATAGGTAAATTTGGAAATTCTTTTAATATAGCTTGTTCGCCATAGCGCAAATCATTGGTGTTCTCAAAGCATTGCAGAATTTTATCTAGCTGTATAAATGGTAGGCCTAGTTCGTCTTCGGTGAACTGATCAGCCCATAATCTTGCGCTGCTTTTTTTCTCCATAACGGAAATAGGAATTTCAAGATACTTTGCTAACCCTAACAATTGTGTTTTGTACAAGTCACCCAGAGGAAGTAAGTCTGCAGCCCCGTCTCCAAATTTGGTAAAATATCCCAGCATAAGCTCGGTCTTATTTGACGATCCCAATACCAACCTTCCCATTAGGCCTGAGTAATAATACAACATACACATTCTGATTCTAGCGACCAGATTTCCAGTCAACAGCATATTATTGGCGTCTTTGTCGTTGATTAGTTCTAAAAAACTCTCTTTGGGCTTATTTACGGCCATTTTTTTATAATTAATTTTCAAGTTTGAACAAATTCTAAGTGCATCTTCGACGTCGCTTGATGGCGTTACAGTTTCATCCGGCAATATCAATCCCATTACTTTTTCTGGCCCAATCGCGCGTGTAGCTAAATATGCCAACACCGTAGAATCTATACCCCCAGAAATTCCCAAAACTATGCCGTTTGATTTTATATATTCTATTTCATTTTTTATGAAATCAATGATTTCCTGGCTTATTGATTCAAAGTTCATCGAATTTGATGTCATTATTAGAAATATCATATTAAATTTGTTATGTTGTCAGGATTTGATTTTGATGCGATTATGAGATCCTGTCAAGAAATATGGCTAACTTTGAATCAATAGAATTATTTTAATATGCAGAATCAATATTAGAATTTAGATCATTGGATACACGCAACATAGGCTTAAGGAATATCGAGGTAGCGGACACAAAGATATGTTCAATCGATGGTGAATATGGAAAATTAATCTATAGGGGTTATGATATACTTGACCTGGCAAATCATTCCACTTATGAAGAAACAGCATTCCTCTTACTATTTGGAGATTTACCTGTAAAAGAGGAACTTGATGATTTTAACTCAAAATTGACAGAATCAAGAAGAATTCCGGATTCAGTTACCAGGAATATGAAAAATAAACCTGTCATAGCACATCCAATGGATGTCCTGCAGTCTTCGATTTTAGACTTGGCGGATTATGACCGCAATAGACTAGATGAGGGGAAAAATGCCAACATTGAAAGGGCTATATCATTAATTGCGAAGATTCCCACTATTGTCGCTGCATGGGATAGGATCAGAAACAAGCAAGATGTAGTAGAGCCGCGTGACGATAATTCGCATGCGCATAATTTCTTATATATGCTTAGGGGGGAACACCCAAAGCATGATATATCCAAAATATTTGATATCAGTCTAATATTACACGCTGAACATAGTTTTAATGCGTCAACCTTTGCTGCTCGAGAAATTGCATCCACACGTGCAAGTATTTATGCAAGCATAGGAGGTGCGGTGGGTGCATTGTCCGGGGAACTCCATGGTGGGGCAAATATCCAAGTGATGAAGATGTTGCTTGAAATTGGCGATGTAAATAATGTTGAAAAATGGGTTCAGGAAAGGATAGCAAAAGGCGGAAGAGTGATGGGGATGGGTCATGCTGTCTATAGAACAACCGATCCTAGGTCAGAGGTCCTTGCGACGCTGTCTAGGGCTATTTCCAAAGAAAAGGATACAAAATGGTATGAAATGACCGAAAAAATTGAAGAAGTCACAAAGAGAGTAATGTATCAGACAAGGAAAATGCTGATATACCCTAATGTGGATTTGTATAGCGCCTCATTATATTATAGTCTAGGTATCCCTATCGATCTAAATACACCCATATTTGCTATATCTAGAATAGCTGGATGGAATGCGCATATTATTGAAGAGAAATTTGCTGAAGCTGCTCCAAAGCCAGCGCTTTATAGACCAAAGGCGGTTTATGTTGGTAGATATTGCGGCCCGATGGGCTGTGAATATGTTAGTCTTGTCAATAGAAAAACTCCGAATACGTAAATATCATAATATTTAGTTTAAATTAGAGAGTATCATATTATTAAATTTATAAGGACCATCAAATTTCTCTAAATCATATCGTTGAAGTCCTCAAGCAAGAACAATGTCAAATATAGTGATGTTGGGATAGACGTTGATAAGATAAAGTCAATTCAAAATTCTATTGGAAAACGTATTGGGAGTACTCATCTTTTACCAAACAAAGGTAAAGTAATTTCTGGATTTGGTCACTACGCCGGACTAATCGAATTTAATAAAAATATAATGACTTTGCACACCGATGGTGTTGGGTCAAAGATCTTGATAGCTCAAGCCATGAATAAGTACAGTACTATTGGTATCGACTGTATTGCAATGAATGTAAATGACACCGTTTGTTTAGGAGCTACTCCTGTGGGATACCTTTCTTATGTAGCGTTGGAAAAAACTAATGACATTTTACTAAAGGAGATTACAAAAGGCTTGGTCAAGGGAGCTATTATGTCAAACATAGCGATAGTTGGAGGGGAAACAGCAATACTTCCTGGTATTATTACTGGCCAAAAGAAAGATTATAATTTCGACCTTGCAGGAATGGTTCTTGGGATCTTAGAAAATAAGAAAAAAATGATACTTGGGGACAAGATTAGACCAGGTGATATAATAATAGGGATAAATAGTTCTGGAATTCATTCAAATGGATTCACTCTGGCAAGAGAAGTTTTATTGAAAAAGCATGATATTAATGATAAACCCGAATTTATCAACAAACCTCTAGGAGCAGAACTATTAACACCTACATCTATATATTCAAATATTATTTTAAAAACAGTTGAAAAATTCATAACAAGAATTCACGGACTTGCACACATTACAGGAGGCGCATTTACAAAGTTAAAAAGATTGAATGAACGTGTTGATTATGTTCTGGATAATTTGCCTGCTATTAGTGGTATTTTTAAACAAATCATGGTGGATGGAAATATTTCAGAAAAAGAAATGTATAGGACCTTTAACATGGGTATAGGATTTTGTATAATTGCAGCGAGAGAATCAGCAGGCGAAATAATTGAAACTATTAGTAATGAGAAAATGAAATGCAGCATAATTGGGAACGTTAGGGGTAACGGAATGGGAAATTCATATATTAAATCAGCATATGATAAGGGAATCAAATCAATCCAAATCTAAATACATAATATCTATTGTACAATTTGTTTTTGTTGAGATGATGACATATTTTTCCAAAAGAATAAATTTTTAGCCTGTATTTTTAGATCTTGATTAGATAGTATTAGATGTAAGAAATCTCCTGATTTAATATGTCTATTTTATACATAGTTTACTTTAGTTGAGCTTTCTGATGTCAGTTCTTATTCCTATTCCTATTCCTATTCCTATTCCTTCTCTCCACTCTTGATTCCTCGCAATTAAAGGGCACCTTTTTTTTAGAAAAATAGGAAAAGATATTTAGTCGATGCAATAGATAGATTTTCAGAGGGGACATTAACTAGCTTGTTTGTAAATACGTCTCGATTCAATGCTAAAGATGATAACCGATATCAGCAGATATGCGAGGAAATAGCTAATGATATCTTATCTAGTAATGATAATAGTAATTTGATGAGTATAAGTGAGATCAATAAACTAATAAAATCAAAATCCTCTCAATACAAGTTACCTAGTATCCCAAAATATGCTGAAATAAACCGATTTATCCCAATCACTAGTCAGTATAAAAGACTTTTAAGGAAAAAGCCTGTAAAAACTCAGTCGGGCATAGCAGTCATTACTGTTATGCCGATGCCTTACGATTGTCCTCACGGGAAATGTATTTACTGTCCTGGAGGGAAAGAATACGATACGCCCCTTAGTTATATCGGGACCGAACCTTCTACCAAATTCGCTCAAAGAGTGAAATATGATTCATTTGAACAGGTTCGTTACAAAATAATACAGTTGATGGAAGGTGGTCATGAAGTTAGTAAGGCTGAATTAGTTGTAGTTGGAGGAACGTTTCCATTTTATCCTGTAGATTACCAAATTTATTTTATTAAACGTTGTTACGATGCCCTTAATTCTTTCAAACATTTAGGACCTTCGACCCAATCACCATTCGAGGAATCTGGCAACTTAGACGAAAACATAAACTCCTCAATAAATAGTTCTAAAGAGGATAAAACATTAAAAACCAGTACGCTATTACTATCACTTAGTAATTCAAAGAAACAAAACGAGACGGCTTTTGTGAGATGTGTTGGTCTCACCATTGAAACAAAACCTGACTATTGCAAAATGGAGCATATCAATTTGATGTTGGAACTTGGGACAACCAGAATTGAGCTAGGAGTACAATCATTAAATGATACTGTTTTTAAACTAATTAATCGCGGTCACACCGTCGAAGATGTTTATAGAGCTTTCTATGAGGCTCGCAATTCTGGTTATAAGATTGGGGCTCACATGATGCCTGGATTACCGGGTTCTTCTTATGAACAAGATTTGAATGATTCAAAGAAGTTATTTGAAGATGAAAAACTAAAACCAGATATGTTAAAAATCTATCCTACACTCGTGGTACGAAATACTGGCCTTTACAAATTATACCAGGAACAAAAGTACAAAAGTTATTCTACAAAAGAATTGGTAGAACTTCTCGTAGAAATAAAGAAAATTATCCCTCCATGGGTAAGGATTATGAGGATACAGAGGGAGATAGAGGCTCCTGATATCGTATCAGGTCCTAAAATGGGAAACATTAGGCAACTGGTGTTAGAAGAGTTAAAAAGGCAAGGAATAAAGTGCAAATGTATTCGTTGTAGAGAAATAGGACTTTATGAAAACAAAATAGAATTTTCAAACGATGACATCTTGTTGTTCAGGACAGAGTATAATGCATCTAGAGGAAGGGAGATTTTCTTGTCTTTTGAGTTAAAAGATAGGCGGCTCCTTTTAGGTTTTCTAAGGCTGCGAATCATGTCAGATCCTCTTAGAAAAGAATTGCAAGCAGGTTCTAACTTTATGACTAGATCCGGTAATAACGATGTGTCAGATTCTATAGTCGAATCATTTAACTCTGCAATTGTACGAGAACTGCATGTTTACGGGACAGTCGCAAAAGTAGGCGAACATCTCACGAAGAAACAACAGCCATCGTCATCAACAAATGCTGAATATGCCACGGTTAGAAATGGTAATAACAACAATTTTCAGAGTAGGTTTGATTCTACTCCTGAGAGTGGTTCAATTATTAATCATGAAGTTAAATATCAACACAAGGGTCTAGGACGAGGCTTGTTAGCTGAAGCCGAAAGGATATGCAAAGAAGAATATGGTTTGAAAAATATGTCAGTAATTAGTGCGGTAGGTACCCGCGATTATTATAGGAAATTTGGATATACTAATAATGGTGCGTATGTTACAAAATTATTATAGGACATATGAGTAGTTCTCCTGAAAATATAATTGGTAAAGGGACGTGGATTGATAAAATTGCTTATACAATAGTCGAACGGGAAAGAAAACTCGGTAGGTCAACCGCAAACATCAATGTTGAAAGCGGATTAGGAGCATCCGGGATCCCCCATATAGGAAGCATGGGTGATGCAGTGAGAGCGTATGGGATTTCTTTGGCCCTGCAGAATCTCGGTTATTCATCAGAACTAATAGCATTTTCAGATGACTTAGACGGGTTAAGGAAGGTACCAGCTGGCCTGCCCGAGTGGCTGGAAAATCACATATGTAAACCAGTATCAACTATACCTGATCCATTTGGTGATTGTCATGATTCTTACGGTCAACACATGAGTAGGTTACTGCTAGAGGGTTTAGATTCCACAGGATTAAAGTACACCTTTAAAAGCGGTACTCAAACATACAAAAGTGGAATACTAACAGATCAAATTCACACAATACTATCTAATAGTAAATTAATCGGTGACAAGATTGCAGAATCTACTGGGCAACAAAAATATATGAAATTTCTTCCTTACTTTCCTATTTGTGAAAATTGTAACAGGCTTTATGTGGCTAACTCGATTGAATATTTAGAAAATGAGAGAGCAGTGACTTATTCATGTACCGGTAACACAATTGGAAAAAAATTGATTCAAGGGTGCGGACACACCGGTCAAGTTAAAATAGATAGCGGAAATGGAAAATTAGCATGGAAAGTGGAATTTGCCGCACGATGGCAAGCTTTTGATATTAAATTTGAGGCCTTTGGCAAAGACATCATGGACTCAGTAAAAATTAATGATTGGATTTCTGATGAAATCCTGAAATTTAATCATCCTTTACACGCAAAGTATGAAATGTTTTTAGACAAAGGTGGTAAAAAAATAAGCAAATCAGCTGGAAATGTCTTGACCCCACAAATGTGGCTCAAATATGGAACACCAGAATCACTCCTATTGTTACTATATAAAAGAATTTCAGGAACTAGACATGTTAGTATTGATGACATTCCAACACTCATGGATGAGTACGATTTATTTGAAGATGTTTTCTTTGGAAAAGTTAAGGAGCCAAATGATAGTAAAAGGTTGAAAATAAATGGAGTTTATGAATATATCAACTACCTTCGTCCTCCAGCCGATGATTCCTCCTCCATACACATACCTTATAGGATATTAATACAACAGGCAAATTTATTTAAAAACCAAATTCTGGAATCAGACCTCCTGCTAAATACTATATTTGACAGGTTAAAGAAATACCGGCTGGTAAAGGAAGAAGACATTAAGAAAAAAGATCTAATTGATAAAATAAATCTTGCTGTAAACTGGGTAGGAGATTTTAGCGGCTTAACGGATGATGAAGGTGAGGATGGTGATGGTGATGGTGGTAGAGGCAGTGAAAAACTGGCGATTAGTAGTATTCAGAAAGAAGTGATACTTAAGATAGGAAATGATTTGACCAGCTTGGCATCAAACATAACTAATAAAAACAAGGATATTAAATCCCAAGATGATTTAGCCCAGGAAGTACAAACGATAATTTTCAATAATGCAAAAAACAACAATCTTCAACCTAAAGAGATCTTTAGGCTATTATACAAGATCCTAATAAACGCAGAAAAAGGTCCAAGGCTTGGGAACTATATCGTTGACCTTGGCATAGATAACGTGGTAAAAGTAATAGAGAAGAGAACTTGACAATATAGAAAAAAAATTGGGATCCTATCAAATATCTATGTGAATGGAATGGAAGAATAAACATGTCAATTATTTCACTTCAAGTTTGTAGAGATATTCTTTATAAATATCAAAATCTCATCATCGTAATTGGATTATTAATCTCTTTTTCAGGAGGTAGTTGGGATATAACTTTTCATATATTGAGCCAACCCGAAAGTTTCTTCTCATATCCCCATACCCTAGTGTATACTGGAATTTTTATAGTGATCAGTATATTTTTTATTAATTTTAGAAAAAACATCTCAAATAAAAATCCAACTAGGAAAGATAATCTTCTGATTTTATTAGGTGCTGTTCTAATTCTTGCAGCAGGACCGATTGATTTCTCGTGGCACCTGAAGTTTGGATTGGATGGACTTCTTAGTCCACCTCATGTTACGTTGTTGACTGGGTGGTTATTAATTGGACTGGGTAACCTTAGAATTACAAATAATTTGATCAATTTAACTCTGAAGAGGATTAGATCAAACAAAAGCAATTCTGTTGATAGGAGAGAACTAGACTACCAAAATAATGATAAAAATGATGATGATTTACGTACGGTTAATAATACTGCAGATAACCCGAATAGAAAAGAGTTAACACTTTTTAGGTTTCAACTCTTTCTTAATTTATCTTTTATTTTAATGATTTTATCTGGATTTATTTATTTTTTTTCCCTACCCTTTTCAGAAACTCAATATTACAACTACAATCCAGATCCACTAATTGCTTTTTTTGTCTATAGTCTTGGTTTCCCAATTTTACTTTCTTGCTTTTTTATAAGGATCTTGAAAAATTATTCGGAATTTGATGAAATGGTCCTTTTAGTAGGAAGTTTTTATGTGATAATCATGCTCTTGACCCAGATCATTTCAAATTCATTCTTGTTTGAATACTCGGGGTATTATCTGTTAAATATAATACCATTTGTGGTAATCTATTTTCTTAATAAAAATCAAATAAAGAAAGGGTTTACCAAAATAAACACTCTGGACCCGCCGAGTCTTTCAAACGACAAAGCGAAAAAATATACAAATGCAAAATTGTATATTTTCTATGCTTTAATCCTTAGCATTTCATCATTTACAATTTGCTTCCCACTCAATACTTACATACTTAATGAAGAACTTTATGGATATTTATTATACCAAAATTTAGTTCCCAAAGTATATGTTCAACTATTTGGCGACTACTTTGTAATAATTATATCTTTATCAATGATTGGCGGGCTTTTAGGACTTGGTATGGGTATGGGTA
>Ga0183260_10000478_pt1 | contig 33808 bp, 30 predicted proteins | sample AntDrymUQ4972206_2_FD_129768 | JGI IMG/M metagenome (GOLD analysis project Ga0183260, IMG submission 129768) | Polar desert sand microbial communities from Dry Valleys, Antarctica - metaG UQ497 (22.06) (version 2) (version 2) | ecosystem: Environmental > Terrestrial > Soil > Desert | place...
GCTGATGAAGCGGCCGACCTCGTAGCCGCCTTTGTAGAGCAGTAGTAGCGAGAGCAGGCGTGACATGCGCCCGTTCCCATCGGCGAAGGGGTGGATGATCAGGAAGTCGAGCGTGTAGGCGCCAGCGAGCAGCAGCCGATGATGGTGATCCGCCTCCCAGGTCTCGTTGAAGCGCTGATGGAGCTCGTCCATCGCGCCCGACGTCTCGTACGAGGAGACGGGGGTGAAGCGAACGGCGACCGAACCGTCCGGCCGCTCCTCGGTGACGATGTTGTCGGAGACTTTCCAGTTGCCGCCGGGCTGGGCTGCGAATTGGTATAGGTCGCGGTGGAGTTGCCGGACGATGTTCGCCGTGAAAGGGATGTGCGCTGCGCTCGAATGGATCGTGTCGAGGACGGCCCGATAGCCGGCGATCTCCGCCTCGGACCGGTTGCGCGGGGTTGTCTTCTGCGCGACGATCTCCTCGAGTCGCTTCTTCGGCGCCGTGATGTTCTCGATCGCGTTCGAGGCCTCGACGCTCTGAATCAGCGCGGCCTGCTGCAGCGACTCGAGCGCTGCCGGGTGTTGCCGGGCGAAGGCTTCCTGGCGGCCGCGCGCGATGTCGATCTCGCTCAGTTGACGGTTGATCGCCGCCGGGATCAGGTCGAGGTGCCGGCCGAGCGCGCGGAAGCTCTGCATGCGGAGAAAGTACAGGCTCCAGCCAGGACAAGTATGGGTTTATGCGCCGATAACCCATAGTTTCTCGGGATCGGCAGCGAATTGCCGCTGCGCTTTGCTCGTTTGCTGCCCGAGTGCGCGATCACGTTCTCGGACGCGACAACAGAATCGTCACTTTTGCAGGGATTTGTTACGGGAGCGACGGGGTCGATCCCGGACTTTCCACACCACGACATCGAGATCCGGACGTGCGTCATGGTTCAAGCCCGCTCGGGGACGACGAGATCGTGCTGACTCAACCACGGGATCGCGAGGGGGCGGTCCCTGTACGGCCTCGGTGTCGAGGTGACGCTGATCCGCCGCGGCAGCACGAACGCGGTTGGGAATGACGTGGAACCTGAGCTACCTTTGCGGGCGATGGAACCCCAACACGCCGCCGAGCGGCGCCTCGTCACGTGCTTCTTCCTCGACATCGCCGGCTCGACGGAGCTCGTCGTGTCCACTGCGCCGGAGCGCCTCAAGCGGACGCTCGACGAATCGTTCGCGCACGTGCTCGAGATCGTCACCGAGTACGGCGGGACCGTCGAGAAGTACATCGGCGACGCGGTGTTCGCGTTGTTCGGCGCACCGACGACCCACTCTGACGATCCGGTTCGCGCGCTCCGTGCGGCCGAGGCATGCCGCGACCGGCTCGCGAGTGGTCCGGTTGCAGTGCGGATCGGCGTCGAGACCGGCGAGGCGCTCATCGATCTCGAGGCTGCGGAGCACGAGCGCCAGCGGATGGCCGTCGGCGTTCCGGTCAACGTCGCCGCACGGCTCCAAGCTGCGGCCGACCCGGGCGAAGTCGTCGTGGGGCCGATCTGCTCCGACGCGGCGAGGGAAGCCGCGGAGTTCGAGTCGCTCGGCGAGCTCTCGCTCAAGGGCATCGGCGTCATGCCGGCGCAGCGGCTCGTGCGGATTCGAGCGGAGCCGGCGACGCCGCGCACCCCCTTCGTCGGAAGGGCGGAAGAGACGGCGACGCTGGCCGCGGCGCTCGCTCGGGCCCGGTCGCGCGAAGCGACGACGGTACTCGTCTCCGCGCCGCCCGGCCAGGGGAAGACACGCGTCGTGGGCGAGTTTGTAGCCGACCTTCAAGGCATGCCCGTCCTCGTCGCGCGCTGCCGTCCAGGCGCCGAGACCGGCGCTATGACGCCGCTGCGGCAGCTCCTCTCGAGCGGCGTCGAGGCGACGCGCGACTCGGTCGAGCGCCGCATCGCGGAGCTCCTGCCCGACCCGGCGGAGGCACGACGCGTCGCCGATACGCTCGTGCATACGGCGGGAATCGCGACGGCGGACGTGCTTCCGGCGAATCCGGCCGAGCGACAGGACGAGATCGTGAACGCATGGCGCCGCTATCTTGCGGCTCTCGGCGCGGGCGGGCCGACCGTGTTGTGGATCGAGGACATGCACTGGGCGGAGCCTGCGCTCGTCCGGCTCGTCGACCGGCTCACGTTCGCTGCGTCGCTACCGCTGCTCGTGATCGCCACGGCGCGTCCCGAGTTCGGGGGCGCGTCCGCGCTTCGCCCCGGCCGCGACCGCGTGCACATGGATCTCGGTCGGCTCGACGACGGTGCCGCCCGCACGCTGGCCGCCGCGGTCGCGGCCGACGCATCCGGTTTCGAGCGGGCGGAGGGGAATCCGCTCTTCATCCTCGAGCTCGCACGCGCTTCACCGATCGAGACGTCGCGAGCAGCGCGTCGACGCTCGGTCGGCTCGCGCACGCCGCGTACGTCGGCAGCGTCGACGGCGCGTACCGTTTCCACCACGCGCTCGTGCGCGACGTCGCGTACGGCAGGCTGCCGGTAGGGCAGCGGATGCAGCTCCACGCGCAGTACGCGCGCGAGGGCGTCGACCCCGACGATGTCGAGGCGCTTGCGCACCACTGGTGGCTTGCGCTCGAGCCGCCCGACGCCGAGTGGGTGTGGGAGGGCGCGCGCGAGCTCGCGCGTATGCGTGACGATGCGTTCCACGCGCACGTCGCGGCAGGCCGGCGCCACGCCGACCGTTTTGCACACGAGCAGGCGGTCGAGGCGTACTCGCGTGCGCTGCACCTCACGGATGACGCGCTTGCGAAGGCCGAAGTAGAGCGCGCGATCGGAAACGCGTACGCTCGCAACGCGCAAGGTGACGACGCGTGGGAGCACCGCGTGCGCGCCATCGACGCTTATCGAGCTGCGGGCGCCGATCCGCCCGCCGGCCTCTTCGCCGAGACACTCGCCGTGCCGGTGTTCAACTGGGGGTTCATCAAGGCGAGTCCGCCCGACGCGGAGATCCTCGCTCTGATGGAAGAGGGTGAGCGCGTGGCGCGCACGAGCGGCGACGTGGCGTCGCTCGCGCAGCTACTCGTGCAGCACGCTTTCTTCGACGGTCGCGTGGAGCTCGCGGACGAGGCCTCGCGACGCGTCGAGGAGGCAGGCGACCGGATGCCGTACGCAGACGTGCTCCAGCGGCTCGGCATGGTCGAGTTCCTCACCGGCCACTACGACGCCGCCGAGCGGACGTACGGACGTGTCGCCGAGCTCATCCGCGCCGGCGCGACTGTCGACGAGCTCGAGTACCTCTGCTTTCGGACGACCGCGCGCCTGATGATCGGCGATCTCGACGGCGCCGACGAGCTCGCCGAAGAGGCGATGCGCTTCAGCGCGCGCGCTGCGCCGCATCTCCGGACGCACGGGCTCCAGACGAAGCAGGTCGTGCTCGTATACCGCGGCGACTGGGACGCCGTGCACGAGCTCGCGTGCGAGACGATCCGCGTCGTCGAGGCGAATCCCGGTACGCCGTGGTGCCTTCGCGGCGGCTACGCCGTCGCCGCGGGCGCGATCGCCGACGCGATCGACGGTCGCCTGGACGAGGCGCAGCGGTCGCTCGCCGTAGCGGAGCCGATGGCGGCAGAGGGGCCGGCGCGCGCAAACACGGTCCTCCTGCCTTCCACGATGCTTGGAAGGGAGATCGCCGTGCCGCCGGATCCTGCTGTGGTCCGCGGGCACCACCGCCAGCTCATCGACGCAGCGCGGCTCCACGAGCCGATCGCCTGTGCGATGCAAGAGCGGTGGGACGAGCTGCGGCCGCATGTCAAGCGGCTCGAGGCCAGCGGGGCGCGTCTCCCTGTCGCCGTCGCGGCGGCGCTCCGCGAGGAGCTGGCGGGCCAGAGGCGCGAGCACGCCGAGTTGCGCGCGCTAGGGGCGCACGGGCTGAGTCGGCTCATCGCCTTCCGCGTCGGCCCGTAGCGAAGACGCGACGTTCGCCGAACGGCGAGTTCGTCCACCCTCCACGAGCCACATCGGGAGCTGCTCGTCACGAAGGTGCCTCTGGCTCGTGGTGTGAAGAGCGGGAGCGACGGGACTCGAACCCGCGACCTCCGGCGTGACAGGCCGGCGTTCTAACCAACTGAACTACGCCCCCGAACTGCGTTAGTGTAACTGCGCCTCTAAAGGGAGGGGCTCTTTGCAACGTAGGCTGCGGTCGTGGCGACGGCGGACTGGATCGTGCTCGGCGTCGTCCTGCTCTTCGGGCTTTACGGGCTCTCGAAAGGGCTCGTCCGTGGGGCTCTGTCGCTCGCCGGATTCGCTCTCGGCGCCTACGTCGGGGCGCGCATCGCGCCAACGGTGCTCGCTGACGGGTCGCCCTATGCGCCGCTGGTCGCGCTCGGTGGCGCAGTTCTGGGAGGGACGCTCCTGTCGAGCCTCGCGGAGATCCTCGGGGTGACCCTACGTTCGACGCTGGGGGTGATCCCGGGTCTCCGCGCCCTGGACTCGACCGCTGGCATGGTGCTCGGTGCCGCCGCTGGTCTCGTCCTCACCTGGGCCATCGGCGCGGTGCTCCTCTATCTGCCGGGACAGTCGGAGCTGCGCCGCTCTGTCCAGGAGTCGGCGATCCTCTCGCGGATCAACGAGGCGTTCCCACCCGAGCGGCTGCTGGAGACGCTCGAGCGGGTCGACCCACTCGGCGTCCTCGTCGGCCCGCCTGCGACGGTTCCCGCGCCGCAGGCGGCCATTGCCCGCGATCCAGACGTCGCCTCGGCTGCTGCGAGCGTGGTGCGGATCTCCGGCATCGCCTGTGGGCTGGGCATCGAGGGCTCCGGTTGGATCGCTCGACCCGAGCTCGTCGTGACGAACGCGCACGTGGTCGCAGGCATCGACCACCCGAGCGTCGATCGGCAGGACGGACGCTCGCTCTCGGCGACAGTCGTCGTGTTCGATCCGAAGAACGACCTCGCGGTGCTCCGGATACCCGGTCTCGAGGGTCGACCGCTCCGGCTCGCGGAGCCCCAGAGTGGCACGGCGGTAGCCCTCGTCGGGTATCCGGAGAACGGGCCGCTCACCCGCACTCCCGGCCGCCTGGGTGAGACCGGGGACTTCCTCAGCAGGGACGCCTATGGGCGGGGCCCGGTGAGGAAGTCGGTAACGGCGATCCGGGGCGTCGTTCGACCAGGGAACTCCGGAGGCCCGGGCATCGACGCCCAGGGTCGCGTGCGAACCACGATCTTCGCGCGCAGGCCCGGCGAGCGTGGAGGCTTCGGGGTTCCGCCGGTGCGCGTACGTGACGCGCTCGCGCGCTCGCAGAGAATCTCCTCGGGGCTCGCAACCGACTGCGCCCGCTAGGCGAGGCATGTCTCGCCCTACGAGAAGAGCTCGAGCGCGGCCAGCGGTTGCCTGAAGGGCGGGATCACGTAGGCACCGGCGGCCCGCTCGCGTGACTCCTCGAGCAGCTCTTGGGCGATCGCCAGGCCCACCTCGGCCGCATTCGCTCCCGCCTCGTGCAGCCGAGCCTGCACATGATCCGGCACGACAATGCCCGGCACCTCGTTGTGGAGGCGGAGCGCCAGCTGGTAGCTCTTGACGTAGAAGATGCCGATCAGCAACGGGATCGGGCACGGGCGGCCGAGTCGCGCGATGAAGTCGTCCAGGTACGCGAAGTCGAAGAGGACCTGCGTCATCGCGAACTTCGCGCCCGCCTCGAGCTTCTGCTCGAAGCGCTCGAGCTCGTAACCGAGATCGTCGGCAGCGGGGTTGACGGCGACCCCGAGGAAGAACGATGTCGGCGCGTCGATCTCGCGTCCGTTGAAGTCCTCGCCGGCGTTCATGTGCGTGATGATTCGGGAGAGGCCGATGGAGTCGACCTCGTACACCCCCCCGGACCCCGGGTAGTCGCCCGCCTCGGGGGGGTCGCCCGTGACCGCGAGCACGTTTCGGATCCCTTCGGCATGGGCGCCGAGGAGCATCGACTCGAGCCCGGCGATCGAGGCGTCTCTCGGCGTGAGGTGCGGGATCGTCTCGATCCCGGCGACCCGCTCGATCGTCGCAGAGGCAATCAGTCCGCTCATGCGAGCACGCGCGCGGGGATTGTCGTTCACGTCGACGACGTCGACATGGCCGGATTCCTTCAGCGTCCGGGCGAGGTCGAGCATCGCTTGGGCCTGACCACCGCGAGGAGGGTCGATCTCCACGGAGACCACGAACTCGCCGGTCCGGAGCTTCTGCTGGAGAAGCGTTTCTCGCTCCGGCTCGAGTGCGGCGACAACGATCTCTCGCTCTCTCACGACCAGGGGAGTGCTCGGGCGTCTACCCTGGTCGACGGCGTCCCGGATCGCCGCGATCTGCGTCGGGGTCGTGCCGCAGCAGCCTCCGATGATCCGCGCCCCGAGCTCCTGGGCGTGCGCGGCGAAGTCCGCGAAGTACTCGGGCGTCGTGTGCGGGAAGATGACCCGCTGGCCGGCGAGGCTTGCGAGTCCCACGTTCGGGAGCGCGGCAAGGGGCTTGCCGCTCGCGCTCATCTGCTCGAGCGCGCGAAGTGCCGCTTGCAGGCCGAGGCCGTGGTTTGCCCCGATCGCGGCCACGTCCTGCTCTGCGAGCGACGCTGCCGCTCGCGCCGCGCTCACGCCGCCCAGCGTGTGCGCGTCCTCGTCGAAGGTGAGCAGCGCCACGATCGGAAGCGACGACACGGAGCGCACAGCGCGGATCGCCGTCTCGAGCTCGTCGAGCTCGTAGAACGTCTCGACCAGGAAGAGGTCCACGCCGCGTCCTTCGAGGAGCTCCGCTTGCTCGGTGAAGAGCGCCTCGCGGTCGTCGCGACGGGCCCCGATCTCCCCCAGCGGGCCGATCGACCCGGCGATGAAGACGTCGCGGCCCGATACCTCGCGTGCGTCGCGGGCGATCTTCACCCCCGCTTCGTTGATCGACTTCACCTCGTCCTCGAGGAAGTGGGTGCGGAGCTTGTGCCGGTTTGCGCCGAAGGTGTTCGTCTCGATCAGCTCCGCGCCTGCGCGGATGAAGCCCAGGTGGAGCGAGAGCACGCTCTCCGGGGCGCGGAGGTTGGCCTCCTCCGGGCAACGGAGTCGCGCGACCGCGCTGGATACGAGCGTGCCCATCCCGCCGTCGCCCACGATCGGTGGTCCCGAGCCCAGGCGCTCGCTGAATCGGTCCATCCGGCTCACTCTAGAGGCCCTGAGGGGTGTTGAACCGACGTCGTCAACCCCGTCCGAGTGAGCAGTCAAGCACGACGGGGTGACGCCCTCCGCGGGTGAGTGTCTCACGCTTCGAATCACCCACAGCGCGCGACGATGCGGCGGCCGCGTGAGTGAGTTCGCGGGTGAGGGGAGAGTGCGGTTCCTCTTCGGAGGAACCTGCTGGGACCGGGCGGGGGCTTGGCGGCTACCCCGTCCCTCCCTCTGCGCAAGGCCGGAACTCGCTGACGCGAATTCCGGTCGCGCGAAAGCAGACCCCTTTATGGGGAGCCCAAGATCGGAAGCGTCGGGGTGTGAAGTCGTTCGGCGGACAACCTGTGGCTTCCCTGTCGTTCTCGGTGCGCTCAAGTGGATGCAGGGGGCTGCCGATAGCGAAGGCGACTCCCGGCTGGGGACTGACGGCAATCACAACCGGCTTCGGAGCTTCGAGAAGGGGCGGCGGACGACGCCGCCCTTCTCATGCGCAAGACCGGAATCCGCTCGCGCGGATCCCGGTCGCGCGACAAGCAGGCCCCTTTATGGGGAGCCCCAGAACCGGGCGCGTCGGGGTGTGAAGCCGGTCGGGGAAAAACCCCCTGCGGGCGGCTCGTACGAACCGGTCGCTTGGCGGTCGGCGTAGGCTACTCGGGTGCGCGTCCACGTCATCAGCGACATGGAAGGCGTCGCCGGGATCGTCAAGTGGCAGCAGGTGGGTGGCGGCGAAGCGCTGTACGAAGAGGGCCGCCGGCTCTACACCGGGGAGATCAACGCCGCTGTCAGGGGCGCCAAGGCCGCCGGCGCGACCGAGATCGTCGTCATGGACTGCCACGGCGCCGGCGAGGGGTGGACCTTCAACTCGCTGATCCCGGACGAGCTCGATTCGGATTGCGAGTACGTCGTCCAAGACGAGTGGACGGAGTACACGGAGTTCCTGGAGCAGGGCTGCGACGCCGCGCTGTTCGTGGGGATGCATGCACGCGCAGGGACGTCGAAGGGAGTCATGAACCACACGATCTCCGGTCGCGACTACCAGAACCTCTGGTTCAACGACGTCCTCGTCGGCGAGACCGGGATCAACGCCGCACTGTGCGGTACCTGGGGGTGCCCCGTTCTGCTGGTCACGGGCGACGAAGCAAGCTGTGCGGAGGCGCGAGATCTGCTCGGAGATGCTCTCACCACCGTGGCCGTGAAACGCGGCCTCGGCGCCGGTTCGGCCCGCATGATCCCGCCGCAACGGGCCCGGCAGCTGATCGAGGACGGTGCCAGGCGGGCGCTCTCGAACCTCGAAGCAGTGGCGCCATGGAACCCAGGACGACCCTGCGAGATCAAGGTCGAGTTCAAGAACACGGTCGCGCCGGACAAGCTTCGATTCCGTGTTGGAGTGGAGCGTGTCGACGAGCGGACGATCGTCTCCCGCGCAGACACGTGGTGGGAGGCCTGGCGCCAGTACTACTTCTAGAGAATTGACACGGCGGGCGGAACACGGTGTGATGCATCGTTACGAGTTGTTCGCAGGATGTGAGCAAGGCAACAAGCCCGTCCTGCCAACGTCAGACACAAGAGAACACGATGCAAGAGGAGGATAAATGAGGAAAGGTCTCATCGCAGCCTCGTTGGGGCTACTTGCTGCGGCGGTGGTAGTCACGTCCGCCCTGGCGAGGACCGAGGCGTCGGCGACACCCGCGCAGCTCGCAGCGTGCACGAACGTCTCGCTCGGCTTCCTGGGGCCGCTCACGGGCCCGGCCGCATTCCTGGGTCAGGAGCAGATCTCGTGGCTCCGGTTCGGCGCACAGAAGTACAACAAGGCGAACAAGACGCGCTTCAAGGTCCTGGCCGGTGACACGCAGCTGAAAGCGCCGGTAGCACGCACCGTCGCACGGAGGCTCGTCAGCAATCGAGGCGTCATGGCCGTGATCGGTGGGTCGGAGAGCCAGGCCGTGCGCGTAAGCGGCAACCTCTTCGAGAAGGCAGGGCTCGCGTCGATCTCCGGATCGGCGACCGCAATCGACTTGACGAAGGGGCGTCCGTATACGTCCTTCTTCCGCGTGGTTCCGAACGACGGCATCCAGGGCCCGGACATCTTCAACTACGTCGCCGGGCAGCTGGGGGCTAAGAACGTCGTCGTCATCGACTCGCAGGACGATTACTCGGTGCCGCTCGCCAACGCGGTCGCGCGGGGTCTTCGCGGCAAGAATGTGACCGTGGCCCGCGAATCGGTGTCGGCGGACGACACCGACTTCTCGTCCATCGTCGCGAACGTCGGCAACAGCGTGAACGTCGTCGTCTTCGCAACGCAGGTCGCAGCGGCGGCCAACACGCTCTCGAACCAGCTTCGCGAGCAGGGCAAGAAGGCGCTCGTGTTCGGTACGGACGGCGCGTACTCACCATCGCAGTTCAAGCCGAGGAACGGCTACGTCTCGGTTTTCGCGCCCGACCTGCACTTCGACAAGCAGGCACGCGGGATCGTGCGCGAGTACAACCGCTACTCGAAGAACAAGTCGTTCGGATCGTTCGGTCCGGCGACGTACATGGCAGGTTGGGTAGCGATGACCAACATCACCAAGGCCTGCCAGGACGGCACGGCGACCAGGGCCGAGGTGACGCGACTCACCCGGACGACGAACATTCCGTCGATCATCGGAGGCAACGTCCGCTTCGACCGGAAGGGTGACCTTCGCGGTGGTGGGGCTTTCACCATCTACAAGATCACGAACGGCGCGTACAGCCCGGTCAACTAAGAGCTGGTGGAGTGACGGCGCGGCCCGCCCGCAAGGGTGGGCCGCTCGTCTTCCCCCAGCATCTGTGAGATAACAAGCTCTGTGGACTGGGACAAGGTCGTTCAGCTCCTGGTTAGCGGCCTGACCTTGGGGAGCGTGTACGCACTAGTCGCCCTCGGGTTCTCGATGGTCTACGGGATCCTGAAGCTGCTCAACCTCGCCCACGGCGATGTGCTCATGGTCGGCGCCTTCATCGGGTGGGGCGTGATCAGTTGGCTCGGGGGCGCGCAGGATCCGAACGTTGCGGTCTGGCTCCTGATCGTGCTCATGCTCCTAGCCGCGATGGTGGGATGCGGCTTCCTCGGGGTCGCGATCGAGCGCTTCGCGTACCGCCCGCTCCGTCGAGCGCCCCGCATCGCGCCCTTGATCAGTGCCCTCGGCGTGTCGTTCTTCCTCCAGAACTCGGTACTCCTTCTCTTCGGCGCCAACTTCCGGAGCTACGACACGTTCGACCTCGTCGACGTCGAGGTGGGAATCAGCCTGGGCCCGCTCAACGTCTGGATCATCCGCATCGTCGTGATCGGGTCTGCCTTCGCGATGATGGCTGGTCTCTGGCTGCTCGTCACTCGCTCGAAGCTCGGCAAGGCGATGCGGGCAACAGCGTTCGACCGTGAAGCCGCGGCGATGATGGGAATCGATGTCGACAAGGTGATCGTGAAGACGTTCTTCATCGGCTCGGCGCTTGCGGGCGCTGCGGGGGTTCTCGTGGGGCTCGTCTTCGGTTCGATCAACCACTTCATGGGGTTCAGCTACGGCTTGAAGGGGTTCACGGCCGCTGTGGTCGGCGGGATCGGGTCGATTCCGGGAGCGATGTTCGGTGGCCTCTTCATCGGACTCTCCGAGGCACTGTCGGTCGGCTATATCGAGGACTTCACGCGCGGACGCCTCGGTAGCGCGTTCAGCGACCTGGTCGTCTTCCTCATCTTGATCGTGTTCATGCTCGTGCGCCCGCAGGGGATCTTCGGTAAGCCTGAGGTGAAGAAGGTATGAGCCCATGAGCCTGACCGAGGGCCCCGAGCAGCCGCGGATCGGCGTCGACGAATGGGTCGCGAGCGCGGACGAGCGTCGCGCACGCTCGCGCAGCGGCCGAGCCAAGGAGGCGATCGAGCGGGCACCCGCGGCCATCAAGCTCGTCGCGCTGGTCGTTCCGTTTGCGGTCTTCCCGCTCTTCGTCGACTCCGACTACCTGATGCAGGTCGGGATAGACACGCTCATCTTCGTTCTGCTCGCGCTCGGGCTGAACGTCGCGGTCGGGTGGGTCGGGCTCCTCGATCTCGGCTACGTCGCATTCTTCGGGATCGGCTCGTACCTGTACGCAGCCATCGCCTCCGAGTACGCGGGCCGCTATTGGGATGCGGTGATCGCCATTCCTGTCATCGCCGTCGCGGTCGCAGTCGCCGGCTTCCTCGTCGGGCTTCCGTCTCGCCGGCTCGTCGGCGACTACCTCGCGATCGTGACGCTGTTCTTCCTCCAGCTCTGGCTGGTGGTTCTCATCAACGCGTCGTGGTCGCGTGGGCCGAACGGGATCTCGGACATCTATCCGCTCAAGTTCTTCGGACGCCAGGTCACATCGCTCACCGGCTACTTCTACGTCGCACTGATCGCCTTCGTCGTGATCATCTCCTTCCTCTACCTCCTGAACCGGTCGCGCACCGGTCGCGCGTGGAGGGCGCTTCGCGAGGACGAGCTTGCGGCCGAGCTGATGACGATGCCGGTGGGCCGCTTGAAGCTGATGGGGTTCGCCGTGGGCGCGAGCATCGCGGGCGTTGCCGGGGCGATTTACGCTCCGGTGCAGGGCGCTATCTTCCCGGCGAGCTTCGACCTCGTTCTGCTGATCACGCTGTACGCGATGGTCGTTCTCGGCGGCGCCGGCAGCCTGGTGGGAGTGACGATCGGGGCGGTGCTGATCAACGGTTCGCTCGAGGCGCTGAACGACGCCAACAACGCAAGCTGGATCTTCTACGGCGTTGTCGCGATCGCGCTCATCGCGTTGTTGCGGCCGTGGTGGCAGCCCGTAGCCGTGATCGGTTCCACCGTCGTCTTCGGCTTCGTCGTGCACGAGGTCGCCGAGCAGGCGCGGCCGTCCCTCGTGGGGGGAGCCACTTTCGGCGATTCCCGTGTCGACAGAATCGTCGACTCGTGGGTCCTCCTGCCCCAGAACATCGTGTCGGGAGACGGGCTCCCGACGGGATGGCTCGGGAGGTTGGCCTACATCGCACTGGTGGCATCGGTCCTCGGACTGACGCTCGTCCACAGCCGCGTCTGGCGTCTGGTCGGCATCGTCCCGGTTCTCTACCTCGCGGCGTGCGTGTGGGCGAACATCCTCGTCGCGCAGCCCGCGGTGGCTCGCTTCGTTCTCATCGGAGCGATGCTCGTCGGGCTGATGGCCTACCGCCCTGAGGGCCTCTTCGGCAAGCAGCGCGTGGAGATCGTGTGAGCGCGGAACCACGCCTGCCGCTGCTGGAGGTGCAGGGCATCTCCCTCGCGTTCGGGGGGCTTAGATGCCTCGACGCGCTCGACCTCACCGTAGGAGAGGGCGAGATCGTCAGCGTCATCGGGCCCAACGGAGCGGGGAAGACGACCCTCTTCAACGTGATCACGGGCGTCTACCCACCCGAGGACGGCGAGATCCTGTTCGAGGGCCAGTCGATTCTCGGCCTCGATCCACACCAGATCGCGCGTCGCGGAATCGCCCGCACCTTCCAGACGTTGCGCCTGTTCCTGAACATGACGGTGAAGGAGAACGTGATGGCCGCGGCCTACGGCCACACGAAGGCCGGCGTCCTGCGCTCCGTTCTCCGTACGCCGGGCATGCGGCGCGAGGAGCGCGAGATCGAGCAGCTCGCCGAGGAGCGGCTCGCATTCTTCGGCGACCGGCTGGTCGGCTACCGCTGGCGCCAGCCCGCCTACAGCCTCTCCTACGCGAATCGCCGCCGGCTCGAGATCGCACGTGCCACGGCCGCAAAGCCGAGGCTCCTGCTGCTCGACGAGCCGGCCGCGGGCATGAACCCGGTCGAGACGCACGAGATCACGGAGCTCATCGCACGCCTTCGAGACGAAGGTGGGTACACGATCCTCGTCATCGAGCACGACATGCACGTCGTCGAGGGGATCTCGAATCGCGTCGTCGCGCTCGACCACGGGATCAAGATCGCGGAGGGGTCGTTCGGCGAGGTGGCGACCGACCCGAGAGTGGTGGAGGCGTACCTCGGGACCTCGGCCACGGAGCGGAAGTGACGAGTGTGAACGGAACGCCCGAGCCACTGCTCCGGCTCGAGGGCATCAACACCTACTACGGGCAGATGCACATCCTCCAGGACGTCAACCTCGAGGTCGCGGAGGGCGAGCTCGTGTGCCTCCTCGGCGGGAATGCCTCCGGGAAGTCCACGACCCTGAAGACGATTCTCGGAATCGTGCCGCCGCGGTCGGGCTCGGTGGTGCTCTCCGGCGAGAACGTCACCCGCTTCACGACTGCCAGCCGGATCGAGCGCGGGATGGCGATCGTTCCCGAGAACCGCCGGCTCTTCGGCCCGATGACCGTGCTCGAGAACCTGGAGATGGGCGCATACCTGAGGCCGCGCGCCGATCTCTCCGAGGATCTCGACCGCGTGTACACGCTCTTCCCCTTGCTCTCGGAGCGCCGAAAGCAGCTCGCAGGGACGCTTTCCGGCGGCGAGCAGCAGATGGTGGCCATGGGGCGCGCGCTGATGGCCCGGCCCAAGCTGCTGCTCATGGACGAGCCGTCCATGGGTCTCGCGCCGATTCTCGTCGAGCGCAGCTTCGAGATCATCGAGCAGGTGCACGACGCAGGCGTTGCGCTTCTCATCGTCGAGCAGAATGCGAACGTGTCGCTCTCGATCGCCGACCGTGGCTACGTCCTCTCGACGGGGCGGGTCGTGCTGGAGGGCAAGGCATCCGAGCTCCTCCAGCACGAGGAGCTGCGCAAGGCGTACCTCGGACGATGAAGCAGCCAAGTGACACAGTGTCACAAGGCGTCGATGTGGGCATTCGGGGGCGCTTCCCGATCTTCGAGCACACGACGTACGCCAACTCCTGCTCGCAGGGCGCGCTCTCGGTGGACGTCCGGGAGGCCTACGAGGAGTACCTCGCCGGCTGGGATCGGCACGGCGCCGAGTGGGAGCACTGGGTCGAACGGGCGGATGCGGCCCGAGCGTCGTTCGCGCGGCTGATCGGAGCCACGCCGGACGAGGTTGCGGTGATCACGTCCGTCTCGCAGGGAGTGAGCAGCCTCGTCAGCGCGCTCCCGCTCGAGCCCGGGCGGAACCGGATCGTCATCTCCGAGTTCGAGTTTCCCACGGTCGGTCAGATCGCGCACGCGCAGGAGCTACGGGGAGCAGAGGTCGTCCACGTGCGTCCGGATCCCGACGGCCGCATCCCGCTCGAGCGTTTTGCCGAGGCCATCGACGAACGCACGGCGCTGGTCTGCTGCACTGCGATCTCGTACCGCACGGGCTACCGGCTCGACGTCGCCGAGGTCGCCCGCCTCGCACACGAGCAGGGTGCGCTCTGCCTCGCCGACAGCTATCAGGCGGCCGGGGCGATCGCCCTCGACGTCGCCGACCTCGGCGTCGACCTGTTGACCTCGGGCACGGTGAAGTACCTGCTCGCCTCATCCGGGCTCGCGTTCATGTTCGTGCGACGCGGCCTGCACGAGCGGCTGCTGCCCACCCAGACGGGGTGGTTCGCGGACGAGGACATCTTCCGGATGGACATCTCCGACTACTCACCCGCTGCGGACGCCCGGCGTTTCGACGCGGGAACGCCCCCGGTGCCGAACATCTACGCGGGACTCGCCGGGATGGGGATCGTCGAGGAGGTGGGCGTGGCAGCGATCGAGTCTCACGTGACCGCGCTCGCGGACCGGTTCCTCACGGGCCTCGACGAGCTGGGAGCAACTGTCGCCACTCCACGCGGCAACGGCGAGCACGGCCCGCTCGTCTGCGTCTCCTCGACCGACCCGCACGCGCTGGTCGAAGAGCTCCAGCGCGAGCGGATCGTCACGTCTGAGCGCGACGGGAACCTCCGCATCTCGCTCCACCTCTACAACGTCGAGGAGGACATCGACCGCATCCTCGAGGCGCTCGCCGCGCGACGCCAGCTGCTGGCCTAGATGCTAGGGCTTTCGAGCCCTGACGATCGCTCCGTGCATGCCGTCCGCGACCGCGTGGGTGAACTCCACCTCGACGTCGACGAGGCCGACGCTCGAGAGCCCCTCACGATACTCCGCAACGGAAAGCGCGCCCGCGATGCAGCCGACGTGGGTTCCGCGCTCGGCGCGGTCTTCTGGCGAGAGCTGATCTTCGGCGACGATGTCCGTGATCCCGACCCGTCCTCCGGGACGAAGGACGCGCTGGATCTCGGCGTAGACCGCGCGCTTGTCCGTCGACAGGTTGACGACGCAGTTCGAGATGACGACGTCGACGCTCTCGGCGGGAAGCGGGATCGCCTCGATCAGACCCTTGAGGAAGTGGACGTTCATCGCACGCGCCTTCGCGGCGTTTCGCTGTGCCAACGCGAGCATCTCGTCCGTCATGTCGAGGCCGTAGACGGTGCCCGACGGACCGACACGGCGCGCGGAGAGCAGCACGTCGATCCCGCCACCCGAACCCAGGTCGAGCACGGTCTCGCCCTCGTGCAGCGTGGTCACGGCAAGCGGGTTGCCGCAGCCAAGGCTGGCGGTGATCGCGTCCTCTGGTAGACCGGAACGCTGCTCGCGGTCGTAGAGGCCCTTGCCGAAGAGGGTCGTCGCTTCATCCCCACAGCAGCCGATGCTCTCGCAGTCGCACCCACATCCCTCGCCTTCCGTCAGCCCGAGCGCCGCTTCCGCGTAGCGCTCCCGTACTTCCTCTTGCAGGTCGGTGCTCATACAGCCACTCCTTTCAGATCGAGGATGCTCGCCGCGCGCTCGAGGCCCTCGCGGTCGAGGGTGTAGAAGGCCCAGACACCTCGCTGTTCCCGCTGCAGGAGACCGGCCCGGACGAGTTTCTTCAGGTGATGGCTGACCGTGGGCTGGGAGAGGCCGAGCGCAGGGGTGAGCTCACAGACGCACACCGACTCGGGGTTGCGGGCGAGAAGGTTGACGATCCGCACCCGAGCGGGATCGCCGAGCGCCTTGAAGAGCGCGGCGGTCGCCTCGGCGTCCTCGGTCGTCAGGCCGTCCTCGTCGAGAGGGCGGCAGCAGTCTGGGGGGACGAGCAAGGGAAAGCGATCGACGTTCATCGATGTAGGACTGTAGGTTAGACATCGATGTTTGTCAATCTCTTCTCGACTCGCGATACTCGGCGGCGTGAACGACCCCAACGCCGCCGTCGAGCTGGAGCGCACGATCGAGCGCTACAACGCCGCCTGGAACGCGCATGACGTGCAGGCGATCGTCGCCTTTCACGCGCCGGGAATGGTGTTCGAGAATCACAGCGCCGGCGAACGGGTCGAAGGAGACGCCGTCGCACGGCACCTCGAGCAGATCTTCCGGAACTGGCCCGATCTGACCTTCCGCGGGAGGCGCGCGTACGTGCGCGACGGGCTCGTCGTCAACGAGTGGACCGCGAGCGCGACCGACGACCAGGGGCGACGCCTGGAGTGGGACGGCGTCGACATCTTCCCGTTCGAGGGGGGCTTGATCCTGCGCAAGGACGTGTACTCCTCGTCCCACCGTCCCCGCGTGGTCTAGAGCGTGAGCTGACGGTACGGCGAGAGGCCGGACACGCCGACGCCGACGAGGCGCAGCGCACCGGGGCGATCGCGCAGGCCGCGATCGAGAAGGCCGCACGCGACATCGCCGATGACGTCGGCCTCGTCGACTCCCGCGGACAGGGTCGTCGAACGCGTGCGAATGGAGAAGTCTCCGTACCGAAGCTTGGCGGTCACGGTGCGACCGGACAGGCCCGAGTCGCGCAGCCGCTCCGCGACGAGCTCTGCGAGACGTCGCACCTCGACGTGCAGGTGTGCGCGCTCGGAGATGTCGCGGGGAAACGTGTCCTCGGCCGAAACGGAGACCGTCTCGCCCGCGAGCTCGAGATCGCGCGGATCGATCCCGTGAGCGCGATCCCTGAGGAGTGGGCCGACCGAGCCCGGAAGCAGCATCTTCAGCTCGGCGTCGGCAAGCGCAGCGAGCCCGCCGATCGTGTCGATCCCCGCGCGCAGCAGCCGTTCCTCGGCACGGGGCCCGACGCCCGGCAACAGCCGGACGTTGAGTGGTGCCAGGAAGCCGGCCTCGTGGCCGGGCGGTACGACGGTGATGCCGGCGGGCTTTCTCCGATCGGACGCGATCTTGCACACGACCTTCGAGGTCGAGACGCCGAGCGAGCAGGTGAGGCTGGTCGTCGCACGCACCGAGGTCTGCACGGCGGAGGCGACCGCCCGCGCTCCGACGAAGTCGCGGGCGACGGTTCCGATGTCGAGGTACCCCTCGTCGATCCCGGTGCGCTCGATGCGTGGCACGACCTCGGCGATCGTGTCCCAGACAGCTCGCGAGTACTGCTTGTACAGACTGTGCCGCGGTCGCACGAACACCGCCTGGGGACAGCGTCTCAGAGCCTCGGCGGAGCTCATCGCGGAGTGAATCCCGAACGTGCGCGCGACGTAGTTCGCCGTTGCGACGACACCGCGTCCGTGCGGGTCGCCCCCGACGACGAGGGGTTTCGCTCGCAGCGCCGGATCCTCGAGCTCCTCGACCGCCGCGAAGAACGCGTCGAGGTCGAGGTGGGCGACGATCGGCACCCGTTCCGGCACGGGACGAAGGCTAGACCGCAAACTCCCGACGTCCCGGGACGGGTCGAAAGAGGACGCCAAGTTACAAGTTGTAACTTGGATTCTTGCGCGTGACTCTATCGTTGCGGCTATGGTCGACGTACCTCCGCTGCCACCGCCGGCGATCGAGCAACCTGCGCCGCGGCAGGTCTCATACGGACTCGTCACGGGACGCGCCGCGCGAGGTACGCGGTTCATCGCTGTCTCGGCGAGAGGGCGCGTTCTCGTCTCGAAGCAGCTCCGCGGCAGACGGTTTTCGCTGAAGGTCGCGCTCCCGCTCGGTGACCTCGAGCTCAGGGTGCTGACCGTCGCTCGAGACGGCCGCCGCTCCTCGCGCGTGGTCCGTGACGTCTACGGCCTCCCGAGCGCCGCGCGTCCGCGGGTCGTTCGCTCCAGGCAGAACATTGCGCTCGCTCGTGATCTGCGACGCCTCGTTTCGCCGTACGACGGCACGGCTGGGTACTACGTCCAGAGCCTGACCGATGGAAGCGGAGCAGCATGGAACGCGAAGGCACGGTTTCCCGCCGCCTCCACGCTGAAGCTCGCCATCGCGACGGCGGTGCTGGCACGGCATTCGGGGATACCGCCTCCGCGCTCGTACGTCGGGGGCCTCCTGAGGGACATGATCATCCCGTCGGACGACGCTGCCGCAAACGCGCTCGAAGTCTGGCTCGCCGGCTCGACCTATGCCGGCTCGCAGCAGGTGAACGCACTCATGCGCTCCATCGGCATGACCGACTCGGTCATGTACGGCGGCTACGAGGTGAGGTCGCTCTCGGCTGCGATCCCCGTTCGCGTCGACGAGCAGCCGGCGTTCGGCGTCGGCAAGCACACGACAGCACGGGACATGGCCATGCTGTGGCGCACGCTCTGGCTCGCCTCCGGAGGGCGCGGGCCCCTTCTCGACGCGCAACCAGGGCTTACCCCAGCAGACGCGCGCCACCTGCTCTGGCTCGCCGCGCGCGTGCGAGACACGCCGAAGCTCGACCGCGTCGTCGGAGCACGTGCAGGTGTGGGCGTGCTCCACAAAGCCGGCTGGATCTCCCAGGCGCGCCACGACACTGGGCTCGTCTTCTGGCGGGGCGGGGTCTTCGTCGCCGGGGTGATGACGTACCGGTCGTGGGGAATCGGATCGTCATCCGACGTTCTCGCGGGCCGTATTGCGGCACGTTCCCTCGAGCACTTCCGGCGCTGAGGCAGCCCCGCGGCCGCTCGACGGCGGTCGCTACACTTCTTGAAGCAAGTTCACGAGACGTACGAAGGAGACTTGGTGAGCGAGAACCAGACCGACGAGCAGATTCGTTTGCTGCTCGTCCCCCTGGAAGACATCGTCGTCTTCCCCAACATGAACGTCACCCTCACGGTCGACGTGGGTGACGAGGACCGCGTCCTGCTCGTCCCGAAGCACGACGACGAGTACGCCAAGGTGGGGACGGTGGCCGAGGTCACCGACCGGATTCGACTCCCCGGCGGCGGTCGCGCGGTCGCGCTGAACGGCCTCCACCGCGGAGTCGCCGGCGCAGCCGGCTCCGACAGCCAGGGCCGCCTGTTCGTCGACGTCGAGGAGCGGCTCGACGAAGAGAGTGCGGACGGGCGCGCTCGCGAGCTCGAGCGCGAGTACCGCGCCGTGGTCGAGGAGATCCTCGAGCTGCGCGGCGACGACGGCCGCATCGCGGCATTCGTCCGCTCGATCTCCGAGCCCGGAGCGCTCGCGGACACGACCGGCTACTCGCCCGACATCAGCTTCGAGCAGAAGGTCCAGCTTCTCGAGACCGTCGACGTGCGCGAGCGGCTCGAGCTCGCCCTCGAGCTCCAGCGTGAGCGACTCGCGCTGATGCAGGTTCGGAAGCGCATCCAGGACGACGTCGAGTCAGGAGTCGAGAAGCAGCAGCGCGAGTACATCCTGCGCCGCCAGCTCGACTCGATCCGCAAGGAGCTGGGCGAGGACGAGGGCTCCGTTGTCGAGGAGTACCGCACGAAGTTCGCGGATGCCGAGATGCCCGAGAACGTGCTCGAGCAAGCGGAGCGGGAGCTCTCGCGGCTCGAGCGCATGGGCGACCAGTCGCCCGAGGCTTCGATGATCCGGAACTACCTCGACTGGCTGCTCGCGGTGCCGTGGAGCAAGCGCTCCGAGGAGCGCCTCGACCCGCAGTTCACGCGCGAGGTGCTGGACGCGGACCACGCGGGCCTCGACGACGTCAAGAAGCGGATCGTCGAGTACATCGCGGTTGCGAAGCTGCGCAAGGAGCGCGGCGTCGAGATCGACCGGCGCTCGGGCGCGATTCTCACGCTCATCGGTCCGCCAGGCACGGGCAAGACGTCGATCGGGGAGTCCATCGCGCGGGCCACGGGTCGTGAGTTCGTGCGCATGTCGCTCGGTGGCATCCGCGACGAGGCCGAGATCCGAGGGCACCGGCGAACGTACATCGGCGCGCTTCCGGGACGGCTGGTGCGCGCACTGCGTGACGCCGGGACGATGAACCCCGTGATCATGCTGGACGAGGTCGACAAGGTGGGCGCCGACTGGCGCGGCGATCCGTCCTCGGCACTGCTCGAGGTGCTCGATCCCGCGCAAAACCACTCGTTTCGCGACCACTACCTCGACGTGGAGCTCGACCTTTCGGAGGTTCTGTTCATCGCCACCGGGAACATGGCCGAGACGATCCCAGGCCCCCTGCTCGACCGGATGGAGGTGATCCGGTTCGACGGGTACACCACCGACGAGAAGGTCGCCATCGCCCGCGACTACCTGTGGCCGAGGCAGCGGGAGCGAAACGGCCTGCGCGAGGACGAGATCTCGATCCCGGACGAGGTGCTCGCGTTCATCGTCAGCGAGTACACGCGCGAGGCGGGGGTGCGCCAGCTTGAGCGCGAGCTGGGGACGGTGCTGCGGAAGACCGCGACCACGATCGCATCCGAGACCGCGGAGCCGCCGGTCGAGATCGACACCGACGCAGTCCGAGACGCGCTTGGGCGCCAGAAGTTCTATCGCGAGGTCGCCGAGCGCACTGCGGTTCCGGGGGTCGCCACCGGGCTCGCCGCGACGGCGACCGGTGGAGACGTCCTCTTCATCGAGGCGACGTCCCACCGAAACGGCGACAAGCTCCTCCTCACCGGCCAGCTCGGCGAGGTCATGAAGGAGTCTGCGCAGATCGCGATCTCGACGGTGCGCGCTCTGGCCTCCCAGCTCGGGATCGACGAGGAAACGTTCGAGAATCGCGCCTTCCACGTGCACGTTCCGGCCGGAGCGATCCCGAAGGACGGGCCGAGCGCGGGTATCACGATGGCGACCGCGATCGCCTCGCTCCTCACGGGCCGCCCGGTGAAGCACACCGTGGGGATGACCGGCGAGATCACCCTCCAGGGCCGCGTCCTGCCGATCGGCGGGTTGAAGCAGAAGGTGCTGGCGGCGCACGCTGCCGGGATCACCGACATCGTCATCCCGGAGCGGAACCGGGCGGATCTCGAGGAGATCCCGGACAACGTGAAGGACGACGTCGCGTTCCATCCCGTGATGTCGATCGGAGAGGTGCTCTCGCTCGCGCTCGAGGAGGCGCCGATCGAGTCGAATGTGGCGCTGTAGGACCCAGAGTCCCGTTCCCGAGGAGGTTCGCCGCGTGGCGAACCTCCTCGAGCGGCGCTATGCGGTCTCGATCCTGTACGCGTCGCACCAGGGCTGCACCCGGTTCGGGGAGTTCAGGCAGGCGCTCGGCGAGATCCCGCCCGGGACGCTCGCGCAGCGTCTGACGGAGCTCGAGCGCGGTGGGGTTCTGCGCCGCGAGGTGCGTGACGCGAGGCCGCCGCGGGTGGAGTACGTCCTCACGACGGACGGCGTCCGGCTTCGTGCACTGGTCGAGGCGCTCGCCGCCTGGGCTCGCGCGTAGCCCGGTCAGGTCGGTCCATACTGCGAGCGTGCGCTGGCCCGCGGTGCTCGCCTCGTTACAAGTTGTAACTTGGCTCTTCGTTCCTGCCGCGGGCACCACGCTCGACGCGAGCCCGCCGCTCGCCTCGCTTCTCTCCCGGCACGCTCCGCTTCTCGTGCTGCATCCGTCGGAGCAGCTTCCGCCGGTTCCCGTCCAGGGCTTCCTGGCCGATTCGGATCTCTTCCGCAACACAGGCTCGGGCTGGTCGACCGTTCCGGGGCCGCTCCCGTCCGGCGGAGCGGAGCTCCGACTCGACCAGAGGTTCTGCCAGGCGCGGGACGGCGTCGCGGCGACCTCGTGCTACATCTCGGCGCAGGCGGCGCATCCCTCCGCACCCGTCGTGTACGGCGCGACGTTCCGGGTGAAGAACCGCATCGATCTCCAGTACTGGATCTGGTACCCGTACAACGCGTACAGCCCGACCGTCCCGCCCGGAGAACTCTGGCAGGTGCACGAAGGCGACTGGGAGGCGGTTTCCGTCATCCTCGATCTCGCGGGCAAGCCTCTGATCCTCGGCCTCTCGCGGCACAGCGAAGGCGCGCGGCGGCGGTGGTCGAAGGTCAAGCGACGCGGGCTCCGGCCGCTCGTCTACGTCGGGCTCGGGTCGCACGCGAACTTCTTCGGGCCGGGAACGCACCGCCTCGACTCTCGCTTCGTCGAACCGGCGCTGATCTCGGTGATCGAGGCCTACGGCGCGCGCCCGGTCGACCACGCGGGTAGCGGTCGCATCGTCCGTCCCGGGCTTGTCCCGGTGACGGCCTCGAAGCCGAGCTGGATGACGTTCGCGGGCAGCTGGGGCGAGGACGGCTACGTGCACTTCCCCGGCAACGAGCCGATCGTGACCGGCGCGGGCCCTCGGGGTCCGGCGCTCCACGATCAGTGGCGGAGGCCCGTTGCCGAGGTGATGTCGTGGCCTCGGGGGTGATGCGTCCTCGTCCCTTGTAGGGGCCGAGCATGCCCGGCCCCTACAAGGGACGAAATCCCGCAGCCCGCAACCGGTCGTTCATTCAGGCCAGAAGTTCTCCAGATACTCGGCATCTTCGGCCGATCCGCCCTCGACCCGCTTGGACACGATGATGAGCTCGGCGTCCTCGGGCTCGGCGTTCCAGACCGAACGCCAGGTCTCGGGCGGCACTCGAACAACGGTTCCCTGCTCGAGATCGAGAACCTCGTCGCCGAGCTTGAACTGGAGCTTGCCCGAGGCGACGAAATAGATCTCCTCCTGCGTCTTGTGCCGGTGGCCGTACGAGCCCTTCCCGCCCGTATGCCGCGGCATGCGGCGGAACGTGAAGGCGACCTGCTCCGCTTCGAGCGCCGCCGTCATCATCCGCATCTCACCGGGGTAGTCGCCGAGCACGTCGTCGACTTCCCCCAGGCGCTTGATCGTGTAGTCGGCCATCGCCACCTCCTCACGGGGACGCGGCGACTCTAACCCGCCGAGCCCGCTAGAACATCGTGTTGTCGTTCGCGGGCCTCTCCGGGACGATCTGCAGGACGTCCCAGTGCTCGACGATCTTGCCGTTCTCGTCGAAGCGGAAGATGTCGATGCACGCGTACTCGTGCTCGCCGGGCCAGGTCTGGTGGCAGTGGAGAGCGACGAGATCTCCTTCGGCCAGGGCACGCTTGAACTCGACCTGCTTGCCCGGATACTCGTGCGCCATGCGCTCGAAGTAGGCGACGAACGCCTCCTTGCCGTCGGCGACGTCGGGGTTGTGCTGGATGTAGGTCTCCCCGACGTAGCGCTCGATCGCCTCGGCCGGTCGCGACTGGTTGAACATGAGGTCGTAGAACGCCATGGCGTTCTCCTTGTTGCGCTCCTGACGCTCGCTCACCCGATCCACCTCCTAGCGGAGCGGCTGAGCGGTGGCGTTTGCGGGCATCCGCTCCGAGTCGGCGCTCTCACCCGCGCGAAAATGACCGTCGCCGGGCCAGGGCGCGAGCAGGAGCACGATGCGCGCGGGTGTCAGTGCGAGCACGCGACGTGTCTCTCCTGGCGCGAACGTGAGCAGCGTCCCCGCGTCGCACTCGACGGAGTCACCGTCGACGGTGATCTCGAGCCTTCCGGAGACGACCTCGACGATCGCACGTTCGTGGACTCGATGATCGCCCATCTCCTCGCCCTCCTGGAGATCGAGGAGCACGGCCCGGCACTCGGGTCGCGAAAAGAGCACTCGCGGCTCCCGCTTTCCGCTCACATCGATGGAGGGGAGATGCCAGCGCTCCACGGCGCCACGCTAGCACTCGCCGAACGACCTGATCGTGATCGGGCCGACTCCGACGCCGACAGCTCGCGTCTCCTCGATTCCCGGGCCGAGCTGCACATCGGTGATCTTGGCGCTGCTGGTGCTCGCGAGGCCGATGTCGGCGACGGAGCCCGCGTCGAGACAAAGGCGCAACGTCTCCACACGTGTCTCGCCCGGCTCGAGCGTGCGAGCGCGGGTCTTACCCGCCGCCGAGAGTCGGTACTCCGCCGGCGAGACATCGGGGGCTCGCACGTGGATCCGGAGGCGAACCAGCCCGGAGCGGTCGGGGCCCGGCGCGTACACCCGGATCGTCGCGCGACGAGCAGGCGTCGTCCAGCCGTCGGTCTGCAACCCGCGGCTCATCCAGAGCGCGCGGTAGGGCCGCTCCACTTGCCTGACGACGAAGCCGAGGTTCGCTGCCTGGTCTCGGCCGGCGAGAAGGAATCGCGAGTCGCCGGGCGCGGCGATGACATAGGGGGGAGCGTTGTCGGTATCCGGGGCCTGTCCGGTCGACCAGTCGAGCTCGAGCGAGCGCTGCGGGAAGCCGGTGTAGCGAAAGTTCTCGTCCGCGTCGACGTAGGCGTGCGTGACGCGCCGGTTCCAGAACTCCACATCCCACCAGCGGATCGCGGTCGTGTCCCACGCGGTGGACACCGGGAAGGCGATGAGCGCGGTGCGTTCTCCCTCCGGCACGACGGTGTCCACCCAGTCGAGGACGAGCCCCGGCGATCCCGCGAGGGGGCGGCCGCTCAGACCGGTGCCTGTGACAATGCGGTCGACCTCGCTTCGTAGCGTCAGGATCGAGAACGCCGCAAGGACGACGAGCGAGACGATCGCAAGCGGCGCCCGCGGGGCGAACAGCAGCGCGAGTACGAGTGCGAGACCCAGGAGCAGTCCGAGCAGCGCGACGAAGGTTCCGGTGCCGAGCTCACCCGACTGCTCGCTCAGCAGCTCGTTGAGGACGCTCGCCGGCGAGTCGACCCAGACGCCCGGGTAGGTCGTGAAGGGAAGCTGCGCGGCCGTGGCGGCGAAGAGGACCGTCATCAGGCCGGCTCCGACCGCGACCTGCCGCCGCCGCGCCCCCTCGAGCGCCGCTGCCGATCCGATCAGGAGCAAAGGGACGACGTAGAACAGGTAGCGGTCACGCACGATTGCTTCGCCGAACCGGATGCTGAACGACGCCGCCTCGAATGTGAGGAACGTGATCGTCACCACCGAGAGCGTTGCGAGCGCATGCTCCTTCCTCCCTTGCGGGCGGACGGCCGTCGCCAGCATCCAGCCGCCTCCGAGTATCAGGGGCACCAACCCGCAGCCGATCGCGACCGCGTCGAGATGTCGTCCCGCCGACGCCCAGACACCGGAGGGGAGCAGCGATCCTTCCTCGACGGTCACGGCGTAGACGCCGAGGAGGCTGCCGAACGAGCCCGCAACCGCGAGGATCGCCGCGAGCGCGAGCCCTGCCGCGTAGAGCGAAGCCAGGAGCCGGTGCGCGGCAACAGCGTGCCGCACTCCCGCAACTAGCGCGCGTCTCGTGCCGACCTCGTGCGCGAGGATCGCGAATGGCAAGACAACGACGAGCACTGCGAACTGCGTCCGAGCGAGGACTGCGAAGCAGAGCGCGGCCACCGCGAGGAGGTCGCGTCTGGGGCTCGGCTCGGCGAGGGCGAGGTGCAGACCGAGGATCGCCCACAGAAACGCGGGGTACGCCGCGGCCTCCGTCATCAGGAAGCCGGTGAGCACCATCCAGGGGACGAGGACGGAGAGACCCGCGACCGCAAACGCCCAGGGGCGCGAGAGCACCTGACGGCCGAGGAGATACACGGGAAAGACCGCACTGACCATCAGGAACGCGTTCAGAACGTGAGCGGCACGGAAGGCGTCGGGCGGATCGAGCGCGCCGTAGAGCGGTGCGATCAGCAGCGGATAGAGCTGGTTGTAGACCGCGATCGAGGAACCGTGCACCTGGGGCAGCGGCGACCCCGTGTCGGCGATCGAGGTCGCGAGCTTCGCGTACAGGAGCTCGTCCGTCATCACCGACCAGTCACGAATCCGCCCCGAGAACCAGATGGCGATCGCGGCGCTGACTCCGAGCCAGAGCAGGACGAGCGCCGCCATGGCGAGCGCCGACGGGTGCGAGCGAATACGTGACGTCACGCGCGGGTGCACGCGCTGGACGGTAGTTCTATTGGAGGTCGAGCACGAAGTCGAAGCGTCCGACTCGACGACCGTCCACCACGCGCCACCCGGACACGAGGCACTCCCGGGTGAAGATGCCGTCGGCTCCGTTTCCGGCCACGCCGGGGAAGAAGAGCTGGGTGGTCAGGACGGAGCGCCTCGGAGCCTGCACCTTCACGTGAATGTGCTTCGTCCGCCCCGGATAGACCCCGGGCACGACCGTCGTCAGCGAGTACCGGCCTCGGGCGTCGGTGATCTGATGGCCTCGAAAGCGATAACCGCTGTTGTCGTAGACACCGCGCGCATCGCACTGCCAGAAGTCGATCAGCGCTCGAGGAACGGGCTTGGCGGCGGTCGTCAGCACGCGGCCGGTCAACGTCAAGCGTGTTCCGGCAGCGCCCGCGGGCACGATTGACCGGCGTCGCGGCGAGCTGGCCGTGAAGTACGGGCCTTCGGTCAGCTCCGGCGTCGGGTCGTCGGCGTCGACGATCATCGGCGTCGCGGCGAGCACCGGAGCAGCGCCGGCGTCGCGGACGAGCGCGTCCGCACCGGCAAAGAGGGCGGCGACGGGCGGCAACGCGAGCCCGATCTCCAGGAGTCGACGTCGGGTCAGCTCTCGCTCGTTCACGTTCGGCCTCCCTTGACTGGCTACACGGAGAGTCCATGGTTGCACGCGTCTCTATGAATTGAGTGATAGAGATTGAGCCCCGTGCCACCGCTTCCGCAGCTCCCCGATGTCCTCTTCCGGCCCTTTCACGGCAGACTCGACTATCCGCACTTGGCGCGCATCATCACTGCCTTTGCGGCAGGCGAGGGGTCGGATCGCGTCGAGACAGTCGAGGGGGTCGCGGCCCACTACGACCATCTGGAGCGCTGCGATCCCGAGCGCGACCTGCTCGTCGCCGAGGTCGCGGGGCAACCCGTCGGGTACAGCCGCGTGTGGTGGGACCACGAAGCAGACGGGCCGCTCCTCTACACGCAGGTCTGCTTCGTCGACCCGACCTTCGGCGGACGTGGCATCGGCTCGGCGCTCTTCACCTGGAATGAGGGGCGCCTCCGCGAGATCGCAGCGGAGCACGACGCGCCGGACAAGCAGTTTCAGGTCTTCATCAACGATCGCAATACGGCCGCGACGGAGCTGGTTCGCGGCTCCGGTTTCGAGCCCGTCACCTACGCGGCGGAGATGGTGCGGCCGTCGGTCGAGAATCTCCCCGATCACCCTCTCCCGGACGGCGTCGAGATCCGACCCGCGAGCGAGGATCAGCTGCGCGCGATCTGGGAAGCCGACACCGACGCTTTCCGTGACCACTGGGGATACGTCGAGCCGACAGAGACCTCCTACGCCGAGTTCTTGGCCCGTCCGTACCAAGACCTGGCGCTGTGGAAGATCGCTTGGGACGACGAGGGCGTGGCGGGCCAGGTCCGGTCGTTCGTCGACGCGGCGCAGAATGCCGAGCACGGCCTGCAGCGCGGCTGGACGGAGAACATCTCGACAGCGCGCCGCTGGCGGCGACGCGGCCTCGCGAAGGCGCTGATCGTCGAGAGCATCCGCGAGCTCGCGAAGCGCGGGATGAACGAGGTCGCACTCGGTGTGCATACCGAGAACCCGAACGGCGCGTTCGATCTGTACGCCGGCCTGGGGTATGAGGTCGTCGGCAGCTGGACGACGTACCGGAAGGCCCTGTAGGCAGATGAACGAAGTCCCGCCCCGGCCGGCCGGCCGGGGCGGGATCGATCGGGCTGCGTGCCTGGAGGGCCTGGCACGGTCGAGCGATGCAGCTCCCTACGAGGCGACGCTCCAGGTCTCGGCGTTCCACGTCCCGCCCTGGAGGGTGGGGTTCCTGAGCGCCCCCTTCACCTTGACGCTGCTCAGAAGGTGCTGGGGTCGAGCGAAGAGCGGAATCGAGAAGACCTCGTCCGCCAGGATGACCTCGGCGTCATGGAGCAGCTTGTTGCGTGCCGCCGGATCGGGAGTGAACTGCGCCTTCTGCAGCAGCGCTGATGCCTTCCTGTTGCAGGCGGCGCCGTAGTTCTGGTCGCCTCCGCACCCGCCGATGCTGAAGAACGTGCCCCCGCTCGTCGGTCCGCCGGTGAACGTGAACATCACCGACTGCCAGTCGCCGCCGGTCAGCACGCCACCACCGAAGAGCACGGTGGGCGAGATGAAGCGCGGCGTGAACTGGATTCCGACGCTCTTCAACTGCCTCTGGATGATCTCGAACGTCAGGGCCCGAAGCGGATTGCCGGACGTCGTCGTGAACTGGAAGTTGAGCTCACCGACGCCAGGACAGCTGAAGATCTTCGAGTTGCCTGCACTGGCCTTGTCGGGACCGCCGGTGCAGCCGTTCTTCTTCAGCAGTGCGATCGTGTTCCTCTGGCTGAAGCCCCAGCGCTTGTACGGCGTCGCGTAGGCGGCCTCGAAGGGCTTGAAGATGTGGCTCTGCAGAACCGGCAGGTCCTTGACAGAGGGAACGAGGCCAGTCTTGACGTAGAGCACCTCGCGGATCTGCGCCCGGTTGATGCCCTGGATGATCGCCTGCCGGACGAACTTCTTCTTCAGCGCCGGATGAGCCTTGGCGCCCTGCTGGAAGTCGAGGTGCTCCCACGAGTAGCTCGCGCCACCCTGCACCTTGAACCTCGAGTCCTTGTAGAAGTCGACGATCTGGATCTGCGGCGAGACGGCGTCGATGACGTCGCCCTCACCGCTCTTCAGCGCCTGGTACTGGGAAGGGCCGCTGATGTAGCGGTAGACGAGCCGGTCCAGCTTGGCCGCCTGGCCCGCCTTGAACGCGGCGTTCTTCACGAGCGTCAGCTGCGTGCCCTTCTGCCAGCTCTGGAACTTGAAGGGACCGCTCGAGATGTCGACCGAATCCGCCCAGAGCTTGTTGAAGTCCTGGCCGGCGACCTTGTGTGCCGGTAGCGGGGAGGTTCCGAGCAGGACGTCCCACGCCGCGTACGCCCGCTTGGGCTTGAACGTGACCGTGACGGACTTGCCCTTCACCTGGACCTTGGCGATGTCCACGAAACCCTCGCGGGAGGTGATGTCCCAGTTCGGGTTCATGATCGTCCGGTAGGTCGCGAGGAAGTCGGCACCCGTAACGGGCTTGCCGTCGCTCCAGTTCGCGTTCGCCTTGTACTTGAAGCTCGCCTTCAGCGGCTCCTTCTGCAGGAGCTTCGGAAGGCCGTCGAGGAGGTACGGCTTCAGCTTGACGTTGTGGTCGTAGATCACGCCGCCGGCCAGGATCAGGTTCATGACCAGCGAGTTCGTGTAGCCGTTCCCCTCCGAGATGAAGTTGTTGAGCGTCCCGCCCGGCTCCTGGTCGTGAACGATGACGACTGTGCCGGCGCTCGCGCCGGTCGACTTCGCCGTCGCCGCGGGGCCGACGACGAGGCTCGCGAGGAGGGCGAGCACGCCACCGAGAAATACGATCGAGCTTTTGCGCATGTAGAGTCTCCCTCCGAAGTTGATTTCCAGTCAGGCGTCGACCGACCACCGCCACTTCTTCGGTCACTCATTCAGACGAGAATGTGCCGCGCGTGGGCGGTTAGCGTTTCTTCACACGCGCGAATGCTGATTTACGACCAACTGTTCGAAAAAATGCGGTGCGTGAAACGTGACCGGCGATTCCTATTCGTAATTTCGTTCGGTCACGTAGTGCCGCTAGGGTGGGCCGCGCCCCTCCGTGACGTTCGTCCAGGGCATCCGAATTGGCCTGGGCGGCCCTGGACGAACGTGGGGTTGCCACGAGCGGCCGACGCGCAGGGTCAGCGCACGGCGATGTTGCGGACGGGACCCGGTCGTGCGAAGGCCCCTTCACCGGCGCCGATCTCGGACGCGACCTCGGCCACGTGCGAGACGAAGGCATCGATCGCGTCGTTCGTCGCACGGTCCCGATGCGACGCAATGGCCAGCCGCCGGGGCGGTATCAGCCCGTCGAGATCGAAGATCGACGTCCGGCAGTCGCAGGGGTTGACGGCCAGACGCGGCATGAGTGCTACGCCGAATCCCGCTGCGGCGAAACCCTGAACCACTTCGTTGTAGTCCGATCGGAGGACGATGTTCGGCTCGATCCCGGCGGCTCGGAAGCTGTCCAGCGCAGGGGCGATCGGCAAAGGCGAGTGCCAGCAGACGAGCGGTAGCTCGGCGATCTCACGAAGGGTGAGACGGGAGAGCGCGGTGTGATCACTGCTGGCCTCCGTGACGAGCACCCAGGGATCGTCGAGGACAACCGTCGCGCGGAACGGGCCATCCGGTAGTGGCAACACGGCAAAGGCGAGATCGAGCGTCCCTCGCTCGAGCGAGCTGAGCAGATCGAAATCGCCGAGCGTCTCGGCGACCTCGAGCTCGACGTCCGGGAACGTGTCTCCGAAACGGCGCATCACCTCCGGGAGCAGTCGTCTCTGGATGCTCTCGAACGCTCCGATTCGGAGTGAGCCCACCGCTCCTCGGGCGAACGCGTCGATGTCGGCCTTGGCCGCGCCCAGGCGTGCCTCGATCGCCGCCATGTGTCCGAGCAACGACCTTCCCGCCTGCGTCGGTCCGAGCGCTCTTCGACCGTGCTCCCGGGCGACGACCCGCGTGCCGACGATTCGCTCGAGACCCGCGATCTGCTGGCTGATTGCCGAAGGCGTGTACCCCAGCCTGGCCGCGGCACCCTTGAACGAACCGGTTTCGGCGATCGCTTGCAGCGCGGTGAGATGGCGCAGCTCGAGCCCGATCCACTGGTCGGTCACCACGCAATTCCAGTGAGCCGCAGTTCCACTTGTCGAACTTCGACGTCTGAATGGAACTCGAGTTTGTGGCGAGAAAAATCGGATGCGCGCCGAGGCGATCATTTCGGTGTGGGGAGCACCCGAGCTGGGTGCGCGTGCTGCGACCGATCGCGACGTCCGGCCGCGGGCTATACCGTCTTCGCGGCGGCACCCGCTGCCGTGTCGGAATGCCGAGGTCAGGAGACGCGTTGCCACTCGAACGGCCACAGATCGACAAGCCTGAAGGCGACATCCCCTTCGAGCTCCAAATCGACGACATCACCGTCGGTGACGGAGGCGAGGCAACCGCAGGCGCCAAGGTAGCGGTGCACTACGTCGGAGTCGCCTTCTCGTCGGGCGAGGAGTTCGACGCTTCGTGGAATCGAGATCAACCGTTCGAGTTCAAGCTCGGGAAGGGACAGGTCATCCCGGGCTGGGACACCGGCGTGCAAGGCATGAAGGTGGGTGGGCGGCGCCAGCTCACCATCCCGTCCGCCATGGCGTACGGTGCGCGAGGAGCTGGTGGCGTGATCAAGCCGCACGAGCCCCTCGTGTTCGTGATCGACCTGCTGTCGGTGGACTGACTGTCCCCGATCAGATGTGCGTGCGGTGATCGTGAACTCGCGACCGTTTGGACACCGAAGAACGAGGGGATACACTCCGCATCAGCTCGGTCGGTACTGAGAAGGGGGTCTCATGTTCGAGCAGGACGACGAGACGGTCGGGGAACTGCTTGTGCCCCGCTTCAGCGCTTGGAGCGAGTTCGGGAGCCTTGTGGCTCGAGGGGCCAAGGACATCGGAGCCGTCCCTCCCGCCCCGGGGTGGAAGTGGAACGGGGAGGAGTGGGAGTACAGCTCGAGGCACTTGAACGAGCCGCACCTGCGCGCCGTGTCATAGCGGCTCGCGGTCGTCGTTCGTCCCGGACCTCAGGCAAGAGGCGGATATGCGAGGATCCAACCCGGCTGCATCCGCGACATGTTGTCGGTCGTCGGCATAGACGCGTCCCGCCAGGCAATCATGAACGGCACGATGAACCCGGGCCAGTCGGTCCGCAGGGCCTCAGCCAATCGGGGTTGGGAGGGGCTGGCTCAGCCTCGAGCTGCATGTACGGCGCGACCACGGCCACGCGGTCGAATCGCTCCGGGTCGTCCGCGGCCAGCAACACTACAGCGTTCACTCCCCGTGACGCAGTAACGAGCGCCACCTGCTCGATCCCCGTGGCCTCGAGAACCGCAAGCGCGTCGGCCGCGTGGAAACGCGGCGGGCGGAGTTGTAGGGTCGACCTGTCCACTTCGCGAGGAAGGGAGGGGATTTCCCTTGCGACCAGTAGCGCTGACCGTGAACGGAACGCGTCACGAGCTCGAGCTCGAGCCCCGGGAGCTGCTCGTCTACGTGCTCCGGGAGCGCATCGGGCTCACCGGCACCAATGTCGGCTGCGAAACCTCGTCGTGCGGGGCTTGCACCGTGCTCGTCGACGGCGAGTCGGTGAAATCCTGCACGATGCTCGGCGTCCAGGCGAACGGGCTCGAGGTCACGACGATCGAAGGTCTGGCCCGGAACGGTGAGCTGCATCCCGTGCAGCAGGCCTTCCACGACCACCACGCTCTGCAGTGCGGTTTCTGCACGCCGGGGATGGTGCTGGCGGCCGTCAGCCTGATCGAGAGCGGAGAGGCGACCGACGAGACCGCGATCCGCGAGGGTCTCGAGGGAAACCTCTGCCGCTGCACCGGGTACCACAACATCGTCAAGGCCGTCGCGGCCGTCGCGGGGGTGAGGTAGATGGCCGTCACCGAGTCGACCGAGACGTTCGTCGGCACCTCCGTCAAGCGGAAGGAAGACGCCTCGTTCCTGCGGGGGCGGGGTACTTACGTCGAAAACTTGACACTGCCGGGGACGGTCTACATGGCGGTCGTCCGGTGTCCGTACCCGCATGCCCGCATCGGGACCGTGAATCTCGACGCCGCCCGCGCGGCCGAAGGAGTCGTGGCGGCGTTCAGCGGCGCCGACCTCGCCGAGGATTGGGCCGGCTCGCTCCCCTGTGCATGGCCGGTCACCGAGGACATCAAGATGCCACCGCACTTTCCGCTCGCGACCGACGAGGCACGCTTCCAAGGCGACGGGGTCGCCGTCGTCATCGCCTCGAGCCGCGCGCTTGCAAAGGATGCAGCGGAGCTCGTGGAGGTGGACTACGAGCCCCTGGCCGCGACCGCGGACGTCGAGAAGGCGCTCGAGGACGGCGCGCCGCTCGTGCATTCAGACCTCGGCACGAACGAGTGCTATGTGTGGAAGCTGGAGACGGACGAATTCCAGGCTGCGCTCGACGCCGCAGACGTTGTCGTCACTCGGCGCTACTTCCAACCTCGGTTGATCCCGAACGCGATCGAGCCGCGTGGCGTCCTCGCACAGGTGGGCCCGAGCGACCAGGTCACGCTCTGGTCCGCGACACAGGTGCCGCACATCCTCCGGTTCGCGCTCCAAATCGTCCTCGGGGTCCCGGAGTCGAAGATCCGGGTCATCGCCCCCGACGTGGGCGGCGGATTCGGCTCCAAGCTCGATGTCTACGCCGAAGAGGCCCTCGCGATCGCGCTCGCAAAGCGGTTGGGCCGTCCCGTCAAGTGGACGGAAGAGCGGGCGGAGAACTACGTCGCCACGATCCACGGCCGCGATGTCGTGCACCAGCTGACGTTCGCGGCGACGAAGGACGGGAAGATCACCGCGGTCAAGTCGGAGGCGAAGTGCGCAATGGGAGCGTACCTCCAGCTCGTCACGCCGGGAATCCCCCTGCTCGGGGCCTGGATCTACTCGGGGCCGTACGACATTCCGAACTACAGCGTCACGTTCACGGGGGTGTTCACGCACACGACGCCCACCGATGCCTACCGCGGGGCGGGACGACCGGAAGCGACCTACGTCCTCGAACGGACGATGGATGCTCTTGCATCCGAGCTCGGCATCGATCCTCTGGAGCTCCGCCGGAAGAACTTCGTCAAGGAGTTCCCCCACGCCATGGCGTCCGGATTGACGATCGAC
>Ga0183260_10000479_pt1 | contig 33787 bp, 34 predicted proteins | sample AntDrymUQ4972206_2_FD_129768 | JGI IMG/M metagenome (GOLD analysis project Ga0183260, IMG submission 129768) | Polar desert sand microbial communities from Dry Valleys, Antarctica - metaG UQ497 (22.06) (version 2) (version 2) | ecosystem: Environmental > Terrestrial > Soil > Desert | place...
GCGCGGTCGCGGAGGGGAGGCGGTCAACTGGCGGCCGCGGGCTCGCGCAGCCAGGGGCCGCCGTCGCGGACGATCGCGAGCTCGTTGCGAACGAGTTCGTTCACGCCGGCGATCTTCATCAGGGCCGTGTTGGGGTCCCAGTCGTAGGTCGACGCGTCGATGGTTGCCTCGTACACCGGGCGCAGCAGTGACCAAAGCGCGCTGTCATAGGCCGCCAATGAAACGTCGAGCGACGCGGGGTCACCCAAGTCCTCGTCGACCGCCTGCGCCAAGAGCTCGGCCCCGAGGAACGAGTCGGTGATGCCGTGTCCCGGGAGCGGATCCTTCAGCGCGACCGCGTCGCCCACGAGGGCCCATCCGGGACCGGACGCGCGCCGGAACCAGCCGTAGGGAACCTCGCCGAGTCGCCAGCGCCCGTCGCGCCTCGCGGCACGCACACGTTCTGTCAGTTCCGGGTCAGGGCTCAGAACCTTCCAGAAATACGCCTCGGGGTCGGCTCGCACTTCGGCCTCGTTGTCGACGTGCGTCGCCGAGCCGATGCACGCGGAGCGCGCCGCGGTCGGGAACACGAAGATGAAAGTGTCGTCGAACAGGCCGATCTCCGCCGAACGCCAGTCGAAGTCGTCGAAGTAGGCGAATAGGGCGGTGCCTTTTATGTCGTGGCGATCGCGTTCGGCTGGCTCAACGCTGCGCGCAACGATCGACGTGCGGCCATCCGCGCCGATCACGATCGACGCCCGCTCCTCCCGCACCGCGCCGTCCCCGTCTCGCAGGCGCACGCCGTCCACGCGGCCCGAGTCGTCGCGCAACACGTCGGTGACCGACACGCCGAGCCGAACCTCGACGCCGGCGTCCGCGGCAAGGGCGGCGAGCGTCGTATCCAGATCGGTTCGGCGAGGCGAACACATCGGGTCGACGGGGATACCGACGTCCTCGGTTGTTAGCCGGTTTCCGCCGACGTTCATGTGAACGTTGCCGAAAACCGGGACACCTTGTGCCTTCAGACGGTCGAGCACCCCCCACCGCTCCAACAACGCGGTGCCCGGCGCAGTGACGAAGTGAGTCGAGAACGCGTCGCTGGGGAACGTTGCCCGGTCGACGACGAGAACGCGGTGGCCACGCCGGGCAAGCAGTAGGCCGGTTGCGGAGCCGGCGCAGCGAGCGCCGACGATGATGGCGTCGTACACGGCGCAACTATGCCGCGGCTACGCCAGCGTTTCCCACACGACGTCGGTCCACGTTGGGGTTTGACTGAGGCTTGTCGGTCCAGATGGGGGTTTGACGGGGGCTCGTCGGTCCACGTGGGTGTAGAGCACCCACCTGGGCCGACAAGCCCACCGTTTACCCCCACGTGGACCGACAAGCACCTCGGGCGTGAGCTATCTGAGAACGAGCCAGCGCTGGCGTAGCGCGACGAGCACGGCTACCGAAAGCGCCACCAGCATCAGGCTGAGCAGCACTGCCGGACCGGTATCTCCGGACTCGAGCGCGAAGAAGACGTGCAGCGGCAAGGTGGTCGTCCGGCCGGGGACGCTCCCGGCAAATGTGATCGTCGCCCCAAACTCGCCGAGCGCTCTCGCCCATGCAAGGACCGCTCCGGCGACGAGGCCGCCCCTCGCCTGCGGCAGAACGATCCGCCGGGCCACCTCCAACCGGCTCGCACCGAGGCTGCGGGCGATCTCCTGCGCGCGCGGGTCGACCGCTCGGATCGCGGTCTCTGCGGCGATCACGACAAACGGCAGCGCGACGAATGCCTCGGCCAGCACTGCGCCCGCCGTCGTGAACGGCAGCGTCAACCCGAACGCCGCGTCGAGCCACCGGCCGACGACGCCGCCCCGACCGAAGGCCATCAACAGGCCGACACCGCCGGCGACCGGCGGGAGCACGAGCGGCACGAGCGCGAGGGAGCGCAACAACGCCGCGAACGGCAGTCGCCGCCGGGCCAACATCCACGCCAACGGGATTCCCAGCGCGAGCGCCAGAGCGGTTGCGCCGAGCGAGCACACGATCGACAGCCGCAGCGCGGTCATGGCCGCGTCGTCGCGCAGGATGTCCGCGGCAGACGACCACGGAGCGCGCACCACGAGGGCGATGAGCGGCAGCGCGAGCAGCGCGACCCCGAGCCCGGCCGCGACGTACAGCGCCACCGCCGCGCCGCGTGATCTCGTTGACGACCTCAAGGGCGTCCGAACCCGGCGCGCGCCAACACCGCCCGTGCCGGCTCCGAGCGAAGAAACGCGAGCCAGGCGATCGAGGCCGACCTCGACCGCTGCGGCCGCTCGCGCACTACGGCGGCGAAGTACGTCGTGGTCACCGCAGGCGAGACGTCCACCACGCGCAGGCCGCCGGCGCCTCGGGCGTCGGTGGCGTAGGCGACGCCCGCATCCGCCTCGCCGAGGCGCACTCGGGTCATCACCGCGTTGACATCGGGCTCGCGCGCGAAGTTCTCGGCGTCGACCCCCGCTTGCTCGAGCACCCGCTCGGCAACGGCGCCGCACGCCGCCTGCGGCGCGCACACCACGACGACGAGGCCCGGCCGAGCGAGGTCGCGTGTTGCACTGATAGGGACACGGGCGTCGTCACTGACCACCACCACCGCGCGGTTCGACGCCACAGGGACGGGCTCCTCGACCGCTCGCGCTCGGCGAGCGATGTCCATCGACGCGCCGTCCGCCGTCAGCAGGACGTCGACGGGCGCGCCGCCGATCACCTGTCGGGCCAGGAGCGACGACCCGCCGACCGTCGTCTCGACGTCGATGTCGCGGCCGGCTTCGAACGACCTGACCAGCAACTGCATCACACGCGCCATCGATGCGGGCGCGGCCACGCGGATGCTCTGCGAGGCATTGGCGCTCGAGCCGCCGCACGCGGCCGTGCCGACGACGGCGAAGCAGGCCGCGACGGTGGAGACATACCGAAAACGCACACGGCATCGTCGCATCGCCAGCCCGCGTTGAACTCCCTCGACCGGTAGGTAGCCTAGGGCGATGCCGGTTCTGGACACCGACCGACCCCTTCTCGACGCGCTCCTCCCGGAGGTCGAGCGCCTCACCGAGCGCCACCTCGCGGCATCGAAGGAGTGGTTCCCGCACGACGTTGTGCCGTGGAGCCGCGGTCGCGACTTCGAGCCGGGCGCTACTTGGGACCCCGCCGACGTTGTCCTGCCGGACGCCGTCCGCAGTGCCCTCGTGGTCAACCTCCTCACCGAGGACAACCTCCCGTACTACTTCCGCACGATCGAAACCACCTTCGACGCCGACGGCCCGTGGGGCTATTGGGCGAGGCGGTGGACTGCGGAGGAGGGTCGTCACTCGATCGCCATCCGCGACTACCTCACCGTCACCCGCGCCGTCGACCCGGTGAGCCTCGAGCGCGACCGCATGGCCCAGGTGACCTGCGGCGAGGTGCCGATCCCGCAGAGCGCGGCCGACGGCCTCGCCTACGTCGCGCTCCAGGAGCTCGCCACGCGGATCTCGCACTTCAACACCGGCAAGGCGATCAACGACCCGGCCGGCTACACCGTCATGAAACGCGTCGCCGCCGACGAGAACCTGCACTACCTCTTCTACCGCGACCTCGTCACCGCCGCGCTCGAGATCGACCCGTCGACGATGGTGCTCGCGATCGAGCGGCAGGTGCGCGAGTTCGAGATGCCCGGAACCGGGATCGCCAACTTCGGCGAGCACGCCATCGCGATCGCCAAGGCCGGCATCTACGACCTCCAGATCCACCACGAGCAGATCCTCGTCCCCGTCGTGCTGATGCACTGGGGCGTGGAGAAGACCGAGGGGTTGTCGGCCGAAGCCGAGAAGGCGCGTGCCGCGCTCGTCAAGCGCATCGACCGGATCGGTCGCGCCGGTCGCCGCGTCGCCGCCCGGTGGGCCGAGGACGCCGCCGCGGGCACGCCGCGGAACTTGGCCGCCGCCGGCTAAGTCGCCGGTCGCAGGACCACGGCCTGAAAGGCCGGCAGCTCCCCAGCAAACGTCGATCCTTCGGTGACGCCGTTGCTGGCGACCTCGACCACCCAGGGACCGTCGAGCGGCACCGGGGTGGACGCGTCGGTGAAGTTCACGATCACGGTGCGACAGTCGTCGCCCGACGTCCGCATATACGCGAGCACCCCGTCGGTCGCATCCAGCCAGGCGAACGAGCCCGCGCTCAACGCGGGCGAGTGTCGGCGGGCGCGGAGTAGCCGGCGGTACAGGTGCAGGATCGAGCCGGGCTGGCGCTGTTGCGTTTCGGCACACCGACGGGCTGAGTCGGGAGGCCACGGGAGCCACGGCTCGTCGGATGCCCATCCGTGGGCGGCGTCGGCCGTCCACGGAATCGGAGCGCGACACCCGTCTCGCCCGCCGGGGTCGACCACTCGCTCTGCGGATACGACAGCGTCCTCGAGACCCAGCTCTTCGCCCGCGTAGAGGAACGGCGTGCCCCGCAACGTCAGCAGAAGGACCGCCGCGGCCCGCGTCTTTCGTTCGTCGGCGCCGTAACGCGTCGCGTGGCGGGCGTTGTCGTGATTCGACAGCACCCACGTCGGCCAGTGTCGGTCGCCGAGCTCTTCGACGACGCGGCCGATGCGGCGCCGCCACGGTTCTGCCGCCCACGGCGCGAACAGCGGTGGGAAGTTGAACGCCAGGTGCAGCTCGTCGCCCTCCCCGTAGTACTGCGCGACGAGCGCGGTCGACAGCAGGTACACCTCGCCCACCGACACGCGGTCGCCGGGATACGAGTCGAGCAGCGCGCGGACGCCGCGCAGGATTTCGTGGGTATGCGGCCAGTCGTGAAAGTTCACGCGGCCGATGAGCTCGGTGCCGTCGGGAATGTCGGGCAGCGCGGGGTCCTTGCCGAGCAGGTGGACGACGTCCATCCGGAATCCGTCGACGCCGCGGTCCAACCAGAAACGCAGCGTCGCGTGCATCGCCGCGACGACCTCGGGGTTGTGCCAGTTCAGGTCGGGCTGGGTCGCGAGGAAGTTGTGGAGATACCACTGTTCACGCGGCGGATGCCACGTCCACGCGGGGCCGCCGACGAAGGCCGCTTCCCAGTTGTTCGGCGGAGCTTCAGGTGAGCCGTCACGCCACCAGTACCAGTCCACCTTCGCGTTGTCGCGCGACGAGCTCGACTCGACGAACCACGGGTGCTGGTCCGATGTGTGGTTGGGCACCCAATCGAGCAGGACCCTGAGCCCGCGCCCGTGCGCCTCTTCCAACAGCGCGTCGAACGTCGCGAGGTCGCCGAACAGCGGGTCGACGTCACAGAAATCAGCGACGTCGTAGCCGAAGTCCGTCATCGGCGACGGGAAGATCGGCGACAACCACAGCGCGTCGACCCCGAGCCATTCGAGGTAGTCGAGCTTCGAACGGATCCCGTCGAGATCGCCAACCCCGTCGCCATCCGTGTCGAGGAAGCTGCGGGGGTAGATCTGGTAGACGACCCCGGTCTCCCACCAAGGGTCGGCCATCAGCCGAGGCTAAGCATCTTCACGCGAGCCGTCGCCGCCGGTGTGCCCAGGGTGAGTGGTTGTGGCTACAAATCGCGTGAATCGTGACCGCAAGTGCTCACTTTGAGCGCGACAGGCGCGCCGTGCCGCGCGACCTCGCGCCTACTCCCGATGCTTGGCCTCGGCGGGACCTGTTGTATCCTGGTGCTCTGCACCGCACGGCTCGGCCGCTGCGTTCGTGGGCGTCCATCGCCTTCGGGGTCAACGAGGAACTGTTCTCTGTCGACCCGCTTCACCGTTCGACAGGAGTTTCAGTGTCCCCCACCTTCGCCGATCTCGGCGTCCGTACCGATCTGCTCGCGCTGCTCGATGCACGCGGCATCACCGTTCCCACCCCCATCCAGGAGTCGACGATCCGCGACTGCCTGGCCGGCCACGACGTCTGCGGCAAGGCCCCTACCGGCTCGGGCAAGACGCTGGCGTTCGGGATCCCGATGGTGATGCGCACCGAACGCGCTCGCCCGCGCCAGCCGCGGGCGCTCGTGCTCGTTCCCACCCGCGAGCTGGCCGCGCAGGTGACCGACGAGCTGAAGGCCCTCGCCCAGCTGTCGGGCCGCCGCATCGTCGCGCTCTACGGCGGGGTGTCGTATGAGTCGCAGATGAAGATCATCCGGCGCGGCGTCGACATCGTGGTCGCCACGCCCGGACGCCTCGAGGACATGATCGAACGACGCGCGTTCAGCTTGTCCGACGTCGACATCGTGGTCATCGACGAGGCCGATCGCATGGCCGACATGGGGTTCCTTCCGCCCGTCAAGCGCATCCTCGACCAGACCAACTCGACGCGCCAGACGCTGCTGTTCTCCGCCACCCTTGACGGCGAGGTCGACGCGCTGATCAAGCGGTATCAGGACAACCCGCGGCGCCACGCGGCGGAGAACGCCGACGACGACGCCGAGGTCGACCACTACTTCTGGGCGACGACGCGCGAAAAGCGCGTCGCGCTCACGGCCGCCCTCGTGCGTCGCCACGAGCGGGCCATCGTGTTCTGCCGCACGCGCCACGGCGCGGAGCGGCTCGCAAAGCAGCTCGAACAGGCCGGCGTCGGCGCGGCCGCGATCCACGGCGACCGTACCCAGTCGCAGCGCGAGAAGGCGCTTGCCGCCTTCAAGGCCGGTCGCGTCCAGGCGCTCGTGGCCACCGACGTCGCCGCGCGAGGCATCCACGTGGACGCCGTGCCGTGCGTCGTGCACTACGACCCCGCGGCGGATCACAAGGACTACCTCCACCGTTCCGGTCGCACCGGCCGCGCCGGCCTCAGCGGCACGGTCGTGAGCCTCGTGGCCAGCGAGGTCCGCGCGCAGGTGAAGGTGCTCCAGCGCGCGCTTGGCTACCCGGGGCGCGTCGACGAGCCTGACCTGGATACGCGGTACGCACCGAGGCCGACGCCTGCGAGCACCGAGACACCGGCCCCTGCGCCCGCCGTTGCGGCTGTCAGGCCGGCGAACACCAAGCCGGCGTACACCAGGCCGACCACGCCATCGGCCGCGAAGCCCCCGTCGGCCAATCCCGCGCACCGGCCGGCGAAGCCGCGTCCGGACCACGGCCCGCGAGCTGCCCACGGCAGCGCTCATCCCGTGCCCGGCAAGCCGGCGAAGAAGGCCCGGTGGACGACGGAGCGCAAGACGCAGGCGAAGGCCGCACGTCAGCGCGCGGCCACCGCCGGTACTCCTACTCGCGGCGCCCAATCGCCGCGGGGTCGGCGAAGTGCCACACCGCAAGCGCAAGACCGCCGACCCCGCCGCCGATAACGACCCCGGCGATCGACGTCGCCGCTGTGCGAACGTCAGCGAGGCGACGCCCGTTCAGCGGTGTTCGGGGTTCTCGAAGTCGGAGCGGCACCCGGCATCCCATTCAGACCGCTGATTGCCGTGCGCGGGGATTCCGCCGGCGTCCTTCAACATCCGTGCCAGGTGCAACAGGTTCCACGTCATGAACGTGGCGTTGCGATTGGTGAAGTCGTTGTCGGGACCGCCCGACCCGGGGTCGAGATACGACGGTCCCGGACCGGCCTCGCCGATCCAACCGGCGTCCGCCTGAGGCGGGATCACGTACCCCAGGTGCTGCAGCGAATAAAGGATGTTCATCGAGCAGTGCTTGATCCCGTCCTCGTTCCCGGTGATCAGGCAGCCGCCGACCTTGCCGTAGTACGCGTACTGGCCGCGGTCGTTGAGCAACGCCGAGTTGCCGTACAACCGCTCGATCACCTTCGTGCACACGGACGACTTCTCGCCGAGCCAGATCGGCGAGCACAGAACGAGGATGTCGGTGGCCTGCACCTGTTCGAAGATGGCGGGCCACGCGTCGAACGGCCAGCCGTGCTCGGTCATGTCGGGGTAGACCCCGGCGGGTATGTCGTGGTCGACGGCGCGCACGAGCTCAACGTTCACATTGTTGTGCCGCATGATCTGCATGCACACCTCGGCGAGCCCCTCGGTGTGCGACCGCTCCGGCGAGCGCTTCAACGTGCAGCTGATGAAAAGGGCTCGCAGGTCGGAGTAGTCGCGATCGGGCACGGTTACGTTGTAGTCGATGGCGAAAACGACCTCGAAAGATCAGCGCGAAGAGTGGGGCACCAGGGCTCTGCGTGTCTCGGAGAACATCGTGTACGGCGCCGCCGGACTGCTGCTGATCATTGCCGCGGTCATCGTGCTCGGCGCCACCGGGTACCACGTGGTGCGCGACTTCGGCTCCGGGGCGGAGGACGCGGTCACGGCCGCTCTCGACAGCCTGCTGCTCGTGTTCATCCTGCTCGAGCTGCTCGCCGGCGTGCGGGCGACGATGGTCGAGCGCAAGCTCGTGGCCGAGCCCTTCCTGATCGTCGGCATCATCGCCTCGATCAAAGAGATCATCGTCGTCGCGCTAACCGCGAAGGAGCTGCGCGGCACCAAAGGCGAGAGCTTCAACGACGCGATGACCGAGATGGGGGTGCTCGGCGGACTCGTGCTCGTGCTCGCGGCAGCCGCGTACCTTGTTCGGCGCAAGGAACGCGAGCCGTCGGAGGAAGAGGGCTGACGCCTCAGCGCTGCGTCGCGTTGGCGATGGGCACTGCGAACCGCTCGCACCAGATCAGCACCGTCCAGCCGGGGCCCGGCGTGACATCTGCGGGCACCTCGAGGTCAAGCAGGGCGCCCCGGTTGCCGGGGAGCGGACCGAGTTTCACGCCGCTGCGCGTACGGACGTCCTCTCCCTCGACGAGGTACACGACTGGATCGGGCGCACCCTCGACGGCGAAGTTCTCGAGGCGGACCACGACCGTGCCCTCCGCGCCGCGTACGAGCGACGCCGAGCCCCGCGCCCCGTGGTCGATGCCGCGCAAGTCGCCCCTGCTGAGACGCGTCGCGACGGGCGCGGCCGGCGTCGGTGCCGATGAAGGTGTCGGCGAAACTGTCGAAGTCGCTGTCGCCGCCTCGTCGGCCGGAGTGGCGGTGAACGCCGCGTCCTCGACGGTGCCGGCGACGACGGTGCGGTTCGCTGTCGTGTCCGTGTAGTACGGAAGGATCGTCCACGACGCCGCCGCCAGGACGGCGGCGGTCATGACGAGAGATGTCGCGAGGCGCCACCGCACGACGCGACGCACGGCGGTCCCGATAACCACATACGCGACCACGAGTGCGACCACGACCAGCAGTCCGCGACCGCTGCGCAGGACCGTACGAGCCTCCCGGTTCTTGTCGACGAAGAAGAACCCGAAGGTCGCGGCGAATGCAGCGAGAGGGAGAACGCGGCTGAGGAGCCTCATGTACGACAGTCTCGCCGCTCGGCGCCCGCTCGCGCGGTCAGAGGTACTCACATCCGGGTTGCAGGGGTGGACCCACAACTATCACTGGAACGTCACCGGTCCGCAGTTCAACACCCTGCATCTGATGTTCGAGACGCAGTACACCGAGCTGGCGATCGCCGTCGATCTGATCGCCGAGCGCATTCGCGCGCTCGGCGAGCGCGCACCGGGCACGTACCGCGAGTTCTCCGCTCTTGCCAGCGTCACCGAGGACAAGGACCAGCCGAACGCGACCGAGATGATCCGCCGGCTCGTCGAAGGCCAGGAGGCGGTCGTGCGCACCGCGCGGGAGGTCTTCGCCTTGGCCGACGGCGCCGACGATCAACCGACGGCGGATCTCCTGACGCAACGCATGCAGGTCCACGAGAAGACCGCCTGGATGCTGCGGTCCATGCTCGAACCCGAGTGACGCTCGGTCACACGGGCCTGCCCGTCCCCCGCCCACAGCGTGCCGCGACGCGTGGTTGGACAAAGATTGCGCGATGAGTCCTTCGCTCGGTCGCGACGTCCTCCTCGACGTGTTGCGCACCGAAGGCGTCCGTCACATCTTCGGCAACCCGGGAAGCACGGAGCTGCCGTTCATGGACGCGCTCGCGGGTTCGGACGACTTCCAGTACGTGCTCGCGCTTCAAGAGGCGACGGCCGTGGCCATGGCCGACGGGTACGCCCAGGCGACACGCCGCCCAGCGTTTGTGAACCTGCACACCTCGGCGGGGCTCGGCAACGCGATCGGCAACCTCACCAACGCGCAAGCGAACCGCACGCCGCTCGTCGTCACCGCGGGACAGCAGGACTACCGCCACATCCATCACGACCCGCTGCTGTCGGGCGACCTCGTCGGGCTCGCGCGCGCCACCACGAAATGGGCGCACGAGCTGCGCACGCCTGGCGAGATGGCGACCCTGTTGCGGCGCGCGTTCCGCGATGCGGCGGCGCCGCCGCCCGGGCCGGTGTTCGTGTCGATACCGATGAACTTCCTCGACGAGATCCTCGACGATCCGGCGCCTCCGCCGTCGCTGGTCCTGCGGCGGGCCGTCGCCGATGGCATCGACGAGCTCGCTCGATTGCTCGTGGACACGCCACGCGAGCGACTGGCGATCGTGGCCGGCGACGAGATCGCCGAGTCAGACGCCATCACCGCGCTGGTCGCGCTCGCCGAGACACTCGGCGTGCGCGTGCACGGCGCTCCCCTCCATCCAACGACGGTGTTCCCGACCGTTCACCCGCTCTGGGCGGGACCGCTCCCCGCGGCGGCGACCGCTCTCAACACAAAACTCTCGTCCTACGACCGGGTGCTGCTGATCGGCGGGAACGCACTCATGGTCTATCCGTACACACCCGGGCCCGCCCTCCCCGAGTCGTGCGAGCTGCTGCACCTGAGCGCGGATGCCGACGAGATCGGGCGCGCGTGGCCCGTTCGCCTCGGTCTGGCCGGCGATCCGCGGGCGACACTCGACGCACTCCTCAGCGTCGTGTCCTCCCAGGTCGACAAGACCGCCTCCGCGGCGGCGCTGGCTGCGGCCAGTACAGCCAAAGTCGAGTCCGACGCCGAGCGCGAGCAGGCGATCCTCGCCCGGTACGGCGACACGCCGATCCACCCCGCGGCGGCGGTGCACGCGCTCCTCCGCGCGCTACCGAACGACACCATCGTCGTCGACGAGGCAATCACCACCGGCACCTACGTCCGCGCCGCGCATCGCACGACCCGCGGAGGGCGTTACTACTTCGCTGCCGGCGGCGGGCTCGGTTGGGGAATGCCGGCATCGGTCGGCCTGTCGCTCGGATTCGGCGGCGAGCCTGTCGTCTGCGTCGTCGGCGACGGCTCGGCCATGTACTCACCGCAGGCCCTGTGGAGCGCTGCTCGCGAGGGTGTACCGGTGCTTTTCGTGGTCGTGAACAACCGCCAGTACCTGATCCTCAAGAACAACCTGCGTCAGATGGCCGGCACGAGCGCCACCACCGGCACGTTCGTCGGAATGGATCTCGACCGGCCCGCGGTCGACTACCTCGCCCTGGCGCGGTCCATGGGCGTTGACGCGACACTCGTGGAGACGGCGACCGAGATCGGCGACGCCGCGCAGGCCGCGCTAGCCACCGGACGCCCGCACGTTTTGGAGATTCCGATCGCCGCGCCATGACGCGCGGCCCTTCACCAGCCCGCGGACCGACAGCAGGAGCCCCGCGCCGGCGATCGCGGCCAACGTCCTCATGCCACCGGCCGGCCGGAACGGCACCGCCGTCGCCAACCCCGCGCCGGCCACCCACCAGAGCTGGAAGATGGTCTCGTAACGAGCGAACGTGCGGCCGCGGATCGCCTCCGGCGCGTCGTGCTGCAGGAGGCTGTCGAAGGCGAGCCGGCCCGCGCCCGCGCTGAATCCCACCACGGCGGCGACGAGGGCCGCGGCGCCGACGTCGAACGACCGCGCCGCCCACAACGAAACGCCGACCACCGCGGCGAGGCTCACGAGCAACAGGAGCGACTCGCGCAACGCAGCGCGCAGCACCGGCGCGACGACCGACCCGACGAAACCGCCGGCCGCCGCGGCCGCGACCACAAGCGCGAACCCGCGGCCGGTCTCGCCGGCATCCTTCAGCACGAAGGCGAGAAGGAAGGTGAGGAACCCGACCGAGGCGCGCGTCGCCGCCATAGCCAAGCCGCCGGCGCGGAGACGTCCGCTCAGCAGCTGGCGGTAGTCCTCGACCGCGGTGCGCGGCGCCCCGTCGCCCGTCGCCCTCGGCAGCTGGAGCGCAGGCACGACACCCACGCCGAACACCACCGCGGCGACGCCGAGCGCGAGCCCCGGGCCGCGAAACGCGTTGAGAGCGGCCGCGACCCCCGCGCCGACGGCCGCGCCGAGGACCGAAGTCACGGCGAGCCACGCGTTGCCCCACATCAATTGCCGTCCGGGCGGAACCGCGTCAGGGACAAGCGCGCTCCGGCTGACGCCGTGTACGCGCGACAGGACGAGCAGCCCGAACGCCAGCGGGTAGAGGGCCAAGCGGTCGGTGCGAGTGGAAAGGAGCACGGCCAGGAGAGCGCGCCCTGCGGTGGAGGCGATGATGGCAATGCGGTAACCGCCTCGGCGCCGATCGAGCCAAGGACCGATGACGGGCGACAGCACCGCAAACGGTGTCATCGTGACCGCCAAGTACAGCGCGACCTTGTCGCGCGCTTCGCCGATGGGCGCGGCGAAGAACAACGTGTTCGCCAAGGCGATCGCGATCATCCCGTCGCCGGCCGCGTGCGCGAGTTGCGATTCGGCGAGGCGCCGAAACGGGATCCACGTCAGCACGCTGGTGCCCGAGCGCGGGCGTTCCTGCGCGGTGTCCTCACGCAAAGCAGTGCCCGCTCAGGTCGATGCCGCCAACTCTTTCACCCGGGAGCCTGTTGACGAATGGTCCGCCGCGCTACGAGCAGCGCATATGCAGGCGCACGACGCTCCCGGTCGCGACCGACCGCAGCTGGATCAGATCGCAGAGCTGCGTCGCCATCCACAGGCCACGACCGCCTTCGTTCCGCTCGCATGGTTCGATGCTCCCGGCCAACGGATCGGTGATGCGGCCGGCGTCGGCGACTTCGCAGATGATCGCTTCTTCCGACGCCCAGATCCGCAACGTGCCGGACCCGCCGCCGTGACGCACGGTGTTCGATGTGATCTCGTTCACCGCCACGACCAGATCGTCGATTCTCGGCTCGCGCAGCCCGAGGGCGCGTGCATGGCGGGCGACAACACGCCTGAGAGCGGCCAGGCTCGTCGCCTCGACGCGCTCCTCGGCCAGGACTTCGGCCGGTTGCGGAAGCGGAACCTCGAAGGGTGCCGCGACGTCTCGCAGATCGAGGCAGTCCGAGTTCGGATGCAGGTTCATGTCCTCGATGAGCGCAGGGTGACTGCGGAAGGCTTCGCGCACCACGTCGGCGCCGAGCGAACTGGTGTCGTACGGGCAGAGCAGGCGGAAGTTGGCGGCGTCGACGAACGCGAGATTGAGGAGCCTCTCGTGGCGCTGGCACTCGACGAGCTCATCGGCGGGTCGGTCGGCGCAGATCGGCTCGCAGATCCCGCGGAACGCGCGCCCCGCGGCCAAGTGCTTGTCGGCGAACTGCCGCCACACGGGAATGATCCGGCCCGGGTTCGCTCCGACCTCGGCCATGTCCGAGAACTGGACGCGGTGGGCTTGAGGTCCGAGACGCGCTTTCAGCATGCCGATCTTCTCGGCGGAGAGGACGACGAGCACGGGCTCGCCGGCGTCAAGTCCCTCGCGGATGAACCCCAGCGTGCCTGCCACAAACTGCTGCGCGTCGCTGTAGAGCAACGCTTCGTGACTGAAGGGCTTGTCTACCTTGTGCAGAGTCCTGAGGAGCGAGAGCACCATCAGGCTTCCCCCGCGCGCGGGGCGCTCTCGGACACTCGCTCCAAATCCAGCACTAGATCACCGTTCCCACACGAGTGCTCTCGCAAACGCTCCATGCCGTGTCAGTCGTCGTTCTTGTCCTTGCCGCGGCCTCCGTCTCGACGGTCACCCTCGTCGCCCCCGTCCTCCTTCGGGGGCCCAGTGACGATCGGGGCCGTCGGCCGAGGCGCGGTCGTCGGGGGCGTCACCAGCGCGGCCTGTTCCTCCACTCGCGCCGCCTCGGCCAGGATCACCGCCGCGCCCTCGTCGCCGAGCTTGCCCTGGTTCTGGAGTTGGCCCACGACGCCGCGGAGCTCTGCCACCTCGGCCCTAATTCGGGGCGCGTCGGCAGCGGCGGCCGCGATCCTGATCTCGGCGACGTGCGCGTTGAGGACGTTCGTCGCTTCGTCGCTGACGAGGTCCTTGCTTCCTCCCCCGCACGCCGCGAGGACGAGCGACAGAAATGCACCGGCCGCGAGCGCCCGTCTCATCGGTTCACCGCCCGATCGAGGCGGTCGATGGCATCGTCGAGCGCGGGCGGAACGTTGGCGTCGCCCGCTGGCTGCACCGTCGGCTCCGTCGACGACCCGTCGCCAGGCGAGGAAGTCTCCGAGTTGCCGGAGGCGATAACGGCCAAGACAATGAGCGCGACCACAATGACCGCAACCACGAGCAGGCGGACCTCGCGGGGGCTCGTCCGCCACCAGGTGTCCGCCGTGGGCCGGCTCGCCGCGGGGGCGGCCACGGCGCGGTCGGACATGACGGTCGCCGCGCTTGTCGGAGCGAGGATGCGGGTCGGCTCCTCGCCGGCGTCCGCTGACAGGCTGGTCGGAGCGCCCTCGCTGCGAGCGAGCGCTGCGGCCATCTCCGCCGCCGATTGGAAGCGGCCGTCGCGGTCTTTGCGCATCGCCTGTTCGATCACGGCCGCGAGCGCCGGGTCGACCTCGGCGCACTGGCGCGTCAGAGGCGCCGGCTCCGTGGTGGCAATCGCGTGCGCAACCGCGATCGGCGTGTCGCCGCGGAAGGGCTGGTTACCGGTGAGGGCCTCGTACAGCACGACACCGAGCGCGTAGAGGTCGGCGCTCGGGGTGGCGGGCTCGCCGGTAAGGCGCTCGGGCGCGAGATACGCAGGCGTTCCCAGAACCTGGCCCACGAGCGTCTGGTCCATGCCCTCGGTGCTCTTGGCGATCCCGAAGTCGGCCAGCTTCACCCTTCCGTCGTCGGTCAGCAGGATGTTCCCGGGCTTCACGTCGCGGTGCATGAGGCCGATGTCGTGGGCGGCGCCGAGCGCGCCGAGGACATCGCCGGCGACGGCGCGGACGCGTTCGGGGGGCAAGGGCCCACGGACGAGCTCGTCGTAGAGCGTCCGACCTGGCAGGTACTCCATCACGAGGTACGGGCACCGCTCGAACTCGCCGCTGTCGAGCACCATCACGACGTTCGGATGCGTGAGCCGAGCGGCCGATCGCGCTTCCGCTTCGAAACGGTCGCGCACGGCAGGCTGCGCGGCGAGGTCGTTGCGGAGGAACTTCACCGCCACCTCGCGCCCGAGGCGGTGGTCGATGGCCCGGTGTACGTCACCCATCCCGCCGCGCCCGAGCAGCGTCCCGATCTCGTAACGCTCGTCGAGGATGTCGGGACGCGAGCTAGCCACCACAACTCATTCGTGCCCAATCGCCTCGGGTGCCAACCGGTCGGAACCCGCGTCCGGTGCAGCGCTTCGCATAGCGTCGGTGGCGATGTCAACCTTCAGCGCACCGGAGGCCCGCCCGGAGCCCTCCGCGTCGCCGCTCGTCACGCTCGACAAGGTGAACAAGTGGTTCGGCGACCTCCAGGCGCTGGTCGACGTCGACCTGACCGTCGACCGGGGTGAGGTGCTGGTCGTCGTGGGCCCGTCAGGATCGGGCAAGTCGACGCTGTGCCGCGCGATCAACCGGCTAGAGCCGATCGACAGCGGCACCATCACGATCGACGGCATCCAACTCCCCGAGGAGGGACGCGCGCTGGCGCGCCTGCGCGCCGATGTGGGCATGGTGTTCCAGTCCTTCAACCTCTTCGCGCACAAGACGATCCTCGACAACGTGACGCTTGGGCCGATGAAGGTGCGGAAGCTCTCGAAAGCCGACGCGCGCGCGCGCGCCATGGGCCTGCTCGAGCGCGTGGGCATCGAGCAGAAGGCGCAGCGCTACCCCGCGGAGCTGTCCGGTGGCCAACAGCAGCGCGCCGCGATAGCAAGGGCGCTGGCCATGGAACCAAAACTGATGCTCTTCGACGAGCCGACCTCCGCACTCGACCCCGAGATGATCAAGGAGGTGCTCGACGTGATGGTCGAGCTCGCGCACGAGGGCACCACCATGGTCGTGGTCAGCCACGAGATGGGGTTCGCGCGCTCGGCCGCCCGCCGCGTGGCGTTCATGGACGAAGGTCGCATCGTCGAGGTAGCCCCGCCCGAGAAGTTCTTCGATCGCCCCGAGTCCGAGCGGGCGCGCGACTTCCTTTCGAAGATTTTGGCCCACTGATATCCACCGACATGAGGAGAACCCCACCATGAAGAAAGCGCTCTGCGCGGTACTGATCGGCGTTTCGCTGATCGCGGCCGGTTGCGGGTCCGATGACGACGACGCCACGACCACCGCAACCACGGTCGCCGACAAGGCCCCGAAGTTCGCGGCCGGCTCGACCATGGCGAAAATCCAGGAGAATGGCAAGCTCGTCGTCGGCACCAAGTTCAACCAGCTCGGGTCCGGTCTCAAGGACCCAACCACGGGCGATCTCGAAGGATTCGACATCGAGATCGCGAAGCTGGTCGCCGCCGAGCTGTTCGGTGTCAGCCCGAGCAAGGCCGAGGACAAGATTGAGTTCAAGGAGACTCCCACCCCGGTGCGCGAGTTCTCGATCCAGAAGGGCGACGTCGACATCGTCATCGCGACCTACACGATCAACGACACTCGCAAAGCATTCGTCGACTTTGCCGGCCCGTACGTCGTCGACGGCCAGACGGTGATGGTCGCGGCCGACAACACGACCATCAAGACCCTTGAGGACCTCAACGGCAAGAAGGTCTGCACCGCGCGCGGGTCGACAACGCCGAAGAACCTCACCGACAAGAAGATCACCGCGAACATCACGCTGTTCGACACCTATCCTGAGTGCGCCACGGCGTTGCGGCAGGGCCGCGTTGAAGCGGTCGTCACCGACCGCGGCATCCTGCTCGGCCTCGTCGAGCAAGGCGCTCGCGCCTTCAAGCTCGTCGACATCGACGTGAGCGAGGAGCCGTTGGGTATCGGCCTGAAGAAGGGCGACGACGCCTTCCGCGACTTCCTGAACGACCGCCTCGAGGAGATCTTCGAGAGCGGCGAGTGGGCAACAGCGTTTGCGGGGACGATCGGCGCGCTCGGAGTCGAAACACCTGTGCCCCCGACGGTCAACCGATACGCCGGCACGGGCGCGGCCACGTCGGTTGCGACCACGGGAACGACGGCGGCAACGACGACCAGCACGGTCGCCACGGCCACCTCGCGCTAGGAGCCATACCGGTCGTGGACGTCGTTCTCGACAACCTCGACCTGTTCGTCGGAGGGCTGCGCACCACGGTGTCGCTCACGTTGCTGTCGTACGCGGCGGCGTTCGTGATCGGCATCGTGGTCGCAGCGTTCCGGGTGAGCCCGGTCCCGCCGCTGCGCGGAGCGGGGGCCCTGTTCGTCGGCACCATCCGGAACACGCCGCTCGCGGTGCTGATGGTGCTGTTCTTCTTCGGGTTGCCGGACGCAGGCGTGATCTACTCGAGCTTCACGTCCGCAGTGATCGTGCTCGCCGCGTACACGGGCTCGTTCATCGCCGAAACGGTGCGCGCCGGCGTGAACACGGTGGCGGTGGGACAGGGCGAGGCCGCACGCGCGCTCGGTCTCACTTTTCCGCAGACGTTGCGGATCGTCGTTTTGCCGCAAGCGCTGCGCGCGGTTGTCGCCCCGCTCGGCAGCCTGTTCATCGCGCTCATCAAGAACTCCTCGCTCGCCGCGATCATCTCCGTCCCCGAACTCGCCGGCACCGCCGAGCAGCTGATCAGCGACACCGCGCAGCCGCTGCCGATCTTCATCGGCGTCGCCGTCGCATATCTGGTGCTGACCTTGCCGGCGGGCGCGCTGGTAAACGCGCTCGAGCGGCGCGTGGCGATCGTGCGATGACTGCACCGGTGCTGGCCGACACGCTTGGTCCCCGAGCGCGTCGGCGCGTGCTGCTGGCCTCGCTGGCGACGGGCGCCGTCCTCCTGGTCGCGCTCGTCCTGGCTGTGCGGAAGCTCGATGCGAACGGTCAGCTCGACTCCGCGAAGTGGCGCCCGCTGACGCAGTGGTCGGTCCTGAAGTTCTTCCTGGGCGGGCTCGGCAACACGATCCGGGCCGCGGGCACGGCGATGGTGTTCGCGGTCACCATCGCCGCCGTACTGGCTTTGGCGCGACTCGCCCGCACACGCGCGCTCCGGTGGCCCGCGACGCTTTACGTCGAGTTCTTCCGCGGCCTGCCGCTTTACATCCTGATCCTGTTCAGCTGGCTCGGCTTGCCCATCCTCGGCCTGAAGTGGGAGACGTTTTGGTATCTCGTGCTTGGCCTTACCGTCTACAACAGCGCCGTCCTCGCCGAGATCTTCCGCGCCGGGATCCTCTCGCTCGACAAGGGCCAGAGCGAGGCCGCGTATGCGGTCGGGCTCGGGTACTGGCAGGCGATGGCCACGGTCATCGTCCCGCAGGCGGTGCGCCGCATGGTCCCCGCCATCGTGAGCCAGCTCGTCACGCTCCTCAAGGATACCTCGCTGGGCGTCGTGATCTTCTACGAGGAACTATTGCGCCGCGCACGCATTAGCGCGGAGTTCTTCCAGAACCCGGTCCACTCCGTGCTGCTCGTCGCCCTCATATACATCGCGGTCAACGCGACGCTCAGCCAGGTGGCCACTCGCCTCGAGGCGCGCCAGCGCCGCCGCTACGGCGCGGCACCGATCGCGGTGGCAGGCGTCGAGGACCTCGCGGTCACCTCCGCGAAAGCAGGAGCCACCGGCGCGGCTTAACCGGAATTGAGACGGCGGGTCTAGCGTCCGGCCATGGCCATGAACGTGAAGCCGATCGCGACTGTCGATCAGCGCATCAACGACATCCGCCTGCGCACCGCGGCGATCCTCAACGAGCACATCCTCCCGAACGAATCGAAGCTTTGGGGTGCCCGGCGCGCCGATGCAGACGACGTCGCCCGCAAGGAGGCGCGCGAGTTGCGCGAGGAGATCAAGGAACACGTCAGAAAGGCCGGGCTGTGGGCGCCGCACCTTCCGCAGGAGTACGGCGGCATGGGGCTCGACTTCATGGCCCACGCCTACATGAACGAGGTGCTCGCGTATGGCATAGGCGCGGCATCGTTGTTCGGCGTTGTCGCGCCGAACTCCGGCAACCAGAGCATCCTCGTGAAGTACGGCACGGACGAGCAGAAGCAGAAGTGGCTCCTTCCACTCATCGAGGGCACGATGGAGAGTGGTTTCTCGATGACGGAGCCGCACAACCCGGGATCCGATCCGCGGTCGCTCGACACCTCCGCGGTCCGAGACGGCGAAGAATGGGTGATCAACGGCCACAAGTGGTTCACCTCGAACGGGCTGGCGGCCGACTTCTTCATCGTGATGGTCCGCGTGAAGGAGGAGTCGGACGACCCGGCGAGCAAGGGCCGCATGGCGCAGATCATCGTGCCGACCGACACGCCGGGCGTCACGATCGTCCGCGGCATCGGCATCTGGGGGCGAGACAGCTCGGACCACTGCGAAGTGCTGTACGAGAACGTGCGCGTGCCGGTCGACAACATCCTCGGCCAGGTCGGCCAGGGGCACCGGGCGGCGCAGGATCGGCTCGGCGCCGGCCGGATCTTCCATTGCATGAACTCGGTCGGGCAGATGTGGCGAGCGTTCGATTTGATGGTGGAGCGGGCGACGAAACGCCAGGTGCACGGCGGACTGCTCAAGGACAAGCAGTTCATCCAGGGATTCATCGCCGACAGCTACATCGACATCCAGGCGTCGCGCCTGATGACGATTCACGCCGCGGAGAAGATCGATCAGAACGACCGCGAGGCGCGCACGGATATCTCCGCCATCAAGATCTTCGTACCGAACGCGTATTCACGAGTCGTCGACCGGGCTATCCAGGTGTGGGGCGCCGCGGGCGTATCGAATGACCTCCCACTCGCCGGGATGTACATGGGTGCCAGAACGTTGCGTCTTGCTGACGGCCCCGACGAAGTGCACAAGATCCTCATCGCGAAGAACGTCCTCGGGCGATACGAGTCCGGCGAGAGCTGGGACTTCGGCAACTGAACGCTGATCGTGGCCGTGCAGACCATCGCGGCGTCCACGGTCGTCACGCCTGTCGGCGTACTCGCGCCCGGGCAGGTTTCGGTGGACGACGGACTCATCGTCGACGTGCGCGCCTCGCGCGGTGTCGCACCTGACCGTGTCCTCTGCCCCGGGTTCATCGACCTCCAGGTCAACGGCCACGACGCCGTCCACGTAGCCAACGCCGAAGGCGCGGACTGGGAACGCCTCGACGCGCTCCTGCTCGCACAGGGCGTCACGGCGTGGTGCCCCACGCTCACGACCTCACCGCTCGATGCCTACGCCGCGCCGCTCGCGCGTATCGCGGCGGCGGCGGCTAGACAGGACCCGCGCCGTCCTTCGATACTCGGCGCCCACCTCGAAGGCCCCTTCCTCGGCGCGGCCACCGGCGCGCACTCCGCCGCCCATGTGCGCGCGCTGGACCGTGACTGGCTCCGCGGGCTGCCGGAGATCGTGCGCCTGATGACGCTGGCCCCAGAGTTGGAGGGGGTCGGCGCGGCGATCGCCGAGCTCGCTGCGCACGGTGTGGTCGTCTCGCTCGGACACTCGCATGCCTCGTTCGACGAGTCGATAGCGGCGGCAGATGCCGGGGCCCGCCTCGTGACCCATGTGTTCAACGCGATGTCACCACTGCACCACCGCGCACCGGGCCTCGCGGGCGCGGCCCTCAGCGACCCTCGCCTGGTCCCGTCTGTGATCGCCGACGGCGTCCACATCCACCCCGCAGTGATCCGCCTCGTCGCGCGGGCCAAAGGCCGAGGCGGATGGGCGCTGGTGACGGATGCCGTGGGCTGGCGCGACGAGCGGACAGGCGGGCGGGTGTCAATGGTCGACGGAGCTCCGCAACTCGCCGACGGCACCATCGCCGGGAGCGCCACGACGATGGACGCCGCAGTCGGCTACGTCGTGCGCGCCGGCGTTGGGATCACGGACGCAGTGTGCGCGGCGAGCGAGACGCCGGCGCGCGTGCTCGGCGTGGAGACCGAACGGGGATCGCTTGTCCCCGGCCTGCGCGCCGATCTCGTGGCGCTCGATCCCGACACACTCGCGGCGAGAACGACATGGGTCGCCGGCGAGCGCGTGTAGCTCCGCCTAAATGCCGCGCGTAAACCTACCGCGACTGGTCGAACGGCCCCGCGGGTACGAAGCGCTCCGTTCGAACGCACACAGGAGGCATCCGTGCCCGATACCGATCAGACCCAAAACGCCGTCTCGTTCCTGCTCGAGCAACATGACGAGATCCGCCGCCTCTTCGACGAGGTCGAACAGAGCAGCGGGGACGCTCGTAAGGAAGCTTTCGAAGCGCTCGTGCGGCTACTCGCCGTGCACGAGACGGCCGAGGAGGAGATCGTCTATCCGGCTCTCAGCTCGGTCGACGACGACGGTGATGCGATCGCCGCGACGCGCAAAGCGGAGGAGGACCAGGCGAAGAAGGACCTCGTCGACCTCGAGCGCATGGGCCCGGCGTCGCCCGACTTCGAGATCGCGTTCAAGTCGTTCAAGTCTTCGGTCGACGCGCACGCCTCGAGTGAGGAGTCCGAGGTGTTCCCGCTCCTCGTGTCGAGCTTCGACGAGGGGCGGCTGCAGCAGATGGCGAACGCGCTGCGTGTCGCCGAGCAGGTCGCGCCGACGCACCCGCACAAGATGGCGCCGGAGAGTGCGGTCGGGAACCTCGTGGTGGGCCCCTTCGTTGCCGTCGTCGACCGCGTGCGCGACGCACTCCGGAGTGCCGCGAAGCCCTAAGAAACCCAGCGGTCCACCGCCGCCAGCAGCTCGTCGGTCGAAACGGGCTTGGCCAGAAAGTCATCCATACCCGCCAGCCGGGCCGCGTGCCAATAGCCCTCGCCGGACTCGGCGGTCAACGCGATGATCGGAGTGTGTCGATGAGCACCCTCGACGGCACGAATCTGCGTTGTCGCCGCGAGGCCATCCATGCGCGGCATGTGAAAGTCCATGATCACTGCGTCGAAGGCGCGCTCGGTCGCCGCGCGCACGGCTTCGACGCCGTCGGTCACGACCTCGACGGTGAAGCCGGTTCGTTGGAGCATCGCCATGGTGAGTCGCCGGTTCACCGGGTCGTCCTCGGCGAGCAGGAGCGACCCGCGTCGCACGATCTCCTCGCCCACCGGCTCCGCGACCACAACCGGCTCGGCAACAACAACCGGCTCGGCGACAACAACCGGCTCCGCGAGCACCACCGGCTCCGCGACCACCACCGGCTCCGCGACCACCACCGGCTCCGCGACCACAACCGGCTCCACGACCACAACCGGCACGACTGGTGCGCAAGTCAAGAGTCGCGCGGTGAACCAGAAGGTGCTGCCGCGGCCAGGCGTGCTCAGCACGCCACACTCGCCACCCAATCGATCGACGAGCGCGGCAATCGTCGATAGCCGTGCGCCTTCGTCGAACAGCTGCGCCTGGCGCTCCGCTCCGACACCAACACCGCTATCGGTGACGCTGAACCGCACGCGGTGCGTGCCGTCGTCCACTTCGACGCAGGTGGCGCTGACGAAGACACGACCCCTCGGGGTGAACCTGAGCGCGTTGTCGATAAACGTGCACAGCGAGCGGTGGAGCGGCTCGGCCTCGCCCCACAGTTGTTCGGCAACGCTGTCGTCCACCGAGACCGCCAGCTCGACGCGGGCCGCTTGCGCCTCATCGATCGAGTGGTTGACGGCGTCGACCACGAGGTCGGCAATATCCATCGCGGTCACGCCTTCGGCCGCGCTCCAGTCGCGGGCCACGTGCACGGGCTCTTCAGGCGCGCTCGATGCCGTCTCGTCAACCGAGGGCGCGCGTCGAGCGGTGCCGCGCCGGACGCTGAATACGACAAGTCCGGCGAGCACACACAGCAGCGCGATCGTCACGACGACGGTGTTCATCGTGGACGTCCCATCGGCCGCCTCGGTGCGCAGTTGAGCGGCTAAGTGACCTCGTCGGCCCACACCGTCAGCGACTCGAGGGGCGCCTGCCCGAAGCTCGTGAGCATGGCGACGTCAACGGCGTCGCGCCCGCGCCCCACGAGGACCCGCGCCGATCTCGGCTCGTTGTTGCGGGGGTCGAAGGTCCACCACCGGTCCGAGAGGTAGACCTCCATCCACGCGCAGAAGTCCATCGGCTCGTTGGTGGGCTCGATACCGACCTCGGGCATATAGCCGAACGCGTACCTCGCGGGGATGTTCAGGGCGCGGCAGAAGGTCACGGCCAGGTGGGCGTAGTCGCGACAAACACCTCGCCGGCTGGCGAACACGTCTGCCGCGGTCGAGGTCGGGCCCGTCGTGCCGTAGCCAAACGACAATTCGGTGTGCACCCAGTCGCAGATCGCCTGAACACGGCTCCACCCTGGATCTACACCGGCGAAGAGCTCACACGCGGCGTTGGCCAATTGGTCTGACGGACAGAACCGGCTCGGCATCATGAATGACAGCACGTCGCCGGGAAGCTGCGCGGGCGGGATCTCGACCGCGCCTAGATGCTCCTCGTCGACATCGCCGCTCACCTCGACGCGGGCGTCGTAACGGAGCGTCGAGCGTCCTGCCGGCAGCGTGAACCGCCGACACAGGTTGCCGTGTCGGTCGACGTAGCGGGATGAGGGGCCGTCGGGCGAGAGGCCCCAGGCTTCGACGAGGAACCCGAATCCGCCATCCAGGCGCGGCTCGACCTGCGCGATCGCGTGCGCGGGCGCCAGGAGGTTGTGGACGAACTCGCAGCCGATCTGAACCTGCACGGCCCTAGTCTGTCCCTCCGCCGCAGAGGCGCAGAACCGCCACGGATCTGGCTACTGCCCGACTATGGATGCCAGGTTGAGGCCACCGTCATAGGCGCCCTCGGGATCGGCGCGCACGGCGGCATCGAGCTTCAACGCGTCATCGCCGACGAGGATCCGCCACTTGTCGGTGCGCACCCCGTCCAGAATGACGGTCGCCGCCTGCGCCGCGGTCATCGGCGCGTTGTCGCGGAAGCCAGCTTCGAACATCTTCATGAAGCCGCGCAGATCGTCGGCGCTGAGCCCGTCGACAGGAACGCCGCGCTGCGCGAGCAGGGCGCGTATCCCCTCGACCTCGTCGTCGGTCATCGCGTCAGTGTCCGTCCCACTCTGCACCTTGCGGGTATTGGCCACGATGTCGGTGCCGATGTGACCCGGCATCACGACCGCGACCTTGACGTGGGGTGCGTTGACCCGGAAGTCCTCGAGGAGTGCCTCGCTGAACCCTCTCACCGCGAATTTCGCGGTGCTGTACGCCGTGTGCGGAATCCCCGGACCCAACGAGGCCCAGAAGCCGTTCACGCTCGACGTGTTCACGAGGTACCCCTCGTCACTCGCAACGAGCAGCGGGACGAACGCGCGGCTGCAGTTGTAGACGCCGCCCCAACAGACACCGAACGTGCGGTCCCACGCCGATCGCGGACCGGCAATGAAGCTGCCGCCGCCGCCGATGCCGGCGTTGTTGAAGAGCAGGTTGACGTAGTCCGTGTCGTGCTCGGCGACGACCTCGTCACGGAACCGTTCGACGTCGCTCTCGTCCGAGACGTCGCATTGGTGCGTCGTGATCCGGACCTTGCGGGTGGCAACAGTGTCAGCAAGCCTCGCCGTTTCTTCGAGGGTCGCGGGGTGGACGTCGCAGGTAGCGACCGACGCTCCTTCCCTCGCAAGCTGGACCACGAGCTCGCGTCCCATACCCGAGCCACCGCCGGTGACGACCGCCAGCTTGTCCTCGAACGACTCCATGGAGCCCCCTTCTTCGAACCTCTACCCAACCGTACGGCGTCGATGAACGCCCGTGCTCAGGGTCCGGCGGCCGTGGACCCCGCACGCCTGTGCACCGACACCGCGTACTGCGCTCCGCCAGCAAACGGCGCCCGATCCCACGTCGCGTACCGCTCGGCCAACTCCAGCCCGCCGGCAGCGCAATGGGCGTCATAGACCGCTAGTGGGTAGCGATCATCGAGCTCGAATCCCGCGACGAGCACGCCGGATTCCGCCACATGCCGCGCACACCCGAGCACCATGGACTCCTCCGTCCCGGGGCGCGTGAACAGAGGAACATTTCCCGCCATGACGACGACGTCGAACGCGATCCCGAAGTCGAACTCCGCCAGGTCCCGCCCGATCCACGCGAGCTCGGGCGCCATCTCTCGCGCCGTAGCGATCATCGACGAGTCGGCATCGACGCCCACGACGGCGACCCCGCGCCGCGCCAGCTCGATAGCCACTCGCCCGGTTCCGCAGCCGGCGTCGAGCACGAAATGCGGCTCGAGTTGCATGACGAAATCGGCTTCTCCGTGCATGTCGTGGCCGGTCTCGGCGAGCTCATCGAACCGGCGTTGGTAGTCCTGACCGTCCCACCTTTGCGCCATAGCGGGAGACGCTACGCCCGTCCCCGGGTGCTTACTCCCACGCCTGGTAGAGAATGCGGGCGATGCCCGACTTCTCCGGCGACCTGGCCGCGACCGACGACGACACCATCCGCGCCGCGCTCGAACACGCCGAGATACCCGCGTTGCTGCCGGCGCTCGCCTCGGCGCTCGACGACCGGTCCCTGGTCCCCGAGCACCTGCGCCCCGACCTCACCGTGTTGATGGACCCGGCCGCGGGACTCTCGGCACAACAACAGACCGAGTCCCGCTCGCTGGCGTTCGACGCGATGAAGCGTCTTCAGGAGTGCGATGAGATCGCGGTGCATTCACAAGACCTGGACGACCTTCGGCATCTCCTCGAGTACACCTCCGGTGGCGAACCCGTCGACGAGTACCTCGAGCTGCTTCGCGAAGAGCTCGCCCTCGGCGAGGACCTGCGCGCGCCCGCGTGGCGAAAGGATGACGTCGCTCCCAATCGCGCGTTCCGCGTCGCGGTTATCGGCGCGGGCATGTCGGGACTCGCCGCCGCCCACCGCTTTTCCCAAGCCGGCCTCGACGTCGTCGTCCTCGAGAAGAACTCCGACGTCGGCGGCACGTGGCTCGAGAACTCGTACCCGGGTTGCCGCGTCGACGTCTCCAACCACTTCTACAGCTACTCGTTCGCGCAGCGACCCGACTGGCCCGAGTATTTCTCGTCGCAGCCCGTGCTCCTCGACTACTTCCGCGGCGTCGCCGAGGAGCACGGTCTGTACGAGCTAATCCGCTTCGGCACTGAGGTCACCGCCGTCGAACTCGACGAGACGACGATGACATGGACCGTGCAGACGGTCGGAGCCGACGGCACCGAGGACACACTCGAGGTGCAGGCGGTAGTCAGCGCGGTGGGCCAGCTCAACCGCCCGAACATGCCCGACATCCCGGGCATCGACAGCTTCGGCGGCCCGTCTTTCCATTCGGCGCGCTGGGACCACGCCGCCGACCTCGCCGGCAAGCGCGTCGTGATCATCGGAACGGGCGCGAGCGCCGCTCAGTTCATCCCTGCGGTAGCGGAGGCCGCCGCGCACCTGACGATCTTCCAGCGCACGCCTGCGTGGTTCGTGCCGACGCCCGACTACCACGACGCAGTGTCGGCCGAGGTGCAGTGGCTGTTCCGCAACGTTCCCGGCTACGCGAACTGGTACCGGTTCTGGATCTTCTGGCGCAACGTCGAGGGCCTTACGCCCGCGGCGACCGTGGACTCCGAATGGGACGGCCACGCAGACTCCGTGAGCCCGATCAACGACTTCGTGCGCCAATTCCTCACCGCGTATCTCAGTGTCGAGTTCGCCGATGCGCCCGACCTGCTGCCTCACGTAGTCCCGAACTATCCGCCCTTCGCGAAGCGGTTCATCCGCGACAACGGCGTCTGGGCAAGGACGCTCAAGCGCGACGACGTCTTCCTGGCGACCAACGGCGTGCGCGAGATCACCGCCGAAGGCGTGGTCGACGGCGACGGCACTGTTCATCCTGCGGACGTCATCGTGTACGGCACCGGGTTCAAGGCATCCGACTTCCTCATGCCAATGAAGGTCGTCGGGCGTGGCGGCGTCGAGCTGCACGACCGCTGGAACGGCGACGCGCGCGCGTACCTCGGCATCACGCTCCCGGGGTTCCCGAACCTCTTCCTGCTGTACGGCCCGAATACCAACATCGTGGCCAACGGGTCGATCACCTACTTCAGCGAGTGCGAGGTGCACTACGTGTTGTCGTGCATCGAGCAGATGCTTCGTACCGGCGTGCGGGCGATTGACACCAAACAGGACGCGCACGATCGCTACAACGAGCGCGTCGACGCGAAGAACCGCCTCATGGCGTGGGGCGCCTCCTCCGTGAACTCCTGGTACAAGAACGCGACCGGGCGCACCGCGCAGAACTGGCCGTTCAGCCTGCTCGACTACTGGACCCAGACCCGCCAAGCCGACCTGGACGATTACACGCTGCTCTGACCCACTGAGTACGCAGATGTAACAGGGGGTACGGTCGGGCCATGGGCATCATCAGGAAAACCGCATCCGTCGGCACGCTCGGGATCATCTCGTTCCGCAGCAAGAAGGAGAAGCTCCGGCGCGCCGACAAAGCCCGCGTCGAGGCCGAGACCGCGCTCGAAACCGAGCACCTCGCCCGCGTCGCCGCTGAATCCCTCGGCAAGGTCGCCGACCGCAAGGTCAAGCGGGCCAGCGCCGCGGCCGAGAAGGCCGAACGCAAGCTCGACAAGGCGCGTCAGAAGAGTGGTCGGTCGCGCCGGGCCAAGAAGCTCGCCGCGCTGATGGCGAATGCGGAGCCGTTGCTGCGCACGAGCCTCGAGTCAGCGCGGAGCGTTTCGAGCGATGCCGCCGACCGCGGGCGCAAGCGGGGGCGCAAGGCACGCAAGACGGCCAAGCGTGCCCGCCGTGAAGCGGCCAAGAGCGCGGCGCACACCTACCGTGACCTCGTCGCCGCCGCCACCTCCGCCAAAGAGGCAGTCGCGCCGCAGGTCGAGAAGGTCGTCCACCGCGCCAGCGAGAAGCTCGACCAGCTCTCCTCGCGCTAACTCTCGTCGGGAACGGCCCTCCTCGCGACACCGAGAAGCTCCTCAAGCTCGGACGCGAGCGCGAGAGATGCCGCCTCGATTGAGTCGGCTTCCCGGCGCATCGCCTCAACGCGTCCAGCCGAGAGCGCTCGGAGCGCCGCCTTCGTCACGTCGTCCCCTGCCGGCGTGTGGGAGAGCTCGACCTGCCTGATCTCTTGAACGAGATCGGACACTCTGAAGAAGGCCGGAGCAGCGGCACGACGCGTTTGGTCCATGAGCCGGTCTGGGTCGGCACCCAAGTCGGCGACCACCCGACGCGCCAAGCCTTCAGGCTCGGCGAGGAAGCCGATCAAGAGGTGTTCCGTTCCGATGAAGTTCTGCCGAAGAAACAGCGACTCGCGCAACGTTTGTTCCAGGGCGTGCTTGGCCTTCGCCGTGAAGGGCGGGTGCGAGACGTTGGCCGTGAGGCTTCCTTCGCCGAACGTCGCCTCCACAGTCGCGCGCACCCGCTCGAAGTCGATCCCGATGGCCGCGAGCGCGGTGGCCTCGTCGATGCCCATGTCTTCCGCCACGATCTCCGCCTCGAGCTCCGTCACCTTGGGTCGCAGTGCTTCCACCGTCAGGCCGTGTTCCGTCAGCACGCGGTGAGCGAGTCCGTCTCCTTGACGAGCGAGGCCGATGAGGACGTGTTCCGTGCCGATGAAGCCGTGGCGGGCCTCGACAGCCTCGAGCTGCGCCTCGGTGAGAGCGCGGCGCGCTCGGTCTGTGAACCTCTCGAACATCTACTTCTCCTTCCCCAGCGCGCTTCGGCGCGGACCGTGCTTCTGTTGAACGGCTTGTTTCGAGACACCGAGAACACTGGCGATGTCTTGCCAGCTCCATTCGAGGTCGCGGGAGTTGTCAACGTGAAGCCGCTCGATCTGCTCGAGCAATCGCCGGAGAGCCGCGACCGCCCGCAAGCCAACCGCTGGGTCTTTACTGCCCAACTCGCCCGCAAGTTGTGGCACCGACCGAGCATCCGAGCGACTGAGGGACTCCGTCACGAGGGTCAATCTACCTTGACGATCAGCGATCGTCAAGGTAGATTGACGTTCCCGCCGCACCAGGGCGCCGCATACCCGACGCCCCTAGCCTCCACCCATGCCGACATCGGTGGTGTTGCTGCGCGGGGTGAACGTGGGGGGGCACAAATTGTCGATGGCCGCGCTACGCGAGGAACTCGCATCGGCGGGATTCACCGACGTCACGACTTACATCCAGAGCGGCAACGTCGTCCTCACCCACTCCAAACCGGGCAGCGCCGCGCTCTCGCAGTCGCTGTCGGAACGCATCTCCGCGCTCGCGGGCTACAAGGTGCCGGTCACGTTGCGCACCGCGAGCGAGTTGCGATCCGTCGTGAAGCGCAACCCGTTCGACGCCAGCGACCCCACGAAACTCGTCGTGTGGTTCCTCGACGAGAAACTGCCCCCTCGCGCGCTCGACTCTCTCGACGTCGACTACCGCGACGAGGCGTACAAAGTCTCCGGCCGCGAGATCTTCCTGTCGCTGCCGAATGGCCAGGCCCGCGGAATCCTGCCCGTGGCGTTGGCGAAGCTCAAGGTCCCCGCCTTGCGATCCTCGACGGCACGGAACTGGCGCACGGTCGAGAAACTGCTCGAGCTCGCCACGACGTGATCGCCCCTCAATGTGAGCTCGCGGTCGACTCCAGCTATGCGGCGGCTACGCGTGCGCGATCTCGGGGTTGAGCTGGATCACCGCGAACAGCGCGCCCTGCGGATCGCTGATCACGGCGAACTTTCCGGGGGCGATGTCGGTCGGGGGTACGCGCACGGCAGCGCCGAGCTCGGCCGCCTTCGCCGCGGTGGCGTCCGTGTCCTCGGTGGCGAAATAGGGCATCCAGCGGCTCGGCATGTCCGCGGGCCATTCCTCGTTCATCGGGAACATGCCCGCGACAAATGTTCCCGAGAGTTTGAACTCGTAGTACGCACCCGGCGCCGAAGGGTGGCTCCGGGCCTCCCATCCGAAGACGGCCTCGTAGAACGCCTTCGCAGCGTCGACGTCGCGGACGGTCAGCTCGGTCCATGCGAGCGCGCCCGGCTCGTTCACCATTTGCGCGCCGATGTGGTTCTGCGGCTGCCACAGCGAGATCGCCGCGCCGACCGGGTCGATGAGCACGGCCAGACGCCCGGCGTCGAGCACATCCATCGCCTCGGCGACCACCGTCGCCCCGTTCTGCGCGGCGAGGGCCGCGGTCTTCTCGACGTCGTCCACCGACACGTAGGTCGTCCAGTACGGGAGGCCGGCGTTCTGTTGGGCGCCGAGGCCGGCCACGTTCTTCCCGCGCAGCGACGCCATCGCGTAGCCGCCTGTCTCCCCGATGGGTTCCATCTCGGCGACATCCCAGCCGAACAGCGCACCGTAGAAGGCGGCCGCCGCGGCAGGATCGGCTGTTCCCAGGTCAACCCAACAGGGGGTACCCGGCTCGTAACTCGCGCGCTCGCTCATGCGCCGAGCGTACGCGTGGTCCCCCGGGCGTGCGCTGGGCGCTTAGCGGGTCGAGGGTGGCAGGCGGCGCACGCGCCGGCGCCGCGCCCGCGCGACCAGAAGTGACACGCCGCGGTTGCGGCGGGCCGGCATCGGACGGCAAGGCTCCGGCGGGCGACGAACCTCGCGCGCCTGGCCACTGTGTGTCGGCCTACTGGTGCTCACAGGAACGGTTTTCGACGGTCCGCGCGGCGTTCCCTGCCGATGAGCGCAGACTGCGCGAAATTCCCTGTTGGCGATCGGCGGTGTCGGCGGGTACGTCCGGTTTGCACCGTGTGGTCGCCCGAGCCGCGGGCTGAAGGCGAGCCGTTGGTTACTGTCCGGTAACGCATGGCTGTTCGCCTCCCCGCCGCTCGCCGTCGCACGCAGCTGCTCGATACCGCGCTCGAGCTGTTCGCAGAGCGGGGTTACCACAGCACCTCGATGGACGACATCGCTGACGCCGCCGGAGTCACGAAGCCGGTCCTCTACCAACACTTCACTGCGAAGAAGGCATTGTTCGTCGAGTTGCTCGACGAAGTCGGCCGCCAGTTGCTCGAGGCCATCGCCGCGGCGACGCAGGACGCCGCCGGGCCGCGCGAGCAGGTCGAGGCCGGTCTCACCGCGTACTTCCAGTTCGTCGCCGATCGGCACAGCGCGTTCGTTCTGCTGTTCGGCGGCGGCGCCCGGCGCGACGAGGAGTTCGCCGAGGCAGTGCTCAGCGTCGAGCGGGTGATCGCGGATTTCGTCGCGCCGCTCATCGCCGCCGACATTGACGAGGAGCATCGCCGATTTCTCGCGCACGCGGTCGTGGGGCTGGCCGAGAGCGCGAGTCGGCACTGGGTCGCGCAGGGAAGCACCGAAGCGCCCGAGATTGCGGCCCGGCGCGTCGCCGATCTCGCATGGGCCGGTCTGCGCGCGGTGCACCGATGACGGGCCGCGACGACCGCACGTTCGACATCGCCGGATGGACCGGCTCCTGGCCCGACGACGACCCGGACGCAAACTTCAAGCATGAGGTCGCGCTCTACGCGCACGCCGATCCCGTCGCGACGTTGGAGACGCTAAGCGCGAACCTCGGCATACCGATCGGCGGGCTTATCCACTACGTCCTGGCACGCTGGGCGAGTGACGGGAGCGCGACCCTCCTCGAACTCGGGCCGAACATGATCGAGCGCATGGGCGCCAAGATCGACGCCGCCGAAGCGGACGGCACCGATGATGCCCGCCTCGCGGCCTACGACGCCCTTCGCCAGATGATCGGCTGGCTCCGTCTCCCACTCGAGCAGTCGGATGACTGAGCACGGTCGGTAGCGTCTGCGCATGGAGTACGACGCCCATGTTGAGGCCACCGCTGCCGCACTCGACGCGTACCGCGCTGCGCTCGTGCGTGGATCGCTCGACGCGCGCGTGCCCACCTGTCCTGACTTCGACCTTGCCGCGCTTACAAAGCACGTCGGCGAGTTCTCGGGGTTCTGGGCACACGTCGTCTGCGAGGCGCTCGACCGGGACAAGACGCCGTTCGAGGAGTTCCCGGGCGACGCCTCCGCCATTGCGAGCTGGTTCGAGGAGGTGGCCGCCAACCTCGTGCTGGTGCTCCGCGAAGCCACTCCGGAGACGCCGAGCTGGACGTGGGTTCCCGACCGGCAGAACGTCGCGTTTATAGCTCGGCGGTGCGCGCACGAGCTGTCGGTCCACCGCTACGACGCGCAGCTCGCCGTTGGTGCGCCCGAGCCGATCGACGCGGACACCGCCGCCGACGGCATCGACGAGATCTTCGTGATGCACGCGGCGTGGGAGCAATCGGCGAACGGCAACGGCGAATCGCTCCACCTCCACAGCGACGAGGGCCACGAGTGGTTGATCACGTTGTCACCGGGCGGCATGGTCGTCGACCGGGCGCACGGCAAAGCCGACGTCGCGCTGCGTGGCGCCGCGTCCGACATCGAGCTCACGCTCTTCCAGCGCCCCACCGTCGGCGACGTCGAGATCCTCGGCGACCGGGCCGCACTCGACGCCTGGTACCGCGCCTTCACCTTCGGGTGAGCTTCAGCGCAGCCAAGCTCGCACGCCGCGTCGTCGCTGACGGGGAGCCGCGTTTGAAGGCCTCTGACCAGGGGTTTTACTCGCTTGGTGTGACCGGCATGGGTGTTACACCCCTTCTGTATGGTCGGTGGCATGTTCGATGCGCTGCGCTCCGGTCTTGTCGCGTTGCGCTCGGTGGTGGAGGAGCTTGATCCGGCGACGCTGTCGGGCGAGGACGCCGCGGCTGGCGTGGCGTTGTTCGCGGAGGCTGAGCGTCTGGCGTGCGCGGGTCGCACGCTGTTGGCCAAGCGGGTCGATGAGACGTCGGTGTGGGCCAGGCAGGGTCACCGCTCGGCGGCGGTCTGGTTGGCCGAGCAGGCGGGGACCACGGTGGGCGCGGCGATGGGGACACTGCAGACGTCGTGGAACCTGGAGCGCCAGCCGGCGTTGGATGACGCGCTGCGCGCCGGGCGGCTCTCGTCCGGCGTGGCGAACGAGATCTCCGACGCCGCCGCGGCCAACCCCGACGCCGAGGAGCGCCTTGTCGCGGCCGTGGAGCGCCTGAGCGTGCGCCAGGTGCGCGAGGAGTGCAACCGGGCGCGCGCCGGGGCGGAGGACGAGGGCGACCGCGAGACACGTCAGCGGGTCCGGCGCAGCTTCCGGGCCTGGACTGAGCGTGACGGCATGGTCGCCTTCGCCGGGCGCGTCGCTGCCCTGGAGGGGGCCGCGGTGCTGGCGGTCGTGGAAGCCGAGACCGAGCGCGTGTTCCGTGAGCACCGCCGCGCCGGCGATTTCGAGCCCCGCGAGCGCTACGCCGCCGATGCCTTCGTCCGCCTCGTCGGCGTGGGCACTGCCGGCGCCGGCGTCGCCGAGGAGCCGGCAGCCGGAGCGCCGGCGGCCGGAGAGCCGGTGGCCGGGCGTGCCCGGCGGCGCCGGGCGCGGGCCAACGTGCGTATCCGGGTCGACCTCGCCGCGCTGCGCCGCGGCCGCGTCGCGCCGGGCGAGCGCTGCGAGGCCGAGGGCGTGGGGCCGGTCGCGGTCACCGACGTGCAAGCCCTGATCGGCCAGCGCGACACCCTGGTGGAGGCGCTACTCACCGACGGAGACGACATCGTCGCCATCAGCCGCCTCGACCGCCACATCCCCCCCGCGCTACGCACCGCCATCGAAGAGCGCCACCCGACATGCGCGATCGAGGGCTGCGACCGCACCGACGGCCTCGAGATCGACCACGTGATCCCCTTCGCCAAAGGCGGACCCACTTCGCTCGCCAACCTGATCCGACTGTGCAAACAC
>Ga0183260_10000480_pt1 | contig 33783 bp, 31 predicted proteins | sample AntDrymUQ4972206_2_FD_129768 | JGI IMG/M metagenome (GOLD analysis project Ga0183260, IMG submission 129768) | Polar desert sand microbial communities from Dry Valleys, Antarctica - metaG UQ497 (22.06) (version 2) (version 2) | ecosystem: Environmental > Terrestrial > Soil > Desert | place...
GATCCGGGAAGCGTGGATCGTCCTCGAGCTTCGCCTTGTCGATCCGATCGACGTTGAACGGCGGGTTCGCCATCACGAAGTCGAACCGGCCGACGCTCTCGTGCAGGTCCTCGTAGTAACTGTTGCCCTCGCGGATCTCACCCGAGAGCCCGTGGACCGCCAGGTTCATCCTGGCCAGCCGCACCGTCTCGCCCGTCTTCTCCTGGCCGTAGATCGAGAGCTCCTCGCCCGGCGATTGGCGGTGGCGCTCGACGAAGTGAGCGGAGTGGACGAACATGCCGCCCGAGCCGCAGGCCGGGTCGAAGATCCGGCCGTGGTAGGGCTCGATGATCTCGACGATCAGGCGCACGATCGACATCGGGGTGAAGAACTCGCCCGCGCCCTGTCCTTCGGCGAGCGCGAACTTGGCCAGGAAGTACTCGTAGATCAGCCCGAAAGCGTCGCCCTCGAGATCCTTGGTATAGCTGCTGATGTGGCGCAGCAGAGAGGCGATCGTCGAGTTGGCGATCGCCGTGTAGGTGCGCGGCAGGACCCCCGCCAGGTCGGGGTTGTGCTCCTCGACCAGGCGCATCGCCTCGTTGACCGCCTTGCCGAGATCCGAGCCCTCGGGCAGCTCGAGCAGGGTGCTGAAGCGTGCTGCCGGGGCGAGATAGATCAGTCGCTCGGCGTGGTAATCGGAGGGGCCGATCTTGCGTCGCGCGGAGCCCTTGGCCTCGATTGCTTCGCGAGCGGCTTCGAATCGGGCGTCGGCAAAGCGCAGGAAGATCAGACCGAGAACCGGGGCGCTGTACTCGGAGGCCTTCAGGCCGGAATTGGCCCGCAGCTCGTCGGCGGCGGCCCACAGGCGGTCCTCTAGCTCGCGTAGATCAGGCTGCAACGAGTGTTAGGTCCGGCGTCGACAGCATTCTCACCAGCCTAATCGTGCGACCCCAGGGCTGCGGCGACGGCCGCGCGGATCATGAGGCGTCGTTCGACGCCGGCCCCCGCTCGTTGCGCCAGCGCTCGATCTCCGATCGAAGCCACAGCTTTGTCCTCGCACCTCCCCGCTCCACCACCGGCCGTGGCATGTCCGGGTAGCGACGCTGGTAAAGACTGACTGAGTTGCGCTGCGAGAGCCCGAGGATCTCCGCGACCTCGTGCGCGTCGATCAGATCATCGGTGTCGACCTGGGGAACCACCTGTGTCTACGTAAGGTGACAGTTCCGTCCGACGCACGCTCTAGTCTACGTTTGTAGACAACATCAACGAGGTCGGCCCCGGCGGTGCGCAAACACCCCGGGGCCCGGCCGAGACCTACGAAGGAGGTCCCTACACGAAGGAGCGTACGCGCTCGGTACTCGACAAGTTCGCCACCCAGGCGACGATCTCGGTCGAGCAGGCCGCACAGGTCCTCGGGCTCGGACGCACGGCTGCCTATGAGGCAGCGCGTCGCGGCGAGTTCCCCAGCCGCAGGCTCGGACGGCGCGTCGTCGTCCCCGTTCCCGCCCTGCTCGAATGGCTGGGGGTGCCGCGATGAGGGGACACATCCACAAGCGAGTCCGTACCAACGCCGCCGGCAAGCAGACAGTCCTCTGGTACGTGGTAGTCGGCACCAGATTCGATGAGAACGGCAAGCGAAAGCAGAGGTGGCATGGTGGCTTTGCCACCCGCCGCGAAGCAGAGGTCGAGCGGGCAAGGATCGTCAGCAATCTGCACTCGGGCGGCTATGTCGCGCCCGATCGGCTCACCGTGGGCGAGTGGGTCAGGCAGAGCTGGCTGCCGATGACGAAAACCCGGGTCAAGCCCTCGACGTTTGACTCTTATCGCTCGAACATGGCCACGCACGTGCTGCCGGTTCTCGGAAGCCGGGCGCTGCAGCAGCTGACGGCGCTGATGCTGAACACGCTCTACGCCGATCTGCTCAACCACGGCGGCGATCGTGGACCGCTGGCGCCGAAGACCGTCCGCTACATCCACACGATCGTCCACAAGGCACTCGCGGACGCGGTCGATGCCGGGATCATCGGAGGGAACATTGCCGAGCGGGCAAAGCCGCCGCGGCCGCATCGGAGCAACGCACAGAAGATCGAATGCTGGGAGCCGGCTGAGCTCGCGGCGTTCCTCGAATCGGTCAAGGGCACGCGCCTCGAGGCAGCCTGGCGGCTTGCGGCGATGACCGGGGTGCGTGGCGAGGTGCTCGGGCTTCGCTGGTGCGATGTCGATGCCTCGCGAATCACGGTGTGAAACGCAATCGTCTCGGTTGCCTACGAGATCCTTGACTCCTCGCCCAAGAGCCACCAGGCGCGAGTTATCGATCTCGATCCGGAGACGACCGCGCTGCTTCAACGTCATCGTGAACGGCAGCAGCGAGAGCGTAGGGAGGCCGGGCTGAGTACGACGACGTGGCGTCGTGATCTGTGCCGAGAACGGAAGCGCGATCCACCCGCAGAGCTTCAGCCAGGCATTCGCCAAGGTAGTCGAGCGTGCAGGCCTTCGGAAGATCCGGCTTCACGACCTCCGGCACACCCACGCGACCATCGCAGTCAAGGCGGGTGTCCCCGTCAAGGTCATCAGCGAGCGACTCGGGCATGAGTCGCCGGCGTTCACGCTGAAGCAGTACGCCCACGTCGTGCCCGGGATGCAGGCAGAGGCGGCGCAGCTGATCGCGGCCGTGGTTGGAGCGTAAGCAGGCGCCGGCGTTGGGGGCCATGAGTCGATCAAGCGATCGAGCCTCGATCGTCCGTCTATGGCCGCCTCTTGAAACCCATGCATCTACAATCGGTCTATGGCGCTGCCTGACCTGTACATGCATTCCGTCAAGAACCTTCCCGACATCTTTGGGAGGCTCACCGAAGCGGGCGTTCCGGACCGATTCACGCACGAGTTCTTGAAGCAGCTCGGATTCACCTCATCCAACGATCGCGCATTCCCGAGTGTCCTGCGAGCGCTGCGGTTCGTGGATGACAACGGGGTTCCGACAGACCGCTACAAGCGCTATCGAGACCCCGAGATTTCGGGCGCCGTAATGGCCGAAGCGCTCCGGGATGCCTACTCGGATCTGTTCAAGATCAACGAGCGAGCTCAAACCCTGACAAATCCGCAGCTGACGGGCGCGGTCAAGCGCATCACAGGGCGGACCGGCTCAGTAGCGCAGAAGATGGCGACAACCTTCAAGGCGCTGACGAAGTTGGCCGACTGGGAGGCTACGGTCGTTCCGGTGGAGGAGGAAGAGCCGGAGGTCGTGCCAGCCGAACCGCCGGAGCCGACGGAGTCACCTGCATCGAGAACAGCAACGTTGGCCGCGATGCATCACGACATTCACATTCATCTCCCCGTCACCACCGACGTCAAGGTCTTCGACGCCATCTTCCGGAGCTTGCGCGAGCACTTCCAGTGAGCGCTAGTGAGCTACAGGCGTTCCTGTTCCGTTCCGCGACGGCCAACAGCCGCGTCGACGAAATGGTGAGCGACGGGGTGCTTCCCGCAGTGTCCCCGCTCCAGAGTCCTCCGGAACCCGGGCCTCTGGATGACTTCAGCTTTGCAATCCGCGTCGAGGCGCAACGAATGGCTCGCGTATACGAGCTCTTGTTCTGCTTTGAGAATTCGGTCCGCGAACTCATTGAGGATCGTCTCAAGGAGAAGTTCGACGTTGCGACATGGTGGCAGGAGGGGGTGCCTGAAGACATACGAAACAGCGCCGAGGCGCTCAAAGAGAAGGAGCGACAGACCCCCTGGCACGGTCCGCGCGGCGGAACGTTGCTCGCGTTCGTGGACTTTCCTGTGCTCGGCAGGATCATCACCGCGGGCTGGGCCCATTTCGAGGATCTGTTGGGCAGTCCGGACTGGGTGAGGAATCTCTTCGACGAGATGAATCAATCGCGTCGAGCCGTTGCACACACCGGCGTCTTGAGCCAGCACGACATCGAACGCATGGAGCTTCGCGTCCGGGACTGGCTGAGGGCAGTGGGCTAGCTTGCCACTGCCGAAGCTCCTCGTCAGGCGGTCTCTCGTGCGGCTACGCCCATCGCGTTTGACAACCGTTTGACACTCTCCCAACGACAAACGCCCTCCGCTGCGGAAGGGCGCTTGATCAGGCCGATCTGTTAGTAGCGGGGGCAGGATTCGAACCTGCGACCTTCGGGTTATGAGCCCGACGAGCTACCTGGCTGCTCCACCCCGCGGCGACCATTCAATCTAGCAATGTCGCGCGCGCCGTCAACAGCTGCGAGCGCGGTTGCGCTCGGGCCTCGCGATAGCGGCAGGCCTCCTACCATGGTCGGATGCCTGTCGAAGCCCGCCAGCAGAGCGCCCGCGTCGCCGTCGTCGACCTCGGGACCAACTCGACCCGGCTGCTTGTCGCCGATGTCAGCGATGGCGCCGTCACGGAGATCGAGCGCCTGACGCAGGTCACGCGCCTCGGCCAGGGGGTCGACGCGTCGGGGCGGCTCTGCGAGCCGGCGATGGCGCGCGTCCATGAGACGGTCGACCGTTACGCCGGCGTGGTCGCCGGGTTGGAGGCTGAGCACGTCGTCGCCCTCGCGACCAGCGCCGTGCGCGACGCCGACAATGGCGATCAGTTTCGCCGCGCCGTTGCCGAGCGCCTCGGCGCCGAGGTCCATGTGATCTCGGGGGAGCAGGAGGCGCGGCTCACCTTCCGCGGCGCCACCGCCGCGCGCCCGCCGGATCCGGCGGCGACGCTCGTGCTCGACATCGGCGGCGGCAGCACCGAGCTGATCGTCGGCGCCCCGGGGGCCGATCCCGACTTCGACATCTCCACGGCCGTCGGGGCCGTGCGCCAGACCGAGCGCCACATCGACGGCGACCCTCCCCCGCCCGAGCAGCTGCGCCGGCTCGCCGACGAGGTCCGCTCGCTGATCGAGGAGGCCGTCCCGGACGCACTGCGCTCGCAGACCCAAAGCGGGATCGCCGTCGCCGGGACGGCGACCTCGTTGGCGGCGATCGATCAGCGGCTCGAGCGCTACGACCCCGCGCGCGTCGACGGCTACCGCCTGACGCTCGAGGCCTGCGAGCGGATGCTCGAGATGCTTGCGGCGCTACCGCTCGCCGAGCGCCGGCGCGTCGCGGGCCTTGACCCGGACCGCGCGCCGACGATCATCGCCGGGGCGATCATCCTGATCGAGGCGATGCGCGCGTTCGGCTTCGAGGCGGTCGAGACGAGCGAGGCCGACATCCTCCACGGCGCCGCCCTCGCATCGGTCTCGAGTGAGAGCGGCCTCCCGTTCGCGACTACCGCGGGCCCTCGTCGCTAGACGAATGTTCTAGTCGTGAGACCCGAATCGGTGGACGTCTGTGCGATCCGTGCAAGACCTCATCCATAGACCGATATTCAGTTGCAATCCGTCTCAGTGACGCTCTAGACTCTTTTTATCCGGGTTGGGTTGGGCGTGCTTCGGTTCGTCTGTCTCGTGCCCGGGACATAGGTCCGGGTGAACTGTCGCGTTCGCGCGGCGCCTCCCGTTGCTCGGACCGCGCAGGCCCTTTCAAGGCACGTACCCCTGCCCGTCCTGATTGGGCCACTTTCGGAGCCGCCCGCATTGATGCGGGCGGCTTCGTTTTTGGGTCCGGCGGGAAGCGCTCTTCGGAAGCGATGCTCGGCTCTGGCTAGGGCGCCGTGTCTAGCGACCGGGCCTCGTCCGGCGTGAGAGGGGGGCCCGTCCGGCGCGGCCCCGTCCGGCGCAGCCCGACCTCAGCGAATCCGAAACGTCTGCGTGTCGCGCGCGTCGCCCGGCAGCTCGACGAGCCCGCCCCTCTGCGTGGCGCGACTGAGCACGCGGTAGCTGCCGCGGCCGCGCAGGCCGAAGCGCGCGCGCCAGCGCTCGAGGCCCTTGGCGGCGAAGAACTGTGGTGCCGCGCACGAGGTCCTCGGACCAAAGCGCCCACCCGGGCGGTACCAGCGACAGGTCCGCCCGCGCACCTGTGCGAGCGCGATCTCGACAGCGGTGACCCCAAGCTCGTCGGCGGAGGCCCGGCCGGCGACCAGCGTCGGCGGGCGGCTGCTGCGGAAAGTCGCGCGATCGCCGGGGATCAGGATGCGACTGCGCGGGTCGCCGCAGCCGTCGCGGTTTGCGTCCTGGCCGCGCCGGGTCGTCGGACAGCGGTCGCTGGCGTCGGCGACCGTGTCGTTGTCGTCGTCGGGATCGCACTCGTCGCCCTGGCGGTCGCGGTCGGTGTCGCGCTGGCGTGGATTCGCAAGTCCCGGACAGTTGTCGCGCTCGTCGAGGGCGCCGTCGGTGTCGGCGTCGTCATAGTGGAGGCGCACGACGCGGCCGTTGCCAGCGTCGGTGACGTAGAGAAGCGCACCCGGCGCGAGCGCCGCCGCCGCCGGCTGGAGGAGGTTGCCCGGGCCGGTGCCGGCAGAGCCATAGGACTCGACCAGCCTCATCCGCGCCGGCACGTTGGGATCAAGGGTCTCGGGAAGCGGCGCGAACACCTGGACGCGCGAGTTCCCGGAGTCGGCGACGAGCAGACGGCCGAACGGGTCGCGCATCAGCCCACGCGGCGAGCTGACCTGGCCGGCGCCGCTGCCTGGCCCGATGATCTGGCCGAGCGGGAAGCCACGCGGGTCGTAGAGGCGAACCTCGCCGTCGGCGGAGCTTTGATCGGAGACGTAGACGCGACCCTCGCCGTCGCGGGCGAGCCCCTCGGGGTCGAGGAACTCGGGTGGCTCGCCGACGCCGAAGGCCGCCACCGGCTCCACCCGGTCGCGCGACGTCGGCTTCAGCCACTGCACGCGGGCGTTGCCGCGCTCGGTCACATACACGCGCGAGGCCCTGTCGGTGACTGCGAAGCGCGGCTGAGAGAGGTACCCAAGCGCCGTGCCGTCGCCCTTGCCGAACCTGCGCCGCAGATCGTGGCCATCGACGAACGCATCGAACATGACGACGCTGCCGAGCACCTCGTCGGTCACGTAGATCCGGTCGCGGATGTCGAGCGTGACGCCTACCGGGCGCACCAGGACCCCGTCGCCGACCGTGCCGAGGAACTTGTTGCCGGCCGCCGCGTCGTCGTAGACCTCGAGCCGGCCGCGGGCCGAGTCGGCCACGTAGACACGGCCGGCGTCGTCGGTGTCGATCCCCGCCGGCTCGGCGAAGCGCCCGTTGGCTGTTCCCGCCGAGCCAAACGCCCCGTCCGGCGCGAAGAGCGCGGCGGCCGCCGGACCCGGCGCGCCGAGCGCTGCGCAGAGCGCGAGCGCGCAGAGCGCGATACCGCGCCGGCGGCGCAGAGCGGCGAGGGATGTCGATGCAAAGCTCACGGGCGGGGCTGTCAGGGCAAACAGGCGAGCGAGCGCTCTGTTGCGGTCATCGCCCGGGACGACCTCATCCGGGATCCTCCGGCCACCGCTTCGGGGCGAGCGCCGCGGCCGGCGTCACCCCTCGGGATCGGGGCGCTCCTCACCCGGCCAGGCACCCGTCAACCCGAGCCAGGCGCGTCGAGCGCCGCGATCGACGACCGTCCGCGTCAGGCGGAAGATCGCGCCCTGGATCGCGGCGGCAGCAAGGACCTTGGCCCACGGCACCTTCCGGTCCTTCGGCGCGGGCGGCTCCTCCTTGTCGACCAGTCCCCAGAGGCGGGCGAAGATTCCCTTCCCAGCGAACCCGGCGAGCAGTCCGAGGACGACGCTGATCGGCCTGAAGGCGAGCGCTCTCACGCGGATAACGTATACGGCTGCGCGCTCGGGCGGTGCGACGAGCGCCCGCAGCTGCGGAGCACGTAGTTCCGACGAGCGCCCGTAGCTGCGACGAGCGCGTGCAGGTCCAACGAGCGTGTGTGCTGCGACGAACGCCGCGCACTCGGCCCTCTTCCCACACGGCGGGATAGAGATCTCCCGTCGTGGGTAGTGTCCGCGACGAGATGACCGCCGCCGAGACCCCACCCGAGCGCCGGCGCACGACTCGCAAGCGCTCCGCCGACACTCCGGCCAAGGGCGACACTCCCGCCAAGGGCTCCGCGGGCGCCACCGAGGCCTCCGGCACAACCTCCGCCAAGGCCCCGGATGAGCCGACCGATCTCTCAAAGCGCTCGTGGATGGGCGTTCTCAAGCGCACGATCAGCGAGTTCAAGGACGACAACCTGACCGACTGGGCGGCGGCGCTGACCTACTACGCGGTGCTCTCGCTCTTCCCGGGGCTGCTGGTGCTGGTGGCGCTGCTCGGACTGGTCGGTCAATATCCGGACACCACCGACGCCCTGCTCGACATCGTCGGACAGGTCGGCCCGAGCTCGGCGGTCGAGACCTTCCGGGGCCCGATCGAGGGCATCGTCAAGAGCAAGGGGGGCGTCGGCGCGCTGCTCGGCTTCGGGCTCCTTGGGGCGCTCTGGTCGGCGTCCGGCTACATCGGCGCCTTCATGCGCGCGTCGAACGCCATCTACGAGGTCGAGGAGGGGCGCCCGTTCTGGAAGCTGCGCCCGCTCCAGCTGGGGGTGACGGTGGTGGTCGTGCTGCTGCTCTCGGTCGTCGCGCTCGCGCTCGTCCTGACCGGGCCGCTGGCCGAGGCCGTCGGCAGCGTGATCGGCCTCGGCGACACCGCCGTCACGGTCTGGTCGATCGCGAAGTGGCCGGTGCTGCTCGTGATCGTGATGGGAGTCTTCGCGATGCTCTACTACATCGCCCCGAACGTGCGCCAGCCGTCGTTTCGCTGGGTCAGCCCGGGTGGTGTCGTGGCGGTGCTGCTGACGGTCGTCGCCTCGGCCGGCTTCGCCTTCTACGTGGCCAACTTCGGCTCGTACAACAAGACCTACGGCAGCCTTGGCGGGATGATCGTCTTCCTGGTCTGGCTCTGGATCGCCAACCTCGCACTGCTGCTCGGAGCCGAGTTCGACGCCGAGCTCGAACGCCAGCGCGAGCTCGACGCCGGGCTGCCCGCCCACGACGAGATCCAGCTGCCGCCGCGCGACGCGCCGAAGAAGTCGTAGCGGAGACCCTTGCATCGCGCTGACCGGTAGGTGCCCGGGGTGGGATTCGAACCCTCGACCCCCGCTTTACGAGAGCGACCGGAGCCACAGCTCAATGTCCTTGCTACGCCCCATTTCTGCCCGGAATGGAGAGATTTGCCGGACGGGTCTGGCGGAGCCGCTAGGCGCAAGTCGACTAGCGCAGCGCCACGATGCCTGGACCCGCGACGCTGCTCTACTGCCCCGTTTCTTGGGCGGGAGCGGTTGAACTGCCGCACTCGCGCTCCGGCTGACAGCGGGCAGGCGGCATCGCGGCCGCGCGTCGTCCCGGCTTCCCCGCATAGTTCTCTGCTCCCGGGGGATGCCGGGGAAAGTCGTCCGCGTTCACCGGTGAAAGCTGAGCCTGCTCCGGACTAGGTTTAGCAGTAGCCATAGTTGCCAGGATAGTTCGCGCTGACCGCCGTTCCGTGCGTGATGCTGACTTGGACTGAGGGTCGGTAGTAGCGCCCCGCGGAGCATGTTCTGTAGTAGGCGTAGGCGGCCACGTAGAGCGCCGCTGCCCTCGTGTTCCATGAACCACAGCCGAGACGGCTCCAGTACTGCCCGGTCGCCCAGATGTCCCAACAGGCGAGCGCACCCAGCAAGTCGGCTGCTCCCCCGGACTGGCCCGTCGGACAGCGCGCGTGGCCATCCGAGAGAATCTGGCTCAGGCTCCGCGTGAAGCCGTTGGAGACGCCGCCACAGGCAACGACCCCGGCGCGTGTGGAGCTACGAGCGAGGCGTTTCTTTCGTAAGCTTGCGGCGCGCGCTTGATCGCCACGTTCGTTTCGGTGTCTCCTGAGGTACTGCGCAACTTCTGGCGGGTGAGCCGGAAAGTCGCCGAGGTTGACCGGCTGCTCCAACGCTCGCTCTGGCGGTGGCGGATTCGGCGGCGGCCCAGCGGCTAAGGCACCCGGTACAAGAACAACGCTCGCGACAACGGCACTAGCAAGACTCCGGAAGAAGAACATATGGACGTTCCCTCATTGAAGAGTCGGTGTTTCGGGCACCTTTCGTCAGGCTAGCGACGATCCTTGAAATGTAAAGAGAGGAGAGGAGAGACGGCGGCAGATGCCGGTCCGCTCCGGTGGAAGCGTAACGCTGGAGATCGGGCCCGGCGCCAGCAGCGTCGTAAGCGATTTCCGCCCTTATACCCGGGACGAAACCCGGCATTACTAGGGCTTTCCTAAAGCCGACGGTGGTGTCTGGTCTCACCAGATAGGCGACACCTGTCGCGGTACATAGGAGACACCGGCATGGGAAGGGGTCTTCTGTGGACAAAGCTCGCTATCTGGTGCAGGCACACCTGGAGGAGGGTCGCTCGGTCTCTGAGCTCTCTGGATCTACAAGCTCCTGGCCCGCTACAGGGCCGAGGGCTGCGAGGGCCTGGCCCCCCGCTCGCGCCGGCCCCGCTCCTACCCCCACAAGACCTCAGAGGAGATCGAGCGAGCCGTAGTCTCGCTGCGACTCGAGCTGGACCGCGAGGGCCATGACGCAGGGGCGCAGACGATCGCCTCACACCTCATGCGCGATTTCAGCGAGGTGCCGTCGGTGGCGACGATCTGGCGGATCCTGCGCCGCAACCAGCTCGTCGCAGACCAGCCCCAGAAGCGGCCGCGCTGCTCGCTCGTTCGCTTCTGCGCCGAGCTTCCCAACCAGCTGTGGCAGGCGGACTCGACCCAGTGGCGCCTGGCGGATGGATCCGGCGTCGAGATCCTCAGCTTCATCGACGACCACTCGCGGCTGTCTTTGGCCTTGGATGCCTATCGCACGATCAAGGCAAGCGACGTCGTCGCGAGCTTCCACAAGGCCTGCGACTACCACGGCGCTCCCGCCTCCCTGCTGACCGACAATGGCGCTGTCTTCACGGCCCGCCCGAGAGGCGGCAAGGTCTTGCTCGAGTCAGAGCTCGAGCGCCTCGGCATCGCCCTCAAGAACTCGCGGCCCTACCACCCCCAGACCTGCGGCAAGGTCGAGCGCCTGCACCAGACGCTCAAGAAGTACTTGGCAAGGCAAGCTCAGGCGGAGACGCTCACTGAGCTCAGGGGACAGCTCGGTACCTTCCGCCGCTACTACAACAACCGCAGGCCCCACCGAGCGCTCGGCGGCTCGACGCCCCTGCAGGACTACGAGCGACGTGTCAAGGCGAGGCCAGCGGCGTCGCTTGGCCGAACCCATTTCAGGGTCCGCAAGGACAAGGTCGACAAGACCGGGAAGGTCACCTTGCGCCACCGCTCGCGTCTGCACCACATCGCGCTCGGTCGGGCGCACAAGGGCCGAGCCGTGACGATCCTGGTTGCCGACCTCGACATCCGGGTGATCGACGACCAGGGCGAGCTGATCCGCCAGCTGACCCTCGATCCGAGCCGCAACTACCAGCCCTTGAAAGCGACCTGAGCGTCTACGATGTCCCGCGACATCTGTCTCCGATGTCCCGAGACTTCACAAAGTGCCCGGGGTGGGATTCGAACCCACACGCCCCTGCGGGGCAAGGGCTTTTAAGGCCCCTATGTCTACCGTTCCACCACCCGGGCGCGTCGACCAGCGAAGTCTAGGCCGCGAGCTAGCCCACAAACGCAACTTGTCCGGTGCTACGTTGTCTTACGGCTTAGACGGCCGGTCGGCGACCTTGGAAGCTTCCGCTCTACACCACGTCACCCGAGCACCCGTCCTGGTCGGGCACTCGCCACTGCTTCGCCTGCAGAGCGATGACCGGCTGATCGCGCTCGTTCGCCGCGGCCAGCCGCGCGCATTCGAGGCGCTCGTGCAGCGCTACCAGTCCCGTCTGCTGGCCTTCTGCCGTCACATGCTCGGCTCGACCGAGGACGCCGAGGACGTGCTGCAGGAGGTCTTCGCGGCGGCGTTCAACGCGATTCGCGCCGACGACCGCCCGATCAACGCGCGCCCGTGGCTCTACCGGATCGCGCGCAACCGCTGCCTGAACCAGCTGCGCCGGCCGGTCCCTGCGGGCCAGGACTCGATGGACGTGTTCGAGCGCGATGGCGGAACGACGACCGCCGACACCGTCCACCGCCGCCAGGAGTTTCGCGACATCATCGCGGGCGTTCAGGAGCTTCCCGAGAGCCAGCGCACGGCTCTGCTGCTGCGCGAGATCGACGCGCTCTCCTACGACCAGATCGCCGAGGCGATGGACACCACCATCCCGAGCGTCAAGTCGCTGCTCGTTCGCGCACGCGTCTCGCTCGCCGAGGCAGCGGAGGCGCGCCTGCTGAGCTGTGGCGAGGTTCGCTTCGAGCTTGGCCAGGCCGCCGAGGGGATCGCCAAGGCCTCGCCGCTGGCGCGCCGTCACCTGCGCTCGTGCGACCGCTGCCGGGTCTTTCGACGCGAGCTGCGCAACACGACGCGCGCGCTGGCCGCGATCTACCCGATCGGGCCGATGCTGATCCTGAAGAACCTGCTGTTCGCGAAGGCCGGCGCGGGCGCAATCGCCGGCAGCGGCGCGGCAGCCGGCGGATCGGTCGGGGGCACGGCGATCGGGGGAGCTGCCGGCGGCGGCGCTGCTTTCGCCGGCGGCGGCACAGGTTTGGCCAGCGGCGGCGCAGCCTTGACCGGCGGTGCAGGTTTGGTCAGCGGCGGCGCGGCCTTGACGGGCAGTGCAGGTTTGGCCAGCGGCGGCGCAGCGGTCGCGGGCGGCGGTGCGGCGTTGGCCGGAGGTGGAGCGGCTGTCGCCACCGGCAGCGCGGCGGTTGGCGTAACCGCGGCCGCGAGCGCGGGCGCAGCGGCGGTTGGGGCCGGAGCGGCGGTCGGCAGCGGCGGCGTGACCGGAGCGATCTCGCTCGGCGTCGGCACGATCGCCACCAAGGCGGCCGCCGGCCTGGCCGCCGCGGCGATCGTGACGGCGGGCGCGGTCGAGGTGAAGCAGGTGGCGACCTCGCGCGTGGTACCGGCATCGACCCCGGCACAGATCGCGCCGGAGAAGCCAACGGCGACCACGGCGGAGACCGCTCTCGTCAAGGAGCCGAGCACGACGCCGACCCCTACCACCGCCGCCGTGCCCACCCAGGCGCCGACCGGGTCGACGCCGGCGTCCGAGCCGGCAGCAACTTCGGACGAGGTCGTCCCCTCAGTCCCCGCGCATACCGGCAAGGGTGCCGCGACCGACGGCGAGACGTCGACCGGGGCGGCGGACGAAGCCGCCACGACCCAACCGGGGCAGACCGGGACCGCCGCCGCGCCCCCAGCCGGCGGTCAGGTCACCGCGCCGACAACTCCACCGGGAGAGGCCACCACCACCCCGGCCGAGCCACAGCCGGCGCCGGTAGCGGGCGAGCAGCCCCCACCGCCTGGAAGCTGAACGGGAAGTCCCGTTTAGATCTGAACGGGAGGTCCCGTTTAGTCACTCGCATCCGCCTACGTCGGCGGTCTGCAGCGCCCGAGCGCTTTGAAGCGCCTGGCGCACGGGCGCGTTGGCGACCGCGTAGCCGATCTGCTTCGCGGCGAGCTTGCCGGCGTCGGCGGAGTAGATCGTCCCGATCACCTCGCCCTTCAGGTCGACGATCGGCCCGCCCGAGTTGCCGGGGGCAAGCGCACCGCGCACCTCTGCCACGCGGTGCAGCCGGACCCGACCGAAGAAGTCGCGCGTCAGGCTCAGCTTGATCCTGCCGAGGCGCAGCGGGCTGATCACCGGGTCGCCTCCATGCGGAAAGCCGAGCAGAGCGCCGCTCTGACCGGGTTGCGGCTCGCTCGCGATCCGCAGCGCCGGCACCGCCCCCAGCTCGCTCGCGTAGAGGACGGCGATGTCGTTCTTGCGGTCGAACTCGACCACCCTCGCCGGGATGTCGGCGCCGACGCCCTGGACGCTGATGGTCGGCTGCCGCTCACCGGCGACGACGTGCGCGTTCGTCACCGCGAACCCCTTCGCCGCGACCCAGCCCGAGCCCACCGTGACGCCGCCACAGGAGCGGCCCGAGATCCGCACGGTTGACTGGAACGCGCGCGCGGCCGTCGGCGCGATCGCCGCGTAGGGGTCAGGAGCCGCGATACTCGCTCTGAAGGGCGGCGCCCCGGTCAGGTACGCGACCGTGCCGAGCACCGCGATCATCAACGCAACCCGCACGTAGAAGAAGACGCCGGTCTTGATGTGGAGCGAGAAGAAAGGCTTGTCTGGCACCTGGCAAAGAGGGTAGAGCCGCAGCCCGGCCGAGGATCTAGGCGCCGAGACCCGGCCCGGCCGACGGGTCAACGCCATCAAGCTCGCGCGCCAGCTCCCAGCCGACCGCCACCCCCACGAGCATCCCGATCCTGGTCTCCTCGGCGAGCAGCGTTCTGAGCGCTGCGAGCCGCCCATCGGCGTCCTCCGCGGCAGCCGCCTTCAGCAGCTGCGCCTCATGCGCCTCGTCGAACCAGCCGCCTTCCTCGAGCGCCTGGGCCAGGATGCGCTGGAGTTGAGGCGCAATCCGCGTCACACGCGCCTCGGCCAGGCGAAAGCGCTCGCGGTCGCCGAGCGCGGCGAGCGCGGCCTCGAGCCGGTCGTCGTCGAGCCCCGGCGCCGAAGCCATCAGCGCCTGAACGACCGCGTGCGAAGTGCGGGCAGCACCAGCCCGAGCAGCGCTCCCGCGAGAGCACCGCCGGCGGCGGCTGCATAGCTCGCGTCGGGCCAGGCAAGCGACAACAGCGCCAGGACCGCGGCAACTACGTAGACCCCGAGCAGATCAGCCTCGCGGTCCCAACCGCGACGATTGGCGCGGCGATCGTCGACGAGCCAGGCGCAGAGCAACCCGAGCGCGGCGCCGTTGGCGCCGAGTGCCGGATACTCGCCCGCGGCCACCGACAGCGCCGCGCCGGCGGCACCGGCCGCGAGGAACACAACGACCGGAGCGAGCCAGCCAAAGCGCCGCTCCAGATGGGTGCCGAAGAGGCCGGTCGCCACCAGTGCGATGAACTGGTAGCCGATGTTGTTGTGCAGGAACGGACTCGTGGCGAGCCGCCACCAGTCCGACTCGAGCGGCCCGTAGATCCCACCGAGCTTGAGCAGCGACTCGTCCTGCCCGGGGGCGAGGATGGTCGTCACCGCGACGACCGTCGCCAGCAGTGAGAGCCCGATCAGAGCGAAGGTCGCAGATGGGCGCGTCTCGGGCGCGATCCCGGGGATCTCGCCGCCGCGCAGGCGCGAGAGCGACGGCGGCCGCCGGGTCGATCGCCGTCTTGGCTCGCCGCTCGGCTCGATCCGCGGCGCCCGCTTGCGAACCCTCTGCCCGCAGTAGGGGCACTCGGTGACATAGGGGCTGACCTCCGAGCTGCAGTTCTTGCAGATGACAAAGAGGTCCGGCTCGCTCACCTGATCGAGGATACCCGCGCGCCGGCCCGCGAATCGATGTTGGCCGCTCGAGCTCCGCCCCCGTCCTCGTCCGGGAGCTCGATCCGATCCCCTCGTCCGGGAGCTCCCCTCGTCCGGGAGCTCGATCCGATCCCGGCTCAGGCCGCCGTCTTCTCGAGGATCTCCGCCATCACCTCACGCAGGTCATGGTTTGCCTGGTAGACGACCACCTGGCGCGAGCCGCCGTTGCCGCGCTCGAGCAGGTCCTCGACCGCGGCGAGGTCATCGATCGAGCCGAGGTCCTCGGCATGCTCGCGAACGCGGTCGAGGACCCGGCGGACGATCGACTTGGTCGCCACCCTGGTGGTGCGGGGCAGGTCGACAAGGTCGCCGTCGAGGCCGTGGCGGGCGGCGCCCCACTTGTTCTCGTCGAGCATCTCGTAGGGATAGTTCGAGAGTCGCTTGCCGGCGTCGAAGTGCTCGGCGACCTCCTTGACCATCGCCTGGACAAGCGCCGCGAGGCCGAGCGTGTGCTCGACGCGCGTCTGAGCGTCCATCACGCGCACCTCGACCGTGCCGAAGTTGGGATGGGGGCGGACGTCGTACCAGAGGTAGGTGTAGTCGGGGATCGCCTTGCTGTCGGACATGAACTTCACCCGGCGCGCGTAGTCGTCGAAGTCCTTGTAGCGGGGTGGGATGCCGACGCGCGGGAACGCGCGGAAGATCGGCGTACGAGTCGACAGCAGCCCCGTCTCGTCGGCGCGCCAGAACGGCGAGTTGGCCGATAGCGCCAGCAGCAGGGGGATGTGGACGCGCATCCCGTTCGCCACGTGGATCGCCTTGTCGGGGTCGTCGATCCCGACGTGGACGTGCATGCCGAAGATCAGCTCCTGGCGCGCGACGAAGCGCAGCGCCGCGACAAGATCGCGGTAGCGCGGGCGCGCGACGATCCGCTGGTCCTCCCACATAGCGAACGGATGCGTCCCCGACGACCCGATCGCGAGGCCTCGCTGAGCGGCGGTCTGCTGGACCATCCGGCGCAGGTCGCGCAGCTGACGGCCAGCCTCCGCTGTGTTGGCGCACGGCTCGGTCGCGACCTCGAGCACGGACTCCATCAGCTCGGGCTTCACCTCGCCTTTGGCCTCCGGCATCGCCGCCAGCATGACCTCGATCGAGTTCTCGAGCTCGAGCGTCTGCGCGTCGACGATCATGAGCTCCTCTTCGATGCCGAGCGTGAACGAGGGGCCCGTGAATCGGTGCTCCACGGCGCGCATGCTACCCCCGTGGCGGACCGACCCAGCGCGAGCGATTCCAAGCTGCCGCGCGTCGAGCGCGAATCCGGCGGCCGCCGATCGGTCCCCGGCCCGGCTGGTCCTCATCCCCGCCAGTCCCACCGACGACCCAGGAGAGATATCCTGCTCTCGTCCTCCGGACCGCGACGGTCGTACGAGTCGCGCGGGCCAGTGCGCCCATCCGCCGGAGGCCGTCGAACTTTCAAACGACCCGAATCAGGGAGAGCTTTATGGAGCTGGGCTACGACGACAAGCTGTTCATCCTCGCGTTCGACCACCGTGGGTCGTTCCAGAAGAAGATGTTCGGGATCGAGGGTGAGCCGACCCCCGAGGAGACCGAGCGGATCGCCGACGCCAAGCACCTGATCTTCGAGGGACTGCTGCTTGCGGCACTCGACGAGCGCTCAGAGCCCGAGCTGACGGGCGTGCTCGTCGACGAGCAGTTCGGTGGGCGGATCCCCGCGGAGGCGAAGGAGCGCGGGCTGAAGCTCTCGATGCCAGTCGAGAAGAGCGGCCAGGACGTCTTCGACTTCGAGTACGACGACGCGTTCGGCGAGCACATCGAGCGCTTCGATCCGGACTTCTCAAAGGTCCTCGTCCGCCACAACCCCGAGGGCAACGCGGAGACCAACGAGCTCCAGCTCGGCCGGCTCAAACGGCTGTCCGACTGGCTCCATGGCCACGACCGCAAGTTCCTGTTCGAGCTGCTCGTACCGGCCGAGGAGGCCCAGCTCGCCGCCGTCGATGGGGACACCGACCGCTACGACCGCGAGCTGCGGCCGGAGTTGATGCGACGCACGATCGTCGAGGTCCAGCAGGCCGGGATCGAGGTCGACATCTGGAAGATCGAGGGCCTTCAGGAGCGCTCGGACTGCGAGATGATCGCCGAGCAGTGCCGGGCGGGCGGCCGCGACAACGTCGCTTGCGTACTGCTTGGCCGCGCTGCCCCAGACGCCCAGGTGGAGCACTGGCTGCGCCAGGCGGCGCCCGTCGAAGGCTTCCTCGGCTTCGCGATCGGGCGCAGCATCTGGTGGGACGCGCTGAAGGGCTTCCTCGACGGCTCGCTGCCGCGCGGCGAGGCCGCCGAGCGGATCGCGGCGAGCTACCTACGCTTCGTCGAGGTCTACCGCGAGAGCGAGCTGGCCGCCTCTCGCGCGTAGCCGCCCCCAACGACCGACATCCGCGGGTGGGGCGGGTTCTGCTCAAGCGCGCCGCAGCGCTTGGGCGCAAATTGGATAGGCTGCGCCGCCTATGAGGATGCGCCAATCGTTTGCGCAGTTCGAGGCGGCCTTCCACGAGGAGACCGTCGAGCACCGCGCGCGAGGGGAGGCGCTGCGACGGGCGGCGGCCAAGCGGTCGCGCACGCGCCGCCATCAGCGCGTCGAGAAGCACCGGACGCTGCGCTACATCGGCCTGGTCACGGCGGTCATCGCCACCGCCGTAGCCGTCACTGTCGTCATGTTCCAGACGCTCAGCCTGCTCGTCGGCGGCTAGCGGTTCGCCCAGCCGGCGAGGCCGACCTTACTCCGAGGCTCTGACCCGCTCGAGCGCTTGGTCGACCGCGTTGACCGTTCCGTCCTCGGCCGCGCGATCGCGCTGGATCTCCAGGTAGATCTCCTTACGAAAGACGGGGATCGAGCGTGGCGCCTCGATCCCGATACGCACCTTCTCGCCCATGATCGCGAGAACCGACACCTCGATCTCGTCCCCGATCATGATGCTCTGGTTGGACTTCCTGGTCAAAACGAGCATTCTTGCCTCCGCGGGCAGTCTATCGATGACTCGCTGGTTGAGATAGGGGCTCCCCCGAAGTTCCCCCCTCCCACCGCTCGGTCGCAGGCGGCGGGGGGAGCGCCCGCAGGTTGCTAGGCTTGCCGCCGCCGATGGCGCGCCGATCGCTCAAGCCCCAGCTCAATCAGATCCGAACCTGGGTTCGCCAGGGCCGGACCGATGCCTGGATCGCGCACCAGCTCGAGGTCTCCCTCAGCGACGTCGACGCGTTCAAGCGCGAGCATGGCCTTGCGCCGGCGGAGGCGGTCGATGGCACGCCGGTACCGCGGATCGAAGAGGAGCTCGACCTCCGTGCGGAGGACGAAGCTCTGATCGCAGCCGAGCTCGATGCCGAGCTCGAAGAGCTCGACGACCCGGATCAGGCCGCTGACGGTGATGGTGCGGCGGCGGGTGACGACGCCGAGGACGCTGAAGGCGCCGGCCAGCGGCGCAAGCGGCGCTCACGAGGCGGGCGCGGACGTCGCGGGGGACGCGGACGCGGAAAGGCGCTCGAGGGCACCTTCGACCACGGCGAAGAGGGTTATGGGCTCTGGCTCGATCCCGCGGTCCAGGACGACCCCACCTACGCCGAGCACTGGGCCGGCCACCGTGCGGTGACGGTGACCGTCGAGGCCGACCGAATCGTGATCCGCCGGGACGGTGACGAGCCGGACGCCGACGGCGACGCAGACAGCCTCGACGACGCCTGAAAGGGCGTGCGCCCGGTGTTCGGCTCAGCAGCCGTGCATGCGGCCGCCGGCGCGCTCCTGTTTCCGGCTCAGCCGCCGTGCCTGCGGCCGCCGGCGAAGTTCTTGGCCTCGCGCGCGTAGCGGGCGAACGCGGCGTCCACCACCCAGGCGGCTTCGGCTCCCGCGTAGGCTCGCTCGGCGAGCGTCCACGCCCAATCGACGCCAGACCCGTACAGCCCCGCCAGCTCCTCAATCGCGAAAGACGACCCGAGCCGTCGGCGCAGCTCATCGTGGACGATCGCCAGGGCACGCTCCAGCGCGCCGCGGCCGGACGCCTCGGCCTCTCGCACCCGCTGCTCGCCCTCCTCCCACTGAAACAGGGCGTCCTCTACCGCGTAGGGCATGCGCGGGAACCTACCGGTGGCGCGACCCGGCTCGTCGAACCACTTGGTCCGTGGCGAGCGGAACCGGGCCGCGACGGCGAACGCTGGTGCGCAAGCGCTGACGCCTAGCGGCGGCGCTCTGGCTGTTCGATCACGAAGGCGCGCTCGCCCTTCTGCACCATCCCGAGCTCACGCGCGCGCCGCTCAAGGGCCTCCGGACCGCTCAACATGCGCTTTCGCGCCTGCAACTGCGCGTTCTCGCGCTGAAGCGTGCGCAGCTCGGCCTCCTCCGCGGCGGCGGTACGCGACTGGGTGATCCAATGCCCGACCGGCGAGATGTAGAGCAGCAGGATGACGCCGAGTACGGCGAGCAGCGACAGGCGCCCAACACGGTCCCAGCGGATGGCGCTCGGCCGGCCCGCGGCGGCAACCGGGCGGGCACGTGCGCGAGCGCGCGTCTGTGCGCGTGCACGGCGGGCGGGTGCGGTGGCTGCATGCGCCATCAGGCGCACGTTCGCGGTCGGCCGCGAACCTCCTGCTTCTCGGCGACTCCTAGACCAGAAACGCGGACCGGCCGGGATAGACCGCGTCGCGGCCGAGCGTCTCCTCGATCCTCAGCAGCTGGTTGTACTTCGCGACGCGATCCGAGCGTGAAGGCGCGCCCGTCTTGATCTGCCCACAGCTTGTCGCAACGGCGAGGTCGGCGATCGTCGTGTCCTCGGTCTCCCCGGAGCGGTGCGACATCACGACCGTGTAGCCGGCGTCGCGCGCGGTCTTGATCGCGTCGAGGGTCTCCGTCAACGTGCCGATCTGGTTGACCTTCACGAGGATCGAGTTAGCGACGCCCAGCTCGATGCCGCGCCGCAGACGCTGCGAGTTCGTCACGAAGAGGTCGTCGCCGACGAGCTGGAGCTTGCCGGAGAGGCGCTTGGTCAAAAGCTGCCAGCCGCCCCAGTCCTCCTCGTCCATCCCATCCTCGATCGAGACGATCGGATAGCGCGCGGCCAGGTCAACCCAGTAGTCGGCGAGCTCGCTCGCCGACAGCGTCCGGCCCTCGTGCGCGAGGTCGTAGACGCCATCGTGATGAATCTCGCTGACGGCGGGATCGAGAGCGATCGCGAGATCTTCACCGGGGCGATATCCCGCGGCCTGGATCGCCGCGATCAGGAGCTCGAGCGCAGCCTCGTTCGAGGCAAGGTCCGGAGCAAATCCTCCTTCGTCGCCGACCGCGGTCGACAGGCCGCGCTCGCGCAGGATCGCCTTGAGCGAGTGGAAGACCTCGACCCCGGAGCGCAGCGCGCGCGAGAACGAGGGAGCACCGAGCGGCACGACCATGAACTCCTGAAAGTCGACCCTGTTGTCGGCGTGTGCGCCACCGTTGACGAGATTCATCATCGGGACGGGCAGCACATTGGCGGTCTCACCGCCAAGGAAGCACCAGAAGGCCACCCCCTCCTCGGCGGCCTGCGCCTTGGCGGAGGCGAGCGAGACTCCGAGGATCGCGTTCGCTCCCAGACGCGCCTTGTTCGGCGTCCCATCGAGATCAATCATCGTTCGGTCGAGGGCGGCCTGCTCCCCCGCCTCCTTGCCGATCACCGACGCCGAGATCTCGCCGTTAACGTTTGCGACGGCCCGCAGCACGCCCTTCCCGCCGAACGCCTCGCCACCGTCGCGCAGCTCCGCGGCCTCGAACTCGCCGGTCGACGCGCCCGAGGGAACGGCGGCGCGCCCCGCTGAGCCGGAGACAAGCTCAACGTCGACCTCGACCGTCGGGTTCCCGCGACTGTCGAGCACCTGCCTGGCGTGAACATGGCGGATCTCGCTCATCGTCCCTCCATCCGTTTGAGGCGATTCTCTCCGGTCTCGACGCGAAGCTTGAACCTATCGGCCGCCGCCCGCAGCGCGACCTCGGGGTCAGCCCCGGCCTCGCGCGCGACCGCGACCGCGGCGAACAGCAGATCACCTGCCAGCTGGAAGCGCTCCTCCCGCTCGGCCGGGGCGGCAAGGGCGCCAGCTAGCTGCTCGCATACCCGTGGCACCTCCGCGAGCGCCCCGGCCAGTTCGGGCGAGGCACCTTCGGGCGAGGCACCTTCGGGCAGCTCGCCTGCGGACAGGCCGCCCCTGGAGCCGGCGCGGCGCTGGATCTTGCGCGCGTAGATCGTGGCCGGGAGCGTCTCGGGCAGGTCGCCGAAGATGCTGCCGTTCCCGCCTGCCTCGGTCCTCTTGATCTCGTCCCAGTTGCGCAGGACCGTGGCGGCGTCCGGCGCGGCGGGGGCACTCGCGGCGTCCGGCGTGCCGGCGTCACCAGCGGCACCGGCAGCACCGGCGTCACCGGCGTCACCGGCGTCACCGGCGGCGAACACGTGCGGGTGGCGGCGGATCAGCTTCAGCCTGCAATGGTCGGCGACGGCGGCGAGGCCGCCGGCGCTGCGCTCCTCGAGCAACAGTGCGAGGAAGCAGACCTGGAACAGGACGTCGCCAAGCTCGTCGAGGAGCTTCGCGTCGTCGCCGGAATGAGCCGCGTCGGCGAGCTCGTAGGCCTCCTCGACGGTATGGGGGACGATCGAGCGTTCATCCTGCTCGCGATCCCACGGGCATTCGCGCCGAAGGACCCTCGTCACCTCATCGAGGTTCCTGAGCGCAGCCGCGTTTGCGCCGCTCGGCTCGCTCACGAGCGGGGCTGTCGGGACCTGTCGGCACCCGTCCTGTGCCGCGGCCAGGCACTCAAGTCGGTCTCGGTCCGTCTACCCCGGGCCGGGTTGAGGCGCTTGCGAGGGCGCCCCCCCAGGTCCGCCCACGCCGCCCGCTCCTCCCGGGGCGCCGGGCTGAGAGCCGGGGCCAGCCGGTGAGCCGCCGGAGGCCGCTCCCTTGTCACCCTTCTTCGGAGCGTTCTTGCAACTCTGGGTGATGAAGCCCGTTGCGCAGATCGTCTTCTCCTTGTAGCGCTCGCGGAAGCTCTTGATGAAGTCGCTGAGCGCCTTCTGCTCACCCTCGGACTTCAGGATCCCCTTGATCGCCGTCTTCGACTCGGCGAGTGTCTGCTGCGAGCCCGACGTGATCTTCGTCACCTTGAAGACGTAGTAGCCGAACTGCGTCTTGATCGGCCCGACGAGCTCGCCCTTCTTGGCGCGGAAGATCGCCTCGTCGAACGCCTTCTCCTGCTGCCCCTTGCCGATCCCGGCCTGCTTGCCGCCCTGGGCCTTTGACGCCTCGTCGATCGAGTAGCGCGTCGCAACCTCCCTGAAGCTCTGCCCGGCCTCGAGTGCCGCGTGGGCCTTCTCGGCGCCCGAGCGGCGCTTGGTAAGGACAAGCGCAACGTCGCGGCTCTCCGGCTGCGCGAAGCGCTGCTTGTTCTTGTTGTAGTACTGGGAGATCTGAGCGGCGCTTGCGTCGCCTTTCTTGGCGGTCACCTTCTTGCGGATCGCGTCGGTCAGGATGTCCAGCCGAACGCGGGTGAGCAGATCGGCCTCGGTCATGCCGCTCGACTTGAGGAATGCCTTGTAGTCCTTGTCCTTCGGGAACGACTGCTTCTTGAGCTCCTCGAAACGAGTCCTGACCGCGGCGTCGGTCGTCTTGACGCCCTGCCGTTGGGCCTCCTGGCGAACCCACTCGGTCGAGACGAGAATCTCGACCGCCTGGTCGCGCACGGCCTCGTACCGCTGCTTGCACTCTTTCCTCAGCTCGCTCGCAGTCGGCTTCTTCTGACCTTGGGGAACCGGCTGCTTGAGCCGGGCCGCACTGCACTTCTTGAAGTCCGGGGGATCCGGCAGGACTACGGCTCCAGGCGAGCCCTGCTGCTGTCCTTTGAACACCGCAGCGAACGCCCGGTCAAACTCGGACTTCTTGATCACCGTATCGTCGACCTTGGCGATCGCTCCTTCGGGAACGTCGTCGCCGCAACCGGCCGCGCCGAGCGCCAGCGCGGCTGCAACGCCCGCGAGCAGGACGTGGCGGGGCGCGCCGGACAGCGCTCGGCGGATGGTCGCTATGCGCGGGCTACTGGTCATTGATCGAGCAGGTCCGTGGGGGGAGGGCACAAGCGCCTTGTCAGCAGTCGAGGTCGGCCGCGCGGCGTGGGGCCGAGCCAATCTCCAAAGCACCCTTGACAATGAGCTTCAGCGTCGGCTGGATGGTAGCGAAGAGCGACGACACGCCGACCACGTACTTCGACGCCAGTGCTCCGGCGACCTTCAGGATCGCGCCGACGAATTCCGGGCCGGGGCTGTGGCGACCCTTCAGGATCGCGCCGACGAGTTCCGGGCCGGGGCTGTGGCGACCTTGAGGATCGCCTCGGCGGCACTGACAACCGCGCTGAAGCGCCGCGCCGCGTCATCGGGGACGCGCACGACCACCGTGCTCTTGCCCGACTCGTAGACCGCCTCCGGGATCTCAGCACGCAGTGCTTTGGCGCCATCCGAATCGAGCTCGATCGGGGACACGGCGATCCGTCCGGCGCCGAAGCTGACCGCCCTCGCGCCCGCCACGCCGAGCTTGATCCGCGCGTTCTGCAGCTTGATCAAATTGTCGAGCGCGTCCGGGACAGGGCCGAAGCGATCCTCGAGCTCCTCGCGCAGGACGATCAGGTCGGCGACCTCTCGCGCACCGGCGATCCGCCGGTGGACCTCGATCTTGGCGGCCTCATAGGGCACGTAGTCGCCCGGGACATAGGCATCGACCGGGATGTCCATCCGCACCGGCTCGGGCGCCTCGTCCGCCGATGTTCCCGCCAGTGCGGCGACCGCCTCGTCCAACATCGCGACGTAGAGCTCGAACCCGACGGCGGCGACATGACCTGACTGCTCGTCGCCGAGCAGATTTCCGGCGCCGCGGATCTCGAGGTCTCGCATAGCGATCTTGAATCCCGAGCCGAGCTCGGTGTAGTCGGACAGCGTCGAAAGACGCGCGGCGGCGTCCTCCCCCAGCGCCGCCGCGGAGGGGTAGAGCAGGTAGGCGTAGGCGCGCTCGCGCGAGCGCCCAACGCGGCCGCGGATCTGGTAGAGCTGGGCGAGTCCGAGCTGGTCGGCACGCTCGACGATCAGCGTGTTGGCCGTCGGGATGTCGAGCCCTGCCTCGACGATCGTCGTGCAGACGAGCACGTCCGCGCCCTCGGCGCCGCCACGCAGGAACTCGAGCATCACGGCCTCAAGCTGCTTCTCCTCCATCTGCCCGTGGGCCAGCGCCACCTTGACGCCGGGGCAGATCGCCGCCACCCGCTCTGCGGTCTCGGCGATCGTCTCGACGCGGTTGTGGAGGAAGAACGCCTGCCCGTCGCGCGCCTTCTCCCGCTCGATCGCCTGCTTGACGAGCTCCTCGTCGTACTCGCCGACGTAGGTGCGAACCGGGCGCCGGCCCTCGGGCGGCGTCTCGATCACCGATATGTCGCGCAGGCCCGCGAGCGACATCTGAAGCGTCCGTGGGATCGGCGTCGCCGACAGGGCGAGGACGTCCACCCGCAGTCGCAGCTGGCGCAGGAGGTCCTTCTGCTTGACGCCGAAGCGCTGCTCCTCATCGACGATCAGCAGGCCGAGGTCGTGCGGGCGGACGTCGCGCGAGAGCAGGCGGTGCGTTCCGATCAGGATGTCGACGTTGCCCTCGCTGAACCGCTTGAGCGCCGCGTTGATGGCCTTCTGCGACTGAAAGCGCGAAGCGACCTCGATCGTGAAGGGGTAGTCGCGCAGGCGCTCGGCGAAGGTGCCGTAGTGCTGCTGGGCGAGGACCGTGGTCGGAACGAGGAACATCACCTGCTTCCCGTCGGCGGCCGCCTTGAAGGCCGCGCGCAGGGCGACCTCGGTCTTTCCGTAGCCGACGTCGCCGCAGATCAGGCGGTCCATCGGACGAGCCTCCTCCATGTCCGCCTTGACCTGGTCGATCGCCTCGAGCTGGTCAGGTGTCTCGCGGTAGGGAAAGGCCGCCTCGAACTCGAGCTGCCACTCGCCGTCCTGGGGGAAGCCGTAGCCCGCTCGCCGCCGGCGCTCGGCGTAGAGGTTGATCAGCTCACCCGCGAGCGACTCGGCCGCGCGGCGGGCGCGCAGCTTCATTTGCTCCCAGAGCTTTCCGCCGAGCTTCGACAGCGGCGGGTCGCCGGCGTCGGCGCCGATGTAGCGGCTGATCTTGTGGAGCTGGTCGGAAGGGACGAAGACGCGATCGCCGTCGCGGTACTCGAGCTGCAGGTAGTCGCGCGTCACGCCAGCGACGGTCTTCGTCTCAAACCCCCTGAAGCGGGCGATGCCGTGATCCTCGTGGACCACCGCGTCTCCCGTGCGCAGGTCCGTGAACGACGCGATCGCGCCGTGGCCGGTCCGCGGGCCTGCCTGACGCTCTCCCCGGCGCCGGCGCAGCAGCCGGTGATCGGGCAGGATCGCGAGCTTGAGGCCGGGGGCGAGAAAGCCCTCGCGCAGGCTCGCCGCCGCGAAGACGACTCCCGGCTCCGCCGGCGCGGCGCCCGGCTCCAGGAAGCTCGCTTTGACGCGCGCGAGATTGAAGCGCGCCCGCTCGGCCTCGCCACGCCGTGCCCAGGCGACGACGGTGCGGTAGCCCGAGCGAACGAGCTTCTCGAGCTCCGGCTCGGCCTCCGGCAGCGAGCGCGCCGCGCTGTCGGCCCCCTGGGCGCGGAAGACGTGGGGCTGGTCTCCCGAGATGCTCGAGAGGATGAGCTCGGCGCGCCCCGCGAGCGATCGCTCGAGGGTCTCGGGTGAGACGTAGAGGTGGTGGGCGTCAGCGTCGTGAAAGCTCGCCGTCACGTCCTCCCAGTAGTCGGCGAGCGTGGCGCGGACCTCCTCCTCGGCGGCAATGCAGATCGTCGCGCCGGCGGGCACCAGCGAGAGGACGTCGCCGAAGCGCCCGACGGGCAGGATCTCGGCGATGTCGGGTCGCTGGTCGGGGTCGAGCGCGGCGATCTCGGCGAGCTCGCGGTGCTCGGGTGCCAGCTCGGCGGCGGGTGCGATCTCGATCTGATCGACCTCCTCGAGCGAGCGCTGCGTGAACGTGGAGAAGAACGAGAGCCGCTCGACCTCGACGTCGAAGAGCTCGCAGCGGACCGCGCGATCCTCGGTCGCCGGGTAGACGTCGAGGATGTCGCCGCGGACGGCGAAGTGACCGCGCTCCTCGACCTGGTCGACGCGCTGATAGCCACAGGCGACCAGCGCCGCGGCCGTCTCCTCAAGGTCGATCAGCCCGCCGCGCTCGAGCGTGAACCCGTGCGGGCGGAGCTCGGGGTCGGGCACCTTCTCGGCAAGCGCAGCCGCCGATGCGACGACCACCGGGGCGCTCTCCGCCGGCCCACCGGCCGCCGCCCGGCCGGTGTCCCCGGCGGCGGCTGTCGCGCCTGCCCCCCCGGCGACGAGGGCGTCGAGCGCGGCGACGCGCAGGCCGACGAGGTGCGGCGGCGGGGTCAGGTGCGACTCGTAGCGGACCCCCCGTGCTGGGTAGAAGCGCACCAGCCGCGGTGCGAGAAAGACGCGCAGGTCGGCGGCAAGGTCGCGTGCTGAGCGATCGTCGCCGGACACCACGAGCGCCGGCCGATCGGGCTCTGCGTCGAGTAGCGACGCCAGCAGGTACGGACGCAGGCTCGCGGAGACGAACGCGCGCTGCGGCGGTTGCGCACGCGCTGCGGCCAGCAGCGCCGCGAAGGCGGCGTCGTCATGGGCGTAGGTGAGCAGTGAGCGCAGCGACATCGGTACGGCAGCACGACAGACCGCGCAGGGGGCGCGGCCAGTCTGGGCGATTCTACGAGTGGCCGCTACCGCGGGGCGCGGTTGCGCGACAGTCGGCCGGATCGCGGGCCGCGCCAGGACAGGGCAAACGTCGCGCGACTTTGTTAGGGTGCCCTAATTAGGTGACCCTAATATGCCCTATCCGCGGAGCGCGGAACCGGTGGGCTCGATCAGGGGAGCTGTGACAGACCCGCCAGAGAACCTGCCCGAAGGGAGAGCATGACGCGGAGGACACCCACGAGCCGTTTCGCAGTAACCCTGCTGCTCGCCACCTTATCGTTGGCGGGTATTGGCCTGGGCGCGTGTGGTGACGACGACAACCCCGCGGAAGTGCAATCCGGAAGCGGCACACTCACGATCTACTCGGGGCGCGAGGAGGAGATTGTCGGCCCGCTCTTTGAGCGGTACGAGAAGGAGTCCGCCACCAAGCTGCAGGTGCGCTACGGCGAGTCGCCGGAGCTCTCGGCGACCATTCTCGAGGAGGCCGACAACAGCCCCGCCGACGTCTTCTTCAGCCAGGACGCCGGCGCCCTAGGCGTGCTCGAGAAGGCCGACCGCCTCGCCACCCTAGCGCCGGCGATAACCAAGCAGGTCGATGCGAGATTCCGATCACAGGCTGGTCGCTGGGTCGGGACCTCGGGACGTGCGCGGATTGTCGCCTACAACAAGGAGAAGCTGCGGCAGAGCGCCCTGCCGAAGTCGATCCTCGACTTCACCGACAGGCGCTGGAAGGGCAAGATCGGCTGGGCTCCCACAAATGCGTCATTTCAGTCGTTCGTCACCGCTCTGCGCAAGCTCAAGGGTGATGCCGCGGCGCTCGCTTGGCTGAAGGGAATAGTCGCCAATGAGCCGCAAACCTACGAGAAGAACAGCGCGGTGCGCGACGCGATTGCCTCCGGCGAGATCGAGCTGGGGTTCATCAATCACTACTACGTCGCCCAGGCACGCGCCGAGGAGGGCGACGATTACCCGGTTGCGATCTACAACCCGCCGGGCGGCGATCCCGGCTCGCTGATCAACGTCGCCGGGGTTGGCATCCTCGCGGGCAGCTCGAACACCGCGGCCGCCGAGGCCTTTGTGCGATTTCTGCTGAGCGCGAAGGCGCAGCGGTTCTTCGCCGAGACGACGAAGGAGTACCCGCTCGCGGCGGGCGTCGAGGCCGAACGCGATCTCGTCCCGCTCGACCGGATCGAGGCGCCAGACATCGACCTCTCAGATCTCGATGACCTGCAGAGGACGGTCGAGCTGATCGAGCAGTCGGGGGCGCTGTAGAGCAGAAAGCGACAGCCAGAGGCCGGCAGCAGTCGCCAGGCTCGCAGCGCAGGCGGCCACCCGGCGTGCTGGTCGCGCTGGGCATCGCGGTCGCGGCCGCTACCGCCCTGCCCGTTGCCTACCTCGCGCTGACGATTGCCCAATCATGGGGGGACGCCGTCGAGACGCTCGCGCGCGAGCGGACGCTTCGCCTCGTGCTGCGCAGCGCGGGCCTGGCGATCGCGGTGAGCGCGGGCGCGGCCGCGATCGCGCTTCCGCTCGCCTGGCTGACTGGGCGCACCGACCTGCCAGGCCGGCGCGTCTGGACGGTCCTCGCCGTCCTGCCATTGGTCGTCCCGAGCTATATCGGCGCCTATCTGGTCGTCTCCGCGCTGAGTCCACGCGGTCTTCTACAGGGGTTGCTCGAGGGGCCGCTCGGCATCGAGCGCCTGCCATCGATCTACGGCTTCTGGGGAGCCTGGCTGACGCTCACCCTCTTCACCTACCCACTACTGCTGCTGACGCTGCGGGCAAGCCTTGGGCGGCTCGATCCCCAGCTCGAGGAGGCAGCCCGCGGAATGGGACGCTCGCCCTGGTCGACGTATCGGACGATCGTGGTCCCGCAGCTGATCCCCGCTCTCGGCGCCGGCGGCCTGCTGGTCGCGCTCTACACCCTGAGCGACTTCGGCGCCGTGTCGATCCTGCGCTTCGACTCGTTCACCCGGGTCATCTACTCGTCGTACCGCACGAGCTTCGATCGCACCGGAGCGGCAACGCTCGCCGCGCTCCTAATCGTCTCGATGGCGATCGCTCTGTGGTTCGAGGGAAGCACGCGGCGCTCCCGCGCCCGTCATCGGGCCGGTCCAGGCAGCGCTCGCCCACCGGCCTCCACGCCGCTCGGGCGCTGGCGCTGGCCCGCGCTCGGATTCTGCGCAGCTGTGGTCCTGCTGGCGCTCGGCCTGCCGCTCGCCGTCCTCATCTACTGGTCGACGCGGAGCTTCGCGGGCGCAGCGGACTGGCCGGCGATCGCCGCCGCCGCCGGCAACTCGCTGCTCTTCGCAGGCCTTGCTGCAGTCGGCGCCGCCGCCTGCGCGATCCCGGTCGCACTGCTCGCGGTCCGCTTCCCCTCGCGGTTGTCAACGCTCGTGGAGCGCCTCGCCTACAGCGGCTACGCCCTGCCGGGCATCGTCGTCGCGCTCGCGCTCGTCTTCTTCGGCACGCGTGTGGCGCTGCCGCTCTATCAGACCGCCGCGATGCTCGTGTTTGCTCTTGTGGTGCTCTTCCTGCCCCAGGCGGTTGGCGCAACAAGCGCCTCGCTGCTACAGGTCCCCCCGCGCTTGGAAGAGGCCGCCCGCGGGCTTGGCCGATCGCCGCTTGCCGTCTTTGCGACGATCACCGCTCCGCTGGCTCGCGGGGGCGTCTTCGCCGGCGCTGCGCTCGTCTTCCTGACAGCCGCGAAGGAGCTGCCGGCGACGCTGTTGCTGGCACCGATCGAGCTCGACACGCTCGCCACCGAGATCTGGCACTCGACGACGGTGAGCTTCTTCGAGCGCGGGGCGGTCCCGTCACTGGTGCTGCTCGCGATCTCGGCGGTGCCGCTCTACCTGCTCGCGACCCGGGAAGGCTGAGCCCCGGCCGCGCCCGGGCCTCGTTGGGGAATCACAGATGGTCGCCGTCAGCAGAGAACGCTGAGCCCCCGGCGCCCGGGGCCTCCCTACGATCAAGTCATGGCTGTAGTCGAATGCCGCGGAGCAGTGAAGGCTTTCGGGAGCGTCCGGGCGGTCGACGACGTCGACCTGAGCATCGAGGCGGGGTCGATCTGCGCGCTGCTTGGCCCGAGCGGCTGCGGCAAGACGACGATGCTGCGGCTGATCGCCGGCTTCGAGCGCCCCGACGCGGGCGAGATCCGCATCGGGGATCGGCTCCTCGCCGGGCCGCGGGTGCATGTCGCGCCGGAGCGCCGACGTATCGGCATGGTCTTTCAGGACTACGCGCTCTTCCCCCACTACAGTGTCGCCGGAAACATCGCCTACGCCTCGCGCCCGGCGGCGCCCGAGCGCGTTCGCGCCGTGCTCGAGCTGGTGGGACTGGAGGCGGTCGCCGACCGCTACCCGCACGATCTCTCCGGTGGACAGCAGCAGCGGGTCGCGGTCGCCCGCGCGCTCGCGTCCGAGCCAGAGGTGATCCTGCTCGACGAGCCGTTCTCCAATCTCGACGCCACCCTGCGGGTGCGCCTGCGCGAGGAGATGCGCGCGATCCTGGCCGCCGCCCGCGTGACCGCGCTGTTCGTCACCCACGATCAGGAGGAGGCGCTCAGCCTGGCGGATACCGTCGCTGTCATGCGCGACGGTCGGATCGAGCAGGTTGGAACCCCCGAGCAGGTCTACGAGCGTCCGGCGACGCGCTGGGTCGCCAGCTTCATCGGCGACGCCGAGGTGATCCCAGGGGTCGCCGGCGAAGGCTGGGTCGACTGCGAGCTCGCTCGTCTTCCGATCGATCCCGGCTTCGTCGGACCGGCGCAGATCGCGATCAGGCCCGAGTCCGTCGCGCTCAGCACCGGCGCCGCGCCGGGCGGCCGTCAGGTGCACGACGGCGTCGTCATCGCCCGCCGCTTCTACGGCCATGACCAGCTCGTCCATGTCGAGCTGCAATCGGGGCGGCGTCTGCGCAGCCGCAGGCTCGGCTTCCCGACCTGGCACCCGGGCGACCACGTGCGCGTCTGGATCGACGGCCCGGTCCATGTGCTGAAGCCAGACGCCGAGGCGAGGGCAGCTGCTAGCGACCCGCCATGACGAGCTGCTCAAGCTCCGCCACGGCGCGACCGACCAGCGCGCCGACCTGGTCGTCTGGCTCGCTAAAGCGGGCCAGAACGTAGGCCGCGACGATCTCCGGGTCGGTTGAGGGCGGCCTGCCGACGCCGACGCGGATGCGGTGGAAGTCCGCCCCGCCGAGCTCGCGCTTCAGTGACTTCAGCCCGTTGTGCCCGGCCAGGCCACCGCCACGGCGCACCTGGACCTCGCCGAACGGCAGGTCGATCTCGTCGTGAACCGCCACGATCTGGTCAAGGCTGACGCCGAGCGCGCCGCGCGCCGGGCCGGCGCAACGACCGGCCTCGTTCATGAAGGTCAGCGGCAGCAGCACGCCGACACGCGGACCGCCCGCTCCGGCGCGGCCATCCGAGTAGTGCCCGGCGTACCTCTTGTGTGCTCGCGGCAGACCCCAGTTCGATGCCGCCGTGCTCGCGACCTCGAAGCCGACGTTGTGGCGCGTTCGTGCATAGCGCGGACCAGGGTTGCCGAGGCCGACGACAAGCCAGTCGACCCTTCCTCCGCCGCGATCGCCGCGCCGGCGGAAGAGGCTCAGGAGCCGCCGGCGCCGGAGCCGCCGCCGGAGGAGCCGTCGCCAGACTCGGCCCCCTCGCCGGCCTCAGCCGCTGCGGCGTCGCCTTCGGCCTCACCGACGAGCTCTGTCTCCACCTCTACCTCGGGCTCCTCGACCTCGGACGGCAACGTGATCGTCGCGATTATCGTCTCCTCGAGATCGTCGAGGAAATCGACGCCCGCCGGCGCGGCGACCTCGGACAGGTGCATCGTTGCCGCGATTGCCATGCCGGAGACGTCGACGACGATCCGCTCGGGAATGTCCGTCGGCAGCGCCTCGATGTTCACCTCGCGCGTGGTGTGCTCAAGGACGCCACCCTCGTTGACCCCCGGCGCCTCCTCGCCACCCTCGAGCTCGATCGCGACCAGCGCGTGGATCTTCTCGTCTAGGCGCACCTGGAGAAAGTCGATGTGCAGGACATCGCCGCGCACCGGGTCGTGTTGCTGGTCCTTGACGATCACGGGCCGCGGCTTGTCGTCGCCGATCTTCAGGTCGAGCAGGGCCGAGCCGCTGTGGAGCGCCAGGCGAAGGTCGCGCGAGCCGACCGCGAAGGTGTGGCTCTCGCCGTCGCCGCCGCCGTAGAGCACGCCCGGTACGAGCCCCCGCCGGCGCAGGCGCCGGGCAGCGCGCGAGCCACGCTCGGCTCGCTGCTCGACGGTCAGGGATGGGCGGGTGGTGGTGGCCACGGCGGTCAGCCAGTCTAACGACGAGCGATCGCTAAGCTCAGCTCGGATGGCCAAGGACGACCAGTCGATCCCATCGGGAAGGCTCGGGCGCGCGGCCAAGATGACCTCCGCCATCGGCGGCCAGGGCGCTCGCTACGTCGGCACCCGCGCCGCGAACGTCGCGCGCGGCCAGGAGCGGGCGGCGGAGCAGCTCGACCGCCGCCATCTCGAGACCGCCGAACGGATGGTCGACACGCTCGGCACGCTCAAGGGCGCGGCGATGAAGATCGGCCAGCTCGCCTCGTTCATCGACACCGACTTCCTCCCCGACGAGTATCGCGAGCTCTACCAGGAGAAGCTCGGCGCGCTGCGCACCGCCGCCCCCCCGATGCCCTGGGACAAGGTCAAGGGCGTCCTCGCCGAGGAGTGGGAGGAGCCGGTCGAGTCGCTCTTCGAGGAGTTCGAGCACGACGCGACAGCGGCGGCGTCGATCGGCCAGGTGCATCGCGCCAGGCTCCCCGACGGGCGCGCGGTCGCAGTCAAGATCCAGTACCCGGGGATGGCTCGCGCGCTGCGCGCCGACATGCAGAACGCGCGCCTGATACTGCGGATGGCGAAGGCGCTCGCCCCCGGGCTCGATGCCGAGGCGACAGCCGCCGAGCTGCGCGAGCGCGTTCTCGAGGAGCTCGACTATGAGTACGAAGCGCAGAACCAGCGCACGTTCGCGCGCGCCTACAGGACGCACCCGTTCATCTGCGTCCCCGACGTCGTGACGCGCCTGTCGCGGACGCGGGTGCTCGTCTCGGAGTGGGTCGACGGGATGGAGTTCGACGAGGTCCGCGGGCTGCCCCAGGAGCAGCGAGACCGCTTTGGCGAGATCGTCTTTCGCTTCTGCTTCGGCTCGATCTACCACCTCCAGCACTTCAACGCCGACGCCCATCCCGGGAACTACCTGTTGATGGCCGACGGGCGCGTCGCCTTCCTCGACTTCGGAATGACGAAGCAGCTCGACAGCGAGCAGATCGAGCTCGAGATCGCCGCCGTCGAGGCGATCCTCGGCGGCGACGCAGAGCGGGTCCGGCTGGCTCTGCACGACCTCGGCTTCATCAGGAACCCCAAGCGAATCGACGCCGAGCAGCTGCTCGAGCAGGTTCGAGCGGTCGGCGGCTGGTATCTCGAGGATCGCGAGGTGACGATCGACTCGGAGATCGTGATGCGCGCGATCGCCGCCGCCTCCGATCCCCGGTCGGAGTTCTTTCAGCTGATGCGACGCGAGAACGTGCCGCGCAACGAGCTGATGGGCCGGCGGATGGAGACGGGCGTCCTCGCCGTGCTCGGACAGCTCGGCGCGACGCGAAACTGGCTGCGAATCGGGCGCGAGTGGTGGTTCGCCGACCCGCCGGCGACCGAGCTCGGGCGTGCCGAATGGGCC
>Ga0183260_10000481_pt1 | contig 33740 bp, 29 predicted proteins | sample AntDrymUQ4972206_2_FD_129768 | JGI IMG/M metagenome (GOLD analysis project Ga0183260, IMG submission 129768) | Polar desert sand microbial communities from Dry Valleys, Antarctica - metaG UQ497 (22.06) (version 2) (version 2) | ecosystem: Environmental > Terrestrial > Soil > Desert | place...
AACACCAGTGGGTCTCAAAGCGTTGAAAGCCAAATGGAATATTTGAAATCCAGGCCTTTAATGGAACGGGTAGTAAAATCTTTAAACTTAAATTTTACCTACTATGCACTAGGAAGTGTAAAAGAAAGAAATGCATATAGAGAATCCCCCTTTAAAGTGGAAGCGGTTTCCATTAAAGATTCTAATCTAGCATTTGCAATGGATATAGACCTTGTAAACAAACAGGGTTTTAGATTAAATGAAGAGCAAAAGGTTATTAGTTTCGGACAAGGTTTCAACACGCCAAATGGAACTTTCCGGGTAGTAAAAACCTCTATTCCGATATCGCAGGTTCAAAAATACCGGGTAGTATGGGAACCCACTTCAGTACATAGTAATATATTAGTAAGCAATCTAATAGTAAATCCAAAAACTCTGGGGACAGATATCATCATGATCACCCTGCAAACCCCCAATCCCAAACTCTGTGCTGATGTAGTCAATCAATTAATGAAGGAGTATCAGCGGGCTACGGTTGAAGATAAAAATGTAACTACGGAGCAAACTCTTACATTCATAAATGATAGATTAGGCGTAGTATCCACTGAGTTAGACGAAGCTACCGGCAGGCTTACCAGTTACCAACGTGCAAATAACCTGATCAACATGGAAGTGCAAGCCGGGAATTTTTTATCAAGGATTGAAGAGGAAGATAAAGAGCTCAATGAGCTTCGTATTCAGCTCGACGTAGCACAGGAAATTGACCGTTATGTTCGTGATAATTCGAAGTCTTTTTCGATTGTCCCATCTGCCCTTGGCCTAAAGGATGTTACACTAAATACTCTTGTATCATTATACAATGTTGCAGTTATGGAAAGAACCACCATGCTGGAAGGCAATATTCCGGAAGGAAATCCATTGGTGCAACAAAAACAGGAACAGATAGAAAAATTTCGGAAAGACCTGATTGAAAACCTGGCTAATGTAAAAAAAGCCTACACAGCTTCTATAAATAACTTACAGGGAAAAGTTGCCTCCATTCAGTCGCAGGTACGCTCTTTACCCCCTAAACAACAGATATTATTTGAAATGGAGCGTCAGAAGGCAAGCAAGCAGGCGGTTTATGATTACCTGGCAGAAAAACGGGAAGAATCGGCAATTACGCTAGCCTCAACAATATCTAATATTAAAGTCTTAGAGTATGCCACTGTAAATACAGAACCTGTTAAACCTAAGCCCCGGACTGTGCAAATGCTTGCCCTCGTTATTGGGGTTGTTTTACCTGCCCTATTTATTTTTGTACTGGAAGTGCTGGATGATAAGATCAATACCAGATATGATATTGAGAAGATCACCGCTGCACCTATTATTGGTGAATTAGGACATTCATTTAAGGAGGACTCTGTTGTAGTTACAGAAACTAACCGGAACGTAGTAGCAGAGCAGTTTCGTATCATACGGTCCAATCTTCAATATGTGATACCTGCCATAAAAAATCCGGTAATCATGGTAACTTCTTCTTTTAGTGGAGAAGGTAAATCGTTTATCAGTGTCAATATGGGAGCAGCTATGGCCCTGGCAGGTAAAAGAACCATTGTTTTAGAATTGGATATCCGCAAACCAAAAATTCTTTCCGGTTTTCAAATGACAAAAAAACCTGGGTTCACTAATTATGTTTTGGGGAAAACACCACTGGAAGACTTGCCGGTACCGGTCCCTGGTTTCGAAAATCTATTTGTTCTTCCCTGCGGCCCTACACCCCCCAACCCTGGTGAGCTTTTATTAAGCGAAAAAATAAATACTTTATTTACATTCCTTCGTCAAAACTTTGATGTGGTGATAATGGATACCGCCCCGGTAGGTCTCGTGAGCGATGCCATGACCTTAGGGAAATTCGCTGACGCAACATTATACCTTGTTCGTCATCAATATACTTATAAAAAGCAGATCGGATTATTAGATGAATTATACCGGGAAAATAAACTTCCACATGTAACCATAATCCTGAATGATGTAAAAGTTCGTACGGGTTACGGCTATTATGGATATGGCAGATATGGGTATGGAAAAGCTTATGGTGGGGGCAATGCATATGGCGCAGGATACTATACTGATGATGATCCGAAACCTGGTTTTATAGAACGCTGGTTTGGTAACCTGGGCACAAACGGCAATGGTAAGCAAAAGAAAAAAAGGAAAAAACAAACATTCTGACTATGCGGATTTTAGTGACTGGTGGTGCCGGTTTCATAGGTTCTAACCTCGTGGAGCATTTATTACAGTTGCCGGAAGTAACCTTAGTACGGGTAATGGACAACGTGGCCACGGGAACTATTAAAAACATACAGGAATTTCAGTCAAATAATAAATTTCAGTTTTTACAGTCCGATATACGAAATTTTGAATCATGCATGCAGGCTTGTGAAGGCATGGATATAATATCACACCTGGCAGCACTTGGATCAGTACCCCGGTCCATCAATGACCCTTTAACAACCAATGAAGTGAACATATCAGGAACACTGAATGTGTTTACAGCTGCAAAACAAAGTGGTATCAGGCGAATTGTATATGCTGCCAGCTCTTCTACTTATGGCGATCACCCCGATCTGCCGAAAATTGAGGATAATATTGGTAATCCCTTATCTCCTTATGCGGTTACTAAATATGTAAATGAACTATATGCCCAGGTATATGCTGACATATATGGAATGGAGTTGATCGGGTTGCGTTATTTTAATGTGTTCGGCCCCAGGCAAAACCCACAGGGAGCTTACGCAGCAGTTATTCCTTTATTTATAAAAGCCGTGCTCGACAATGAGCCTCCCGTTATAAATGGTGATGGAACAACAAGTCGCGATTTTACTTATGTGGCCAATGCCGTTCAGGCTAACGTCCGTGCTTTGTTTACTGAAAATACAGAAGCTGTGAACCAGGTTTATAATGTCGCATTTGGTAAACAAACAACATTGAATGAACTTTTTGAAGAAATAAAACAAATAGCAGGAAGCGACCTGGCGCCGATATATGGCCCGGAACGTAAGGGCGATGTAAAACATAGCCTGGCTGACATTACAAAAGCAAAAGATCTTTTGATATATGACCCTGCAGTAAGCGTAAAGCAGGGGCTAAAATTCGCTTTTGAATGGTATCGTAAACAACATCATTTTGCTTATGCATAAAACCATCCTGATCACCGGTGGTGCGGGTTTTATCGGTTCTCATGTAGTACGTTTATTTGTAAATAAATACAAGGATTACAAAATCATTAATAGTGATGCACTCACTTATGCCGGCAACCTTGAAAATCTCAAAGACATTGAAAGAGCGCCTAATTATTTTTTTGAAAAAGTAAACATTCTTGATATTGAAGAGCTAGATAGAATTTTTACAACCTACCAGCCGGATGGAGTGATACACCTTGCCGCAGAGTCACACGTAGATCGTTCCATACTTTCACCACTGGATTTTGTATATACAAATATTGTTGGAACTGTGAACCTGCTGAATGCAGCAAAAAAACATTGGGCCCTGTCAACCTCCCAACTTGTCAACCTTTCAACTAACCTATTTTATCATGTGTCAACCGATGAAGTATATGGCTCTTTAGGCGAAAGTGGTTTGTTTACCGAAAAAACACCCTATGATCCTAATTCTCCTTACTCTGCTTCCAAGGCTGCTTCAGATCATTTTGTAAGGGCTTATAATGAAACCTATGGGCTACCGGTTGTCATTAGTAATTGCTCCAATAATTATGGACCTAATCATTTTCCTGAAAAGCTCATTCCCTTATTCATCAATAATATTATTCAGAAAAAACCCCTGCCTGTATATGGCGATGGTCTGTACACCCGCGACTGGCTTTATGTGAAAGACCACGCTATTGCTATTGATCTTGTTTTTCATAGAGGCAAAACCGGGGAAACATATAATATCGGTGGCTTTAATGAATGGAAAAATATTGACCTGGTAAAACTTTTGTGCAAACAAATGGATGAAAAGCTGGGTAATGAAAGGGGTACAAGTGAAACCCTGATTACATATATAAAAGACCGCCCCGGTCACGACAGAAGATATGCCATTGATGCTACCAAATTAAATAAAGAATTGGGATGGAATCCAACCGTAACGTTTGAAGAAGGGCTAAGCCAGACAATTGACTGGTATCTGCAAAATCAGGAATGGTTACAACATGTTACCAGCGGAGAATATCAGAAGTATTACGAAATGCAATATGCAGAAGCCCTTTAAAGCTTTACTCTGATTCTTTGCACCTTTCCTGAGGCTTTTTAAAGCACAATCATGAATAAAAATATAAGGCATACTGCCTGGAAATTAGTACATAAAAAAATTGTGTGGAGCTTATTATCTCCTGTGGTGAAGGTGAGCAATCATTTGCAGCAATTACGAAACAATACTACATTCACAGATCTTCATGACCACTATCAGCGGTTTCGTCAAATTTTAAAAACTCCGGTAGTGAAAAATGGACCATTCACCGGAATGAAGTATCCTGGCTTTTCATCCTTTGGCAGTGTTATTTTTCCTAAAATCTTAGGCAGCTATGAAAAAGAACTAACACATATAATCGAAGAGGTTTGCCATCAGCCATACAATCATGTTCTTGACATTGGGTCTGCTGAAGGCTACTATGCTATTGGTCTTGCTTTGAGAATACCTCAAACTAAGGTGTATGCTTATGACATTAATGAACAGGCAAATAATGCCTGCCGGCAAATGGCTGAGCTTAATGGTGTTCATAATAGGATTTTCATCGAAAAAGAATGCAGTGCTGAAACTTTGAAGGCTTTTGATTTTGGCGAACGCTCGTTAATCATTTGTGACTGTGAGGGTTATGAAAAAGAACTTTTTTCTGTTGGCAATGTGAGCAACCTGACCAAGTGTGACTTATTGATTGAAGTACATGATTTTGTTGACCTCAATATTTCCGGTCATCTACAAAAGGTGTTCATCCACACCCATGAACTGACCAGTGTAAAGAGCACTGACGATATAGCTAAAGTCAGGGAATACCAATATGAAGAGTTGAATGGGTTAAGCCTTGAAGATCGCTTTTTGTTTTTACAAGAATCGAGACCTTATATTATGGAATGGCAATATTGGAAAGCAAAAAAATTGGCTTAAGGGAGGGTAATTAATTTCCACCGGAATGGAAACTAAGATAAATTAAAAGGATTTTTATTTATGAAAGGAATTATACTGGCAGGTGGTAGTGGTACACGTTTATATCCGATAACTAAAGCCATTTCCAAGCAACTGATGCCTGTATATGATAAGCCGATGATCTATTATCCTTTGTCCACATTGATGATAGCAGGCATCAGCGAAATTTTGATCATTACTACTCCGGAAGACAGCATTCAGTTCAGGAGATTATTGGGCGATGGCAGCCAGGTAGGTTGTCGTTTTGAATATGCTATTCAGGAAGTACCTAATGGACTAGCCCAGGCTTTTGTGATCGGTGCTGATTTTATACAAAAGGACAAAGTTGCCTTGATTTTGGGGGATAATATTTTTTATGGCACTGGCCTCGATAAGCAGCTTCAAATATTATCTAATCTAGATGGCGGATATGTTTTTGCTTATGAAGTATCTGATCCTGAACGCTATGGAGTAGTTGAATTTGATAGCGACATGAATGCAGTTTCCTTAGAGGAAAAACCGAATGATCCAAAGTCGCAGTATGCTGTTCCAGGTTTATATTTTTATGATAATTCTGTAGTATCCATTGCAAAAAATCTTGAACCATCAGTCCGTGGCGAGTATGAAATAACAGACGTAAATAAGGAATATTTACAAAGAGGCAAATTGAAAGTAGCCATTTTGGATAGAGGTACGGCCTGGCTTGATACGGGTACTTTTGATTCGTTAAGTGATGCTTCGGAATTTGTCCGGGTGATTGAAAAAAGGCAGGGAACCAAAATTGGATGTATTGAGGAGATCGCTTACCGGCAGGGTTTTATCTCAAAAGAACAACTGATGAAACTCGCTGAGGAGTTGGTTAAAAGTGGGTATGGAAAATATCTTTCATCTGTTGCATACAAATAATGGCTTTAAAAATTAAAGAAGCATTCAGACACATTACTCCTCCTGTTTTATTGAGCTTATGGAGAAAATTATTTCCTATCCCAAATGCTTCCCTGCCTTTCAAGGGCAATTATAATGATTGGCAGCAAGCCGTAGATGATAGTACCGGTTTCGATTCCCACCTGATTTTTGAGAAAGTAAAAAATGCCGCACTCAAAGTAAAAAACGGTACAGCCGTTTATGAAAAAGATTCTATAATTTTCGATTATATAGATTATTCATGGCCGGTTCTGGCCTCGTTGCTCAAAACTTCCATTTCAAGTGCGGGTAGTCTGCAGGTAATCGATTTCGGTGGCTCACTGGGTACTACTTACCGGCAGAATAAAACTTTTTTAGATGAATTGCCATCCTTAAGTTGGAATATAGTAGAACAAAAACATTTTGTCGATTGCGGAAAACAATTATTTGAAGATGATAAGCTGAAGTTTTATTATACTATAGAAGAGGCAATGGCCGACAAAAAAAATATTAATTGCCTTCTGATCTCCGGGGTTTATCAGTATTTGGAAAAACCTGTAGAATGGTGCAAGGCTGTATTGACAAAAAATATTCAACATATAATTTTCGACCGAACTTCATTTATTGCAGATACTAAGGAAAGAATAATGGTTCAAAATGTGCCGGAGCATATTTATAAAGCGAAAATTCCGTGTTGGTTTTTTATAGAAGAAGAATTTTTACAGATTATGAAAACGAAATACGAATTGGTCGCATATTTGGACAGCCATATTGATAAACCTCTTGAAACCAGGGATGGTAAAAAACTTTATTATAAGGGATTTTACTTTACACTTAAACCATCCGATTCTTTCCCTGATTTAAATTAATTTTGAAACATATTGGCAAATAATCTGTTCTAAACTACCTTGCCTTTAACATTTTCACAAAGAAATTCATGATTGAAAATATCATACATAACGAAGTCTTATTTGCAATCATTATCCGTGCTGATTATAAAAATGACGGTATAGAATTTTTTACACCTGATGACTTTTCCCAGCAATTAGGTTATATGACCAGAAGGAAAGGATATATAATCAAACCACACCTTCTCCAACATCAGGAACGGAAAGTATCTTGTTCTCAAAAAATTTTAGTTTTGAAATCCGGGAAGGTTCGGATAGATATTTATGACAGAGAAAAAAACTATCTTAAAAGTACAGTTATTTCCGGCGGCGATATCATCCTGTTAGCAGAGGGTATTCATGGCTTTGAAATGATAGAGGATGCTGAAATAATTGAAATAAAACAGGGTCCCTATCATCCCCTCCATAAAATAAAACTTGCCTTGCTACTATTAAACGAATTAGTAAACGTTGAAAGAGATTTTTCAGTTATACAGCCAATATTATGATCTTTTTTATAGCGAAAAAAATTATAAGGCAGAAGCCCGGTATATAGATCAACACATTAAAAGTATTCTCCCGAATGCTTCGTCTTTGTTAGAATTGGGCTGCGGAACCGGTAATCATGCAGTGCAATTGTGTTCTTTAGGATATGATATTACCGGTATGGATAAGAGTAAAGAAATGATAGAAAGGGCAAGGAGTAAAAACCTTAATTCATTTTACCCTCTGGTTCGGGATATTACTAACTTCCAATTAGAGAAACAATTTGATGCAGCCATTGCACTATTCCAGGTAGTTTCTTATCTAACAACAAATGATGCATTAATTAGTTGCTTTACCAGCACATTTCAACACCTCCGCCCGGGGGGGATATTTGCCTTTGATATTTGGTATAGCCCAGCAGTTCTTCATCAGCGCCCTGCTGTAAGAACAAAACATTATGAAGATGACACAATTATTATTAGCCGGAAAGCAGAGCCCGTGATGGACGTTAATAAAAATATCGTTGAAGTGAATTTTGATATAAATATCAGGAATAAGAGTAACGAAGCAACAACAAGTTTTACCGAAAAACATATCATGCGGTATTTCAGCCTTCCCGAAATCGAATTACTTGCAGCACAAACAGGATTTACATTAATACGAGCGGAGGAATATTTGACTAAACAAATACCGTCCATGGAGAGTTGGAATATTTTCATTGTTTTTCAAAAAAACAGGGATGAGTAGGGCTGTGCCTGTCAATACCCCATTGCTCTCCGGTAATGAACTCAAATATGTAGAGCAATGTATTGATACCGGATGGTTATCAGGCGATGGACCATTTGTTTCAAGGTTTGAAAAAGAATTTTGTAACTATATCGGCAGGCAATATGGTATTGCTGTTTGCAATGGATCAGCAGCTTTGGATATAGCTGTACAGGCTTTAGGTATCGGTGCTGGCGATGAGGTGATCATGCCTGCATTTACCATCATTTCGCCTGCTTTTTCAATCATTCGTGCAGGTGCTGTACCGGTATTAGTTGATAGTAATGCCGAAACCTGGAATATGAATGCGGAACAAATTGAGGCCCGCATTACATCAAAAACAAAAGCCCTTCTTGTAGTGCATTTGTATGGATTGCCCGTGGATATGGATCCTGTAATGGCCATAGCAAAAAAATATTCTTTATATATAATTGAAGATGCTGCTGAAGCGATTGGTCAGAAATACAAAAACAAAAAATGTGGTTCATTCGGTCATATCAGTACTTTCAGTTTCTACTCAAATAAACACATAACAACAGGCGAGGGCGGAATGCTTCTTTGTGATGATGAAAAGTTGGCGGCGAAATGTAGAAAATTAAGGAACCTTTCATTTGAACCGGACCAAAGGCGATTTGTACATTACGAACTGGGTTGGAATTACCGGATGAGTAATCTCCAGGCTGCTGTAGGGGTTGCACAATTAGAACAAATTGATGGGTTTTTAACAAAGAAAAGAAGCATCGGAAAATATTACCAGGGAAAACTATCATTTCTCAAACAATTTGGTTATCAGCTTCCCCTTTTGGCAACCGGATATGCAGAAAACATCTATTGGATTTTTGGGATAATTGCCCCCACAGAAAATGAAATGCAGTCGCTTGTTTCTCATCTTTCAAATCAGCAAATAAGTACAAGACCCTTTTTTTGGTGTATGCATGAGCAACCGGTTTTAAAAAAAATGGGATTGTTTTCAAACGAAAGGTATCCGGTTGCGGAAAAGCTTGCAAGAAGAGGATTTTATCTTCCTTCGGGATTAGGGATCAGTAAAGAGGACATGGATCTTGTGATCAAAAATATTTCAGACTTTGTCTCTCTAAATGGATAAGTTACGAATAGGAATTATAAATGATGAACAATATTCACCCACCCGGGGTGGTGGATTTACTTATTATCATACTTTACTTAATGCAATTGATGTCCATACATTCCATCCGGAATTGGAGATAGTCCATTTGGTTTTTTCAAAAAAAAAATTTTCGAAACGCCAATTTAAAAAACAGGTTATTTACGTTGATACAAAACATAAATTTTCACCGCATTATTTTTTATTAAAGTCAATGTCTTTTATTGAAGACCACATTTTGAAAAGAAGAGGTGTAGGTAACTCCCGCTTGAAAAAAATGACATTGTTCAGAAATCGCAGAACAATAAAAATTTTAAATAAAGAAAACATAGACCTCGTTTATTATTTAAAACCTGAAGAGAATATATTGGATTTTCCTTTGCTGGATTTTCCTTTCATAACCACTCATTGGGATCTGGCTCATAAATCTATGTATCCTTTTCCAGAGGTATCACAACACGGAAACTACGAGATCAGGGATATGTATTATAATATCATTTTGGATAAAGCATTTTTGATTTTTTGTGAATCTAATGCAGGTGTTGAAGAATTGAAAAAATATTATTCTGTTAATCCCGATAAAGTAAAAGCACTTCCTATTTTTAGTGGAGAAGTAGTAACTCAGAATGTTACAATTGAACAACAAAATAAAATTCTGATACAATTTCAAATACAAAAAAATAAATATTATTTATATCCCGCACAATTTTGGGCTCTTAAAAACCATTACAATCTCATACATGCATTCAGCAAGCTTGTAAAAGAAGACGGACATACTGAATTAAAACTTGTGCTGTGTGGAGGGGATAAAGGGAATTTGAACTATATAAGAGACTTGATCAAATCATTGGAATTAGAGGACAGAGTGGTGATCGCCGGCTTTATTTCCAATGAAGAATTGTATACTTTTTATAATAATGCACTGGCATTGGTTATGCCTACATTTTTGGGGCCTACCAATATTCCACTGATTGAAGCAGCTGAATTGAATTGTGCAGTAATATGCTCTGATTTAAAAGGGCACAAAGAAATACTAGGAGAGGGCGCCTTATATTTTGACCCTGCTAATGCTGCAGATATAGCTCATAACATGCAAATAGTTTTAAATGCAGAATTTAGAAATAATCTAATTAGTACTGCACAAGAGTTAATCAAGAAGTCTCCTTTTAATATAAAAAAAACGATTCTGTTGCTACAGGATATTTTATTAGCATTAAAACCAATCAGAAAAGCGTGGGGGAATCAGATCGCTTAAAATGCATCTCTAAAACCTATTTTAAATTGAACATTTTGTCAGGCTGAGCTTGCCGAAGCCTTATTGGAAAATCGTTTCATTAAACTATACCCTTCGTCATGCCTGTCTGCCGACAGGCAGGCTCAGGCTGTTATATTATTAGAGAATGCCCTTAATATTTGCATAATGATGAATTCTGATAAAAGCCTGGATTTTTTTCTTTACTTCAACTTTGAAATCGGGTATTAAATATTTTAATAAAGTGCGGTTACCGTCGTTTTATCCATTTGTAAAATTATTTAAAACTTCTGGTCATGAGCGGGATCGGCTGATAAGAAAAAATATATTAAGTTCTTATGTTTATCAATTTTCATCCAATCTCTTAGGTTTATTGGTTGTGCCCCTAAGCTTATCATATATTGATGGCGAAAAATATGGGATATGGATTAATGCAAGCATCATGGTTACGTGGTTGCAAAATATGAATTTTGGGATGGGTTTAGGTATGCAAAACCGTGTATCAGAAGCAATGAGCAAGAATGATATTGTTTCGGCAAGACAATATGTATCTATAGTTTATAAATACACATTGATCATTTCCGGTGGATTATTATTACTCGGTATTGGCTGCAGCGGATTTATCAACTGGAATCACCTCTTCAATTCTACAATAGATGCTTCACAGCTAAAGTGGACCACATTTATTGCTTTCATTTGTTTCATTTTTTATTTTATTTTAAACAACCTCAATTCTTTACTCTTTTCTCTAAATAAAGCATCAGTACCTAAATTGTTCAGCTTATATATGAATATAGGAACGGTTATTTTGCTGCTCCTGATCATTAAGGTTTCACACGATAATTTGATATTGGCTGCCATTGCGCTTGCCGCTCCTGCACCCCTGGTTTTATTAGGAGCCAATATTTATTATTTTAAAAAAAAATTTCCTGAGCTTCAGCCCCAGTGGAAAATTGTAGATAAAGAAAGAATAAATCATGTATTTGGTATTGGTGTAAAATTTTTTATCATGCAGCTCACTACACTGGCTGTACATCAATCCGGTACCTTTATTATCACACATTATCTGGGTCCATCAGAGGTCACTCCCTTTAATCTCATTAACCGATACTTTTATTTTATTTATTTTATTTTCTCATTGGCTATTGCGCCTTATTGGTCTGCCTTTACGGAAGCATATGTAAAAAAAGAATTTTCATGGATTAAAAAGACCATAAAGAGATTGTTCAATTTAGCCCTCTTGTTTACATTAATTACCATACTTATGTATGCCATTTCTTATTTTTTAATACCCGTCTGGAGCAGGCATGCCTTCGACATATATAATTATCATTTTTTGCTTATAGCCTCTTGCGTTTCAGTGATATTTATTTTATTTACAGCCATTATAAGTACTTTTTTGAATAGCATCAACCATTTGAATTTACAACTGGGAATACAGATTGTCATGGGTATTTTAACCATAGGCCTGTCCATATTTTTCATAAAGTATTTGAACTACGGTAGTGCAAGTGTAGATGTAGCAATTATAATAAGCCAGGTGGTTTATATTATTGTATGTGGATGGGATATGTACAAGTTAGTGAACAGAAAAATGGCTACCGACCTTGCTTAAATAACTTAAGGTCGCTTGCAACCATTTCTTTTACCAATGCCTTTAAATCATATTTGGGTTCCCAACCAAGTTTAGTTCTTGCTTTGCTGGCATCACCAATCAAAAGATCCACTTCTGTAGGTCGGAAATACTGTTCATCAATTTTTATAATCTTTTTTCCTAATGGCAATTGATATTCACTATTGTGGCAAGCCTTTATTATTCCGGTTTCATCAATGCCATGACCAATAAAATCTAATTCGACTCCAACTTCTGCGAAAGCCATTTTCAGGAAATCTCTTATTGAAGTTGTGATTCCCGTGGCAATTACGTAATCTTCAGCTTTGGACTGCTGTAATATCAGCCACATAGCTTCGATGTAATCTTTAGCATGGCCCCAATCTCTTTTGGCATCAAGATTACCAAGTTTAAGATCATCCTGATTGCCTAACACAATGTTTGCGATAGCTCTTGTAATTTTCCGGGTTACAAAAGTTTCACCTCGTATCGGGCTTTCATGGTTAAATAAAATACCGTTGGCTGCATACATGCCATATGCTTCACGATAGTTTACAGTGATCCAATAGGCATATAGTTTAGCAACACCATAAGGAGAGCGGGGATAAAATGGAGTGGTTTCAGTTTGAGGCACTTCCTGAACCAAGCCATAAAGCTCTGATGTTGATGCCTGGTATATACGTGTTTTTTCTACCATGCCTAATAGGCGTACTGCTTCTAAAATCCTTAATGTTCCAATACCATCAGAATTCGCTGTATATTCCGGAGTATCAAAACTCACCTTCACATGGCTTTGTGCAGCAAGGTTATAGATTTCATCTGGTTGTGTACTTTGAATTAATCTGATAAGGTTTGAGGAATCCGTAAGATCACCATAGTGAACAATAAAATTTTTTGAATTGGGATAAGACGGCTCGTATAAATGATCAATCCGATCTGTATTGATCAACGATGTTCTTCGTTTTACACCATGTACTATATAATCTTTGGCTAATAAAAATTCGGCTAAATAAGCTCCATCCTGTCCTGTTATTCCTGTTATTAATGCTGTTTTCATTATGGTAATTTAAATGGCAAATATGCAATTTTCTATTTTATAAATGATTTTCGAAAATTGATAGCTCATTTGTTTATAAATACTGCCGAGGTTAGTTTAACATAGTCTTTAACTTTTAGTTGCTACACGAACAGCAATTGTTTTATTTAAAAAGAAAGGGGAAAAACATTTTAAAATTTATATTTTAAATGATTAAATATTATTTCTTTTGCCGAAGATAAGAGCGAAATGTAAGGGCATTCAGAACTATGCAGCTCTTACACTAAAGTATAAATTCAATAAACCTAATGATACCTATACATACAACCTATATTGACCCATCAGCAGAAGCTGAAGTAAATAAAGTACTTAAAACAACTTATTTAAGTGAAGGAAAAAATACATTAAGGTTTGAAAAACAATTGGAAAAGGAAGTAGGTTTTATAAATCCGGTGGCAGTAAACAGCGGTACCACAGCCCTGCATCTTGCCTTGGTACTTGCCGGTATAAAAACAGGGGATGAAGTCATCATTCCCGCACAAACCTTCGTAGCTACGGGGTTGGTGGTAATTCAACAAGGCGCTAAACCCGTATTTGCAGACATTAATTATAATACAGGTAATATAGATCCTGCTTCAATAAGGCAAAAAATAACTCAAAAAACCAGAGCAATTATTCCGGTGCACTGGGGTGGTATGCCCTGCGATATGGATGAAATAACTTCTATTGCAAAAGAATTCAATTTAATAGTAATAGAGGATGCCGCACATGCTTTAGGGGCGAAGTATAAAAATAAATCTATTGGAAGCATTAGTGATTATACATGTTTTTCCTTCCAATCTATAAAACATGTAACTACGGGCGATGGTGGAGCTATTGCCTGCAAAGACCAAAAAAAATATTCAGAAGCTTTAACCAGGCGATGGTTTGGCATAGACAGAGCGAAGGCTAAAACTTCTTACCTGGGCGAGAGGCAATATGATATTGAATTTCTGGGGTTTAAGTATCATTTGAATGATTATGCAGCTGCGCTAGGCCTGGCTAACCTGAAAAATTTTAATGAGCGGGCAAAACAATTAAGTTCGAGGGCATCTTTTTATAGAGAAAGTTTTAAAAATGTACCTGGTTTGAGTTTATGGCTATGTCCGGATGATAGAGAAAGTTCCTGGTGGCTGTTTGGGATGCATGCCGAAAATAGAAATGATTTTATACGGGCCATGGCAAAAAAAAATATTACTGCTTCTGTAGTGCATCAGCGAATTGACCGCAATAGCATTTTCGGTGGGTTAGACCATTCATTAGACAATCAGAAACTCTTTGATAAAACTCAGGTGCACATCCCATTGCATTGCGGCCTGAAAGATGATGATGTTCATTATATTATTGAGACAATAAAACAGGGATGGTGATAATAAAAAAAGCAGTTGCTTAAACCTTGGCATTGTGAGTATCATCAAAGACGATCTTATTACCAAAGACTACTTAAATTTTCGTCCTTGATAACCTTATGTCAGATTGATTCGGACAAATAATCAATAATAAAGTTGATAATTTAGATTGGATGGCATTGAATTTCAGTTGTAGCAAAGGTCAACATCCCGAACAAGTAAATCAATATTTTGATTTGAATGTTATTGATGCATTTTATCATCCGGATGTTTTGAATGCATTCTTTGGCGAAGAGTGGTATGCTGTATTAATAGAAGGTGAGGGAAATGCTTTCTTTCATGTTTTTGAACCTCAAAGCATTGATGGTACTGATGAATGGCTGGATATTGATCCTATCCTCGGGTATTACGGCCCCTTAGTTAATACCTCTAACCTTGAATTTATTGAAAAAGCAATTGCATTATATATCTTAAGGCAAGAGCAAAATAATATTGTAGCAGAGGTAATGCGGTTTAATCCCTTAATGAAAAATCACCTGACTTTTCAAACAATGGGAAACATGAAGGTGGTAGAAGCAAAGAAAATAATAGTGATAAACTGCTATTCCGAAGAAAATCAACAATTGCTGGAATTTACTGCTAAGTGCAGGAGCAGTGTTAAAAGGGGCATCAGGGACTGCTCGTTCCAATTGTTGGACAAAGGGAGTCAATGGGGTCTATTTACAAATTTGTATTTAGGTTCCCTTGATCGCATCGGGGCAGATAAAAAATGGTATTTTTCACCTGATATATTTGATCAAATAAAGCAAAAAGAGATTTTTAAAATTTTCGGAGTTTACTCTGATAACCATCTAACTTGTGTAGCTCTTGTTATTGACCACCCCTTCGCAGGTTATTATTTAATGGCAGCTAGCACCAGTAACCCGGTACAGGGTGCAAATGAATATCTGATCTATTCAATATCAAAGTACTTGAGTAATAAAGGTGTAAAGCATTTTATTTTAGGTGGAGGCAATACCTCTTCTGAAGAAGATCCGCTTTATAAATTTAAACGGAAATTTGCAAAAGAGCATACTCCTTTTTATATTGGAAAGATCATACATTCAAAGTCGCGATATGATCAATTGTGTTGTGAGGCAATACAAAAAAAGCCAGATTTGAGGAATAGCCAGTTTTTCTTGAAATATCATTTGTAATGTATCACCAGTCAAAAAACTCTATTATCATCTTGTTTGATTGGGAAAATCTTTCTTTTGATGATTTGTATGATTTATGTAAAACATTACACATAAAAAATATTCGCTGGTTAGCAATTCACCACCCGGATAATAAGACAAGAGAAAACCTATATAGACTCAGCAATGTTGAGGTTGGAAAAAAAACTACAATTAATATGGGTCTTTTTATCCATAGCATGAAAAAAATGGTATTTATTGGAAGTAATTGTGCACTGGCAGCTAATATTTCATTGATACCGGAATCGAATCCGAATTTATCTGAATTAAAAGACCTATCTATCATAAAAGAACATTATATAAAAGAAGGTAACATTATAATTGAAGATCATTGCTGGATAGGAGCGGGGGTTATTATTTTCCCTGGTGTTACTATAGGCCATCACTCGGTAATTGGGGCGGGAACTATTGTAACCCGTAGTATGCCGGCCTATTCAATAGTAAAAGGCCAACCTGGTAAAGTAGTAAAAACAATAAATTTCTCTGGAGTTATTTAGTATGAACAAAGAATATAATTTAAGTTATGTGCTATCAACATATAACAAGTTTCCCTTTGTGCAGGTTACCCTTCCGTACCTTATAAATGCCTGCAAAGAAGATGAAGAAATAGTTGTAGTTGACGGAGGAAGCAATGATGGAACATCTGCATACCTCCAAAAATTATTTGAGGAAGGCAAAATTCATCAATTCATCTCTGAAAAAGACCATGGGGAAGGGCATGGATATAATAAAAGTTTTCTAAAAACAAGGGGAGAGTTAATAAAAATTGTATCGGATGATGATGCCTACTATTTTGAGGGCATCGAACAATGCAAAAAATTTATGCTGGGGCATCCTGAAATAGAGGTTTTAGGAGCCGATGGATTCGCTGTGAACAATAGTTTGCAGAAAAACGAATTCTCACAACGATATGACATTGAACGTTTCAAAAAATGGCAGGTTAATAAGAAACCCTTTATTTTTTGCGGCTTAAGTATGATGTTTCGACGAGACGCATTACCGGTTATTGGTTTTGTAAATTCTAATTACATCATTACAGATTTTGAATATACGCTTCGTATCACTTCAGGTAAAGCAAAAATAGCGTGGTACACCGGCCTTGTATACGTAAATATTATTAATGCGCAAAGTAATTCAGGTACCCAATGGCGTAGAATGGAAACGGAAAGGGAGAAGCTGGAACAGTTATATTTTAATAAACGGATACTTATCCCCTTTCAAACAAAAGATAAAGTAAAAAATATTTTCAGACCCCTGAAAAAAAAATTATTCCCACAGAAAATGATTGAACCGGTAAACTACTTTGAGATATATCAACAAAGCATGCAGTATCTTATTGAAGGCAACAAGGGTATCAAACATGAGTATTTATACTGAGTTGTCTTTTTTTCTAAAACAGATTCACCTATAAAAAAGTGCAAAATAGATTGGTACTTTTTTATCAATCCGCAAAATTTTGTACTTCGCCTGTGATTAAATCAAAATTACTTGACAGAATTCCTTTTTTAAAAACTTCAGCTAATGAACGGGATGAGGTTATCCGGAAAAATGTATTGGGATCAGTTTTGTTTCAGTTCTTTTCCAGTGTACTTGGCTTACTCATTGTGCCTATGTGCCTCACATACATTGATAAAGAAAAGTATGGAATATTAATTAATGCCAGTATCATGATTGCATGGCTCCAGAATATGAATTTTGGCATGGGTTTCGGTATGCAAAATAAAGTGGCTGAAGCCATTGCTAATAATAAACCCGAATTAGCACAGGAGTATGTTACAATTGTTTACAGGTACACTACATTAATTTCAGTTGCCCTTTTTTTCCTGGGTTTAATAGCTTCTTTTTTTATTGACTGGAATCAACTTTTTAATTCCTCTGTTTCAGCATCCGACCTTCGTGCTATAACATTTATAGCCTTTATTAGTTTTTTAGCATACTTTATTTTTGGAAATATCATTCCGTTATTCAATGCTTTGAAACAGACATCTGTTCCTAAGCTATTCGGTCTGTTTACAAATGTGTTGACTATTTTCTTTCTTTTTATTATAAATAAGTATAGCCATGGAAATTTAGCATTGATAGCATTAGCTTTAGCCCTTCCTACACCATTATTATATTTCATTGGTAATTTGATCTTCTTTGCTAAAGGTTACAGATATCTTAGACCAAATTGGAGAGTAAAAAATAAAAAACATATAAATGATGTATTCTCATTGGGAATACGGTTTTTTATTATGCAAATGACTACTTTAATTATATTTCAATCAGGAACATTTATTGTAACACAAATGCTGGGCCCCTCAGAGGTGACACCTTTCACTATTATTAACCGGTATTTTTATTTTATCTACTTCATTTTTACTTTAGCCACCACACCTTATTGGTCGGCATTTACTGAAGCTTATATAAAGAAAGATTTCCTTTGGATAAAAAAGCATCTTAGAATCCTAATTATAGGGGCAGTAATTTCAAGTTTTGTCGTTTTCATAATGTTACTTCTTTCCTTTTATTTCATTCCTGTTTGGAGTAACTATAGTTTTGATCTTCATCAGTACAAACCTTTATTATATTCTTCTGCTATTCTTATAACTCTACAATTTTTCCTGAGTATTGTTACTACTTTTTTGAATGGTATTAGCAAATTAAAACTGCAGCTTATTATGCAAATTGGGCTGGCTTGTATCACCATACCGTTAAATATATTTTTTATACGGGAAATGGAAGTAGGTTCGGCAGCAGTGAATATCGTATTAAGCTTATGTATTTTTATCTATATTGTAATCGCAGGATTACAGATTCGATATATACTCAAAAGCCACCCTAGGCTTTAAAAAATGATCAGTTATTATATTAAAAGATTAAAAATATAACCGTGAAAGCGTCTATTAGAAAAGCATTGAAAGGGGCTTTGAAAAACGATTTAATTTGGTTTTTGTGCAAACCTGTAATTAAAATCGGTGAATTATTAAAGCAGAGCAGAACGCAGAATGAATGGATCGGGAACCAGGTACATTTAAAAACAATTTTGAATGAACCCATTGTAAAAAACGGACCCTTCAAAGGATTAAAATATCCTGACTATAAGAGTTTCGGAAGTGCCGTATTTCCCAAGATCATTGGCAGCTACGAAAAAGAAATAACCCCGGTTATTGAAACTATTCTGCGCTCTGACTATTCAGTAATTTTTGATATTGGCGCTGCTGAAGGGTACTATGCTATTGGATTAGCTTTGAAAATGCCCGGATTAACAGTGTTTGCTTATGACATTGATATGGCATCCAGAAAGTATTGTAGAAAAATGGCTGAAATAAATAATGTTTCTGAAAGAGTCATCATTTATGGCGAATGTACAGATGAGACCTTACGATCATTTGATTTTAAGAATAAAGCCTTGATCATTTCAGATTGTGAAGGTTACGAAAAGCACTTATTTAATAAATCAAACTTGTCTAATTTAATAAATTGCGATATACTTATTGAAGTACATGATTGCATTGATATAACAATATCAGATTATCTTGAATCCCTTTTTTCCGGTACCCATACGCTGGAAAAATATAAAAGCATGGATGATATAGAAAAGGCAAAAACTTACTTATATCCGGAGACTGCTGATCTGGATTTACAAACAAGAAAAGAAATTTTTTCCGAAAAAAGACCTGGTATTATGGAGTGGTATTGGCTTCAGCCTAAGGTTAATATAAATTACTTATGAAAATAGCATTGCTGGGTGGAACTGGATTTGCAGGGCAAAACGTTTCAAAGGCACTTAAAATGAATGATTATGAATTTTATCCGGTATCCCGGCATAATGGATATGATCTACGTGATCTGAAGCATAATCTGAATTTTATAGAAGAAATAAATCCGGATGTAATAATAAACTGTGCTGCACACGTAGGAAGCCTGAATTATGTATCAGAGTTTGCAGCAGACGTTATTTCTGATAATACAAGGATGATCCTAAACCTTTATGAAGCGTTGAAAATTACAGAAAAGAAAATCGTAATTGTACAACCTCTTGCCAATTGTGCGTACCCTGCTGATGCAGTTGTTTATAAAGAATCTGAATTCTGGAATGGTCCCCTCCACCCTTCAATAATGTCTTTTGGCAGTACGAGGCGTATGATGTGGTCAATTGCAGAGTGTTATTATACACAGCATGGGGTACGAACGGTAAACCTTATTACGCCGAATATGTATGGTCCGTATGATAGTACAGACCCCAACAAAGCCCATGCTTTAAATGCTTTGATTTCAAAATTTGTAAAGGCTATTCATACGGGTCAAAAAGAGGTAGAAATATGGGGTACCGGTGCAGCTATAAGAGAATGGCTACATGTAGGTGATTTTGCTGAGATTTTAATTCTGGTTATTAAGAATATTAATGATAATAAATATAATCATCCTGTAAACATTGCGCAGAATTTTGGTTTGAGTGTTAAACAACTTGTTGATTTGATCTTGAAATATATAGATTATAGTGGTACAGTATGGTATAACACAGAAAAGCCTGATGGAGCACCCAAAAAAGTAATGGATAATTCAGAGTTTTCAAAAGTGTTTCCAGGCTTTCATTTTACTTCATTTGAGGAGGGAATAAAATCTACGGCAGTATATTACCATTCCGTTTATCCCTATTAAACAGGTACTTCTGTTCAATTATTTTATTAAAATGGAAAGCAAAGAAATAAACCTTTCATATTTCATGACCACTTTCAATAAGCTCCCTTATTTGAAAATCGTTGTTGGGGAACTTATAAAAAACCGTCAGGATGATGAAGAAATTATTATAGTAGATGGAGGCAGCACTGATGGTTCAGCAGAATGGCTTCAGGAACTGCATGCGGATAATAAAATCCAAAAGTTTTCATCAGCGAAAGATTTTGGTGAATCACACGGTAATAATAGGGCCATTTTGCTTTCTGAAGGTAAATTGCTTAAAGTCCTGACAGACGATGATGTTTATAATTTTGAAGGGATAAGAGAATGTAAGAATTATATGTTGCAGCATGAGGAGATAGACATCCTCGGCGCTGACGGCTATGATAATTATAAAGTGAAAGAGCTCGTAATGGTAAGCCATATTCCCCATTTTGAAAAATGGCTTTCCAGAAAAATACCTTTTAGTTTTTACGGGCCTGGATTAATGTTTCGACGGTCATCAATCCCTCTGCTCGGTTTATATAATTGTGCAGTGCGATTTAGTGATTCTGAATTTATTCACCGTGCTACCAGTCTTCCTGTAAAAATCGCCTGGTTTAAAAAGCCGCTGTTCGTACACCTGATTAATTCCGAAAGTAATACATTCAAATTCTTGCGTAGAAAGAAACTCGAGATAGAAATGCATGAATTGTACACCAGAATAGCCACAGGCGAATCAGCAATCAATCTTTTCACTCGTAGAAAATACAACAGGATAAAACAAAGTGTGTATAACCTGCTTTTTCAACCTTCTTCCAAATCAAAAAAAAGTGATTATGAGACCCATGATTTCAAAGCACTTTATTACCTGCATTATCAGTATTTAATGGAAAATTTTAATAACTATAAAGACGAAAACCCTTTTATCTATTTAAAACCATCAGTAATAAAAAACTAATAAAAATTAAAGCATAAGGCATTGTTATTTAAATAAAAATGATGGAAGAAAAAAAAATTAACCTCTCGTATTTTATGACAACTTTCAACAAATTGCCCTATTTAAAAATTGTTATTGAAGATTTGATAAATAATTTACAACCGGATGAGGAGATTGTAATAGCTGATGGCGGAAGCACCGATGGTACAATGGATTTCTTGAGGGATCTTTTTAACCGGAACAAAATTCAATACTTACTCTCTGCAAAAGATCAGGGTGAGGCACACGGTGCTAACAGAGCTATGCTTGCATGTACTGGCAAACTGATGAAATGGATTAACGATGACGACGTTTTCTGTTATCCTTCTATAAAAGAATGCAAAGCCTTTATGTTAGCTAATGAAGAATACGGTGTGTTAGGTGCAGATGGTTTTGATAATTTTATGGGGAAAAGTCTCGTGCGAATTTCCCATCAAACCCATTTCAAAAAATGGAAGGAAAAGAAAGAACCTTTTGGCTTTTACGGTCCAGGTTTGATGATTCGCAATTCATCGCTGCCATTGATTGGTCTGTTTAATTGTTTGATAGGCTTTGTGGATTATGAATACACTTTTAAAATCACATCACTTCCTGTAAAAATGGCCTGGTTTTCAAAGCCTGTTTTTGTAAGAATAATCAATCCTGAAAGCAATACCCTAAAACTGCTAAAAAGAAGAGAATTAGAAGAAAAGCTAAACGACATATACAGGGAAATGAGTACAGGTCTTCCCTCACAATCACGTAATATCAAAAGAAAATTTCAGAAAGTTAAAATTAAAGTTTATGACATTCTGCATAGCCGCCGGTCAACTCCAAATCTGGTTAATTACAATATGCCGGATATAGAGCAATTGTATAAAGCCCATAAAAATACCTTGTACACCGCCTATGAGTCCGAAAGTCATGATCCTTTATTTGTTTATTAAAAACTGCACTGCTAATTCATGTTGAAATCTATAAAAGCGGGGTTAATTGGTTTTGGAAATGCCGGAAAATTTTACCATGCGCCTTATATCAATTGTGTTCCCGGTTTTCATTTATATAAGATCAGAGAAACAAAACCACAGAACATACAATATGCTGCAGACATGTTCCCTGATACCATTGTTGTAACCGATAGTAGAAATATTATAGATGATAAGGAGGTAGATTTGGTCATTATAGCTGCTCCTTCTCACATGCATGTGGAATTGGCAAAGAAAGCTTTAATGGCTGGCAAGCACGTGGTAGTAGATAAGCCATTCGCCTTGAAAGCATGGGATGCAGACGAACTTATGACACTTGCTGAAGACAACAAAAGAGTGCTGACAGTTTATCATAACAGACGATTTGCCAGCGATTTTAAAACTGTAAAGCATATTGTTGAATCTGGTAGATTAGGAGATGTTGTCGATATGGAGCTGAATTTTGACAGATTTAATAAATCCATTAATCGAGATTGGTGGAAAGATAATAACCTTCCGGGTTCCGGCCTGCTTTATGAAATAGGCCCGCATTTAATAGATATGGCTATCTGCCTGTTTGGATTACCAGACCAGGTTTTTGCCCATTTGCGGATTTTAAGAAAAGAAGCAATGGTTACCGATTGCTTTGAAATAATTCTGAGCTATCCACATGTGAAAGTTGCGTTGAAAGCAAGCATGCTGGCTAAGGATCCACGGCCACAGTTTGCAATATATGGCACCAACGGTTCTTTTTTAAAGTATGGAATGGATATTCAGGAGTCAGATATAAAAAAAGGCCTTACACCAAAAACAAAAACACCCTGGGGCTATGAGCCTGAAGATATGTGGGGAACTCTCACTACCAATGAAAATGGTATAGATGTGAAAGAAAAGATACCAAGTCTGCCGGGTAATTATGGATATTTTTACGAGAACTTATACCAACATATCTGCAATGAAGCCCAGTTGGCTGTTAAACCGCAGGAAGCAAGAGAGGGAATAAAAATAATAGAGCTCTGTTTGCAAAGTCAGGCTGAAAGAAAAATGCTGAGTTTTAAGAATTAGTCATGGTTTATACAAAAATTAGAATCACATACTGCGGCTTCGAAGAACATTCATGTTACTACCTTTAGTCATCTCCAGTAAAACAAGTTTGCTCTTAGCCATCAGGCGGTATTTGATTTTTGAGCTTAAAACTTTAGAAACCTTCATTACAATTATCATCCGTTAAAAACATCATGGATAAACGCATCGCTTTCATCACATCTCAATTTGATAAATCCACCCAATGGCAATGGTTTTCTGAGGAGCTGATAAAAAGGGGAATTGAACATATTCATATCACCATAAAAGATAAAAAACCTCAAATTGTACAGGATCTCGAAGATCTTGGTGTTACTGTTTATTATTTGCAGCACAAAAACACATCCAGTCATTTTTTCAACCTGATGCGGATAGTGAAAATTCTTCGTAAGCATAAGATCAATATTGTGCATACTGAACTCCCTTTAGGTAATTTATTGGGTCAGACAGCGGGCAGAATCGCCGGCATTAGCAAGCGGTTTACTACCTGCGAGAATGCTACCTGGGCCTTTGATTATAACATGGCAGGCCAAAAATTTATTGATGGTTTTTCTTATAAAGCAGCAAAAAAAGTAGTGGTATTAACTGAGTTATCTAAAGACTTTATAGTTGAGAAATTCAATATTTCACCTCAGAAGATTGTAACCATTGGGCATTCATTAAAAGTTGAAGAATATACAGGGATAGGTTCCGAACGGGTAAAAAGATTAAAGGACCAATTACATATTAAAGATGGAGATTTTATTATTGGCATGGTAGCCCGGCTGGAAACCTGGAAGGGGCATCAATACGCTATTGAGGCCATCAATCAAATACGGAATGAAATTCCTCAGGTAAAGCTCTTGATTTTTGGTCAAAAAGGCGAATCGTATGAAAAAACTATACAATTGATTAAAGCATTAAAATTGGAAGAAATCGTACAATTTGGCGGACTTGTGAATGATAACATTGCATTGTACAAGTGCTTCGACATACATCTCCACGTTCCAATAAATATAATGGTAGAAACATTCGGAATTACTATTATTGAAGGCATGATCTCTGAAGTGCCTCAAATACTTACTAAATCCGGCGTTAGCTATTTTATCTCCAACGAAGAAAATGCCATGATCGTAGATTATTGCAACTCAACTCAAATAGCTGAAGCTATTAGATTATTATATCAACAACCAGGGAAAGGAAGAACCATTGCTGCACAGGCTAAGCAGGATGTTCTGGAAAAATATTCTTACAAAACAAAGGTAGAACAACACCTCGCCTTATACGATTCCATTTAAGTAATGCTTTTTTCCATTATTATACCTACATACAACCGGGCAGATTTTTTACTTCCTGCACTCCAATCTGTTCAGACTCAAACTTATAAGGATTTTGAAGTGGTGGTGGTGGATGATGGAAGCACTGATAAAACAAAAGAACTGATAGCCAACCTGGCAAAAGGCGACAATCGAATCAAATATATCTACCAGCAAAATGCAGAAAGGGGTGCAGCCCGTAATAACGGTTTTAAAAATGCTTCAGGAGATTTTGTTGTGTTTTTTGACTCGGATGATGAAATGGATAAAAATTATCTAAAACTCCTTTACAATCAAATTCATCAAAATCAATCTTCTAATTTTTACGCTGCAAAATATAATTACATAGATGGAGAAAAGATAATAAAAGGTCCTTTACATGCTTATAAACAAGGATTGAATGATATTAATGTAGTATTGACGGGAAATCCGTTTTGTTGCAATGTTTGCGTTAAAAGATCAAATCCTGCGCTTAGGCTTTTTAATGAAGACCGAAAGCTGGCCACTATGGAAGATTGGATGTTCCTTGTAGAAAATCTGCAGCATGACAAAATATTCATTATTGACGCCATTGGCCTCAATATGAGCCAGCACGATAACCGGTCTATGCAGCAAAACCAATTCTTGATTGAACGACGTCTGCTGGCTTGCGAAACTCTTCTCGATAAGCTATCCTTAAGTATAAAACAACAAAAGACTATGAAGGCATACTCATTCTATTTTTGCGGCATTCATGCCTATCTCGACCTTAACCGCCCTCAGGCTATGCAATTTATTAAAAAGGCCATTGCCATAGCAGGGCCCAATAAATTGTTTGCTCTGACTTATTTAAAATTTTTAATGGGTAGAAAATTAATAGAGCGGGTTCAAAGCCTGAAGCGTATAACCGCCATTAATCCTGGTAGGATAAATCAAATTGATAAATGAGCAGGGCACAGCCATTTTTTTCTGTTATAATTCCTTCCTATAACAGAGCGGATTTTCTTATGAATACCATCCCCTCCGTTTTACAGCAGCAAATGACAGATTTTGAATTATTACTAATTGATGATGGCAGCACAGACAATACAGAAGAAGTTGTTGGGGGATTTGCAATGAATGATCAACGCATCCGTTATATATACCAGACCAATGCTGAAAGAGGTGCAGCAAGAAACAATGGTATAAGAAATGCTTCCGGACCCTATCTTGTTTTTTTTGATTCTGATGATGAGATGAAAAATAACTACCTGCGGGTATTATATGATGGCATCGCCTCTCATCCCGGGTACGACTTTTATTGCGCAAACTATGTGTATAACAGAGATGGAGTAGAGGTAAGAAGCTATATGGATCAATATTCTGAAGGCCCCTATGGAGTTGAAATGGTATTAAGGGGGACTACAATGGGTGTATTATTTTGTATGAAGAGGGATCAGCAGAGCTTTCATTTATTCCCGGAAGAAAGATATATCATTGAGGACTGGGTATTCTTGGTTCAGAATCTACAGTATAAGCAAATTTATTTCATTAAGGAAGACTGCATAGTCGTGAATGATCATTTAAATCGTTCCATGCAAAACCACAAGATGTTGATAAAGAGCCGGCTCAATGCCCTGCAAAAAATTAATACTACGGTAAAGCTTCTGCCAGGGCAATCTGCAATCGTGAACGGTTTTAGTTATTATTTTTGTGCTATCTATTCTTATCTGGATGGGGATAGAAGAAATGCTCTAAATTATTTATTAAAAGCTGTAAAATGGAAAGGCATCCATTTAGACTTTATCGGTGCTTTCCTGAAATTCATGATTGGAAAAAAATCAATAGATAAAATAAAAAAATATAAATGGGGTTAAAAAAGATTTTAGTGACAGGGGGAGCAGGTTTTATACCCAGCTCGTTAATTGACCGGCTATTGGAGGATTCTGAAAACTATATTGTTGCAGTGGATAATCTGCTAACCGGGTATACTCATAATATGCCAATGTCAGCTACAAATTTTCGTTTTATAAAAGCCAATGTAAATAAGTGGGATGATTTGTCTTCTATCATGACATCTACCTCCTTTGATTATGTATTTCATTATGCGGCAGTAGTAGGGGTGAAACTTACCCTGGATAAACCATTAATGGTGCTGGATGATATGAAAGGCATTGAAAATATTTTAAGGCTGTCAAAAAATACAGGTGTAAAACGGGTATTCTTTTCATCTTCATCAGAAGTTTATGGAGAGCCGGTCGAGTTTCCGCAAAATGAGTTTACCACGCCGCTCAATTCCAAATTACCTTATGCTATAGTAAAAAATATAGGGGAAGCCTATTTAAAATCCTTTCATCATGAACATGGATTGAACTATACTATTTTCCGGTTTTTCAATACCTATGGCCCAAAACAGGGTAATCAATTTGTTATTTCTAAATTTTTGAATGCGGCTCTTCGTAATGAGGATATTTTAATTAATGGTAATGGTTCCCAAACACGTACTTTTTGTTATATAGACGATAATATAGATGCAACTATCGAATGCTTATACAAAGATAAATTTATCAATGATGTGGTAAATATGGGTTCAGAGAAAGAAATCACGGTACTGGACCTGGCTAATCTTATTAAGTCTCTCACAGGATCTTCTTCCCGCATCATCCACGTACCCCCCTTAAAAGAGGGTGATATGAAAAGGCGTCAGCCCGATAATACGAAAATGAAGGAACTATTACACCATGATCTGCTACCCCTGGAAGCAGGTATTCATAAGATCTTAAAAAACTGGACTAAAAAAGATTATCCTTTAACAGAAATCGAAAATTCTCCGATCACCAGCAAGGTTGAAATAGAAGAAATGCAGGAAAAATAGGTGTTTACTTCCGTTATCTCCATAATTTTTTTTGTTAAGAAATGCATATTGTCGCCAAAACTGTGAATAAGGTTTTTACAAATTGCCCTATATGTAAATCAGGAAAACTGTATATGTTGAAAGAATATAGTAAAGATCATTTGGTAAAATGCAAAAATTGCAATTTTGTTTTTTCAAATTTTATACCATCCGGTTACGAACTGGATAAGGCCTATGCAACTTATAAAAGAGACAATCTCGTAAGTGATATTACCCTTAAACGATATGGGTATTTGCTTGACCAGTTTGAAAAATTCCGTAAAACAAATAATATCATTGATGTGGGCGCAGGCGATGGCTGGTTTTTAACTGAAGCAAAAAAAAGAGGATGGAATGTTTTTGGGACTGAGTTTGAAGACCGGGCTGTTGCTAATTGCTTGGATAAAGGCATTGATATGCACCATGGAGTTTTAGATCCAAAAAAATATAATGTCTTATTTGATATTATTACTTCTTTTGAAGTAGTGGAGCATATCAATAATCCATTAGAAGAATTCAGTCACTTTTATAAGTTGTTGCGGAAGGGTGGGATGGTTTATGTAACTACCCCAAATTTCAATTCCTTATCCAGGCGTTTACTTGGCCCTAAGTGGAATAACCTGGCATACCCCGAGCATATTTCTTATTATACTTTCAATACACTTAAGAAAGCATTTGAAAGATGCGGTTTCTCCTACCAAAAAGGCACCACAAGTGGTTTTTCTTTTACCCGCTTCCGGCACAGTAGTGCCTCCGTTCAATTGAAGGAAAAAATTGTTGAGGAAGCTGGAGCACACAACAAGGATGAAGGGTTAAGGAAAAAAATTGAATCTAACAAAGCACTACAAATGGCAAAGAAATTTATTGATTTCCTCTTTCATATTACAAAATCAGGTGATGGATTGAAGTTGCAATTCATCAAAAATTAAAAGAATTGCAGCTCAATTCCTTTTATTAACTGGCACTATCTGTAAAAAATATCGGGCTGTAAGTATTAAATTCATGAAAAAAATTATTGCTGTAACAGTGTGGGATTCCAACGACGCTTTGATTAAAGTTTATACCCTTCCTTATATTAATTTAATACTTAAGCTTTACCCGGATGTTAGCTACTATGTACAAACTTTTGAAAAATCCAGCAATACTGCCTCAACAAGTTATTCTGAAAAAATTAATTTGATTAAATCCCGGTTTACTAAAAGTAAACCTGGTAAGATTTGGGAATATATAAAAACAGTAATCCGTCTTACGATATTAGCAACTAAAAAAGAGGTAATAGGCATTCATGCATTTTGTACGCCGGGCGCAATGATCGGGTATGTAGTTTCAAAGATATCCGGTAAACCGCTTATTATAGATAGCCTGGAACCACAGGCCGAATGCATGGTAGAGACGGGAACATGGGAAAAAAATTCACTTTATTTTAAAGTACTTTTCTATTTTGAAAAATTAAGTACCAGGCATGCCCGGTCCACAATATGTGTAACCCCTACCATGCATGAATATGTAAAAAGTAAATACGGCATTGTATTAAAGAACTATTATTATAAGCCTGCCTGTATTGATATTGAGGCTTTTCAATTACCAGGTAACATGCGTGCTTCTATGCGTTCCAGTCATCATTTATCTAATGAAATTGTCTGTGTATATGCCGGAAAATTTGGTGATTTGTATCTTGAGGAAGAAGTATTTGATTTTTTTGCAGTGTGTTATCATTACTGGAATAAGAAGTTTAAAGTGCTGCTGCTTACAGGCCAGTCTGATGAATACATACATTCCAAAGCAAAAAAGGCGGGTTTACCTTTGGAAGGAATTATAAAGAAATTTGTGGCTCCGGATGATGTACCAAAATTCATGCACATGGCTGATTTTGGTATATCGTCAATTAAACCCATACCCTCCCGTAAGTATTGTACACCAATAAAAACGGGGGAGTATTGGGCTTCTGGCCTGCCGGTAGTAATCACAAAAAATATCTCTATTGACTCAGACATTATAGAAAAAAATAAAATTGGTTACGTACTGCAGGAATTAAACAAGGCTGAATATCACAGAGCATGCGAGGCAATAAGCTATCTTTTGAGTCAGCCGGGTTTAAATAAAAAAATTATACAAATAGCCAGGCAAGCAAGAACATTTGCGTTGGCAGAAACTGCTTATAGAGGAGCTTTCAAATCGTTTGGTTTGACTCCCATAAACGAGCCTGTGATTACAACATGATACAACCTGTATTGTTGAGGATAATAAATCAACCAGGGGTTTTTTGAATGTTATTAAAATTATGATGTCAAAAAAAATTTTATTCTTAGGCCAATTACCCGAAAACATTTCCCCTTCACAAAGATTCAGGATTGAAGCCTATAAAGATGTTTTAACTGAAAATGGTTTTCAATATTATTTTCAGCCATTTTTTTCAGAAAAATATTTACCCTTTGTATATAAAAAAGGGGCTATCCTACAGAAAGTGCTGGGTGTATTATCAGGTTTCTTACACAGGTTAATAGGAGTATATAGATACAGGGATGTGGATTATGTTTTTGTGCAACGGGAAGCCACTCCTATTGGCCCTCCTGTTATAGAATGGATATACAGCAGGGCGCTCGGAAAAAAACTAATATACGATTTTGATGATGCAATCTGGTTACCCAATGTAAGTAAGAGCAATCGGTTAGCCGGTTATGTAAAATGCTTTTGGAAAGTAAAATATATATGCAGTTGGGCACATAAAGTATCTGCAGGCAATGATTTTTTAGCAACATATGCAAGTAAGTATAGTAAAAGCGTGGTGTATAACCCCACTTGTGTGGATCTGGAAGGGCGTTATACTTTTGCTGCTGATCAAAATCAGCAAAAAGTTGTCATTGGCTGGACAGGCTCACACACAACATTACTATGTTTTGAGCCTCTATTTCCGATGTTGAAAAAACTTGAACAAATGCATGAATATACACTGCTGGTAATATGCGACGAAAAGCCGGCAACAGACATTAGATCAATGGAATTTATTCCATGGAAGAAAGAAACAGAAATAGAAAACCTGTCAAAGATTCAAATTGGGTTAATGCCTTTGAATAACGATTTGTGGAGTGAGGGCAAATGCGGTTTTAAGATCATTCAATACTTTGCGTTAAAAATACCTGCTGTTGCAAGTGCGATAGGAGTTAATAAAAAAATAATAGTAAACGGAGAAAACGGATATATATGCCATAATGAGGATGAATGGCTCAGTAGATTATCAGAACTGATAAAAAATCAACAAAAGCGGATTGAAATGGGCGAGCAAGGAAGAAAAAAAGTGGAAACTGAATTTAGTTTAAAGGCGAATAGCCCGGTATTTTTGTCACTCTTTTCAAACTAATAGTATGTGTGGAATAGCAGGTGGATATGCTTTCAAAAAAGAAGGGCAGGATTCTTTAAATGAAATTAATAGTGCAATATGTGCTATTAACCATCGTGGCCCGGACGGAGATGGTATATTCAGATCGGAGCATGTAGCATTGGGGCACAAAAGGCTTTCGATCATAGACACATCACAAGCGGCTAATCAGCCTATGTATAGTGCAGACAAAAGACACTGCATTATTTTTAATGGAGAAATATTTAATTATAAAGAGCTTGCTGCACAACACTTTTCGGGCTATTCATTTACCACTACATCCGATACAGAAGTTTTATTGAATTTATTTATCAAGCTGGGGGCAGAAGCATTTAAACTGCTTAGAGGTTTTTTTGCAGCCGCTATTTATGATCTACAGGGAGACATTTTATATATAGTGCGGGACCGGTTTGGAAAAAAGCCGATACACTTTTACCAGGATGAAAATAAACTGCTGTTTGCATCAGAATTAAAAGCTTTGATGGCATTTAAAATCCCCCGTGAAATTAACTGGGAGGCATTATCCTATTATTTTCAGCTTAACTATATCCCACAACCTTTCAGCATACTTCAGAATGTTCAAAAATTGCTTCCGGGACATTATTTGAAAATAACTAATAGCGGTGTAGAACAACAAAGCTATTTTACACTAGCAATTGAAAAAGAAAAGTATTCCTCCCTCACATACAACCAGGCAAAGGAACAATTGGTCAAGTTAATGGATGAGGCAACAAAGTTGAGATTGATAGCTGATGTTCCTTTAGGATCTTTTTTGAGCGGTGGGATTGATTCTTCTGTTGTTGTAGCGCTTGCATCAAGGCACAAACAAAAATTAAAAACATTTTCAATCGGGTATAAGGACAATTCATTTTTTGATGAAACGCATTATGCCCAATTGGTGGCAAAAAAATATGAAACGGATCATACTGTTTTTAGCTTAGGTACAAACGATTTTTTAGAGCATATTGATGATGTTTTAAATTTTATAGACGAACCCTTTGCTGATTCCTCTACTATACCCACTTTTATTTTGAGCAAACTCACCCGTAAACATGTGACTGTAGCTCTTTCCGGCGATGGGGGTGATGAGGTATTTGCAGGGTACAATAAACACAGCGCTGAATTAAAAGCATCTCAGCCCTCAATGGCTAAAAGCGTGATCAAAGGACTTGCACCATTGTGGAAAGTACTCCCAAAAAGCCGGAACACCAGAATAACCAATACCATTCGGCAATTACACCGCTTTTCAGAAGGGGCTCATTTAAATACGGAAGACCGTTATTGGCAATGGGCTTCTATGATGCCGGCGAAAAATGCAGGGCAGTTATTCAAGCATAAAATAGAAAACAGAAAGACATTAAAAGAGATTTATCCTTATAAGTTATCTGGCAATGATATAAATGAAATATTACTCGCCGATATGAATATGGTGCTGGTTGGAGATATGTTGGTGAAAGTAGACATGATGAGCATGGCAAATAGTTTGGAGATCCGCTCACCATTTTTAGATCAGGAAGTGGTGGCCTTTGCCTTCGGGCTGCCCGGTAATTTCAAAATTGATGGTGGCATGAAGAAGAAAGTTGTGCAGGATGCTTTTAGAGATTTATTACCGGAAGAATTATATAATCGCCCCAAACAAGGATTTGATATTCCGTTGTTACAATGGTTCAAAAATGAACTATGGAGCAAAATAAATAATGATCTTTTAGCGGATAATTTTATTAAAGAACAGCAAATTTTTGATCTGCAAACCATTCGCTTACTCAAGCGAAAACTACATTCAGCTAACCCTGAAGATGCTCATGAAACTATCTGGGCATTGATAGTATTTCAACATTGGTGGAAAAAATATATTGCCTGATGTGAAGGTTGATATTTTTTATATCTTTTGGGCTTTTGTATGAGGGTTCTGAGGTAAGCTATAAATATTTTAATAATTAAAAAGAAAATTCAAAGTATGAAACAAGAAGAAGCTGTACGAAAAATTGCAATTGAGCGACATGAAATTGATGCGTCTTTTTTCCAAAGTGAATATGAAACATCAAAAGATAAATATGCGGATGAATTTATATATGGACGATACCAAATCAACGAGGAGTTGGATACCATTATGAAAAAGCTGAAACCAGGAGCTAAGGTGCTTGATATTGGGTGCGGAACCGGGCATCTGGCAAATTTCTTCCATAAAAAAGGATTTGATGTGACTGGAATTGAACCATCAGTGAATATGTTGAATTATGCCCGAAAAAATTTCCCTGAGATTAATTTTATAGAAGGTATATCCAGCGAACTTCCTTTTGAAGAAAATTCTTTTGATCTTGTTTTTTCTATTGAGGTAATGCGCTACCTCCATCCCGATGATGTCATGAAGACATATAAAGAGGTACATAGGATCTTGAAAAATGAGGGGTATTTTTTTGCTACGCATGTAAACACTTTCGCTTCAGATTTTTATTATATTTTCTACCATTTGAAAGGTTTGATAAAAAAGGCAGGAAATAAAATGTACCAGAATTGTTATTTTACTTCCGCAGTAAAAGAAACTAAAGTTTTAAAATCTGCCGGATTTACTGATGCATATGCCATAGGGAGGATGTTTGGTTCTATCCGGATTGGATACAAATTTGGGAAAAAAGTGGGTAAAGCATGGGCCAGATTATTAGAAAAAATTTCCGTTAAACAGCGATTTACATCTGGACCTTTACTCAATATTGCAGGTCATTTGTTTATGATTGCACGAAA
>Ga0183260_10000482_pt1 | contig 33731 bp, 33 predicted proteins | sample AntDrymUQ4972206_2_FD_129768 | JGI IMG/M metagenome (GOLD analysis project Ga0183260, IMG submission 129768) | Polar desert sand microbial communities from Dry Valleys, Antarctica - metaG UQ497 (22.06) (version 2) (version 2) | ecosystem: Environmental > Terrestrial > Soil > Desert | place...
CACCAGACTGGACGCTCGCAGTAAAGGCCCTGTTACCAGGGCCTTTGTGGTTGCAGGGGCGGGATTTGAACCCTGAGTAGCGGCGCCCAGGGCCTTTGTGGTTGCAGGGGTAGGATTTGAACCTACGACCTCCGGGTTATGAGCCCGGCGAGCTACCAGACTGCTCCACCCTGCGCCCTCACTATAACCAGCGCGCGCAGGGCCGTCGACACCGGGAGGGCCGGTTTCATTGCAGTCACGGGCCCGGTTTGCGGGTTCCCGAGTGCAACGGAAGCCTGCCGGGCCGCCCGACCCACAGCGCCCGGGGGCATCTACTGCTGGATGGCCTCGGCCTGCTCCAGCAGGGCGCCGATCCGTTCGATCAGCTGTGCGTAGGTCTGCAGATCGCCGTCCTGGAGGGCTTCTTGGGCCCGGTCGTAGAGCCGGCCCGCCTCGGCCACCAGGTCCGTAAGCTGCCCATCCTGCGCGCCGTCGGCGCCTCCCCCTCCGTCGGCAGGGCCCTGGTCGGGGGGCGTAGTGACACCGAAGAGCTTGGTGAGAGCCTCCTCGAACGTCTTCCCGGTCACCACCTGCTCGCCCTGTACCACCACCACCTGGAACAGCTCCGGAATGCCCTCTTCACTGATGGTGCCGGTTGCCTCCAGCGGATCGGTAGTCGTCGTCTCCGACTCGTTGGCGCTGACGAACAGCGGTTGCACGTACAGGATCGACTCCTCCACCGGAAGGATGACCAGCGCACCAAAGTCGACGTCTGATCCCCGCTGGCTCAGAAGCGAGAGGTTGCGCGAGATCTCAGGGTTCTGGTTGATGAGGTTGTTTATCTGCTCGGGGCCCGGAACCTGACGCTGGCGCGGGAACTCGAGCGTGAGCAACTCGCCGTAGTTGGCCGGGTCCGAGCGGCCAACCATGAAAGCGATCATGTTGGGGCGCGCCCTCGGTGTGAACGCCTGCGTCAGCAGGAATTCCTCTTCGGTTTCGCCGGGCAGCTTGGTCAACAGGTAGGTGGGCGGCACCTGATCCGGCACACCGGCATCGGCCGTCGTCCCGGCGAGATTGCCTCCGCGGTTTTCCGGGATGCCCCACTCGTCAGATTTGCGGTAGAAGGTCTCCGGCTCCTGCATGTGATAGGTGAGGTACACCTCGGACTGGATCCTGAACAGGTCCTCCGGGTAGCGAAAGTGGGCATTGAGATCATCGCTCGGTTCTTCGTCTGTGAACAGGGACGGAAACGCCTTGCTCCAGGCCTCGATCAAAGGATCCTGGTCGTCGACGATGTAGAACTTCATGGTGCCGTCGTAGGCGTCGACCGCTATCTTCACGGAGTTGCGAATGTAGTTGACCCGCCCCTGGAGCACGCCGGAGTCCGTCGGCGTCCCCAGGATCGCGGACATGTCGAAGCGCTGCGAGTATGGGTAGTAAGGAGTCGATGTATAGGCGTCGAGTATCCACACGAGGCGCCCGTCCACTGCAGCGACATAGGGATCCTGGTCAAGTGCAAGGAAGGGTGCGGCGCGCCTGACCCTGTCGCGCACGTTTCTGTAGAACAGCACCCTCGAGTCATCCTTTACGAGGCTTGACAAGACGAAGTTGGGATCGCCCTCGCGTATTGCAAAGGCAAGTTGGCGGGCGAAGCCCTCTAACGTCACCCCTCCTTCACCCGCGTATTGGCTCCTTACCGAGTCGTCCGTCGTCTCGTAGTCGAGCTCTTTCTGCCCTGAATTGACTATCGAGTATTCGTCGGGCTCGAACGACTCGCCAAAATAGACGCGCGGCTGATCCAGCTCGAAGGATGGCGCGTCACCCGTCACCGTGCCGGGCACATCCTTGACCAGGAAGTTCGGCAATCCGGCCGAGCTTGTCTCGTTCGCCAAACTGGCAACGAGCCCGATGCCGTGTGTGTAGACGAGATGTTCGTTGGACCAGCTCCTCGATCCTTCGGGGAGCTGGTCGACGGAGAGCTCGCGCGCCGACAGGAGCACTTGCCGGGTGGTTCCGTCGACTTCGTAGCGGTCGATATCGACGTCGGGGAACTCATAGTAGGTGCGGATTGCCTGAAGCTGCTTGTAGACGCGCTGCAGTATGGACGGATCCCACACCCTCACGTTCTGCACGACATCCTCGTTCTGCTGGATCGCATTCGAGCTCAGGTCAGGAGTCGCGGGATACAGTTGCGTATCCACGTCATCGAGACCGTAGGCCTCGGTCGTCGCCTCGATATTACGCCCGATGTACTGCCTCTCGCGTTGTAATTCCTGCGGATCGACGGAGAAACGCTGCACCCACCAGGGCCACACCCCACCGGCCAGAACAGAAATCAAGATCCACAGGCCGACAGCGGCAAGAGGAAGAGACAGACGTCTTACGCGTATGTTGACGAGAAACAGACCGGCAGACACCACCGAGATAATCGCCAGCAGCGTCAGTGCTGGGAGATGCGCGTTGACATCGGTGTAGCTGGCGCCGGCCACGGCGCCGCGCATAGAGAAGTTCAACCCGAAACGGCCAAGCCAATACTGCACCGCCTTTACCAGCGCAAGGAAGCCCAAGAGGACCGAGATATGCGCCAGAGCCCCAGGCCACACCCCCGACAACCCACCTTCGGGGCGGATCGAGCCGTGGAAGAAGTGTGCGGCAATCGAGAGCACCAAGGAGGCGAGCAGTGCAAACCAGATGTAGCCGAGCACGAGGTTGAAGAATGGAAGCTCGAACACGTAGAAGCCGACATTGAGACCGAACTGAGGGTCATTTTCGTCGAAAGGCACACGATTCAGCCACAACAGCACTGTTTCCCAGGCCGAGGTTGCGCCGAGACCCGTCAGGAGGCCCACTACTGCTGCTACTCCAAGGCGGAGCCAACGGAGGTACGGCATCAGCAGATCGCGGTATTGGTCGATGGGATCAACCCTGCCTACGACTTCGAATCTCGTCGTGCGGTAGGGAGGAGCGACCCGTGCGGCTATGACCAGATTGGCCCAGACGAGGAGCCCCACCACCATACCGACCGAGAAGGCAAGGCCGGCCTGCGAGCTCAGGGTCGTCCACAGGACCGATGCGTAGCCGACCTCCTTGAACCACAACACATCGGTGTAGAAGCCGGCGAGGCTGGTGGCGGTGAACAGCAGTATGAACAGCGCGGCAACGACCAGGCCGCGACGCCTAAATCGACGGGTTTGAGTAGCCATAAGAAGTAGCGTAAAGGGTTGGTATGACTATTCCAGGTCTTCGAGGTATTTAACAGCTTCGTCGAAAGATGAAACCGCCACCACGTCCATCTCTTCTGCGGCACTCCGCGCCGCTGGGGCGTTTGCGACGGGTGCCAGAAAGACGTCGGCCCCCTTCAGCTCGGCCCCCGCCACCTTCTGCTCGACGCCTCCGATCGGCCCCACCCCTCCGTCGCATCCGATGGTTCCGGTTCCAGCGATGCTCCGCGCTCCGGTGAGGTCGTCGGACGTCAGCTGGTCGTACAGGGCGAGGGAGAACATCAGGCCGGCCGAAGGCCCTCCGATGGATCCGGTGCGGATTTTGGCTTCGACACCGGGGTTGAACCGGTAGTCGACATCGCTCATCGCCACTCCCAGGAAAGGCGCCTGAGGATCGGCCGGGTCGTCCCCAGTGCGGAGAGACAAGGACATCTCTTCCCCGTCCCGTCTGACACGGAGGCTCACCTTCTCCCCAACCGCATGGCCGGCAACGGCGCTTCCGACATCGCAGGACGTCTCGACCCGTCTGCCGTCGACCATCAAGATCACGTCTCCGGGCTTCAGGACCCCATGTGCGGGCTGGCCCGGCTCGGTCAGCTCCACCTGCGCGCCCGAACCCGTGGGACGCCGGTAACCCAAAGCTGAAAGGGCCACTTCCTGTGCATGCCTTTTCGAATTGCTTATCTCAACGCGCTGCTGCCTGTCGAGCTGTTCCAGAGAAACTCCCTCCGGGGCGAAGTCGCTCTTGAGCACGATTGCCTTGTTGGGGTCGATGGCGGTCTCAACCCAGTTCGCGAATGTGACCTGAGTGTCCACCAACACGGTGGTCAGGTACAGCTTGCCTTCGGAGGAGTAGGTTGGCGCGTCGCTGATCTCTACGAGCCGCTCCACATCGCGGGCCGGACCGGGTAGAAACGCGTAAATAGCGGGGATCGGAACCACGAAAGCAACCACAACCACCAGACCGGCCCCAAGAGCGACCGCAACGCGCCGCCATTTGATCAGGCGGTCTTCTGCCTCTGGAGCCAGCGCTTGCAGCGCCCGAACCTCACTTTTCTTCACAGGTCCAATTTAGAGGGGTTCAAGCTCCTAAATTCGGCGCGCAGGCAATCCTCGGGCCCGGCCCCCTCGAGCGCCCACCCCGGCGCCGTAAAGAAAAAGGCCTCCCGGCCGCTGTTGTCCATCACGGCTCGAAGTCCAGGATCAAGAAATCGGGTGCGTCCTTTGATCCAAGCACCAGACCGGCGCCCCGCACCACCGACTCGAACGGCCTGTCGCTGAGATGCACCGGCACGCCGGTCTCCTCGGCCAGCAGGACATCCAGCCCGGCCAGGAGGCTCCCGCCTCCCGTCAACGTGATCCCGCGACTCATCACATCCTGGACCAGCTCGGGCGGTGAGGCGCTCATGCAGGCAATCGTGGCGACGACGAGCGCGCTGAGTTGCTCCGAGATCGCCTCCCGGATCTCTCCGGATGTAACGATGATCGACTTCGGAAACCCAGAGGCGACGTCACGCCCGGTGACCTCAGCCTTCTCGCGTCCGGGTTGCGGCCACGCCGAGCCGATGGTGGTTTTGACGGCCTCCGCAGTCCTCTCACCGATCTCGAGGGCATATTCATCACGCATGTAACGCTGGATCGACGCATCGAGATCGCCGCCTCCGGCCTTGAGTGTCGTATTGCTCACCAATCCGCCCAGCGACATGAGCGCAATCTCGGTCTTACCGCCGCCGAGGTCGACCACGAAGCTGCCCACCGGTTCGTGAATCGGCAGCCCGGCCCCCAGCCCTGCAGCCAGCGGCTGGGGGAAGAGTCTGCAGGAGCGCGCTCCTGCGGCAAGGGTCGCCTCCTGCACGGCGCGCCGCTCGACCGCCGTCAAGGCGCTTGGCACCGAGACCAGCGTGTGCGGCCGAGGCCACCGGCCGGCGCCGGCCCGGGCAAGGACGAGCTCGAGCAACTTTGCGGTGACGTCATAGTCGGAGATCGCACCCGAGCGAAGTGGACGCACCACCACTACGTTGTCCGGAGTGGAGCCGATCATGCGCCAAGCGTCGCCGCCCACTGCAACCACCGTCCCGGTGTCCTTGTGCAACGCCAGCGCCGATCGTTCGGCGTGCAACGTGCCCGAATGCCTCTCGTAGGCGAGAGTGGTGGCGGTGCCCAGATCGATCGCAAGGGCGCGAGACACATCAGGAGGGTACCGCCGGGGAGATGAGGACAACCGGATTGCAACCCGGACATGTGAGTCTGCCGCATCGAGAACACGCCCCGCCCGCCCGCTTTCGAATCTGGGGGAGAATCACAGGATGTCTGAACCGTCCTTCGGCGACATCCCCTTGTTTCGTGAAATCCAGCGCATCCTGGCCGCCGGCGGCGAAGGGCCGGTCAACTTCGAGATCGCCCGCCAGATCGCGCTGGCGATCGTCGCCGAGGCGTCCACAGAGCCGCCCCCGGCAATCGACACGAGCCCGTACTTCGACACGATGCATCCCGCCGAGTTGATGGTCTCGGGCTACACCCGACTGACGCCCGAGGAGCCGGCGCGCGCCAAGATCGTGGACCGAGCCGAATGGGTCCGTGTGAGCCTCGACGGCTGGGGTTGGTTGTTCGAGCACATGTCGCAGCGTTTCGTGAACGAGATGACCAGGCTCGCGCCGGAACAGCCAGAGATTTCCGGCCCACTGCAAGGGGCCATGGGGCCGATTGCGCCGCTGTTGTTCGGCATGCAGGTGGGGACGCTGGTGGGCCATCTGGCCGGAGAATCGCTTGGGAGGTACGACCCGCCGCTTCCGCGAGCCGACGACGGCTTGCTCTTGTGCGTGGAATCGAACGTGGCGCGCCTTGCGGCCGACTATTCCTTCGAACCGAAGTCGCTGGGCCGGTGGCTCGCCCTTCAGGACGTCACCCGCCACGTGGTGCTCACGTCACAGCCATGGATCACCCACTACTTCCGGAGCCTTCTCATCGAGGTGGTGGACGCCATCGAGATAGACATCTCGGAGCTCCAACGGAGGCTCATAGACCTCTCGTCCAAGGGCATGGAAGCCCTCGGAGAGGGCGCCGGCGCGCAGGGCGCCCTGCCCGTCGTGCAAACCGAACGGCACCAGGGAGCGGTCGAACGTTGGAACGCGTTCATGGCGGTGCTCGAAGGTTACTGCAACTCCGCGGCCGAAGCGGTTGCCGGCGAAGTGGTCGGCGAGAGGGCCAAGGTCGTTGAGGGGGTGGCGCGTCGCAGCGCAACGCCGAGTCAAGGGCAGTCCATGCTCGAGACGCTCCTGGGGGTGTCGATGGACGTTGAGCTTCGATCCTCCGGCAGGACCTTTTCAGCAGCCGTCCTGCAACTCGAAGGTATCAGCTCCTTGAACCGCGTCTGGGAGGCGCCCGACAATTTCCCGACCTGGATCGAAGTCAAAGACCCCTTTTCCTGGATGGAACGGGTGCTCGGCGAAACCCATTAGACGGGGAAGATGTCGCCTTCGACGCGTCCATCTTCGATCCACAGGATCCCCATGGAGGTGAAGGGCGCGAGCCGCTTCCATGTCGGACTGCCCGGGTTGAACAACAGCAGGCCGTCGGCATCGTCGTTACACGGTAGGTGTGAGTGCCCGAAGACGACGACACGCGCCCGGGGCCATCGAGCCGTCACCCTCGCACGCCGGTTCCTTGCGACCCCGGAATCGTGGATCATGCAAACGCTCACCCCGCCGAACTCGAGCGAAACCTCGTCGGTGGCCCCCCACGCGCGCACGTCCCCGCCGTCGCAGTTGCCCATCACGACGGTGAGCGGCGCCAGTGCGCTCAGCTCGTCGAGCAGCGCCGGATCGGTCACGTCACCGGCGTGGAGAATGTGGTCCGCAGTCTCCAGATAGGGCCACGCTCCTGCGGGGACGGACCGCGACAACCCGTGGGTGTGTGTATCCGCGATAACGGCAACCTTCACTACGCGGGGAAAGCTACGCTGCGGTCGTTTCCTCTTCGGAGGGCAGGCCCTGGGTTGCATCCTCACCGCATACCGGACAGCTTGGATCTCTGCGCACCTTGACCTCGCCGAAGTGGGTTGCCTGTGCGTCGAAGGTGAGCAGACGGCCGATCAGAGGCTGCCCGTATCCGCCTATCAGCTTGAGAGCCTCGTTCGCCTGAAGGCTCCCCACGATTCCGGGGAGCACGCCCAAGACGCCCGCTTCGCTGCAGCTCGGTGCAAGCTCTGGAGGCGGCGCCTCCGGGTAGAGACAACTGTAGCAGGGCCCCTCGAAGGGAACGAAGGTCGACACCATTCCCTCGAAGCGAAAAATCGAGCCGTGAACGACAGGCTTGTGGAGCTCGACCGCAACGTCATTGAGGACATAACGGGTGTCGAAATTGTCTGACCCGTCGACGACCAGATCGTATCGGGCCACCAATTCTCTGGCATTGGACGCGTCGATGCGCTTCTGATGGGTGACGACCCTCACGTCCGGGTTCAGCTTCTCGATGGCCTCTTTGGCGGACTCGACCTTCGGTACGTCCAGATGGTCGAGGTCATGGATTATCTGTCTCTGCAGATTGCTTGCGTCGACGATGTCGGCGTCGACGATCCCGATGGTCCCCACTCCGGCAGCGGCAAGATAGAGGAGCGCGGGAGATCCCAGTCCGCCGGCGCCGATGCACAGCACCTTGGCATCGAGGAACTTGAGCTGGCCCTGCTCGCCTACGTCCGGAAGAAGGAGATGGCGCGAGTAGCGATCGCGCTGGGACGCTTCCAGGCTGCGGACGGTGGCTTCCTCGTAGCCGAGCTCCTTCCACCGGGTGAATCCCCCCGCCATAGATTCAATCCTCTGGTAGCCGAGCTCCCCCAGCGTCTTTGCAGCGAACGCGCTGCGCACGCCACTTGCGCAGTAGAGGATCACCGGCGCTCGTTTGTCCGGAATCACGTCCTCGACCCGGCTCTCGAAGTGGGCCCGGCCGAGATGGGTGGCGCCTGGGACCCTGCCTTGATCCACTTCCTCCTGCTCGCGTACGTCGAGGAGCTGTAGCGGCTCGCGCCTCCTCAACCTCTCCCGTACCTTCTCGGGAGTTGTCTCTTCGATGTCGGCTTTGACCTCTCGTAGGAGGTCGCGGAAGTTCGTCATTCTTCTACCTTATCAATAGGGATAAAAGGCCAAACCCGCCTGCCTGGTGCAACCGGTATCGGCCCCCGAGATTCCCGTCCCGGTCGCAAACGGGTTCAAATGGAGGAAGAGCGTCCTTCGCGATATTCTCCCTGGCCGGCCTTACCGGCCGCGCGCGCCGGTGGTCAGGCGGACTTCTGCTGCTTTTGGGCTCGTTCGGCGATGATGTCGTCTGCGGAGCGGGCGCAGCCGGGGCAGAACTTCGAGCTCGCCGGGACCTCGACGCCGCAGAACGGGCACGACCCCTCGACCGGCTCTTCTTTGTAGCCCTCTTTCATGCCGGACTTGAACTCCTTGCCCGCCTGTCCCATCGAGCGCGCCAGCTTCGGGAGCCGTGAGGCGCCAAAGAGCAGCAACAGCACCAGCAGGACAACAATCATCTCTGCGCCGCCTGGTAGTCCCATTCTCTTCGACCTCCTAGATATTCGTCGCCTGGTATGAGCGTAACGCCGATGCGATTCTTGTACCAACAAGGCTTACGTCGTCCTCGTCGGCCACCTCGAAGGGCAGAGCGCCCAGGCTCACTATCACTTCCTCGACCCCCAGGTCCGCCAGGGAACCGAGACGATCCAGGACCTCGTCGACCGTCCCTGCAAAGCTGGTTCGGCGCCAGTCCTCCAACCGGATGGGTCCTGATGCCCCTCCGGAGAGAACCCCCGGGGGCGTGCGCTCGACGAGGCGCTCCCATCGTCTCGTCAGATCCCGGTCGTCCCGTCCGCAGAGCACGTAGGCGCCGGCCGATCTCCGGAGGGTGCCCGGGTCCCGGCCGGCCTTCTCGCACGCTCGCTCGGCCGCCTCCAACCGCTCCCGGTACCATTCGACGGTGCCCAGCCAGGAGAGGTTCCAACCGTCCGCCACGCGTGCGGCGACCTCCAGAAGCCTGTCTCCCTTGCCCCCAACCCACAGGGGGGGTCGCGGCTGCTGCAGCGGGCGCGGCCGTGCGATGGCCCCGTCCATCGAATAGTGGTCTCCGCTGAAGCTCAACTCTTCCCCCTCGAGGATCCGGCCGATGATCTGAACCGCCTCCCCCAGGCGCGCGATCCGGCGGCGAGCCGAGGCAAAGTCGAGGCCGGCGGCCTGGTACTCCGGCCTGTACCAGCCGGCGCCCATCCCGATATCCACTCGGCCACCCGAAAGGACGTCGAGGGAGGCGGCCATCTTGGCCACGAGCGCCGGGTTGCGAAAGTCGTTGCACAACGTCAGAGAACCAAGACGGACCTTCGAGGTTATGGCGGCGAGCGCGCTCAGAGTCGTCCAGCACTCGAGCAAGCCCTGTGGCTCGGCACTCGCTCCGTACTTCCCCCAGTCGACGAAAAGGTGATCCGACACCCATAGCGACGCGAATCCAGACTCTTCGGCCACGCCCGCGATGCGGGCCACGCGCTCCCAGGTCGCGGCGCCGTCTTGGGCACCGGAGCTGTAATGGGGGAGGGCGAGTCCCAGGCGCACGGGGCTAACCCCTCACCGGTGGAGTGGCGGTCCTACTCGACGTAACCGAGACCTCGGAGGTGATCCTCGACCTCGCTCTCCTCGTCGGGATCCAGCCCACTTCCAACCTGCTCGTTGCCGGAGTCGGGAGCCTGCTCTTTCACCTCGAGCCGGGCTCCCTCACCGGCGAGCGCCGACAGGACGACCCCGTCGCGGGGGATTGCGCTCGGCACCCCGAGGGCCGCCATCGCCGTCGGCGCCAGGTCGATGAGATGGGCGGCCTCGCGCAGCGGACCGGGGGTGACCTCGGGGCCGGTTGCGACCACGACGCCCTCCAGGCGGTGGTCTCCCGACAACCAGTCCGCGGTTTCGATCATGCCCTTGGCATGGGTCAGAGAGTAGAGCGGCGCAGGTACCAGCAGCAGGTCGGGTGCGGTATCGAGGAACCGGCCCGAAAGCACCTCTTCCTTTCTGTAGATCTTTGAGATGGGGGCGTCACCCGTCTCGGGATCGCGGAAGTCAGACAGGGATTCGGCAACCTCGTCGCGGACCTTCTCGAAATCGGCCCGATCCACTGTTCCCTGCGGCTCCCTGCCTTTGAGGTTGACCGAGACACCCTCGCCGGTCGACACAACGCTGGTGTAAGCGCGCGTCTTCGACCAGTCGATGGGGGAAGCCGGAATCGATACCTTCCCGTGAAGCTTCAGCAAATCGTATATCCGCCGGGCGATGCGCCGCCCCGGTCCCCAGCGGATCAAATTGAACGCAAACGATCCCCGGGAGAACTCGAGCCATCCGAGGTGACGCAGGATCCGGTCCATGGTGCAGGTCCGGGCGCAGTACTGGTGTCCGTGGTCAGACATGAAGATGACCAGGTCCTCATCGGTGGTCCTCTCGAGCAGCTCACCGAGCCCCTGGTCGAGCTGTCCGTAGAAGGCCCGAATGCGCCGTCCCACCGGAGTCTCCTTGAGCTCGGGATAGGACGGGTTCTCTGGAGTTATGTATTCCATGAGACAGTGCTGGATTCGATCGGTGGAGACATAAACCAGGACTCCGAAGTCCCACTCCGTGGTGTCGAGCAGATACTCGAAAGACTTTTGTCGCTTGGCGGTGATGTCCTCGGTCTCCTGCATGAACGCATCGGGCCGATTTCGATAGGTCGTCCAGCTCATTCCGTTGACCGGGAAGGGAGCGTTTGCGTCGAGTTCCTGCTGAAGCTCGGTCGGATGGGTGTATGAGCGGCTGGAGGGCAGCACTCCCCCGCCGATCACCTTACCTTTGATCCGGGGCGCCGGAAAGGTCAGCGGGATGTTGATCGCAAGCGATGTCTTGTCTGCGTCGCTGAAGTCGTCGAAGATCGTCCTGGCCTTGATCGAGCGGTAGGTGACCGGCAATCTCCTCGAGGCACCGGGCTTGTGCTCGAGAATGTCGAACACCCCGTGGCCCGCCGGGTTGAGCGCAGTCATGAAGGACGGCCACGCGCACCACGAATGTGAGGGCACCGACGACAGGCAGTCTCCATGAGCGCCGCGTTCGATCATGCCTGCGAGATTAGGAAGCTCTCCGGCATCGAGCATGGGTTGGAGGACCTTCCAATCGGCCCCGTCCCATCCGATGATCAACACTCGCTGTGGCACAAGGGCGAGGTTAGCACCCGAGGGCGGCCGCGCCCCGGATGTATCAGCCACCTTCGAGACGGGCGTCTTTCTAGGCTTCGTTCTCCGCGCGAGCCCGGGCGAGCCGGTAACCGCGCAGAGCAAACTGGAGGCGCAGCTTGTCCTCCGAATTGCGCAACGACCAACCGGTGAGCTTTTCGACTTGTTTGAGACGGTAGGTAACGGTGTGGGGATGCGCGAACAGCACTTCACCGGCCATCTTCACACTGCCGTCGGTCGCGAAGTAACACTCGAGGGTCTTGACCAACTCGCCTTTTCTGCGTGCGTCGTAGGAGATCAGTGGCCCGAGCATCTGCTCGACGAAGCGCTCGACGAGCGATGGTTCCGCGCGGAGGAAATGGTAGAGCAAGAGGTCGTCGAAGCGAAAGATGCGGCTATCGAGTCCCAGGGCGGTCCCTATCTCGATCGCCTCCCGCGCCTCGAGGTAGGCGCGCCGGATCCCCTTCAACCCGGGCTCGGGCCCTCCCATCCCGAACCGCCATTCCCCTCCCAACTCTGCCACGAGCTTTTCCGGCATGATCATGGGATCCAACGATGGCTCCGCCGGCACGAGAGCGATCGTCTGCTCGCCCTTCTGGATCACGATGGGCTCCGCCGTCGAGTAGGCCGTCACCGCCGCCGCCGCCGAGGCAACCGCCGCCTCCTTCCGGGCATCTTCACGGGGGCCGATGCCCACCAGAGCGATGAAGCTCAACGAAAGGTCATAGCCGAAGGTGTGGGCTTGACTGAGGATGTCCTCGGGTGTGGCCTCGGGGCCGTACAGAAGCTCTGCCAGAAACTGACGGCGAGCGCCTTCCTGCTCTCTTACTATTGTGCGCTGGGCACGTGCATAAGCCTCTGCGGCGGTAGCCGAGACCTGATCGGTATAGCGCAAGACCGTGTTTGCAAGCTCGATCGTTGCGTCGACTGCGTTTCCGGGAGATGACCTGCACTCCTCTGCAAGCACATCCCAGCAGACCCGTACGACTGCACGGTAGGCGCTCAAGACGTCGTCGAGAGGGATTCCGGACTCTGCCCTCCGGGCACCAACCCGTTCGATCATCTCCAGCTCTTCGCGGGAGAGCTCACGCAGCTGGCGCACAACCTGAGCCAACGAGACGACATTCTCCCGAACCGCATCGCGCACCTCTTGACGCAAGGGATCGGTCATCCGGCCGTACGAGGGAATATCCCAGATGACGTCTACGGCCGTCTCTACCACCTCGTCGAGACGGTCAAGGAGGCCCTCGACAATGGTGCGGACTCCTTCGCCGGTGCCCATATCAAACTCCCCCTTGAACTTTGCTCAGCACCCGTGCGAGCGCCTCGCGCGCTTGCTCCGCTGCGCGATCGACGTCGGCACCCTCCAGGGCCTCGGCCGGGTCAAGCGCGGCCACGATTGCCGATGTGCCCGTCTCCTGAACGACGACATTACAAGGGAGGTGAACCGCGACATCGATCTCGGCGCCGACGTTGCGCCGGCCGACCGTCGAATCCCATGCGCCCATGAACAGATACTGGCGTTCGCTTCCGGCCTCCGGACCGAAAAGGCCACCCACATGGCTCTCTGTGATTATCGAGAAACCCTCACTCTTCAGGGCCAGCCGCGCCCGCACAACGGCTTCGTCGTAACCCTCCGCAACCTCGGCGCTGTAGCCGTACTCGATCCCTTCCGTCATCCTGGTGGTGTCCCCGTGGGTCGTCTCACGTCCTTTACGGTAACGCCTCGATGGGCCTGATCGCAGTCCCCAACATCTCCGAGGGCCGCCGATCCGACAAGATTGCGGCCGCCCTGAGGGCTGTGGAAGACGGGGGGAGCCGGATTCTGGACGTTCACTCCGACCCTGTTCACAACCGCAGTGTCCTCACCGTGACCGCCGGCGCCGAAGCCCTGCGCTCCAGCATGATCCGGCTGGCCCGGACGCTCGCCTATATAGATCTGCGCACGCATGACGGAGTGCATCCCCGGCTTGGAGGGCTGGACATCTGTCCCATCGTGCCCTTCGGTGTGCCTATGGCGGAGGCGGTGAATGCAGCTCACGCCGTCGGAAAGGGCATTGCGATCCACACCGGCCTTCCGGTCTACTTCTACGGGACCGCAGCCGCGAGGGAAGAGACGTCTGAACTTCCCCTCTTGCGTCATGGGGGCCTCCAAGCTCTCATCCAGCGAGCCGACGGAGGGCTAACCCCTGATGCCGGCCCCCCAGCCATAGACCCGCAGCGAGGGGTCGTTTGCGTGGGGGCGCGCACCTCTCTCATCGCCTTCAATGTCTGGCTCGACTGCAATGAGGCGGCCGCAAAACGGATCGCAGGACGGGTGCGAACCACGGCGGGGGGGCCGCCGGGGATGCGAGCACTCGGGCTGGCTATGGAGTGGCCCTTTTCGGCCCAGGTGTCCATGAACCTGACACATCCCGAACGGACGGGGATCGATGAAGCATTCAGGGCGGTGTCCGCAGCGTCAGACGCAGAAGAGGCGGGCATCGCGGGCACCGAGATCGTCGGGCTTGTACCCGACCGTTATCTCCCGTCACCCGACGAGCCCGCCGCCCGCCTGCTAATCAAGCCTGTGCGTTCGCTCGAGTCGGCGCTGCTCGAGGATGGCTAAGAGGTCAACTCCGGGGGGATGACCTCTTGCTGCGTGCCGTGGACTTCTTGCGGCCGGTGGACTTGCGTCGCCCGTTCGTGGACTTCTTGCGGCCGGTCGACTTCTTGCGTGCGGTGGACTTCTTGCGGCCGGTCGACTTCTTGCGCCCGGTGGACTTCTTGCGGCCGGTCGACTTCTTGCGCCCGGTCGACTTCTTGCGGCCCGTCGACTTGCGCCCGGTCGACTTCTTGCGGCCCGTGGACTTCTTGCGCCCGGTCGACTTCTTGCGGCCCGTGGACTTCTTGCGGCCCGTGGACTTCTTGCGGCCGGTCGACTTGCGTGCGGTCGACTTCTTGCGCCCGGTCGACTTCTTGCGCCCGGTCGACTTCTTGCGACCCGTAGACTTCTTACGGCCGGTCGACTTGCGTGCGGTCGACTTACGCCCGGTGGACTTCTTGCGGCCGGTCGACTTGCGCGACTGGGGCCTGCTCGACGAAGGGCGGGTAGTGCCTTTTCGTCTGGCAGTCTTCCGTCCCGCGGTTTTCTTTGCTGCCAATCCTGCCACCTCCCTCACTCTGCACGAGAGCGCTCGTCGCCTCGTGATCAGCGGCATGCATGCACGCATGACCTCAACATGCTCGGTTACGGCTTGCATCACCCTTTACGGTGCGGGTACCGAGCGTGGTCACACGTTCACATACTTATTACGCACACATAACGCGACAGGGTGCAAGCATTCCCGAAAACTTTTTGGTGTTCTGAAAACGCCGTTACTTGACCCTCGAGTGATGGCGATTGGCCCTTGAAGCAGACTTATGGCAACGCGTAACTGGATTACAACTACGACGCAGACCGCAACCGCCGCAGTCGATCTCTTCGGAGACCGCGCCGCTCGCGTTCAGATGTTCCACCCCAGATACCGAACTGCTCTTTGTTGTTGAGTGCGTATTCGAGACACTCGGCGCGCACCTGACACTTGGAGCAAACTGCGCGCGCTGCTTTCGACGAACCCCCGCGTTCGGGGAAGAAGATCTCGGGTTCAACCTCGGCGCACCGGGCGTGCGTTTGCCATTCAACGGGCTGGAGCAGTCTTGTGGTAATGCGCTGTATTCCCTGCATTCCCCGGCACCTTTCGTCCTCGAAAGCCCGGCGGATTGGGGCTCTCTCAGCAAATGACACTCATGTAATCCTAAAGGTGTGATTCGGGAAGCGCAACCCCCTTGACCTGCGTTTTTACCCAGGATGGGCGGGCGGGCAGCCTCGAGCAGCGCGGTAGCGGCCCATGATCGGCCGGGGAGTGGTCAGCCGGTGGGGCTGGGCTGGTCGTGGTCGCGCAGCTGCTGGGTGACCTCCGCAAGGAGACCCTTGATGTTGATGTCGAAGCCGGTGTCCATTGCTTGAATCCTGCTGAGGGCATGGATGAAAGCGTCGGCTGAGCTCCCCGCCTGAGGAATGACTTCCATCAGGACCGTGGTGTAGTGGCGAGCGAAACGGGCGCCACAGAACGGGCACCGTCCGGGCGTTTGGGCATCGGGCCCGGCTTCCGATATGGGGAAGGTACGAGCACAGGTGTCACATCGAGCTTCGATCTTCATACCGACCTCGTCGATCGAGAAATCGTTCTTCAGGCAGGAACAGTACGTCTATTCTCCTTTTCCGATGATATCCGAGGCAGGGCAAGAGCTATCAGGAAAGCCGCCGTGAAGGACGGAAGAGACGCCCCCACATAGGTGAACCGCTCGGTCAATGGGGCGCCCGCGACCAAGCTCACAAGCTCGATCCACCAACCCGGTCCCGTGGGAGTGAACCAGTGGTACAGGAAGAACCCTGCGATCCAGGGTACGAACGCCCGCCATCGGACTCCATCCGAGAACCAGTAATGCCCGTCTCGGCGGTACAGCTGGGCAACGTTAAGTGTCCGGCGTCGCTTGACGAAGTACTCGGCAGCGAGAACGCCGAAAAGCGGGACGAACACCGACCCCAGGAGGAATAGGAAGCTCTCGTAGCGATCCATCGTCAGCCATGCAGCCATACCGGCGCCCAGGCCGGCGACGACCACCACCAGAATCCGATGCGGGACCCGGGGCCAGATGTTCTGCAGTGTCACCGCTCCCGAATAGATGTTGGCGAAGGCCTCATCCGACTCGCCGACCAGCAGTCCGGCCAGAAACAACAGACCCGCCAGCGAGCCCCCCGCCAAAACGAGGATGCCACCCGCGATGGCGCCCGGAGAAGGCTCCGCCCCAGCCGTGAGAACCAGCAACGCGCCCAAGGCATACAGCCAGACGTTGGCGAAAAGATAGCCGGCAAAGGTGCCGACGAACGCCGAGCGGGGGCCCTTCGCGAATCGGTTGTAGTCGGCGATGAGAGGAAGCCAAGAGATCGGCATCGCGATCACGAGGTCGATTGCAGAACCGAACGCAGGCCACCCACCCGTCCCCGGCGAAGACAGTGCGGCGCCGATGTCGGCGCTCGTGAGCACCAGAAGGGTGACTGCGCCGCATATGAGCAGAATCATCCAGGTGCCGAAGCGCTCCATCCATACCCGGGTCACGCCGACGGGGCCCCACAGTGCCAAAGCGGTGCACAGAATCGCTGTGATCCCAAGCCACAAGGGGCGCGCCGAGAAACCGAAAATCCGTCGCGTCACGAGATCGGCCACGTACGACATCGCCCACAGTTCGACGGCGGTCCAGCCAACCATCTGTATCGCGTTGAGGAAGCTGGGCGCCCATGAGCCCCGAACTCCCAAGACCGAGCGAAACAGAACCATGGTGGGCAGGCCGTGATCGGCGCCCGCCACTCCGGTGACGGCAAGCAGGCCTGAACCGATCACCGAGCCCACGAAGATCGCCGCCATTGCAGCGCCGAAGCCGAGGCCCGGTACCAGGAGGGCCCCCGTGACCAGGACCAGCAACCCGATCCCCAGATCCCCCCACAGGACCGCCAGGTCGAAAGCCGTCAGGGTTCGTTGCGCTCGGGGGACCGGCTGGATGCCGGATTCAGGCGCGTCGTCGGCGCGCCCTGATACAACGCTCACTTTGCGACTCCCTTCGCAGGTCCTAGCCCGTGCAGGTTCGTGGGGTCGCCGTAAGGCCTCTCAGCTCTCTGCAGAGCTCCCCCGCGCTGAGGACAGGCTACCTCCTGCGAAAGGAGTGGGTTTGTCAACCGCCCTTCGCCGCTACAACTCCGCCCTGACAACGTCGACGGCCTTCTTGATGCTCGAAAGCTTCGCCTTCGCCTCCTCGGGACTGCGGGTCTTCAGGCCGCAATCGGGATCCACGAAGATGCGCTCCGGGGGAAGGTGCTCGAGCACCTTCCGAATCCCCTCGACCAGATCGTCCACCGGCTCGAGCTCGTGAGAATGGACATCGGTGACGCCGAGGCCCAGATACTTCGAGAAGGGGTGGGCCGAGAACTCGGACAGCAATGAGTAATGCGAATTGGCGAACTCGAGATCGATCTGGTCGACCGGAATCTCGAGCATCTTCGGGTACGCCCTGTGGAAGTCCCCGTAGCAGATGTGCGTGATCGTATGGACGCTGAGAGGTTCGGTGACGACTTCCATTGCCTCGATGACGAGATCCAATTCGTCCATACGCGTCGATGCTGCCGGCTCGTCGATCTGGATGTAGCGGGCTCCGGCCCGTTCGAGGTCGAGCGCCTCGTCGCGAATTACCTTCGCGAGATCCAGCACCAGATCCCGGCGGGTGCTGTAGTGCTCGTTGAACGACCAGTCACAGATTGTGTAGGGGCCGGTGAGCATGCCCTTGACCGGCGCATCGGTCAAAGACTGGGCGTAGTGCCACCAGTCGACGGTCATTGCGTGGTCGCGGCCCACCGCCCCGGTTGCAATCGGTTTTCTGTAGTACCGGTTGCCGTAAGAGCGGACAAGACCGCCGATCTCAAATCCCACCAGCTCCTCGGCGAAGAAAGCGACCATGTCACCTCGGTACTGTTCGCCGTCCACCACGAGATCGGTACCTATGGATTCTTGAAACTCGACCCATTCGCGTGTGGCGGCCAGCTCCAACTCCCGCAGCTCTTCGGTACTGATTTCCCCCCGGGCGCGTTGGCCACGCGCTTTTGTCAGGTATCCCGGCTTCGGCAAGCTCCCCACCGAGGTCGTCCACAACCCCGGCCCTTTCAGATCCACTGAGCTCACTTCGGTTCCCTCCTCACGCAGCCACTGCTTTGGCTGCTTCTGCAAGCCGTTCGAGCTTCGCCTTCGCCTTTTCGCGCGGCAGGAACTCCAAGCCCGCAGACGGGCACACGCTCAACCTGTCCCCCAGCGCGTCCACCAGCGGCTCAATCGTCGCAACGAGACCCGCTGTGGGTTCGAGAGCGGTGTTCCGGGCGTCGATTATCCCAGCCTGCAGCGCCTTGTCCTTGGGCATGTCATCTACGAGCTGCTCGTTGGCAGGCCCGGCAACGAAATCGAGGCCAAAGCAGTCTGCCGGAAGCTCCCAAAGCTCCGGTCCGAGGCGCTTTGCATCTCCGAAGTAGGTGCAGACAATGGTCGTCGCCGATTGGAGCTGGGATGTTATGAGACCCAGTGAGGACTTGGCGAGAGTGAGATCCTCCGGGGCGTTCAGCAGAGCCGGCTCATCAATCTGGATGATCGTCGCTCCCGCCGCCTCGAGCTCGAACGCCTCCTGAGCCAGGACCGACGCCAGGGCGCTCACGAATTTGCCCCGGTTCCGATAGTGATCGTCCACCGACATGCGGGCAAAGGTTATGGGTCCTGGAATGACTGCCTTCACCGGCACGTGCGCAACCGACTGGGCGAACGTCCATCCCTCCACAGACGAGGGCCCGCGCCACTCGACGGGGCCGGTGCAGATCGGCCGGCGATAGTAGACGTTGTTGTCGAACCAGCGCAGGAGCCCTCCAGTAGAAAAACCTGCCAGGTTCCGGGCGAAGGGCGTAAGGATGTCGTCCCATCCGACCTGCCCGTCGGTCACCACATCTAGGCCGGCATCTTCCTGATCTGCGATGACCTCGACTACCAGCTCCTGCTTTGCGTGCTGCAGATCGCCTTCGTCTGCCTCGCCTCGCTCCATCGCATGGAGGGTCTTGCGGAGGCCGAAGTGACCGCCCTCCGGCGGAGGCTTCGGGTAGGACCCGAGCATTGTTGCCTGGATTGACATATGTTCCTTCCTTATGCAATCGCGCCGAGCACCTGTCGGAGGAGACAGGCTCTTGCGGAAGGAACCCGCTCATCCGTCCGGGCTTCGCACCTGCCGTGGTTTCAACCGGTGGTTGCGGCGGGATCAACGGGCCGGTCCCTTCCCCGCTCTGTATGAGCGCAGCCACTATAGGCGAACCACTCGGGCCCGGCCAACGCCCCTGGGAGTAGCACGGCTATGAACCTGCAAGCAAAAGCGATTCTGCGCTCCGTCGTCATCCGGCGCGCCGCTCTCACCTGTGCACTGTGCCTGGCCCTGATCGGGCCGTTGCTCACCCCGGCCGGGCACACGCCCGCAACCGCGGCGCAGCGCCCGAGCCTGGTGCTCATCGTGACCGACGATCAGCGCTGGGACACGACCTTTGCGATGCCGGTGCTTCAAAGGCGCCTGGTCGATCGCGGTGTCACATTCACCAAGGGCTTTGTCGTGAACCCGCAGTGCTGTCCCAGCAGGGCCAACATCCTCACCGGCCAGTACTCGCATACCACCGGCGTCTACGACAACAGGGGCCCGTTCGGAGGATTCAAGGTATTCGACGACAGCTCAACCATAGCCACATGGCTCGACGACAGCGGTTACAGGACCGCTCTCGTCGGCAAGTACCTGAACGGCTACGTAAGGCACTCCGCCTACGTCCCGCCAGGATGGGATCGGTGGATCGCTTTCGCTGATTCCGGATACTACGACTACACCTTGTCCGTCGACGGGCGATTGCGGAGCTATGGGAGCTCCCCCGAGGACTACTCGACCGACGTTCTTGCGGCCCGCGCCGCCTCCTTTATCCAGGAGACGAACGGGCCTCTGTTCTTGTACTGGGCGCCGAAAGCTCCACACGGGCCCTCCACCCCGGCGCTCCGTCACCGCTTTGCCTTCCACGGCCTTCCGCCGGCGCGTCCCCCTAACTACAACGAGCTCGACATGGTCGATAAACCCGCGTGGCTGCAGGGCTGGCCTGCCTGGACCCCCGAGAAGGCGCGCCATACCGACAGGCAGCGCAAGCTGATGCTCAGGACTCTGCTGGCGGTCGACGACGGTATCGACGTCATCATGGATGCGCTCAGAGAAACGGACCGTCTCGAGAACACCATGATCGCGTTCGTATCGGACAACGGCTACACCTGGGGCGAGCACCGGTTGCAGGGCAAGCTGACACCATATGAAGAGAGCATCCGGGTCCCCTATATCGTGCGATACGACCCGCTGACGGATCCGGGCACCACCGAAAACCGCCTGGTGGCGAGCATCGATTTGGCGCCGACGTTCGCCGCAGTTGCCGGAGTGACGGCGCCTGCGGCCGAAGGCCGCAATTTGAACCGGCTGTTCTCGTCGGCGCGACGGTGGCGCGAGGACCTGCTGATCGAGCATCACGGCGGCCTTATCCCCACGTACTGCGAGGTGCGAAGCGACGACTACAGCTATATGCGCTATACGACCGGCGAGGAAGAGCTATACAACATGCGGACCGACCCTTATCAACTCGACAACGCCGTGGGGTCCGCCGGCTCGAGGCGAATCCTGAAGGCGATGCGGACGCGGGTCAAGGAGCTGTGCGACCCGCCCCCGCCCGGATTCAGCTTCTGATCGGGCCAGACAACGTCAGAAGGTCGCCGAGTCCCCGCAGGCGCATGAACCTTTGGCGTTGGGGTTGTTGATCGTGAACCCAGACTGCGCCAGCCCGTCGAGATAGTCGATCTCGGCGCCGGCAAGATACGGGGCGCTCATCTTGTCGACCCTGATCTCGAGCCCATGGAGCGACTCGATCCGGTCATCGTCCATCTTGCGGTCGTCGAAATACAACGCATAGCGCAGGCCGGCGCAGCCACCCGGCTGTACGGCGACTCTCAGCGCGTACTCCTTGCCTGCATGGTCCTCAGGAGCGGATTCGACCTCGCGCCTCAGGAGCTCGAGCACCTTGGAGGCTGCACTTTCACTCATCGTTATGGTCTGCATTGCGGTGGACACCTGGTGACCTCCTTTTGCCGGGCCTGTGCCCGTTTGAATAGCCTTATTGTAGTCAACCTCAGTGAATGGTGGTCCATTCCGCCACCAACAGCAACACGGCCACGCCGGCGAGCACAAAGACCAGGGCCCGGGCCCCCGTCAGCCCGGGCGGCGGCGGATCGAACACCAGGGGGGCAAGCAGGACTATTGCCAGCCCGGCGGCGGCAAACAACGTCGAGGCCAGCACGGTGACGTGCCAGAGCTCGTGCAAGCTCACCCGTGCCTCCCGGGGCGCCTCTTAATGTGAGGTCGTGGAGACGAAATCGAACTCGCCCAGATGCAGAGACGGGGCAACCGTCGACCCGAATCCCCCGAACTCAGGGGCGAGGCTGACCAGATCCTGGCCTACTCCCTGGACCGAGGCCAGTGCCGAGAGGACGTTCTGAGCGAAGCGGAAGTTGCGCACGGCTCCGGTGATAACGCCGTCTTCCACGGCGAAGGTGCCATCACGGGTCATCCCCGTCAGCAGGGTCGCAGGGCGGTCCAGGATGTTCACGTAATGAAAGCGTGTGACCAGAAACCCGTGCGAGACGCCCTCTATGAGAGCCTCCAGGTTCTTGTCCCCGGCTTCGAGGACAACATTCGCCGCATAAGGCCCCAGCTCGTTCGACCTGGAGCCGTGTCCCGTGGCCTCGACCCCCATCTGGCGTGCGGTGCGAAGGTCGCTCACCGGCCCCCTTGCCCGGCCCTTCTCGATCACGGCCACTCTCTTTCGAGGGACCCCCTCGAAATCGAACCCGATCCCGACCGACTGCGGATGCCACACGTCATCGAGAATGCTGATCGAGGGCGCGCCGACCTCCTCCCCGGTGTGCCGGGCCAGAAAGCTTTCGTCCTCGAGGACCTGCTTGGCGCCGAACCCCGCGTAGGACAGGTACTCGACGATCGTGCCGGTCGCAGCCGGCTCCAGCACCACTTCGTAGGTGCCCGGGGCGGCGGAGCGGGGGCTCTTGCTCGCCTCAGCTTTTCGGGCCGCCCGGCGCGCCGCGGCTTCGACGTCGACCTCACCCATGGCATGCGACGAGCCGTCACCCCAACCGGTCGATTCTCCGTTGTCCACCAGGCAGGTCGTTGCACAACGCGTGTAGGCGTCGAAGCAGTCGATGCCGGTCGACGAAAAGACACCGAATGCGAACGAGCTCGTTTCGTAGGTCCCAGCCGCGTTGGCCGAGTTGGACGCCCCCAGAATCTGATTCACCGCCTCGGCGCGCCGGGCGGGCGAGGCGGCTGCAGTTGCGTCGTCCCATCGCCCGACCGCCTGGGCGCGCCCATCCCTGTCCGGCCGGGCGAATCCGGGGAAGTCGGCGTCGCCACGAGTTGCACTTGCAGCCTCCAACGCACGGGCCGCGGCGTCATTCATGTGCTCGGCGTCGAGCTGGTTGGTTCCGGAGGATGCAATGCGGTCGCCCACAGCAACGCGCACGTAGGCTCGCACCTCCTTGCGAACGATGTTCTGGATGATCTGCGAGTTGGCAAAACGAGTCACGCCCGTCGCAGACGCACTCACGAGGACTTCGACGTCGTCGGCTCCGGGGACATCCAGGACAGCCTGAGCGGCGCGCCGGGCTGCTTCGGCGGTGAGGGGAGGTTCGCCCGTGCTCAACTCGTCATACCGGTGGAAACGCTGCGGAAACGCGCCGGCGAGGTTCCGTGGCCGACCCGCATCGTCTGTCCCGGCTGACCTTTGCCGCAGTTGGGCGTGCCCCAGACCTTCCATTCCTCGGGGCCTGCGATCGCATCGCAGGATCCCCAGAACGCCGGAGTTATCCCAGTGTAACGCGGGTCTTTGAGCATCCGCCCGAGCCGGCCGTGCTTGATCTCCCAGGCGATCTCGCAGCCGAACTGGAAGTTCAGACGCTTGTCATCAATCGACCACGATTTGTTCGTCGCCATGTAGATGCCCTCGGTCACATCGGCCAGTAGATCCTCGAAGCTCCCCGCACCGGGAAGCAAGTTGATGTTCGGCATTCGTATCAACGGGAAGTTCTCCCATCCTTCAGCGCGCATGGTGCCGTTGGACCTGTCCGCGCCTATCTTCGCCGCAGTCTCGCGCGAGGTCTGAAAGCCAACCAGAATGCCTTCTTTGACGAGGTCGACGCGTTGCGCTGCAACTCCTTCGTCGTCGTATCCGTAGGAGCCAAGCCCGCCGGGTATCGTCGCATCCGAGTTGATATTGACCAGCTCGGACCCATAACGCAGGGAACCCAAATCGGGAATCCCTACGAACGACGTTCCTGCAAAGGCCGCTTCCATCCCGAGGACACGATCCAGTTCGGTTGGGTGCCCCACTGACTCGTGCACCTGGAGCATCGTTTGATGGCCGTCGAGTACGACTGAGGTGACCGTCGCCGGGCACGGCCGCGCCGTCAGCAACGCCACGGCCTCCTCTCCAGTCTGCTCCGCATTGGCGACGAGATCCATCTCGGTGACGACCTCATAGCCCCCGGAAGCGAAGTGTCCCCGGAAGGAGCCGGGATATGAGCGCTGTTGCACCTCGGTCCCGCCAACCGCGACCGCCTCAATGCCTGCAGCACTCTGGACGAAGGTCTGGTCGATGGAGCTTCCCTCCGACGACATGAACCAGGTCTTCTCGGTAAGCAGATCCATGGTTGCGCGCGTCGTCCTGATCTTCGGCGATACCTGCATCCCCGCAGTCGCGGCGGTGAGAAGCTCGAGCTTGTCCTCGAGCGTCACTGCGAACGGATCGAGCTCCATAGGACCGACCCAGCTATCGCGGTGCACCGGCTCGGGCGCCAGCTCGGCCGGGACGGTCATTGCGGTCGCGCTGGCGCGGGCGATATCGACCGCAGCGCGCGCGATGGAGACCGCCTCGGTGGAGTCGAGTTCGGCCGAACACGCGTATCCCCACGCGCCGTCAACGAGTACCCGGACCCCGAACCCGAGCGAGTCGAAACGGTCGAGGGACTCCACGGTCGGGCCCTTGACTCCCAGCGACTCCACTCTCGATTCGACACCGCGTACATCTGCGTAGGAGGCGCCTGAGGACGTGGCGGCGTCGAGCGCCGCAGAGAGAAGCTCGTTCACAACGACCTCGTCAAGGTTGTTCCTCGACCTCTGCGTCGGTCGCGGTCTCCTCCGAAGACCGGCGGATGACGCCAGAGTTGCCCGGTTCGGTCACTGCTGGGTCAAAGGTGCGGGCCTCGGAGTCAGCAAGGCGTGCAGCTGCAGCTCGGCGCGCGGTTTCCATGTCCACAATCGCCGCCGCCTCATCATCGTTCGAGCTGAGGAGGCTGCGAGCGAGCCGTTCGATTCTGTCGTCTGCGCCGGGGGCCATACCCTCAGGCACTCAGTCGACATCCCATGTATCGCCCGAGGACAGGAGCTTGGCGAGGTCACCGGGGCCTTGTTCGGCCGCAGCGGCGCGCAGTTGGCTCTCCATCCCGTCACCGTAGACCGGACGCTCCACCTGGCGGAAGACACCCAGGGGTGTCGGCCCGTGGGGGCCGGCGGACAATCTCGACAGCGCAAAGGCCAGGCCCGCATCGTAGCGGTGCTCGTCGTGCACCAGGAGCTCTTCTTCTCCGACTTCGGAAACGTCCACAAGCTCCAGATGCCCTGCTCCGGTCATGCGGATCCCCTTCGAACCGTCGCGATCGAAACGAATCGGCCGGTCGTGCTCGAGATAGATTCGGTTCTGGGTTCGCCCCTCTTTGGAGGTGAGCGCCAGGAACGCCCCGTCGTTGAAGATATTGCAGTTCTGGTAGATCTCGATGAACGCCGAGCCGCGATGGGCGGCGGCGCGTCTCAGCATCTCGGGAAGATGCCTGCGGTCGACGTCAATGGTGCGAGCGACAAAAGTGGCTTCCGCTCCGAGCGCAAGGGAGATCGGGTTGAAGGGCTGCTCAACGGAACCGAACGGCGTCGACTTAGTCACCTTGCCCTGCTCGGAGGTAGGCGAATACTGGCCTTTCGTCAAACCGTAGATCTGGTTGTTGAACAACAGGATCTTCAAATTCACGTTGCGTCTGAGGGCATGGATGAGATGGTTTCCTCCGATGGAGAGACCATCGCCGTCGCCGGTGACAACCCACACCTGCAGATCGGGGCGGGCGCTGGCAATTCCGGTTGCAATCGCGGGAGCCCGTCCGTGGATGCCGTGCACTCCGTAGGTGTTCATGTAATAGGGAAAGCGGCTCGAGCAACCGATACCCGACACGAAAACCACCTTCTCGCGGGGAACACCGAGCTCGGGCATGATGCTCTGAACTGCTGCGAGAATCGCATAGTCACCACAGCCGGGGCACCAGCGAACCTCCTGGTCCGACACGAAATTCTCACGCGTCAAGGTTCCAACCCCGCCCGAGGCTTCGGTGATGCCGCGCCCTTCGTCCAGAGCATCTCCGTTGTGATCGGTCATGGAATCAACTCCTCGAGCTCAGCCTCCAACTCGGTCGATGAGAAGGGGAGACCTCTCACGCAATTGATAGACACGGTCTCGATCAGAAACTCGGAACGGATCAGCTTGGACAACTGACCCATGTTGAGCTCAGGAACAACCACCTTCTCGAAGCGGCGAAGCACTTCGCCGGTGTTCTTGGGCATCGGGTTGAGGTGCTTCAGGTGCGCCCTCGCCACCGGCTTCCCGCGGGCGCGCAGGCGCCGGCAGACTTCGCCGATAGTGCCGTAGGTTCCGCCCCAGCCGAGCACGAGCACCCGTGCGTCGTCGCTGCCGTCGAACTCGAGTGGGTCGATATCCTCCTCGATGGCCTTGATCTTCGCCTGGCGAAGCTGTGTCATCAATTGATGGTTGTCGGGATCGTAGGAGATGTTCCCGGTGCCATCCGCTTTTTCCAGTCCACCTACCCGATGCTCCAGCCCGGCCGTGCCCGGTATCGCCCATGGACGCGCCAAGGTCTCGTCGTCCCGGAGATAGGGCCAGAAATCCTCACCCACATTGGGCTGTGACGCAAACCGAACCGAGATGTCGGGAAGCTTGTCAACCGACGGTATGTGCCATGGTTCCGCGCCGTTGGCGATATAGCCGTCGGAGAGCAAGATCACCGGCGTCATGTATTTGAGAGCGATGCGCGCCGACTCCAGGGCGGCCCAGAAGCAAGATGCCGGGGAATAGGAGGCCACGATGGGGAGCGGCGCCTCTCCATGGCGTCCGTACATCGCGTGCAGCAGATCGGACTGTTCGGTCTTTGTCGGAAGGCCGGTCGATGGACCGCCCCTTTGGATGTCGATGACGATCAGGGGCAGCTCGAGCGAAATCGCCAGGCCGAGCGTCTCGGATTTGAGGTCCAGTCCGGGGCCCGAGGTGGTCGTGATGCCGAGATGTCCGGAGAAGGCGGCTCCCAATGCCATGCCGATCGCTGCGATCTCGTCTTCGGCCTGCAGAGTACGGACTCCGAAATTCTTGTATCGGGCAAGCTCGTGGAGAACGTCCGATGCAGGAGTGATGGGATAGGAGCCGAGGAACAAAGGGAGCTTGGACTGCACGCTCGCGGCGATGAGCCCGTAGGCGAGCGCCTGATTGCCGGTGATCCTTCGATATCTGCCGGGAGCAAGAGTTGCGGGCTTGACCTCGAATGCGCTCAGCTCTGCGGTTTCACCGAAGGCATGCCCTGCCTTGAGGGCTGCGACATTGGCCTTTGCGATGGATTCCTTCTTGGCGAACTTCTTTTCGAGATACTCGATGGTGGGCTCGAGCGGCCGCGAGTACATCCACGAGAGCACCCCGAGGGCAAACATGTTCTTGGAGCGTTCTCCTTCCTTCTTCGACGCTCCTGATCCCTTGACCGAGTCGATCGTCATCGACGTCATGGGGATCTTGTAGACCTGATAGCTGTCGAGAGAGCCGTCGTCCAGAGGGTTCGACGAGAAGCCCGCCTTCTCCAGGTTGCGCTTGTCGAACGAGTCGGTGTTGAGGATCAGCATTCCGCCGCGCATCACGTCGGCAAGGTTGGCTTTGAGGGCCGCAGGGTTCATTGCTACCAGCACGCCGGGCTGGTCACCCGGGGTGAGTATGTCGTGGTCGGAGAAGTGAATTTGGAACGCCGAGACGCCCGCCAAGGAACCGGCCGGGGCCCGGATCTCGGCCGGAAAGTCGGGCATGGTGACGAGGTCGTTTCCGAAGGCGGCGCTGACGCTGGTGAAGCGATCTCCCGTGAGTTGCATCCCGTCACCGGAGTCACCCGCGAATCGCACCACCACGCGGGGCAATTCCTTGCGATCTGCGGGAATGTGGGCGGGCGAGGTCACTGGGGCCGCCATCAGACCCCCCTGGGCGCGCGTAGAACCACTTCATACATTGTGTCTACCAACCATAACAGCGCCTTCAAGCTAACTGGTGTGGCTCGAGGGGTCTCTCAAAAGGCCTTGGCGGCCATCACGTCGGACACCGGGACGATCACGGTGTCGCCTCGCCGGTCCATCAGCTTCAGACAGGGTGCGCCGTCTGCATCCGGCGATATCGATTGCACCATCCCGACCACCTCGGAGAACGGCGACGGGTCGTCATGGAGACGGTATCTCGCCGACACCTTGTGCCCGAGAAACGGCCGCCACGAGTCGGCGGAGCTTGGTTCGTTGATCGCTTCTACTCGCCGCGCTCCTCAGCCGGGGCAAAGGGGCTCTCCATTGCGCCGCCGGAAGCATCCGGATGCGCTTCGAACCACTGCGCCTGGGTCCCGATGAACGACGTCCACTCGGGAGGAACGTTGTCGGCGGGATAGATCGCGTCCACGGGGCAGGCCGGCAGGCACGCGTCACAGTCGACGCACTCCTCCGGATGAATCCACAACTGTTCCTCACCCTCGTATATGCAGTCGACCGGACATTCGTCGACGCACGCCCGGTCTTTGACGCCGATGCATGGCTCTGCGATGACGTACGTCATGGGGTCTCACCTCCTGGCGAAAGAGCACGACTGGCACCTGGATGATACCCGGTGGGGCGCCGTCGCCCGAAGATTGAGGTCATGTGAACGAGCTCGCCCTCCGCCCATGGGCCGGGGATCGAGGCAAGCAAGGGCGCCCTGAGGCTCAGACGGACGCCGGGAGGCGCGCCGCAGCGCTGCGGTATTGCCGGCCGGCGTGGTAGCTGGAGCGAACGAGGGGGCCGGACTCGACCCACGCAAAGCCGAGCTCATCTTCGCCCCAGGTCTTGAAGCGGGCGAACTCGTCGGGATGGACCCACCGGTCCACCGGTAGATGCCACGCCACGCTCGGCTGCAGATATTGACCGATCGTCACCACGTCGCAGCCCGCCGCCCTCAGGTCCCGCATGGCCTCGTACACCTCGTCTTCCCTCTCGCCCATTCCCACGATGAGGTTCGACTTGGTCACCTGATCCGCCCCGAGTTCCTTTGCCCAGCCGAGGAGCTGCAGACTCGCCTCGTAGCCGAACCCCGGACGGATCGCCGGGTGCAGACGCCGCACCGTTTCGAGGTTGTGTGCGAGAACCTCAGGCCGGGCGCCGATGACGCGTTCGAGGGAGGCGCGCGGATGCTCCTTCCGGCCCTTGAAGTCCGGGATCAAGACCTCGATCCCGCATTCGGGCCGCGCCGCTCGTACGGCGGCAACCGTCGACGCCCAATGGCCTGAACCCCCATCGGGCAGATCATCGCGCGCCACACCGGTGATCACTGCAAACTCGAGACCCATGAGAGAAACGGCTTCGGCGATCTTGGCGGGCTCGGCGGGGTCGAGGGGCGCCGGCTTGGACGTCTTGATGTCACAGAATCCGCACCGCCTCGTGCAGAGGTCGCCACATAGAAGAAAGGTCGCCTCGCGCGCCTCCCAACATTCGTAGATGTTGGGGCACGCCGCCTCTTCGCAGACGGTATGAAGCCCGCGTTCGCGCATGAGGCGGCTCAACTCCACGTAGTTCTCGCCTTGCTGGACCCGTACCTTGAGCCACTCAGGCCTGCGCTCCGGCCTCGGCGCGCCCTCGCCGGGGGCGGCATGCATGGGCGAGCCGCGCCGAAGATCGCGCTCGGCTTCCAGGCGGGTCTTGATCGTGGGGATCAGCAGCGGTTGCCCCATCAGCCCCTCATCATCAGTAGCTCGCCAGGATTCGCATCTCCTGCTCCAGCCTATCGGCGTCGGGGAGGTACCAGTGCTCGAGAGTGGGTGAATAGGGCATCGCGGGAACGTGCGGAGGGGCGATCCTCACGACCGGGCAGTCGAGGTTCGACAGCGCCTGCTCCCCTATCTGCGCCGAGATCTCGGCCCCCAGGCCCAGGAACTTGTTGTCCTCGTGCACCACCATCACTTTGCCCGTTTTGCCGACCGACTGCAGGACGGTGTCCATATCGAGCGGATAGATGCTGCGCAGGTCGATGACCTCGACCTCTATTCCTTCGCCGGCAAGTCGTTCGGCTGCCTCCAGGCACAGATGCCACATCAGCCCATAGGCGACGCAGGTCAGATCATCTCCCCGGCGCCGCACCTCGGCAACTCCGAATGGCACCGTGAAGCGATCGTCGGGCACCTCGCCCTTGATCAGGCGATAGGTCTTCTTGTGCTCCAGGAAGAGAACCGGATCGGGATCCTCGATGGCGCGGATCAACATGCCTTTGACGTCGTAGGGAGTCGAGGGGGCAACCACCTTCAGACCCGGCACATGGGCGAACAATGCCTCGATGGACTGGGAGTGATAGAGAGCGCCGTGGACCCCTCCACCGTACGGGGCTCGGATGACCATGGGGACACCGAAGTCCCCGTTCGAGCGATAGCGAATCCGCGCTGCCTCCGAGACGATCTGGTTGAAAGCCGGATAGATGAAGTCGGCGAACTGAATCTCGGCGACGGGACGCATATCGTCGAGTGCCAAACCGATCGACAATCCGGCGATCAAACATTCGTCCAAAGGGGTGTCGATGACGCGCTCCGGCCCGAAGTCGTCCAAGAACCCCATCGTCGCCCTGAAGACCCCGCCGCGGGCGCCGACGTCCTCTCCGAGAACAAGCACACGCTCGTCGAGCACCATGGCTTCATGAAGAGTGTCGTGCACCGCCTGTACGACGTTCTTCATCGCCATCACACGACCTCGAAATCCCCGAAGACATTCTTCGCCGCGGTTGACGGATCGGGGAAGTCGGCGGCTTCGGCGGTAACCGCCGCCTCGGTGACCTCGGCTTTCGTGACGCCGCGCAATTCCTCGATCACCGCATCGTCCAGCGCATCCACCGACTTGAGGTATCTCTCGAAGCGAGGGATGGGGTCCTTTTTCTTCCACTCCTGGACCTCTGCGGAGGGGCGATAGGTTCGGTCGTCGTCATCAGATGTGTGTGAGTAGTAACGATAGGTGCGCAGCTCGATGAGGGTGGGTCCGTCTCCCGCCCTGGCGCGATCGACTGCCTCTTTGGTGAGCTTGTAGCATTCGAGGACGTTGTTGCCGTCACCGACGACGCCGGGAAACCCGTAGCCCTTCGCCCGTTTGTAGACGCGTCCCGCCACCTGGCTGGATTCGTGAACGCTGATCGCATACTGGTTGTTCTCGCACACGAAGATCAACGGCAGGGCGTGGATGCCGGCGAAGTTCATGGCTCCGTGCCAATCGCCCTCCGAGGTGCCGCCCTCGCCGAACCACGTGCCGACGACCGCGTCCTCGCGCTTGATCTTCTTCGACAGCGCCACCCCGGCGGCGTGAAGCACCTGGGTCGATATCGGCGATGAGCCCGTGATGATGTTGCGGGCCTTCGAACCCCAGTGAGCGGGCATCTGGCGACCCCCCGAGGAAGGATCATCCGCCTTGCCGAACAGGCCCAGGAACACGTCGTAGACGGTGAATCCGGCGACGAGGACGAGGGCCATGTCGCGGTAGTAGGGGCAGAAGATGTCCTTGCCGCGTTCGAATGCCCACCCGGAGCCGACCTGGGCCCCTTCGTGGCCGGAGACGGGAATCACAAAGGGCGCCTTGCCCTGGCGATTCAACGACCACTGCCGCTCGTCGCAGAATCGCGCCAGCAGCATGCATCGGTACATCCCAAGGAGGTCCTCTTCCTTGAGGCCGAGCTCGGTGTGCCTGTCTTTGCCCTGTTTGCCCGGTTTCACGCGACGTCTCCTCTGGTCAGGTTCGTCTCGTCATGCGGTTGTGCTCGAGCTGAGGGGTGCTTCGGCCCGCGACGACACACCCAGCTCATCCGGAGTGGTCCAGACCAGGCGGCGGCCGAAGACGACCCCGGCGTGGTGCGCCGCGATCCCAGCGGCGGCACGGACGGAATGAGCGCATCCGGTGGCCGCTTCCACGGAGGTCACCCCCCGGTCGGTCAGCCCGCAGGGAACGATCCCCGAGAACATGTCGAGGTCGGTCGTGACATTGAGGGCGAAGCCGTGCATGGTGATTCCCCTGGTGATTTTCACGCCGATCGCCGCCAGCTTGTCGTTGCCCACCCAGACTCCGGTGTGGCGGTCCCGCCGGGCCTCGAGTCCGAGGTCGGCCGCCGTCCTGATCAGCACCTCTTCGAGCTTGCGGACATAGGCGATCACGTCGTAACGCTCGCCCAGAGAGATGATCGGATAACCCACGAGCTGGCCCGGCCCGTGATAGGTGGCGCGCCCGCCGCGGTCCACATCGTAGAGCGAGATCGAGCGCGCCGCCCTGGCCGCGTCGTCGTAGAGGAGATCGGACGGGCTGCTCCGGCGTCCGAGCGTGTAGGTGGGAGGGTGCTCGAGCAGCAGCAGACAGTCCCCTATGGCGCCGGCGCGCCGGGCGCTGAACAGCTCCGCCTGCGCCGCCCACGCGGTCCCGTAGTCCACCCGGCCGAGCCAGGTGGCCGTCATGACATCAAGCCGGTCCGGCTGCCGCTGTTCGGGAGTCATCTATAGATACTGCGCCAGATCCCCCGCAAAGTCGGTGGACTGAATGCGCTCTCGCAGTCGAGCCAGGAACCGTGCGGCCTCGGCCCCATCGATGATGCGGTGGTCCCATGACATCGTGAGGAAGCCCATGCTGCGGATGGCGATGGCGTCGTCCTCGGTGACTACGACGCGCTTGGTGATCGCCTCGAAGCCGAGGATGGCCGCCTGGCCCCGCGGAATGATGGGTACCGAGACGATCGAGCCGAACGGGCCCGGGTTGGTGATGGTGAAGGTTCCCCCGGTGAGATCGTCGGGCGTGACCTTCTTCGTACGCGCTCTCTGCGCAACATCCGAGATGCCCCGGGCCAGCCCCACCAGGTTCTTTTCGTCGGCCCCCTTGACCACTGGGACGATGAGACCGCCGCCTTCGAGGGCAACGGCGACTCCGAGGTTGACGTAGCGCCGTATGAGGTTGGCTTTGTTGGCCTCGTCGAACGCCGCATTCACCTCGGGCATCTCGAGGAGGGTCTCGCACACCGCGCGAGCGAGGAAGGGCATGTAGGTGAGATTGAAGCCCTCCCGCTCCTTGAAGGCCGCCTTGGCCTTCGTGCGCGCCTCGACGGCCCGGGTCCAGTCGACCTCGACTGCGTTCCAGGCCCGTGCAGTTTCGAGATGGGAGGCGACCATGTGCTCGGCGGTCCGGCGCCGGATGTTGCTCCACGGCACGAGCTCTTCGCGCTCGCCGCCACGCTCCGGCTGGGTCGAGCCGGCGTCCTGATCCTTTGCTGCTGCTTCGTCCCCGCCCTCCTCCTGCGCGGCGGGCTCGGCCTGCTGCTGTGGCCCGGGGGCCTGCTCGGCCGCCTGCAGGACATCCTGTTTGCGGATGCGCCCACCGGTCCCGGTTCCCTCGACCCCTTCGAGGTCGACGCCGTGCTCGTCGGCGAGACGCCTCACCAGGGGCGAGATGATCCGGCGCTTGGAGGTATCACCCGCCCCATCTCCGGACGGCTGTGACGCGCCGCCCGAGTCCTCCTTATCGGCCTCCTGGGTTTCGGCGGAGGGCTGCTCCTGCGGCGCGGCCTCGTCGGAGCCTTCGCCCTCGTCGGCGGGCTCCGGTTGGTCTTCCTCGGCTTTGCCCTCGGCGGGTTCGGCCTCGGCGGCCTCGGTGGCCTCGTTGTCCTCACGCTCCTCAGCCTTGGCCTCGGCGGCCTCCTGCTCGGCGCTCTGCTCCTGCCCGTCGCCGTCGTCTCCCTGGGTGTCTTCTGCGCGCTCCTGTTGCTGGCCCTCGGGCGCCTCGGAGCCACCCTCATCGTCGTCCGAGGACTCGGGTGCGCCATCACCGTCCCCGGTGTCCTGGCCGGCCTCGCCCACGACTGCGATGGCGTCCCCGACCTTGGCGGTATCGCCCTCCTGGACGAGGATCTTCTGCAGCACGCCCGCAGCCGTGGAGGGGATCTCGGAATCCACCTTGTCGGTGGAGATCTCGACGAGGAGCTCGTCTTCGTCGACCGTGTCACCTTCGCTCTTCAACCACTTGGTGACGGTTCCCTCGACCACCGATTCGCCGAGTTGCGGCATCTTGACCTCTGGCATGCGGTAAGCCCTCCCTTAGACGACCATCTGATGCCCGTGACCTAGCAGGACCTCAGGAAGCTCCGCCCAGATTACCCGTCCCGCACCGGCCCGGCACCTCCGGGCAAACCCACTTCTCTGGTCGGGAATGTCGCCTCAACGACCTTTCTCGACCAAACTATG
>Ga0183260_10000483_pt1 | contig 33726 bp, 30 predicted proteins | sample AntDrymUQ4972206_2_FD_129768 | JGI IMG/M metagenome (GOLD analysis project Ga0183260, IMG submission 129768) | Polar desert sand microbial communities from Dry Valleys, Antarctica - metaG UQ497 (22.06) (version 2) (version 2) | ecosystem: Environmental > Terrestrial > Soil > Desert | place...
ACAACCCGCAGGACTTCTGCCCCGGGTACACCCCGCCCCCGTTCGTGATCTCGCGCGGCCAGGTGCTGACGGTTCTGCCCTTCGGCAACGTGGTCGTCACCGTCGAGATTACCGGCGCCCAGCTGAAGGAACAGCTCGAGAACGGCGTCTTCCTGATTCATCGAGGGCCGCAGGGCGCCTTCCCGCAGGTCTCCGGGCTCTGCTTCACGTACGACCTGAGCCGGGCGCCCGGCAGCCGGATCACGTCGGTCGTGCGGGCGAACGACAGCGGCTGCACGACGACCGCGGTAGACCTCTCTGCGACGGCCCGCTACAGCCTCGCCGAGAACGACTTCATGTCGTTCGGGGGAGACGGCTACCTCTTCCTCGCAGACAAGTCGGTGACCCGGGAGATCATGGACGAGTTGGTCGCCAACTTCATCACCGCCAACACCCCGGTCAGCCCGCAGATCCAGGGCCGCAGCAAGTGCGTCGGCCCCGGCTGCCCGGTTGTCAACCCGAACCCGTAGCTCTCTCTCGCGGCTCGGGAGCCCACCGCCCGAAAGGCGGTGGGCTTCCAGCTGCGTCCGGCCGACCGATGCTCGATACTCGGGATACGGTACGTGCGTCCGAACAAGGAGGATGAGATGGGCTTTCTCGACAAGCTCCTAGGGCGGGGCAAGAAGGCGGCGGGCGACCTGATGGACGATCGCCGGATGCGGCGCGAGGGCGCGCATCAGGAGCAGGAGGGCGTCGCCGAGGATCGCGCGGCGTCCGCCGAGGCGACCGCGCAGGCCGAGCGCGAGCGCGCCGCCGAGCACCGGGCGGAGCGCAGCGACCCAACCTAGCGCCTCGAGCGCCGTCCGACCCGATCCGTAGCGTTCTGCGGTCCTGATGTGGATCGCGGCCCTCATAGGCGGACTCCTTGCCGGCGCGAGCCTGGTCTGGCTCGCGCTTCGCTCGCGGCTCGCCGTCCTGCAGGCCTCACTCGAGCACGAGCGGCGAGGCTTCGCTGAAAAGCTGGCGCTGTCGCAGGGGGCGAACGAGGAGTTTCTCGCCCGCCTCAAGAGCCTCAGCGCCGAGGCGCTCCGCAGCAACAACGCCTCGTTCCTGGAGCTGGCGAAGGGCGAGCTCGAGAAGCTGCAGATCCGGGCGAGCGGTGACCTCGACCAGCGGCAGAAGGCGGTCGAGTCGCTCGTGGGCCCGATCCGTGAGTCGCTGACGAAGGTCGACGGCAAGATCGAGGTGCTCGAGCAGGCACGACGGCAGGCCTACGGCGCCGTCAGCGAGCAGGTCCGCCTGCTGGCCGAGGGGCAGGAGCGCCTCCGCCTGGAGACGGGCAATCTCGTCACGGCCCTGCGCGCGCCCCACGTGCGCGGACGTTGGGGCGAGGTTCAGCTGAAGCGGGTGATCGAGGCGACCGGAATGATCGAGCACTGCGACTTCGTCGTACAGTCGAGCACGCGAGACGACGCGGGCGCGCTGCTCCGCCCCGATCTCGTCGTCAGCCTGCCTGGTGGCAAGAGCGTCGTCGTCGACGCCAAGGTGCCGCTTTCGGCCTACCTCGATGCGTGCCAGGCGCAGGATGACGAGCTGCGCCAACGCTGCATCGGGGAGCACACCCGCCAGCTGCGCGACCACGTCGCGAAGCTGGCAGCCAAGGCCTACTGGCGCCAGTTCGAGCCCGCACCGGACTTCGTGGTCATGTTCCTCCCCGACGAGACGTTCCTGCGCGCAGCACTGGAGTACGACGCCTCGGTGAACGAAGATGCCTGGCGCTCACGGGTCATCCTGGCCTCGCCGACCACGCTCCTGACACTCCTACGCACGGTCGCCGCCGTCTGGCAGCAGGAGACCGTGGCTGCGAGCGCGCGCGAAGTGCACAGCCTCGGTCGGGAGCTGTACGAGCGGCTCTCGACCATGGCTTGCCACTTCCAGCAGCTCGGTAAGAGCCTGACCGGCGCGATCGGGCACTACAACAAGACGGTCGGCGCGCTCGAGACGCGCGTGCTCGTGACAGGGCGCAAGCTCGAGGGCCACGGGATTCCGGCTGAGCTGCCGGAGCTGTCCGCGCTCGACGTGCAGCCTCGGCCGCTGACTGCGCCCGAGCTCGCCGCAGCCGCCGAGGTGCTCGAGCTCCCCGAATCCCAGGCCGCCTAGCTATCCGCAGCCTCGAGCTAGGCCAGGAGGCGCCGGAGCACGTAGGGGAGGATGCCTCCGTGGCGGAGGTACTCCCGCTCGCGCGGCGTGTCGAGGCGCAGCCGTGCCCTGAAGCGAACCGGCTCGCCGGCCTCGGGCGTCGCCGAGACGTGCACCTCCCGGGCCTCGCCGTTCTGGACTCCCTCGAGCGCAAACGTCTCGCGCCCTGTCAGGCCGAGTGAGCCTGGCGTCTCGCCCTCCGCGAACTGCAGCGGCAGGATCCCCATCATCAGGAGGTTGGAGCGGTGAATGCGCTCATAGCTCTCCGCGATCACTGCACGCACGCCGAGGAGATTCGGGCCTTTTGCTGCCCAGTCGCGCGAAGAGCCAGAGCCGTACTCGGTGCCCGCGAGCACGATCAGCGGCACGCCCTCCGCGAGGTATCGCGCCGAGGCCTCAAAGATCGTCATCTCCTCGCCGCTCGGCAGGTGCACCGTCCACGTGCCCTCGCTACCGGGAACGAGGAGGTTCCTCATGCGGACGTTCGCGAAGGTGCCGCGCACCATCACCTCATGGTTACCGCGGCGCGAGCCGTAGGAATTGAACTCGCGGCGCTCGACGCGATGCTCGATGAGATAGCGACCGGCAGGGCTCTCCGGCTTGATCGAGCCGGCCGGAGAGATGTGGTCGGTCGTGACGCTGTCTCCGACCATGACGAGGCAGCGGGCGCCCACCACGTCCTCCACGCGGCCGGGTTCCCGCGACATGCCGTCGAAATACGGCGGCCGCCGGACGTACGTCGAGTCAGGCTCCCACGCGAACCGATCGCCCTCGGGCACCGGCAACGCACGCCATCGTTCATCTCCCGTGAAGACGTCAGCGTACGTCCGCTTGAACATGTCGCCGTCGATCGTCGAAGCGATCGTCCGCTGCACCTCCTCCGAGGTGGGCCAGAGCTCGCTCAGAAAGACATCGTTACCGTCCGCGTCCTGGCCGAGGGGCTCCGTCGTCAGGTCGATGTCCATCCGACCTGTGAGGGCGTAGGCGACGACGAGCGGCGGCGAGGCCAGGTAGTTCGCCTTCACCTCGGGATGGATCCTGGCTTCGAAGTTCCGGTTGCCCGAGAGCACTGCGCAGACGACGAGGTCACCCTCCTTGATCGCCTCGGAGACCGGTTCAGGCAGGGGTCCCGAGTTGCCGATGCAGGTCGTGCAGCCGTACCCGACGGTGTGGAAGCCGAGCTCCTCGAGGTAGGGGGTGAGGCCCGCGCGGTCGTAGTACTCGGTCACCACCTTCGACCCGGGCGCCAGGCTGGATTTGACCCAGGGCTTCCGTCGGAGGCCGCGCTCGACCGCCTTCTTCGCCAGCAGCCCCGCGCCGACCATCACCTGTGGGTTCGACGTGTTCGTACAGCTCGTGATCGCCGCAATCACGACCGAGCCGTGGTCGAGCTCGAAGCGCTCGTCGGCGAAGTCGACGGAAACCGCATTCGTCCGCTCGGCCAGAGTGGTCACCGTCCCGGTCTCCGGCATCGGATGGGCCGCGAGCTCGGCGCCCCCCGGCGACTGCTCCGACGTCGGGTCGCTTCCGGGGAACGTGTCCGCGACGGCCTTGTCCCGGGTGCCATTGCCGTATCCCCCGCCGAACGTCCCCAGCGCGGCCAGAAACGAGGTCTTGGCCTCGGTCAGCGGCACGCGATCCTGGGGCCGGCGCGGCCCCGCCAGGCTCGGCTCCACCTCGCCCAGGTCGAGCTCGATCACCTGGGAGTAATCCGGCTCCCGCTGGGGATCGTGCCAGAGCCCGTTCTCCCGGCAATAGGCCTCGACCAGGTCCACGCGTTCCCGGGAGCGCCCCGTGAGCGTGAGATAGTCGAGCGTGACTCCGTCGACGGGAAAGAAGCCGCACGTGGCGCCGTACTCGGGTGACATGTTGCCGAGCGTCGCCCGGTCGGCGAGGGAGAGCTGCGAGACGCCCTCGCCGTAGTACTCGACGAACTTCCCGACCACGCCGGCGGCACGCAGGATCTGGGTCACGGTGAGCACGAGGTCCGTGGCCGTTGCTCCCTCGCGGAGCTCACCAGCAAGCCTGAACCCGACCACCTGCGGGACCAGCATCGAGATCGCCTCACCGAGCATCGCCGCCTCCGCCTCGATTCCGCCCACGCCCCAACCGAGCACCCCGAGCCCGTTGACCATCGTGGTATGCGAGTCGGTTCCGACGAGGGTGTCGGGGAAGGCCTGGAGCACGCCGTCTCGCTCGCGGGTCTCGACGACGCGCGCCAAATACTCGAGGTTGACCTGGTGGACGATGCCGGTGTACGGAGGCACGACCTTGAAGTTGGCGAAAGCCTCCTGCCCCCAGCGCAGGAAGGCGTAGCGTTCGACGTTGCGCCGGTACTCGAGCTCGGCGTTGCGCCCGATGGCGCGGCGGCTCGCGAACTCGTCGACCTGCACGGAGTGGTCGATCACCAGCTCCGCAGGCAGGAGTGGGTTGATTCGGGCGGCGTTGCCGCCCAGCTCCTCCATTGCGTCGCGCATGGCAGCGAGGTCGACGATGGCCGGAACGCCCGTGAAGTCCTGCAGCAGAACGCGGGCCGGCGTGAAGGAGATCTCGCGGCTCGGGTCCTCGCTCGCGACCCACGCGGCGAGCGCGTCGGCGTCTGCGGCCGTGACCGTCTCGGCTCCCTCGTGGCGGAGCACGTTCTCGAGCAGGATCTTGAGCGTGTAAGGAAGCCGCTCGACTCTCCAGTCCGCGGGCAGGGCGTCGAGCCGGAAGATCTCGTACGACCGGCCTGAGACGTCGAGCGCCGCACGCGTAGCGAAGGAGTCGGCCATGTGCCGATTCAATCAGATGGCTCCCGCGTGGCCGGACCGCCGGCTCAGTAGCGAAGGAGCGCGCCGATCCCCTCGACCGGCTCCAGGTCCTGGTGATGCCGTAGCGCCCAGAGCGCTCCCCCGTGCTGCAGCGTCTGATGGACGGCGAGATCGATGCCCGCCTCAGCCTCCTCCAGCTTCATGCCGTCGAGCGGGCAGCTTCCGCTCGCAGCGGAAACCCGCCCACAGCCCGGGCAGCGGAACGCGGGCCGATCGGCCCCCTCCTGGAAGAGAAGCGCCTCCACCCGTCCGTCCGAGGCTGCCTCGAGGGTCGCACCCCAGCCGGACGAGGCTCGACCCGCCCTGCCCGTCTCCTCGCGCCAGCGCTCGATCGCCTCTCGCTCCTGCTCCTCGCGCGACTGCTCGAGCACAGGCTTCACGGCCTCCAGCAGCTCGGCCGGGTTCGCGTGCGCCTCGGCTTGCGTCCATCCGGCCAGGACCTTTTGCGTCTCGGGACCGAGCAGGTCGCCGATGTCCGAGCGCATCTCCTCGACGCAGACGACCACGACGGCAGGAGAGCCGAGGCGCTTGACCTGGCGCTCGACCTCGCCCGCGACGTCCTTCAGGTGATCCTGAACCAGGTGGTCGACGTGGCGCTGGAAGCGTGCGTCAGACCGCCCTTTCTGGTCGTTTCCGGGCTGCTCGTCCGATCTATCGGCCACCTCGACGAGGCGCCCTCCGCGCAGCCCGTACACCTCTCCTCGCTCCCGGCTTACGGCTGCGACCAGCGCTCCCTCGCCCCGCCCGAGCAGCGGCACGAGCGGCGCGAGGTAAAACTCCCTCCCGACCTTTACGCCGTTGGGTACGGCTTCGCTGAGCGCGATCGGCCCCCAGAAGTTGTCCAGGCCCGCGCAGAAGACGACTGCGCCATGCGCCCCGTCACGGACGAACTCATCCTCGAAGTAGCGTCGGATCCGCTCGAGATCCTCCTTCAGCGCCTCACGCTGATCATGGGTGAGGTTGCTCGGGTCCGAGCCTCCGGATTTCGCGGCCTCGTCCAGCAGTGACTTCACGCGAGTCTGTACGCCGCCCGCGGTGGGCGCATCACTCGGATCGAGGCCCAGGTAACAGCTGATCGCGCAGCCCTTCTCGGCGCGAAAGCTCGCGAGCTCACGAAGGCCATTCCAGCTTACGGTTCCTGCCACGTTCCCCCCTTGCGCGGAAGGCGCGATTCTATTCGTACGCTCCGAGCCGCGGGGGTCTTAACGATCGGGCGTGGAACGCGTCCGGTCGAGGCGCTCGTGGCGTGCTCGAGGAGGCCGGTGCACGCCGCTGATCAACGTCCGCAGGTTCCCAGCTCGAGGCGAACCCACAGTGCAATCAGCCTGAGCTGGCCGGGACGCTCGAGCAAGCCGGGATCGCTTACCGCCATGCCGTCGAGTTCGGCGGGCGGCGCGGAGGTGAACCGGGCGAGGAACGCTTCGCCTGCGTCCGCACCGCCGCATTCCGTAGCTCCCGCACGGATGAGACTGCAAGAGTGGCAGAGTGCGCTCGGGCGCCTCGCCGAGCCGGGCGCGTGCTTCATGTACGCGGAAACGGACTGGTGGCGATGCCCATCGGAGGCTCATCGCCGAGCAGCTGGACGTGCGCGGCTACGACGTCGTCCATCTGTTACGTCCCGGGGAACGGCAACTCCATTCGGCGCGCGCGGAGGTAGGCGAGCGAAGGAAAGCTGCTGCTCTGCGGGGAGCTGGTCGCGTGAGCCCACCGGCGAAAGAGCGGACGGCCCCGGGGCCACCCCGAACCACCACCCACGATTGATTCTACGCGGGAAAGACGCAGCAAAGGTCGACCGCGGTGTGACGAAAGTGTGTCAGACGTCGGCAGACGGAATGCCCCGGCCATCCGTTTCGTTTACTACTTTGAGGGCTGCGAAGAGGTTTGAGCGACACGGAGGCGGAGCGTGAGCGAAGGCGTGCGACAGTTGATCATCATCGGCGGCGGGCCCGCGGGCTACACCGCGGCTCTGTACGCCGCGCGCGCCAACCTCGAGCCCCTCGTGATCGAAGGCTTCCAGCGTGGCGGTCAGCTCATGCTGACGAGCGACGTCGAGAATTATCCGGGCTACCCGGAGGGCGTCCTCGGGCCGGAGATGATGGCCGACTTCCGGCGGCAAGCCGAACGCTTCGGAGCTGAGTTCATCACGGACGACGTCACGCGGGTGGACTTCTCCGAGCGGCCGTTCCGTGTCTACGTGGAAGACGAGGAGTACAGCAGCGAGTCCGTCGTCGTGGCCACAGGAGCGAGCGCGCGCCAGCTCGGGCTGGAGTCAGAGCGGCGCCTCCAGGGGCGCGGGGTCACCTACTGCGCGGTCTGCGACGGCGCCTTCTACAAGGAGAAGCACGTCTTCGTCGCCGGTGGCGGCGACTCGGCGATGGAGGAGGCGCTCTTCCTGACGAAGTTCGCGCACACGGTGACGATCCTCCACCGACGGGATGAGTTTCGAGCGTCGCAGATCATGCTCGACCGTGCCAGGGCGAACGAAAGGATCGAGTTCCGGACGAACGCGGTCGTCGAGGAGGTGCTGGGCGACGTGTCGCTGTCCGGCCTCCTTCTGCGGGACACCCGAACGGGGGAGCTAAGTGAGGTTGCGGCCGACGGACTCTTCGTGGCCATCGGCCACGATCCGAACACCGCTCTCTTCCTCGAGCAACTCGACCATGACGCGGCCGGCTACCTGGTGACGAAAGCAGGCACGACCGAAACGAACATCCCCGGCGTGTTCGCGGTCGGCGATGTCGTCGACCACGTCTACCGGCAGGCAATCACCGCCGCCGGTTCCGGCTGCATGGGCGCGCTCGACGCCGAGCGGTTCCTCGCCGCGAGCGAGGGGCAACTCAGCCAAGCTCTCACCGCTCCGCGGCCGGAGGCAGAAGTGGCGCCCGCCCGCTAGAGGCCTCCGGAGTTCCGTCGGCCGCCCTCGCGGGTACGCTCGCCGCGATGGCGGAGGGGGCAACCTGGGCCGACTTGCTCGATCCGACGGAGCAGGCAGTTCGCGAGAGCACGAGCGCCAGCCTCCGCCCGGATGCGGTCGCGCAGCTGCTCCGTCCGTCGGCACCGGACAGCCAGGCGCGACCGGCTCTGCAGAGCCACGGGAGCTACGTCTTCGGCGTTCTCCTCTTCCCCGTGGCCCTGCCAGCGGAGAATCGCGTCTTCTACCAGGAGGTCGACCTCGTCCTCACGCACGACTCCGTCCTGACGGTCCGCAAGACCCCGGGCGCGGAGGCGCCGTTCGAGCGCCGGAGGGTGCAGGAGGTGTGCGAGGCGCGCGAGCGGCCGAGCGCTGGTGCGATCGCGTACTACCTCGTGGACGAGATGGCCGAGCGCTACCTCGAGCTGCTCGATGCGCTCAACGACGAGATCGACGAGCTGGAGGACGAGGTCACGAGGCGTCCACCCCACTGGACCGACAAGCGGGTGTCCGAGCTCCGTCACGACCTCCTGCACATCCGCCATCGGCTCTCGCCCGCACGCGACGCAGTCCGCGGCGTCGTGGACGGACGGGTGGATATTCGTGGCCGCCCACTCCTGCGACGCGAGGTGTTTCCGCGCGAGATCGAGCGCGACTTCGCCGGCGTCTACGACAAGCTGTTACGAGCCACGGAGGCGGCCGAGTTCGCGCGCGACCTGCTCTCAGCCGTGCGCGAGCATCATCAGGCGCGGCTCGCGAACACGCAGAACGAGATCATCAAGCGCGTGACGGCGATCGCCTCGCTCCTGCTCTTCCCCACCTTCTGGGTCGGCGTGTACGGCCAGAACTTCGACCACATGCCGGAGCTCGGCTGGCGCCTCGGCTACCTCTTTTCCTGGGGAGTGATCGTCGTCGTCACGATCGGGCAGCTGCTCCTCTTTCGGCGGAAAGGGTGGTTGTAGCGACGCGACTCGACGGGCAGAGCTCGTTCAAGACGCAGTCAGGGCAGCGCGGAGCGCGAGCGAGGCAGACGCGCCGCCCGTGCCAGATCAGGAGATGCGGGAAGGGCCCCCAGTGCTCGCGCGGGACGAGGCGGACGAGGTCACGCTCGATCTTCACAGGGTCGTGCTGGCGGGTCAGCGCAAGCCGCTGCGAGAGCCGGCGAACGTGTGTATCGACCACGACTCCCTGGGGCTCGCCCAGCTCGGCCGCCACGACGTTTGCGGTCTTGCGCGCAACTCCCGGCAAGCGGAGCAGGTCGTCCAGACGGCGGGGCACCTGACCGCCGAATTCCTGTAACAGCACGGTCATCGTCCCCCGCAGCGACCTCGTCTTCTGCCGGAAGAAGCCCGTGGCGTAGATGTCTCGCTCGAGCTCCTCGACCGGCACGGCCAGGTAGTCCTCCGGGCGGCGATACTTGCGGAAGAGGTGCTCCGTGACACGGTTCACGTTCGCGTCGGTCGTCTGTGCCGAGAGAATCACCGATACCAGCAGCTCGAGCTCCGACCGTGACCGGAGCGCGATCGCAGCGTCGGGATGCGCCTCGAAGAGCCGCTCGATGATCGGTCCGATGCGAGCCCGCTTCGGGCCTACCCGACGCCGAGCGTCGCCGACGTAGCTACGGGTCACGCAGGCTCTCGAAGTGGGCCGTCGCCTCCTCGGCGGTCGCGCCGGCGAGCCTCTCCGCAGCCGAGCCTTCGCGGAACGGATAGCCGCTCGCCTGCAGGAGCGCCGAGGCGCTGGTGAGGTCGTACTGGGTCCGGACGAGCTCGACGTCCGGTCCGAGCAACCCCCAATAGGCGCCGGGTCGACCTTCGTAGGGCCAGCCGACGCTGCCCACGTTCACGAGCCGGCGCCAGTCCAGCCGGCGGTCGAACTGCACGTGCGTGTGGCCGCCCACGACGACGGGCTCGATAGTGCCCTCGAGCATTTTGAGGATCGCCTGGACCGGAGTGATCCGCGTCACAATCTCCTCGTCGCTTCGAGGTGTTGCGTGGCAGAAACGCACGGGGCCCAACCCCTCTACGGCGAGCACCAGCGTTTCGGGCCAGCCGCCCACGAGCGTTGCCCGGTCGTCTCCGAGCCGGTCGCAGCACCAGCTCGCCGTCTCGTCCAGCCGCTCGAGCACGTGCCGATCGGCGTTGCCGCGCAGGAAGCGCACCCGGTCACCGAGCGCCAGGAGCGCGTCCATGGTCTCCGCTGGGCAGGGTCCTGCCACGACGTCGCCACAAACGACGACGACGTCTGCCTCCTGACAGCGCGTGTCCGCGAGCACCGCCCGCAGGGCCGGCAGGTTCCCGTGGGCGTCGGCGAGCGCAGCGATCCGCAGCGTCAGTGCTCCACCGCAACGACGTCGAGCGGCGACCACTCGACGTCGAGCAACCGCGGCCCGGCACACACGACATCGAGCACCGGACATCCACCGCACACGAACTCGCTCGGCGTGGGCCTGAACTCGCTCCGCTGAATCCGGGCGATCGCCGCGGACAGCTGCTCCTCGAGCTCGGGCAGATCCTCTCGCGAGAACACCGTCGAGACGGTCGCGTCCGGACGCTCGAGAAAGTGGTAGACGACCTCGACCCGGCCGGCACCGGCGCGCAGGCAGGCGAGCGCATAGACGAGCCGCTGCAGCCCGTAGTCCTGCTCGACCAACTCCTCGGGACCTGCCTCGGCGAGCGAGTTCGTCTTGTAGTCGACGACCAGCGCGTGATCCCCCTCGAGCTGCAGGACGTCCACGCGCCCGTGCAGTAGGACGCCGTCGTGCTCGAACGCGAACGGCCGCTCCGCCGCAGCGCCTGACAGGGCGGCGATGCGAGCAGCGAGCGCCGAGTCCCGATACGAGGTGACGAACCCACGGATCCGATCGAGCTCCTCGGCGCTCACGGCCGGGTAGCGCTGGCGCACGAGCGCGGCCAGCTCGGCGCTCTCGGGCACTGCCGGCCGGCGCAGGTCGATACGCTCGAGCACGGCGTGAACTGCGTCACCAAGCTCCGTCGCCGCGAGCCCCGGCGCTCCCGGCGTGAGGCCGTTCTCTCGCCTCGGCCGGAGGCCGGCGATCCGCTCGGCGTAGAAGCGATACGAGCAGCGCTCGTACAGCGCGAGCGCGCTGAACGAGAGCCGGCGAATCCGGTGCTCGGGCGGCTGAGGGACGGGCTGCAGCTCAGGGAGCCGCGGCGCAAGGGGAAGCGGCACGCCGGCCTCGCCGGTCTGGAAGAGCGGAAGCTGCTCCTCGGGGGGAGGCGCCGCCGGCTCGCCCGGCTCCCCCTCGGGCGCATGGCGGTCGAGCCGGACGAGGAGTCGCGCCGCGCCGCGCTCGATCCCGGCCGGGACGTCGAGCGCGGGTAGGTCCTCGGCCTCGATGCGAGAGAGGACCCAGCCGATCGGCGTCGAGGCATCGGCGCTCCGTCCGCGATCGTACGCGCCCGACACGATCAGGCGGTCGATCGCGCGGGTCATGGCCACGTAGTAGAGGCGGCGGCGCTCGGCCTCGTCTGCGTCCTGGCCGGCCTGCTTGACCGCCTCGTAATCGAAGGCTCCGCGCCGCTTGCCGGTGACCGGATCGGCGACGCGAAAGCCGAAGCGCCCGTCGGGCAAGCACAGGATCTCGTCGCCGGCCGGGCCTCGGCGGTCGCGTCCGGCGTCCGCCACGACCACCACCTTGAACTCCAGGCCCTTCGCCGCATGGATCGTCAAGAGGCGCACCGCTTCGGCCCCTTCCTCCTCGGCGAGCGCCTCGAGCTCTCGCACGCCGACACTGTCCTGGTCGCGAACGAAGCGAACGAACCCCTCCACATCGGGGCCGCGGAGCTCCTCGTACGAGCGGGCCAGTCGCGCGAGCTTGCGGAGGTTCGCGTAGCGGCGCCTCCCGTCCCATTGCGCCAGCACTGCGAGGTCGTAGTCGTGCTCCGCGATGATTCGCTCACAGAGGCGCTCCAGCGGAAGACTCCCGGCTGCGGCGGCGAGACGCTCGTAGCGCTGCCGGAAGGCGCGGAGCAGGCGGGCGTCGCGCCCTCCGAGCGTCGTGGGCAGCTCGCGCTCGAGGGCCGTGAAGAGCGGTCGCTTGGGTGCCGCCCGACGGATCAAGACCAGTCCGTCGTTCGAGACTCCGACGAAGGGCGAGGCGAGCACGGTGACGAGCGCCTCGTCGTCGTACCGATTCTGCAGGAGTCGCAGGTAGGCGAGCAGGTCGACCACCTGCTGCTGCCCGAAGTAACCGCGGCCGGTGGCCCGGTACGTCGGCAGACCGACGGCGCGGAGCTCCTCCTCGTACACCTCGGCGTCCGTGCCGGCGGCGAAGAGCAGCACGATCTCGCCCGGCTCGGCCTCACCCGCCTCGACGAGCTCCTGCACCCGGCGCGCGATGTGGCGTGCCTCGGCTCGGCGCCAGTGCACGCCGGTGCCGTCGTAGCTCTCCTTGTCGGTGACGAGCAGCTCGACGGCGGGCCCGAAGCTGGCGTGCGGGAACCTCCCGGCGGCCGCGAGCGGCTGGAAGCCGGTGCCGAAATCGGTCGAGAAGAGATGGTTGATCACGTCCAGCACCTCGGGGCGGGAGCGGTAGTTCTGCGTGAGCGCCAGGACTCCGCTCGATTGCTCACGCCGCTCGCGGAACACCTCGACGTCGGCATGGCGGAAGCCGTAGATGGACTGGAACTCGTCCCCGACGAAGAAGAGCTCGTCACTCCCGAGCAGATCGATCAGCTCGCACTGCAGGCGGTTCGTGTCCTGGAACTCGTCGACGAGGATCGACCGGAAGCGCCACCGCTCTCGCTCGCGAATCGCCTCGTTCTCTCGCAGCAGGTCGCGCGCGCGGAGCTGCAGATCCTCGAAATCGACGGCTGATTCTCGCTCCTTTGCCGCTCGATAGCGCGCCGCGAACCGCTCGAGCAGCTCCTGCAAGAGGTCACGGTCGCGGCCGGCGACCACGTCGAGAGCGGCCTGTTCGAGGCCTCGACGGGCATCCTCGTACGTAGCAAACCGCTCCCCTCTCGTCGCGAAGTCCGAGAGATCGAGGAGGAACTCGGCGACGGGCGGCTCCACGAGCACGTCGAGCAATCGGCGCACGCGCTGCACCTGCCCCGCCGGGGCGGCCTCATCGGCGACGACACAGGCTGCCGCGTCCCGCGCCCGCTCGACGGCGGCCCCGAGCGGCGGTCGCTCGCCCAGTTCCAACAGGAGGGGCCGTCCGGCCGCGCGCAGCGTCTCGTACACCCCCGTCAAGGTGCGCCGCAGGCCAACCTTCCCGTAGGTGGCGAGGAGACCGAGTCGTTCGGACTCCTTCGTGGCGCAGAACTCCGCCAGCGCCTCCCCGAACGACTCGGCCTGCAAGACGCGCGCCTGGCTCTCGTCCAGCACCCGGAAACGGGGATCGAGCCCGGCGGCGAAGGAATGCGCCTTCAGCAGGCGGAGGCAGAACCCATGGATCGTCGAGATCCAAGCCCCGTCGAGCGCCCGCGCGAGATCGATCCGCCCCAGCTCGAGCAGCCGTGCACGGACGCGCGCTCGTAGCTCGCCGGCAGCTCGCTCGGTGTACGTGATCGCAAGCAGCGAGTCGATGCCGAGTCCGCGCTCGCAGAGCGCCCGCACGAAGCGCTCGACCAGCACGGTGGTCTTGCCCGTGCCCGCCCCGGCGGAGAGAAAGACGACACCCGGCGCCTCGATCGCAGCGAGCTGCTCGGGGTTCGGCTGCGCCATCACGCTCGCTTGACCCGGCACATCGCCCACAACTGACACCAGCTCGGGCACGGAAAGCCGTTCAGCGGATCGTGCTGCACGTCGCCTCCGCGAATCCGGCCGGCGAAGCCCCGTGCGTGCTCGGTGGCGCGGTCGACCTGACTCCAGAACTCCGGCTCGTCGAGGTAATCCGTGGAGACGAACCCCGGCAACCCGTCCTCGCGCGCCGCCGCCCGCAGCATCCCCCTCGCCTGGCGCTCACCCGCGAGCGCACGGTAGAGACCGCCGAGCGGCTCGAGCCCGACCAGGTCGCGAAGGACGAGCATGTAAAGCGGGATCTGAAGCTTCAGCTCCGATTCGATCCTCGCCGCGGAGTGCACCGTCTTGCCCGACTTGTAGTCCTGCACGATCCCGCGGGCGCTGAACGGGTCGACGTCGATCCGGTCGATCTTCCCGGAGAGCGTGAACGTGCCCAGGTCGAGACCGCGCTGCAACTCGGGCGCCGCTCGCTCCGATCCGAACAGAACCTCGAAGCGCCGCGGGACGAGCGGCAGATCCTGCTCGGCCTCCTGCCGCACGAAGTGCTCGAGATCGCGAGCAAGGCCCTGCTCGAGCTCCTGGCGATCGAGCTCCTCCAGATCGAGCCGTGCATGGCCGGCGAGCGCGTCGCGGAGGCATTCGCGCAGGAAGACGAGCGCGTCCTCGAGTCGATCGGGCTCCACGCGATCCGCGCCGAGTCGTTTCGGCAATCCGTTGAAGAAGCGGAACAGAGCCCCGTGCGCGATCTGGCCGCGGAGTCTCGCGTCCACCTCAGCATCGATTGTCTTCGGGTCGAGCAGACGCTCGACGAACCAGATCGAGGAACAGGTGGCGAAGGCCTCCAGCTCGGTCACCCCGAAACTCTTCCGGCCGCCGAGCTCTTCCAGCACGGCGGGATGCGACAGACGCGTGCGCCGCTCGAACGCGCCGAGAGCACGCTCCAGCCGCCGCTCCCAACCGTTCGCCACAGCGAGCGCACGCGCGTCCTCGGGATCCTCGCTCGCGAGCGCCGCGAGTGCCCGAAGCCGCTCGCGCTCCGTCGGAGCCGCCTCGAGAGACCAGGTCAACGCCGAGAGGCGGCGCCGCCTCGTCCAGCGGTCGACGTCGGTGGGAGCGAAGCAGGCACGCGCCTCTTCCCAGAACGGGCTCGCCTGACGAGGGGCCCCGTCATCGGTCGCCGCCTCGCGCACGAGCAGCAAGCGCCGCGAGGCACGGGTACAGGCCGTGTAGAAGAGGTAGCGGTCGCGCTCGAGCGGATCCGCGTGCGGAAGCCGACCATGGCGGGAGCCACGCTCGAGCTCTTCCCGGTCTGCATCGTCGAGGAACGGCGACACCTGCGAGCGGCGCGGCAAGCTACCCTCCTCGAGCCCCAGGAGGAAGACGACCTCGACCCGTCTCGTCCTGGCTCGCAGGAGATCGAGGATCGCAACTCGTCCGGACTCGCCGGCGCCAGGGGAGCGGAGCGTCGTCCGTTCGAGGGCGCTCAGGAGCTCGTCTTCACGCACCGCGCCGCCGCGCTGCTGCCACTGCTCGAGCTCGTCGAGCACGCCCGTCGCGGCCTCGTGCGCGCGCAGGTCGAGCTCGGCGCGGCGGCCGACGGGCGGTGTCTCGAGCCCGTAGGCCGCCCGCAACATCGAGCGGGCGAGCGTCCGCGCTCCCTCGAGTATCGACGACGCCGCGCGAAGCTCCTCCAGCGCCGGCAGCGGCCTGCCGCGCAAGCGCACCGTCTCTTCCTCCACCCGCTCGTGCCGGTGGATCGCACGCCCGCGCAGGCGACCCTCGAGGTAGTCGGCGTGCGCGCGCGGCAATCCGGCGTAGGGCGAGCGCAGGAAGGCGTAGAGCTCCTTCCGCCCGCCCGCGAGCCAGACGAAGCGAAGGAGCGAGAGAAACGCGAAGCCGAAGCGAGTCGCCCCGAGCGGGACCCGCCCCTCGACGGCGAAGGGGATTTCCGCGCTGGTCAGCGCGGTCTCGAGCGGGGCTCGCCAGCGCTCGAGAGACGGGCATACGACTGCCACCTGCTCCGGTGCGAGGCCCGAGCGCAACAGCTCCAACAGCTCGTGCGCCAGGAGCTCGAGCGTCGCGCGGGTTCCGGCGCCCTCGAGGAAGCGAACCGCCCCCTCGAGCGGAGGCGGCTCGACCCCGGTCTCCCCGAAGAGCGCGCGCTCGAGGTGCGCCAACGCTGGATGCGCCGTCCCGTCCGGCGCCGCCGGCAGCTCTTCGATCCTGCCGGCGGCGAGGGCGGAGAGGTCGTCCGCGGTACGCCGCAGCGAGGCGAAGACGAGCCGGTCCGGCTCGTACGGAAGCGAGACCGTCACGTCGCTGCGCGCCGCGAAGCCTTCGAGCAGCGACCACTGTGCTCCCGTCAGGTCTTCGAAGCCATACGCGAAGACGGGGCGCGCATCCCAGGCGGCGAGCTCCGTCGCGACCCGACGGGCGGCCCGTGCGCGCATCAGCGCGCGATCGGTGAGGCCGAGCCGCTCGAGCTCCGCGCGGTAGGCGCCGACCAGCGGCGCCAGGTCGCCCTTGATCTCGCCGGGCTCGACAAGGCCTGCTTCGAGCTCGTCGATCGCGGCGGCGAGCGAGTCAGCGAAGCCTGCAAAGCGGGCCGACGGGCGGAGTGGATCCGGCGTGGCGTCCTCGACGACCCTTCTCAGCAGCAGCCGCCGCTGCACGTCGGTGACGAGCGGCGCGGTCTCGAGGTCCGACCGGCCGATCTGCTCGAAGACGTCGTCGAAGGTGCCGATCGAGCCTCCGAGGAGGGCGCCGGTGGCCTCGAGCAGCTCGCGCTCGACCGGCTCGACGTCCGACCGGTTCGGCACGATCAGAATCGGGTCCTCGGTGAGCGCTCCCCGGTAGCGCTCGAGCAGCCGCGAGACCTTCCCGGCGTTCGCGGGACCAGCAAGCAGCGTCAGCGGCATCCCCGCCTATCGTAGGGGCCTGCCCGGAAGGCGGCCAGAAAAGTCGGCGGGCCGAGGCCGACTGGCCGAGCGCGCGGCGCAGCGTTCCCGCTGCCGGGAAGTTATGCGGCCGACTTGGGACGCCGACCGCGTCTCGCGGCAGCGCGTCCAGGCATGTCACCGGCGCAGTCGTCGCAGAGATCCGCCTGCTTTGCGCCCCTTCGTGCATCGGAAAAGTTCAGCCGCAGGAGCGCGCCTCTTCCTTCGCCGACTTCCTTACTGCAGCTGTCACATACCAGAACTGTTTTCCTCGCCATCAAAGTCTCCTTCCAGGCTTCGGTGCCGCTTTTCAGTCGGCAAACATACTTGAAATCATGCCGCTTGGCGAGTACGACGTATATGCCATGACCTGAGCAGGGTCAGGAGGGCCTCCTCTTCGGCATTGAGGTCGAGCTCACGGGCTCCCACGGCGCGCAGTCGACGGGGGCGCACGTTCTCGATTGTCCGGCCGTCCCGGTACTGCTCGACAACCGCGGGACTGACGTACGAAGCCCGCGCCACCGCCGGCGTGTTGCCGAGCCGCTCACCGACGGTGCGCATGACTGCCGCGATTTCGCGCTTCGTCTGCGACTCCGTCTCGGGGAGACGACGTCTGGCAAGCGCGAGAGCGGCCTCGAGCGTCCCACCCCATGTCCGGAAATCCTTGGCCGTGAACTCCTCGCCGAGGTGCTCACGCAGATACTCGTTCAGGCGGGCTCCGGTCAGATTGAGCACCTCTTCGTCCTGCCGATAGCGAAAGAGGCGGCGCCCACCAGGCAGGGCGAGCAGCTCCTTCACCAGGTCGGCGAGCTCTTGATCGACGATGGCTGTCCTGTTCAGGATTCGGTGCTTGGCGCGAAACGTGAAGAGAATACGGCTGCCCTTCACCTCTACGTGCCTCCTGGTCAGAGTGGTGATGCCGAAGGTCTTGTACGCCCTCGCGTAGCGCTCGGAGCCGACGCGGAACCAGCCGTGGTTGATCAGCGCCACCGCCACTGCGCAGACCTTTTCGCGGTCGAGCTCGCCGTGGGACATATGCTCGGCCATGGCGGTACGCAACTGAGGTAAGCGATCGGCGAAGCGAATCAGCTTGTCGAATTTCGCCTGCTCCTGGCGAGCACGAAAATTGGGGCTGTAGAGATACTGCCGTCGCCCCGCAGCGTCGATGCCCGTCGCCTGCAATTTCGCTCCAGGCCACGGAGAGATCCAGACCTCCTTCCAGGCTGGCGGAATCGCAAGCGCCTCGATCCGCGCGATCTTGCCTGGATCCGAGATCTCCATGCCGCGCGAGTCGAGGTAGCGGAACCGCTTTCGCGGCCCGGCCCGCCGCCATCCTCCTCTTCGCGCCACAGACGAGGTTCTAGCCGATTCGGCGCGGAGAAGTCGCCGGAGTAGAATCGCGAGGTGGAAACGAGCACGATCGTCGTCCTCGAGGGTGACGAGACGGGGCAGGAGTTGCTCGAGGAGGCGCTCCGCGTGCTCGCCCCCGGCGTGATCGGAATCGAGCTCTCGTTTCCCCGCTTCGACCTGTCGCTCGACTCCCGCCGGCGCACGGAGAATGGAATCGTGCACGAGGCGGCGGCCGCAGTGCGAAAGAACGGGCTCGGCCTGAAAGCCGCCACGATCACACCGGAGGAGGCCGGCGACGTCGGCTCGCCGAATCAGATTCTGCGCGAGGAGATCGGCGGGCGGGTCATAGTCCGCACCGGCCGGAGGATCCCGGGTGTGGCGCCGTTCGGCGGCGTGCACGCCCCCGTATCGGTCGTCCGCATGGCGGTCGGGGACGCATACGGCGCTCGAGAATGGCGCGAGGGCGTGGGCGACGACGAGGTCGCCTTCCGCACCGAGCGCATCGAACGCCGCATTTGCCGCGCCGTGGCCGAGTTCGCCTTCCGGCAGGCCGAGCGGACCGGCGCGAAGGTCTTCGGCGGCCCCAAGTACACGGTCAGCCCGGTGTACGAGGGGATGCTGAAGGAGGAGATGGATGCCGCCGCGGCCCGTCACCCCGACGTGAAGTACGAGCCACAGCTGATCGACGCCACCTTCGCGCTGCTCCTCACCTCGAGCGGCGCGCCGCTCGTGATCCCGGCGCTCAACCGCGACGGCGACATCCTCTCCGACCTCGTCCTGCCGTTGTTCGGCTCGATCGCCGGCGCCGAGTCGCTGATCGTCGCCTTCGACGAGGACTTCGTGCCTCGGGCGATCGTCGCCGAGGCGGCTCACGGAACGGCACCCGCGCTCCAGGGAAAGAACGTGGCCAACCCCATGGCGATGATCCTGGCGGGCGCGGCCCTGCTCTCGTACGCCGGCGAGCGAGCCGAGTCGGCCGCTCGCGCCGTGCGCGAAGCGTGTTTCGAAGCCGTCGCCGACGGCGTGCGCACGGCTGATCTCGGGGGCCACGCCGCCACGACCGAATTCACGGACACGGTGATCGAGCGGACGCGCTCGAAGCTCGAGGTGTGGGCCGCGCTGTAGCGGCCTCGTCAGCTTCGCGGTCTCGTAGAGTTGTCGTAGTGAAGGTCGGCGTTCCCAGAGAAACGGCACCCGGCGAGCGGCGCGTCGCGCTCGTGCCCGAGACGATCACGCGACTCGCGCCGCTCGGCGTCGAGTTCGTCGTCCAGGCAGGCGCCGGGGGAGCGGCCTCCTTTCGCGATGCCGAGTACGCGGAGGCGGGCGCCTCGCTCAGCCCAGCGGACCAGGTCTACGACGCCGACGTCGTCGCCAAGGTGCAGAAACCGAGTCATTCCGAGATTGCCGTTCTGCGCGAGGACAGCGTGCTCATCGGGCTGCTCCAGCCGCTGACCGACCCCGACGGGATCGAGCGTCTCGCCGGGCGCGGAGTGATCGCCTTCGCGCTCGAGTCGATTCCGCGCATCACCCGCGCACAGCCGATGGACGCCTTGTCCTCACAGAGCACGGTCGCCGGTTACAAGGCCGTGCTGCTCGCCGCCGAGCGGCTCCCTCGCTTCTTTCCCATGTTGATGACGGCTGCTGGAACGGTCGCGCCGGCGAAAGTCCTCGTGCTCGGTGCCGGCGTGGCAGGCCTGCAGGCGATCGCAACCGCACGGCGGCTGGGCGCCGTCGTGTCGGCCTTCGATACGCGGCCGGTCGTGAAGGAGCAGGTCGAGAGCCTCGGCGCGGCCTTTCTCGAGCTCGGCGTGCGGGGCGACGAGACCTCAGGCGGCTACGCGCGGGAGTTGACGCCCGAGGAGCAGCGCCTCCAGCAGGAGGAGCTCGCCGGGCGAATCGCCGACTTCGACGTCGTCGTCACGACTGCGCTCGTGCCCGGGCGGCCGGCGCCGAAGCTGATCCCCGCGGCGGCTGTCGCATCGATGCGGCCGGGCTCCGTGATCGTCGATCTCGCCTCCGAGGCCGGCGGAAACTGCGAGCTGACCGACCCCGGGCAGGAGGTCGTGCGCGACGATGTGACCATCGTCGGCTTCACCAACCTGCCGAGCACGATGCCCTACCACGCGAGCCAGCTGTTCTCACGGAACGTCGCCGCGCTGTTGACGCACCTCGTGGAGGACGGCGAGCTCCGATTGAACTGGGACGACGAGATCACCGGCGCCGCCTGCGTCACCCGCGGGGAGCAGGTCCGAGCGTGAGCCCGAAGGACCCGACCGTGAGGGAGCGGCCCTGACCTTCGTCGCCGAGCTGACCGTCTTCGTGCTCGCGGTGTTCATCGGCTTCGAAGTCATCTCGAAGGTGCCCACGATGCTGCACACACCCCTCATGTCCGGCACCAACGCGATTCACGGCATCGTCCTGATCGGTGCGATTCTGATCGCCGGCTCCGCGGACTCGGCACTCGAGCAGGCGCTTGCTTTCGTCGCGGTGGTGTTCGGGACGGTGAACGTGGTCGGGGGATTCCTGGTCACCGACCGGATGCTCGAGATGTTCAAGCGGAAGCCGACTCCGCGCGAATGACGCAAACGCTCGCGCTCGGCCAGAGCACGATCAATCTCGCCTATCTCGCCGCGGCCTCGCTGCTCGTGATCGGGATCAAGCGCCTCAGCTCTCCGGCGACCGCACGCTCGGGAAACCTGATCGCGGCGGCCGGGATGCTGCTCGCGCTTACCTTCACCTTTCTCGACGGTGACGTCGATCACCTGCCGCTGATCGCTGCGGGCATCGCGGTCGGGACGGTGATCGGAGTGGTCGCAGCGCGACTCGTGAAGATGACCGCGATGCCGCAGATGGTGGCGCTGTTCAACGGCGTCGGCGGTGGCGCCGCGGCACTGATCGCAGCGGCCGAGTTTCACCGTCTCGCGCCCGCCGCGGGCCATCTCGAGGAGGATGCGCTGGCCGGGATTCTCTTCTCCGCCGTGGTCGGCTCGATCAGCTTCTCGGGCAGTCTGGTCGCCTTTGGCAAGCTCCAGGAATTGATCACGGGGCGGCCGGTCACGTTCGCAGCGCAGCAGATCGTCAACGCCCTCCTAGCAGCTGTGCTCGTGGCTCTCGCCGTCCTCGCGGGGGCAACCGACCAGGGAATCTGGCTCGCGATCCTGCTCGCCGGCGCCCTCGCCTTCGGCGTCCTTTTCGTGATCCCGATCGGTGGCGCCGACATGCCGGTCGTGATCTCGATTCTGAACGCATTCACTGGCCTCGCGGCGGCGTCGGCGGGCTTCGTGCTCGACAACACGGCGCTCATCATCGGCGGCACGCTCGTCGGCGCATCGGGGACTCTGCTGACGATTCTGATGGGGCGAGCGATGGGTCGCCCGCTCCGCAACACACTCTTCGGGGCCTTCGGCGCCGTCACTCCCGCAGCGACTGGAGCGGCGGCTGCTGGCGATAGTGACGGCGCGGTGCGATCGGCGAACGCCGAGGACGTCGCTGTAATGCTCGCATATGCAAAGCGAGTCGTCGTCGTGCCCGGCTATGGGCTCGCCGTTGCGCAGGCGCAGCACGACGTTCGCAAGCTCGCCGACCTGCTCGAGGAGCGCGGCGTCGACGTGCGCTACGCGATCCATCCGGTGGCCGGCCGGATGCCGGGACACATGAATGTGCTCCTCGCCGAGGCGAACGTCCCCTACCCGCAGCTGTACGAGATGGAGCAGATCAACCCCGAGTTTCCGCAAACGGACGTCGCCCTCGTGATCGGCGCAAACGACGTGACGAATCCCGCTGCGAGAAACTCACCCGGCAGCCCGATCTACGGAATGCCCATCCTCGACGTCGATCGAGCAATGAACGTGGTCGTGATCAAGCGCGGCATGAGCCCCGGCTTCGCGGGTGTCGACAACCCGCTGTACAGCGATCCGAAAACGGTGATGCTCTTCGGCGACGCCAAAGACGCGGTCTCGAAGCTTGTCGAGAACGTGAAAACCCTCTAGCTCGTGGGGCCACCGCGGGCCTCCCTCCACCATTGATCGTAGTCGCGAAAGGCGTACGTGTGGGTGACCGGATCGGGCCAGATGCGTGACGACGGGTGGCGGATGTCGTGATTCCGCTTTTCACCGCCCGCCACGTCGAGGAAGCGGTCTCGCCGACCCGGGCCGTCGAAGCCGTGCGCGACGCTTTCGTCGCCTATGCGCGCGGCGAGTGGACGATGCCGCCCAAGGTCTACGTCCCGGCGTACCCGGCCGGCGATTTCCGAGCCATGCCGGCTCTCGGCGCAGGGCATGCGCTGTTGAAATGGGTCACCTCGTTCCCCGGAAACCCGGCGCGCGGCCTGCCCACGGTGACCGGGCTGGTGTTGCTCTCGAGCGCCGACGACGGAAGGCTTCGCGCGGTGCTCGACGCGGCGGCGGTCACCGCTCTCCGCACCGGGGCGGCCGCCGTGCTCGCGGCGGAGACCCTTGCGAGGCCAACGGCTCGTGACGCGGCCGTCGTCGGCGCCGGCGTCAACGGCCGTGCCGTCGCTCAGACCTTCGCCGCCCGCGGGTACGAGGTCGTCCTCTGGGATCTCGTGGAGGATCGGGCGCGAGCCGTGGCGCGCGAGCTCGGCGTCGGCCTCACGACCCGCGTTGGAGCGCTCTCCGCCCCGATCGTGGCCACGGTCACGCCGGGATTCCACCCCGTCTTCGAGGAGGGTGCCCTGCTTCCCGGGCAGCACGTCAGCCTGATGGGAGCAGACGGGCCGGGCAAGAGCGAGATCGCGGCAACCGAGCTCGCCCGAAGCCGGGTCTTTTGTGACGATTGGGAGCAGGCGAGTCACCACGGCGACCTCGTTCACGCCGTGCGGGACGGTTTGCTCAGGGAACGCGACGTCACCACTCTCGGCGCGGTGCTGACGGGCCAGGGGCCGGGCCGAAGCGGCGAGGAAGAGACGACCACCTTCGACTCGACCGGTCTTGCGATTCAGGATCTCGCGATCGCTCTTGCCGCCCTCGAGCGGGTGGAAGAGCTGTCCGACGTTCCCCGGTTCGCGCTCTAGAGGTCTGCGCGGCCAAGCGTCCGAACGCGAGCCTTGCCACCGGAAGCCCAAGCGACCCGACCGCCGTCCTGGGCTCGAGCGTGAGACCATGCGTCGATGGCCGTCGTTCCGCCAGCCCCGCTCGAGCCGTTCCTCGACGACCCGGACGACTACCGACCGCGATCGCGCTGGCGCCTCGTCACCGACCCCGGGGACGACTCGGGTCGCGTCGAAGGGTTGACGATCATCCGCGAGGAGATCGCGCCGGGCGACCGCATCCCGCTCCACCGTCATCAGATCGACGAGGTGATCATGTTCCTCTCCGGAGAGGGCGAAGTTCGGTTGGGTGACGAAACCTTTGCGGTGAGCGGGGGATCGACCATGTTCATCCCCGCCGGTATCGCGCACGGAACGACGAACGCCGCGGCCGAGCCGCTGCGGCTCCACGCCGTGTTCCCGTCGCCCGTGATCGAGCTGCAGATGATCGAACGGAACCCCAAGCCGGGCACGGAGCACCTCCCGCCTTCACACACGGAGTACGACGCTCGCAGCGGCGAGTTCCGCGTCGTCGGTTGAGGCCCCGTTGAATGTCACACGCTCAATGACGAGCAGGGCGCGCGACTCGAGTCCAGCGCTCCTCAGAGCGCCTTCTTGGACAGGCCCCTAAGACGCCTCGAGCAGCCTGGCCGGCGCGAACAGCTCGAGCTCGGGTCGAGGCGCTCCCAGGATCGCCTCCCCGACCAGCGTGCCGCACGCCAAGCCGAGCACGTTCCCATGCCCGGAGTAGCCGCAAGCGACCCAGAGCCCCGTTCGACCGGGAACCGGCCCGACCAGGGGCAAACGGTCGGCGGTGACACCGAAGATTCCCGCCCAGCGATGCGAGACCCGAGCTCGATGCCCGGTGAGCTCACCGGCGAAGCGCTCGATCAGCCCCTGGATCTGCGGCGTCGTCTCCTCGACGTCCGTGGACTCGGTCTCGGCACTCGCGTCACGCCAGCCCCCGATCACGAGTCGCCCGTCGGGCGTCTGCTGCCAGTAGTCGTACCCGCGGCGCGCGTAGTGGGGGCAGTTGAACAGCCGCCGGGACAACGGCGCTGTGGCGAGCACCTGGCCCCGGGCAGGGCTCACCGCGGCGTCGAGCGCGGGTAGAAGCCCCCGGGTGTAACCGTCCGTCGCCAGCACCACCTGGTCGGCGGAGAGCTCGGCCAGCGAGCCCACGCGACTGTGCTCGAGCACCTCAACCCCGGCCTCGACGGCGAGCTGCGCCAGGCCCCGCACCCAGCGCGCCGGCTGCAGAGAGCCGTCCGGCGGATGCCGGAGCCCCGCTGTGAACCACGTCGCGAGCGGCGCTGCCAGCTCGTCGAGCCACTCGCACGCGAAGCCGTCGGCCTCCAACGCCTCATACTCGGCCCGAAGCTCACGGGCCTCTTCTGGATCGGCAGCAAGGCGGAGGCTGCCCGTACGGCAGAATGCGCCGCCGGCGAGGCCGGCCAGCTCTTCGAGCTGGCGTTCGGTCAGCCGCCAGAGGTCGATCGCGCGCTCACGCCCGAGCGCTCGCCGGGCGAGGTCGTACGGCATCGCACCACCACGCAAGGCGAAGCCGCCGTTCCGTCCGCTCGCCCCGCTCGCTACCTCTCGCGCTTCGTGCAGGCGGACGCGCAAACCGCCCTGCGCAAGCGTGAGCGCGCAGGCGCAGCCGGTCACGCCGCCGCCGACGACGATCACATCGGGTTTACCGTTCAGAGGGTGCCGCGGCAGGGGCGCGCACTCGTCTTCGAGCCAGTAGGAGCGCGCCATCGGCCGATGCTAGCCCGCCTGCACCACCTCCCGGTAGAGACCGTCTCCCTCGAGCACAAGGCCCGCCAGCTCGAGCTCGGTGAGCGCACCGACGACTGTGCCGGCGGGCAGATTCGTCGTGCGTGCGAGCTCGTCGGCGCCCAGAGGGCCGTTGCGTAACGATTCGAGGACTTGGTCGGCAACAGGGGAAAGGCGCTCGCGCTCGGCTCGCTTCGGCTCGAGACCCAGCGCGCTCAGCACATCGCCCACCTCAGTCAGCGGCGCGGCGCCCTGGCGCAGCAAGCGGTTCGTCCCGGTGGCGAGCGACGAGGTGATCTCCCCGGGGACGGCAAACACCTCCCGTCCCTCCTCGAGCGCGAAGTCCGCGGTGATCAGGGCGCCGCTCCGCTCCCGCGCCTCCACCACCAGGGTCACCGCCGCGAGTCCGGCGATGATGCGGTTCCGAGCCGGAAAGCGCCACGGAGCCGGCTCGACGCCCGGCGGATACTCGGATACGACGAGGCCAGCCTCGGCGACTCGTGCGAAGAGCTCGGCATGAGCGGCCGGATAGACGCGATCGATCCCGCAGCCGAGCACGCCGACGGTTGCCCCGCCCCCTTCCAGCGCGCCGCGATGCGCCTCTCCGTCGACCCCGCGAGCAAGCCCACTGACGACGACCGCTCCAGCGGCCGCGAGCTCCCTTCCGACCTGACGGGCGACGTGGGCACCGTAGGCCGAGCAGGAGCGCGCGCCGACGACTGCCACGACCGGCGCAGCCGAGAGCACTGCGGGCTCGTTACCGCCCCGCAGGAACAGTCCCGGCGGGGGATCGTGGATCGCGCCCAGGAGGGGCGGAAACGCGGCGTTCGACCGCGCGAGCCAGCGAACGCCCTCGTCCTCGAGCGAGGAGAGGTACGCCGCACGATCGAACCGGCTCACGAACGACCGGAAGCGAGCCGTCCCCGGCGCCCGAGGCAGATGGGCGTCGGTCGCAGCCGCGAAAGCCGCCAGCGCGAGCTCGTTCACGGCGTGCCGAGCTCCCGCGGCGAGCGATACGCGAGGGCCTCCGCCACGTGCTCCGGCAGCACGCTGTCGCTCCCACCCAGCGCGGCCACCGTTTCTGCGGCGCGTGCGACTCGTGCTCGTCCGCGAGCGGAAAGCGGCAACCGCTCGACGGCACGATCGAGTAGATCGCTCGACGCCGAGGTTCGGGCCGGACGGCCGGCATCGAGTCGCTCGCGCGCCGCGGCGACGCGCTCGCGCACGGGGGCGGATCCTTCGAGCGCCGCCGACGCGAGCTCGTGGGCGCGCGGTCTCGGGACGGTGAGCACGAGATCGAAGCGATCGAGCAGCGCATGCGAGAGCTTGTCGCGGTAGCGAGCGAGCCGCTGCGCCGAACACGAGCACTCGCGTGCCGGATCGCCGCGGGCTCCGCAGGCGCAGAGGTTCATCGTGGCGACGAGCTGGAACCGCGAGGGGAAGACCGCCTGCCCATGGGCGCGCGCGATGCTGATCACTCCATCCTCCAGCGGTTGCCGGAGCGCCTCGAGTGCGGGCCTGGCGAACTCCGCCAGCTCGTCCAGGAGTAAGACCCCGCGATGGGCGAGCGTGGCCTCGCCGGGTCGCAGACTCGGGCCACCGCCGACGATCGCCGCCGTCGAGGCGCTGTGGTGCGGCGCCCTGAAGGGCGGCGCGCTCATGAGCGTGCCGCCCGGAGGCAGGAGGCCGGCGACCGAGTGGATGCGCGTCACCTCGAGGGCCTGCGCCCGCGTGAGCGGCGGGAGGATGCCCGGCAGACGTCGGGCCAGCATCGTCTTGCCGGTTCCGGGCGGCCCGGCGAGCAGGAGGTTGTGACCCCCGGCGGCCGCCAGTTCGAGCGCGCGACGTGCCCGTTCCTGCCCCCGCACGTCGACGAGGTCAGGCCCCGTTGCGGCTCTGGCGGCTCCACTCGGCGGCGAGACGGGCGCCGGCTCGCGCTCGCCCCGGAAGTAGGCGACGGCCTCGGCGAGGTGCGCAACCGCAACGGGATCGATTCCCGCCAGAGCGGCCTCGGCCGCACAGGCGACGGGGCACACGAGCCGGGTCAGGCCGAGCTCACGGGCCCCTTCCGCGACGGCGACGATGCCACCCACCGGCCTGATGCGGCCGTCGAGCGCGAGCTCCCCGACCAGGGCGTGGCCGACGAGGCGCTCGGGCGGGATCTGCCTCGACGCCGCCAGAATGGTGAGGGCGATCGGGAGATCGAATGCAGAGCCTTCCTTCCGCAACCCCGCCGGTGCGAGGTTGACCGTGATGCGACGCCGCGGCCACTCGAGCTCAGCCGAGGCGATCCCGCTGCGCACGCGTTCCTTGGCCTCCTGGCAGGCGCGATCGGCAAGGCCGACGATCGTGAAGGACGGCACGCCGAGCTGCAGATGCGCCTCCACCTCCACGCGCCTCGGCTCGAGGCCGACGAGTGCATGCGTGACCGCGCGCGCCACCATCGCTCGAACGTAGCGGGACGGACGTGACGGAACTGCCACCGATCCGTGCCGGATCCGTACTTTCGCTCCGCGGTGGACGCGAGTGGATGCTCTACGGCGGCGCGGCCCCGCCCTCTGCTCCGCTGAACGCGTCCACCAGGCGTTCCAAACTGCCCGGGCGCACGGCGATGACCTCGAACGAGACCTCGAGCGCGGCCAGCTCGGGCTTCGTCGCGAGCCAGGTTTCCGCAGCCCGCGCGAGACGCGCGCGCTTCGCGCGGCCGACCATCTCCAGCGGGTCGCCGAACCTCTCCCCCAGCTTCGACTTCACCTCGCAGAACACGAGGCGCCGGCCCCGACGCACCACCAGGTCGAGCTCCGCGCCGCCCGCCCAGACGTTCGCCTCCAGGATCCGGTAACCGCGCAAGCGGTAGTACCGGCGAGCACGCCGTTCGGCCCTCGCCCCTGCGGCCGTCGAGCTGCTGCGCGTTGCCTCTCTACGGCGGGAGACGCGCGACCGCATTCTCCCCGGCGTAGCAGAGGGCCTGAAAGGAGCGCCGATGGATCTCGCACGGGCCGCGGGCGCGCACGACGGCCGAGTGCCCTGGGGTGATATAGCCGACGTGCGAGGAGAAGCCGTAGTGCGGGTAGAGCGCGTCCATGCGGCGCATCGTTCGGTCGCGGACGACCTTTGCCACGATGGACGCGGCCGCGATCGCAGCACTCTTCTCGTCGCCGTCCACGACGGCCGTGTGCTCCGGTGCGGCGGGCCCGAGCCTGAACCCGTCCACGAGACAGGCCTCTGCAGGAGGGGAGAGCGCGGCCAGGGCGGCCCGGAGCCCGGCGAGGTTCGAGCGGTGGAGGCCGTTGCGATCGATCTCGGCAGCCGGGATCACCCGCACCGTCACGCGCTCGGCACAGCCCAGCACGGCGCGGAAGAGCACTTCGCGACGTGCCGGCGTCACCTGCTTGGAGTCGTTCAGGAGCGCCAGGGGTCGGACTCGATGATCTCTCAGGCGCTCGTAGTCGAGCAGGACGCCTGCCACCACGAGCGGCCCCGCGAGCGAGCCTCGACCTGCCTCGTCGGCCCCGGCAACGTAGCGCGCGCCCAGGCGGCGGTCGAAGCGGAGGAGCTTCTGGCCCGTGCTCGAGCGCACCCTGCCGAGGATAACGGTGACCGCGGCGGGAGCTCGGACCGAGGCGGGTCAGAAGTGTGACGAAACGGTGACTCCCGGCGGAGGGCTCGGAGTCTTCACTCGCTGGTCTACCGCTGTTGCTTCTCGCGGACGCGGGCCTTCTTGCCCACCTTGCCGCGGAGGTAATAGAGCTTGGCGCGGTTGACGTCGCCGATGGTCTGCACCTCGATCTTGTCGATCTTCGGAGAGTGGAGCGGGAAGGTGCGCTCGACACCGACGCCGAACGACTGCTTACGGACGGTGAAGGTCTCACGGGCGCCCGAGCCCTGGCGCTTGATCACGATCCCTTCGAACACCTGAATCCGCTGACGCTGGCCCTCGATCACGCGGAAGTGCACGCGCAGGGTGTCCCCCGCCTTGAACTCAGGCAGCCCGGTGCGCAGCTGACGCTGCTCGATGCTCTCGATCAGCTTGTTCATAGCGAGGGGAGGACGCGACGCCGAATCCTAGCCGAAGGCCGCCCGCGCGCGGCTCCCGCTACTTGAAGGAGAGCCTGCTCGGCGGCCAGTAGATGAAGAAGACCGGGCCGATCAGGTTGCCCCGCGAGACGGAGCCCCACCGGCGCGAGTCGCAGGACTGCGTGCGATTGTCGCCGAGCATGAAGTAGTGGCCTGGGGGGACTCTCCACGAGCCGGTCTCACTCGGGTCGCGCCGCCCGCGCTCGATGTAGGGCTCATCGAGTCGCTTGCCACTGACGAAGACGATCCCGCTGCGCAGCTCGATCAGGTCTCCCGGAAGGCCGACCAGGCGTTTGACGAACGTGCCGCCCGCCCCGCAGCGGTCGCGTGCCGCCGGTGGGGTCTCGAAGACGACGATCTCGCCTCGCTCAGGGTCGCGCAGGTGGTAGATGAACCGATTGGCGAGCACCCGATCGGAGAACTTCGCCAGACAGCCCGAGCCGCTCCGTGCGCAGTGCAGCGTCGGCTCCATCGAGGAGGATGGGATCCGGTAGGGGTTCACCACCCAAGCTTTGATCGCGAGCACGATCGCGACGGCACCGACGATGGTGACCGCCCAGTCGATCGCGACCCGCCACCCGTGCGGCATCCTGCGGGTGAGCCGGTCGACCGGGTTCCTCACCTGGAGCCCACGGTCCGAGCGCGGCTCTGCTCCAGGCGCCAGCTCTCGATGCGCGCGTGATCGCCGGAGAGAAGCACGTCCGGCACGTGCCAGCCGCGAAACTCGGCGGGCCGGGTGTACTGGGGAAACTCGAGACCGCCGTCGAGCTCCGCGGAGAACGTCTCGAACCGAGCCGACTCGGCACTGCCGAGCGCGCCGGGCAGGCGTCGCGCGATCGCGTCCACGAGCACCATGGCGGGCAGCTCACCACCCGACAGGACGTACGGGCCGATCGAGACCGCGTCGGTCGCCAGATGGTCGAGGATCCGCTCGTCGAATCCCTCGAATCGCGCCGAGAGCAGGGTCACCGCCTCCTCGGCGGCGAGCTCCTCGACGAGGTCCTGGTCGAGCTGTCGCCCCTGCGGCGTCAGAGCGACCACGCGCTGCGGCGGAGCCCCGTCGTAGGCGGCGTCGAGCGCGGCCGCCACGACGTCGACCCGGAGCAGCATGCCCGCTCCGCCGCCGAAGGGCTCGTCGTCGAGCCTGCCCCCGCGAAGCGGCGTCGTGTCGCGGTAGTTGAACAGTCGGAGCTCCAGGCTGCGGCCGAGGACGGCGGCAACGGGCCGCTGCTCGCAGAGCCAGGAGAACGCATGCGGAACCAGCGTGAAGACGTCGAGCTGCAAAGGCGCCCGCAGGTTACCCGGGCTCGCCGAAGGCGGAGTCGACAAGGATGCGGCCACGAGCCAGCTCGACCCGCCGGACACAGGCCTCGACCAGCGGAAGACTGAGGCCGGAGTCGAGCTCGAGCACGTCGTTGGCCACTCCGGGCGCCACCTCGACGACGCGACCGAGCTGCCGCCCGCGGTCGTCCTGCACCGACAAGCCGACGAGCTCGAGGACGTAATACGAGTCGGGCGCAAGCGACGGGAGCGCCGCTCGACGGACGGTCAGAGCCGCTCCGCGCTCGACTGTTCGCTCGAGCCGGATCACCGGGCGGCCTCCAGCGCGCTTGGACTCGAGCACGCGGGCAGCCTCGCCGCCCACGTACAGCGTTGTCCCGACCGCGAACCGCTCGGGCGCCGTGCTCGCTTCCTCGACGACGAACGCGCCGGCAACGCCATGTGCGCGCCCGACCCGGCCGACCGTGACGAGTTCCGGCTCGCTACTCGACAATCTCGAGCGTCACTCGCTGCTGCACGCGTCCCGCGCTGGCGCGAGCCAGCGTCCGGAGAGCGCGCGCGATCCTCCCTCCTCGGCCGATCACCTTGCCCAGATCGTCGGGCGCCACGTGCAGGCGCAGGATGGAACCCTCCTCCCCCGAAAGCTCCTCGACGCTGACCGCAGCAGGATCGTCCACGAGTTGCCGCGCCAGGTACTCGACGAGCTCACGTGTCATGCCGAGGCCCGCTCGACCCCCTTTATCTTCAGCAGCCGCGCCACGGCACCCGAAGGGCTAGCCCCTTTACCAAGCCAATCTCGGACCTTTGCTTCATCGAGCTCGATCGTGGAAGGGTCCGTCTGCGGGTTGTACCGTCCCACGATCTCGATGAAGCGACCGTCCCGCGGCGAGCGAGAGTCGGCCACCACCACCCGGTAGATCGGGTTCTTCTTCGACCCGACACGGGCCAAGCGCATCCTTACCATCTCGTCCTTTCGTGTCTCGGACGGGCTAGCGCCGCCCGGCTCCAGTCAGCTCGGACGGGAGCACGGGCAGCTTGCCCTTCTTCATTTGTTTCATCAACTTCTGCATCTGCTTGCGAGCGCTCAGGAGCTGGTTCACCTGCTGCACGGTCGTGCCGCTGCCGCGCGCGATCCGGTCGCGCCGAGAGCCGTTGATCAGGTGCGGCAGAGCCCGCTCCTTCGGCGTCATGGAGAGAACGATCGCCTCCACGCGCCCGAGCTCATGCTCGTTCACGTCCACGTCCTGCAGCTGCCGGCCGAGCCCAGGGACGAGCGACAGGACCCCCTTCAGCGGCCCCATCTTGCGCAGCATCCGGTAGCTGGCAAGGAAGTCGTCGAAGGTGAACTCGCCGGCGCGCAGCCGCTCCTCGAGCTGCGCCTGGTCGTCCTCGCTCGCGGCCTGCTCGGCCTTCTCGATCAGGCTGAGCACGTCGCCCATCCCGAGGATGCGGGAGGCCATGCGGTCAGGGTGAAAGTACTCCAGCTGATCGAGCTTCTCCCCGACCGAGACCAGCTTGATCGGCTTGCCGGTGACCGCACGAACCGACAATGCGGCACCGCCTCGCGCGTCGCCGTCGAGCTTCGTCAGCACGATTCCGTCGAAGGCGACACGCTCCTGAAAAGCCTCGGCGACCGAGACCGCCTCCTGTCCCGTCATCGCGTCCAGCACGAGCAGCACGTTCGTCGGGCGTGCCTCCGCGCGAACGGCCGCGAGCTCCTGCATCAGCAGCTCGTCGACGTGCAGTCGCCCGGCCGTGTCGACGATCACGAGGTTGCGCGCGTCTGCGTCGGCCCGCTGGAGCCCCTTGCGAACGGCGACGACGGGATCACGCGTGTCCTCCCGGTAGACGGGGATCTGGATCTGCCGGCCCAGCTGCTCGAGCTGGTCGATCGCGGCCGGCCGCTGCAGGTCGGCGGCGATCAGCCCCGGGGCATGCTTCTCCTTGCGCAGGAGAAGCGCCAACTTCGCGGCTGCCGTGGTCTTGCCCGACCCCTGCAAACCGGCCAGCAGCACGACGGTGGGCGGGCGCGAAGCAATGGCGAGCTTCGAGTCACCCGTGCCCATTACGGCCGTCAGCTCCTCGTGCACGATCTTGACCACCTGCTGTCCCGGCGTGAGGCTCTTCAGCACCTCCGAGTCGACGGCGCGCTCGCGGACGCGGGCGACGAACTCCTTGACCACCTTGAAATTGACGTCGGCCTCGAGCAGCGCGAGCCGCACCTCGCGCATGGCGCGCGCGATCGCTTCCTCGTCCAGCCGACCGCGGCTGCGGAGGTCGCCGAGCGTTGCTTGCAACTTGTCTGAAAGCGCGTCGAACACGGCTCGAAGAGTGTACTGACGCCCCTTCCACCGGCCGTTCCGCCGTCAGCGCCGTCGTACACTCCGGCCATGCCTGTTTGTGCCGTCTGCGGCACGGAGAGCGCCGCCGCCGCGCGCTACTGCCCGTCCTGCGGTACGGCGCTCGAGCAGGATGCGACGGCCCGGGAGACGCGGCGCACGGTGACCGTCCTCTTCAGCGACATCGTCGATTCGACGGCGATCACCGAGCAGCTCGACCCCGAGGCGTCGCGCCGCCTTCAGAGCAGGTATTTCGGTGCAGTCGCCCGCGCGCTGGAACGGCACGGCGGCACCGTGGAGAAGTACATCGGCGACGCCGTGATGGCGGTCTTCGGCGTTCCACGCGCCGCCGAGGACGACGCCCTCAGGGCCGTCCGCGCCGCAGCGCAGCTGCAAGGGGCGCTGGAGGAGCTGAACGAGGAGATCGAAGCGACCTTCGGGATCCGCATCCGGACGCGGACTGGGATCAACACGGGCGAGGTCGTGGCGGGCGACGGAACGGGCGGGCAACGGCTTGCGACGGGCGATGCAGTGGTCGTCGCGCGCAGGCTCGAGCAGGCCGCGGGGCCTGACGAGATCCTGCTCGGCCGGCCGACGTTCCGGCTCGTCCAGGACGCGGTCGACGCCGAGCCCGTCGGGCCGGTTGCGGCCAAGGGCAAGGCCGAGGGGATCCCTGCCTGGCGCGTCCGTCGCGTGGACGAGCACGGCCCCGGCCTCGCCCGCCGGCTGGACGTGCCGCTCGTCGACCGTAAGCGCGAGCGGAGCTTCCTCGACGAGGCCCTGCTCCGGGCCGAGGTCGAACAGGAGTGTCAGCTCGTCACCATCGTCGGTGCCGCCGGCGTGGGCAAGACGCGGCTGACGGCCGAGTTCGCCGCGCAGGTGGGCGAGCGGGCAGCCGTGCTCGAAGGTCGGTGCCTGCCCTACGGTGAGGGAATCACCTACTGGCCGCTGCAGGAGATCGTGCGGCGGGCGGCGGGGATTCTGGACGAGGACTCGCGTGAGCTCGCTGCGGGCAAGCTGCGGCAGCTTCTTCCCGACGACACGAGCGCGCCGCTCGTGTGCAGCCGGCTCGCGGGGGTCCTAGGGCTCGCCGAGGAGCAGGCGAGTGCCGAGGAGACGTTCTGGGGAGTGCGGAAGCTGCTGGAAGCGCTGGCCGCTCCGCGACCGCTCGTCCTCGTCGTGCAGGACCTCCACTGGGCCGAGCCGACGCTTCTCGACCTGGTCGAATACCTCTCCCTCTGGAGCAAGGGCGTCCCGCTCGTCCTCGTCTGCCTCGCTCGCCCCGAGCTCTTCGAGCTCCGACCGG
>Ga0183260_10000484_pt1 | contig 33698 bp, 29 predicted proteins | sample AntDrymUQ4972206_2_FD_129768 | JGI IMG/M metagenome (GOLD analysis project Ga0183260, IMG submission 129768) | Polar desert sand microbial communities from Dry Valleys, Antarctica - metaG UQ497 (22.06) (version 2) (version 2) | ecosystem: Environmental > Terrestrial > Soil > Desert | place...
CGTCCGCCCGGCCGGCATGCTCGCGCTCGACGTTGCGCGGGTGGAGGCTGGACTGCTGCTTACCGAGGTGGATTTCTTCAGCAGCAGGAAGGCCCTCCTTGCGGACCAGAAGTACACGCCGTACGAGCTTGGCCTTGGCCGGCTGGTGAACCTCGAGAAAGGGCGGTTCATCGGGGTGCAGGCGCTGCGCGCGGAACAGGCCCGCGGTGCCGCCCGTCAGATCGTCGGGCTCGAGATCGACTGGACGGAAGTCGAACGCCTCTTCGACCGGGTCGGCCTGCCTCCGGCCGTCGGTTCCACCGCCTCACGCACCGCAGTGCCTGTGTACCGGAACGGCAGACAGGTCGGCAAGGCGACGACCACGACCTGGTCCCCCGTGCTGAAGCGCCTGATTGCCCTCGCCACCGTTACAAAGCCGCACTATGCTCCGGGTTCGACGCTGCAAGTGGAGATCACGGTGGAGGCCGTGCGCCACCGCGTTGCCGCCACGGTCGTCCAGACGCCGTTCTTCAACCCCCGAAGAAAGACCGCGACGCCCCCACCATCGTCCTAGTCCTTCGCGCCTTGCCAGCCGGGCGCCGCGCGCCGGGACTTGTGCAAGTCATCACGCTTCCAGGGGACTAGGGGTGCTCGCCCGAATGAATGTTTCGAATCATCCGGTCGAAGGCGTAGAGCAGGTCCTCACGATTGGAGTACGGCCCCGGTCTGTAGCCCCGCGAGCTGATGCCGGCCTGGGAGAGCTCGCAGACGTGCCAGTCCTGCCTGTTCGTCGTGTCCCAGAACTCGACCGCGTCCTGCGGGTCGAACCCCTCGCGCGCCATCTCCTCGGGGTGGAAGTGCCATTCACAGATGTTGATCGTCCGGTCCGGTGCGACAGGCCAGAGGGTGTGCACCAGCATGTAATCCGGATGCAGGCTGAGGAGCATGTTCGGGAAGATGGCGTAGTAGTAGACGCGGCGCCGGTCTTCAGGTGTCAGGCCAGGCAGGAACGCGCGCGGGCAGGTGCCGTTCATCGAGAGCGTGTCCACGCCGGGACGAAGATCCATCCGGCCGCCCATGTAAGTCCCCTGGAGCGGCTCGTTTTCGCCGCTCAGGTAGTGGGACAGCCTGTTCAGCGCCGGGTGCACGTTGGGGCAGTGCAGGCACTCGTTGTAGTTCTGGACAATCAGCTTCCAGTTTGCCTTCACGTCGTACGTGATGCGGTGTCCGAGGCGCAGATCTCCCATCCGCCACGGCGCGAACTTCCCCGGCAGACCGGCGAGCTGTGTCTGAAGCGCCGGCGGAACGGGATTCAGACTGATGAAGATGTGTCCGTCCCAGACCTCCGCTACAACCGGCTGCAGCGGGTAGTCCTCCTTCCGGAAGTGGGGCACCTCGTCCATGTGCGGCGCCCCGACGAGCCGGCCGTCCAGGTCGTACGTCCATGCGTGGTACGGGCACTGGATGCTGCCGGGGAACGTGCCGGACGCCTCGGTGCACAGCTGGGTGCCTCGATGCCGGCAGACGTTGTAGTAGGCCCTGACACCGCCTGTGCTGCGCGTGATGATTACCCGTTCACCGAGCAGTTCACGGAGGAAGAACTGCCCCGGCTTCTCCACCGCTTCGGTGCGTCCGGCGGCAACCCACATGCGCCAGAAGAGCCGGTCCATCTCGCGGTCGAAGTACCTGGGGTCGACGTAGTAGGCCGCAGGAAGGGTCCGTCCCTTTTCGGGCATCACGTCCCGTGGCTTCACCACGATATCCATGATCTTCCTGGTCGTTTCCTCGTCCATGCTTCGCGCGTTCGGCCGCTCGCATGAAATGATACAACCCGGGCCGTGGGCGGGCCGTGTTCCCGCTGGCGGATCTCAAGCGCCGCCCGCATGACGAGAGGAGAACCGATGAAGCGTACTGCCGCGGCCGCCTGCCTGCTGATCCTCGCGTGTGTGTCGTCTGCGGCGGGACAGGGCGCGGTGATTCTCGTGCGTCACGCCGAGCGTGCTGACAGCACCGGCAGCGGCCAGATGATGGCAACGGACCCTGACCTGTCGGAGGAGGGGAAGAGGCGCGCCTTGCGGCTGGCGCAGCTCCTCAAGGACGCACAGGTAACGGCAATTTTCACCACCCAGTACAAACGCACGCAGCAGACGGCAGCCCCGCTCGCGACGGCGCTTCGCCTCGAGCCAGCCGTCATCGATTCGTCGGATCCGGGAGCGGTGATCGAGAAGATCCGCGCCGCGAAAGAGAACGTGCTGGTTGTCGGCCACTCGAACAGCGTGCCGGAACTGCTGAAGCGGCTGGGCGTGAAGGGGGAGGTTGCGATTGGCGACGAGGAATACGACAACCTCTTCGTCGTGACGCCCGGTGCGGCGCCGTCGATGATCCGGTTGCGCTACTGAGTGAGTGTGGTCGGGACGGGAGGCCGTCCCGCGGGGGCGTCCCGCTGGTACACAATCTTCCCGTCGAAAATGGTGTACGCGACCGCGGTGGTCGGCAGCGTTACCTGGGGCGTGACGAAGATGTCTTCCGAGAGCACCACCAGGTCAGCCAGCATGCCCGCGGAGATCATTCCCTTCCGCCCCTCGTCGAAGGTGGCCCACGCAGGGGCGGACGTATATGCCTCGATGGCTTCTTTCAGCGGGAGCCCTTCGGCTGGCGGCCCCTCAACGTCCAGCCCTGCGGCCTTGTAGAGGCCCAGCAGCGGATTCATCTCGTGTGAGGGTAAGGGACTCGCCAGCACGATCCGGCTCTCGCCCGCCAGCGCACGATAAGGAAGTTTGCCGGCCTCGCCGCGCGGCACCAGGGAGAGCGCCCCTGGCGGTCGGATCGAGGCCACCAGGCCGAGCGATCCAAACCGGGGACCATCGCCGGGCGCAATGGCCGTCACCCCATCGATGCGATGGCGCCGCCCGCGCTCCGGCATCCTGTTGGAACGCACGGCATGCGCGTACGCATCGAGCGACATCCCGACCGACGATACCGTCGGAGCGTGGGTGACGATCTGCCAGCCGGCTTCATCGGCAAGCCGGACGGTGCGATTGAGCGCGTCGGGGCTGAACGAGGAGGTGCGAACGTCATCCCCCAGCCGGATCGCCAGCGCACCGACTTTGAACAGCGGATCGTCCGGATATCGCTCCTGGATCCTTTCGAGACGCGTCAGGTCACCTTCCGTGAGCGGACCGTCGATTGCAATCGCCGAGGACACTCTGACCGTCAGGGCCCCGCTGCGACGCATCTCGTCGTAGAGATCGAACACATCGGTGGACTCGCCGATGTTCTGCACGCTCGTGATTCCCGCGGCGTTGGCTTCAGCAAGAGCGAGCCGCAGTGCATTGGCGCGCTCTTCCCGCGTGTCCTCCGCAATAAGGTCTGCAACCGCCTTGGCCGCCGATCCCTTCAGCACGCCCGAGGGTTCGCCCGTCCGGGGCTCCCGGACGGCTGACGCGCTTCGGGGATCCAGCGTCTGGGGGATCATGCCGGCCAGCCGCAGGGCTGCGGTATTGGCCCAGACGGTGCTCCCATCTCCTCCGAAGACAATGGCCGGGCGGTCCGGAACGGCTGAATCGAGGATCTGGCGCGAAGGGAGCGCAGTCTTGAAATGCTCGCCGGACGGGCCGCGGCCGACGACCCACTCACGATTCGGGTGGGCCGCCCCCCATTCACGGATACGTCCCAGAAGCTCGGTTGGGCTGGAGGTGCCTGCCAGGTCGATCGCGTCGAGCGTCAGGCCCCACCGGACGAGCTGGGCGTTCGCGTCGTTGAAGCCGGGAAGGACGGTGCCCCCGTGTGCATCCACCACGACCGTCTGCGGACGCTGAAGCCTCGCGATTTCGCGATTGCTGCCCACACGGAGTATCTGGTTGCCGCGGACCGCAACCGCCTCGGCCGTGGTGCCTCGCCGATCGGCCGTATAAACCGTTGCATTATGCACGATGAGATCGACGGGGCCGTCGTCGTCCCGCTGCGCGCCTACGATGAGGCCGGCAATCAGGGTGCCCGCCACGATCGCGACAACCAGGTATGCCGTCAGGCGGGCCGCCATCGATCCTCCGGAGTGAAAAACGCAGCCGTTCCTGAAGATGGCGCGCTGGTCGATCCGCGGCCGGGGTGAAGGCGCATTCTAGCATGCCGGTGCCGGCCGGCGGTTCTCCGGCAATACTCTGTCATGCGCTTTGCCATCCTTGGCGCCGGGGCGGTCGGCGGATATTACGGCGCGAAGCTCGCGCGGTCCGGGCACGAGGTCACCTTTCTCGCGCGCGGCCCCCATCTCACCGCGATCCGTGAACGGGGACTGCAGATCCGCAGCCCCGACCTTGGAGATTTCACGGTGCACCCTCCGGCGGAAGACGACCCCGCCCGTATCGGACCGGTGGACGTCGTCGTGCTCGCCGTGAAGACCTACGCAAACCCGGGAGCCTTTCCGATGCTGGCCCCCATGCTGGGCAGGGACACCAGCATCCTCACGCTGCAGAACGGCGTGGACAGCACTGCGGAGCTGGCTCAGGCTGTGGGCGAAGGCCGCGTCATTGGGGGCACCACCTACATCGCGACTGCCCTGACGGGCCCGGGAGTCATCGAGCAGACGGGCACCCATCGCCGCATCGTCCTCGGGGAGGTGTTTGGTGAGGCCCCTGGTCTCTCGCGCCGCGTCGAGGCCCTTCAGGAGGCGTTATCGGGAGCAGACATCCAGGCGGAAGCCGTCCCCGACGGACGGGTGCCCATCTGGGAGAAGTTCATCGTGCTTGCGTCGGTGTCAGGCTTCACGGGGGTGACGCGCCTGCCGATTGGTCCCCTCTGGGCGGATTCGTTCTGCCGTGCGCAGCTGCTCGAAGGCTGTCGCGAGGTCGAGCGCCTTGCCCGCGCCTCGGGCGTGCCTGTTGCGGCCGATATCCTCGAGCGGATTACGATGTACATCGATGACATCCCGCCGACAATGCGCTCGTCGCTGCTCATCGATCTGTCGGCCGGCAAACAGATAGAAGTCGAGGCGCTTCAGGGGGCGGTCGTCAGGCGCGCCCGGACTCTGGGGATCGCGGTGCCGGTCATGTCCACGCTGTATGCCGCCCTGAAGCCATGGGCGAGTCCCCGATCCTGAACGGCCGTGCCAGAGCTGTCCCCCGCCCTGCTTGCCGTCGTGATTGCTGCCGGCGCCGCTGCCGGCGGACTCGGCTCGATGCTCGGCCTCGGCGGCGGAGTGATCCTCGTGCCGTTCCTCAACGCCGCTCTTGGCTTCCCTCTGAATATCGCGTCGGGCGTGGGTCTGATGACCGTCATCGCCACCTCGAGCGTCGTCGCGCGCGGTGCGACAGGCTCAGGGCTGGTGAACCTGCGCCTCGGGATGGTGCTGCAGATTGCCGCAGCGTCGGGCGCATACTTCGGGGGCACCCTTGCACGACGGATACCCGAGCACGTGCTCGAGCTCGTGTTCTCCGCGGTGACAGCAGGGATCGCGGGGATCATGCTGTCGCGGCTCGAACGCCGTAACGTGCTCCTCGACAGCACGCTCAGTCCCGGACGGTTCGGCGGCCGGTACTTCGACGAGGAGAGCGGCGGCGCGATCGTCTACCAGACGCGGCGAATGCCCCTCGCACTGGGCGTGTCCCTGGTCGCCGGCAGCATCTCGGGCCTGCTCGGCATAGGAGGCGGGATCCTGCAGGTGCCGGCGTTGAACGCCTGGTGCGGCGTGCCGCTGCGCGCTGCCGCGGCTACAAGTGCCGTCATGATCGGGATTACTGCCGCGGCGTCGGCTCCCCTCTACTATGCACGCGGCGACATCATTCTCCCGCTCGCTGCGGCAGCGGTCCTGGGCACGTTCGGGGGCTCGCGGGCGGGGATCTGGTTTGGCGAACGTGCGCGGGCCAAGTGGCTGAAGGTGCTGATGGCCGGTGTCCTGACGTTCGTGTCCGTCACGTACCTGGCAGGCGCGTTGTGACTTCCCCTTCAACTCCCGGGAGACCTGTGGTCGAGCGGATCATGTCCGGGCTGATGCTGAGCGTTCTGTGGCTTTCCTTTGCGGCCCTTGCTGTCGGACTGGGGCTCTGGCTGACCCGGCCTGGCAACCATGCGGCCCTGCTTCTCACCGGGGGCCTTCTGGGGCTGTTCCTCATCCCGGTGATGAAGCTGGCGGACGTGAGCATCGCGGCCGTCCGGGAAAGGGACTGGGTGACGCTCGCGGCGACCCTTGTCGTTGTGGTGATCCTGCTCGCCTTCACACTGCGCGACGCCGCAGGCCTGCCTCAGGGGTCCGTCTTACCGTAGACACGGAGCTCGGCGATGGACCAGTAGTACACCGGATCCTGTGCCGTCTGGCGCAACCTGATGTATCGCGCCACCTGCTGATCTGCCGGGAATCGCAGTGGCACCGTGACCGGCGCCTCCACGGTGGCTTCGAATGCCAGTAATGCGGTGGCACCCCCCCAGCCGGGGGTCCACACCACCCCGTCGTCTGACAGGGAGACCGTGAGCTCGCGTGGGAAATCGGTACGGAACCGGCCCATCTGCAGCTCTATTCCCTCCACGCGCCGCGCAGCCCCAAGGTCGATGATCAGCTCGTTCGTTGGATCCTGAGGCCCTGTGTCCCATCGGGTCTTCAGATTGCCGTCCAGCGCCAGGCCAAGACGGTCCTCGTTCACCGACGCGTGAATCCCTGTCACCGGGAGAGCATCCCCCGCGAAGCTCGGGATCGCCGGACGCTCTGTGCGAGGCAGCCGGTAGACCGTGTAGTCCTGAGCCTCATGCAGGAGCTCCGCTCCGGGAGTGGCACCGACAAACGTCCGCCAGCCGCCGGACCTGTCGCTTGCCTGATCGACCACGATCTCGAGCTCGCCGAACGAGGCCAGGCTCCGCAGCACGTCCGCATCGTGACGCGCGAGCAGGTCCTGGAGGGCGCCGTAGTGCGGGGCGAAGTACCCGCTGTACCCATTCACGAGCGGCAGCCGGTGTTCTGTCGCCCGATAGAGGGCAAGGAGGTCCCGTATCGGACCAGCGGGAATCTCCAGCCGCGCGGAGGCGGAGGTGTATGACGGCCGGAGATCGGGCGGCTGCAGCAGCCCCACCGGGGTTGGCCATCCCTCGACCGCGATCAGAAGTGCTGTAACGGCTGAAAATGCAATTCGTCGAGCGCCGGTGCGGATGTGGAGGTGCGTCATGGCGAGGGCAGCGGCCACAGCAAGACACAGCGTTGACAGCATCCAGAACCGCGCCGGCACGCGGATCCCCTCGACGCCTGGCAGCATCATCAGCCATCCATACGGCCCGGTGACGGCCAGGGGCTGTCCCATCAGCGTTGGCGAAGGGCCGAGGCTGAACGACCACATGACTATTGCGCCCACCGTGTAGAAGGCAAGCGCCGAACGGCGCCTCCACATCGCGCGGACCGACGGATGCATCGCCATCCCCGAGAGCCCCAGCACCGCCCCAACGAGGAGCGGTCTCTCAGACGATCGGAGCGAGAGCAGGCGGATTCCCGCCATCTCGAATCTCGACGGCCCGATCAGCACGGGGAGCGCCGCAACCACCGCGGAAACCATCGCCAGCGCGAGCAGCACGCGCGCCACCCACCGCCTTCCTGGCTCCGGGCGAGCCGCAGCAACCCACGCCAGCGCCACACCGCTCGACACCAGGAGAATGACGGCCAGTCCGGGAAAGAGCGCAGCCTCCTGACGGTCGAACACCTGCAGCCATCCCCACAGGCGGAGGTTTCCGGGCGCGTTCAGGACGCTGGCGACATCCGCACTGAACCCCTCGATCTCCTCCCCCCCCCGCTCGAGGCCGTACATCCGCTGATACCGCATGTAGCCCAGGGCCACCGGGGCGAATGCGGCCGTGGCCGCACACCACGCGGCGGCGATCTTCGCCACGTTGGACCAGTGCATTCGTCCGATCGCAAACCACAGGATCCAGCAGCCGATGAGGACCGACAGGTAGAACAGGTAGTAGCCGCAGGCCAGCGCCTGCATGTACCACGACCCGGCAAACAGTACGAGCCATCGCCACCGGGGCTCGCGGAGGAACAGGTGCAGCCCGAGCAGCGCGAGCGGCATCCAGTAACTGGACAGCACCTGGACGTGCGCCAGCTGCGTCATCCGGTATGGCGCGAAGCCGAATGCCACCCCGGCAACGATGCTGGCATCGTGCCGCTTCGTGATTTCGTACGCCAGCAGGTACGCCGCCAGTCCGCAGAGCGGGAAGGTGAGGAAGAACGCGACGTTGTATCCGAACAGCGGGTTTCCCGTCGCCTTGATGATGGGCGTGGAGAGCAACGAAATCCCGAGCAGATGCTCGGAAAACGCCATCGTCCCCGGAGCGGGATGGAACTGCGGCAGGTTCCACCAGCGCTCCGTGAAGGGGAGCTCGCGGGCGTTCCAGGCGAGCAGGAAGACGTTCAGCAGTGGATCGCCAAGGTCGCTTGGCACCCGGCTGCCGGGGTGCAGCACGAGCGGCCACGTGAGTACGGCTGCCAGGACGAGATACAGTCCTGCGGCACTGCCCGCTGCCAGGAATCGCTCGCGCATCGAAGGGGGGCATTGTACTGTCGCTGCCGTGACTCAGCGTGGAGCAGGGATCGTCTCCAGAAACATCCGCATCGTCGCATCGCGTTCGCCGGCGGGGATCAGCGGGAACGTTTCCAGCACGCGCTCGAACTGTGATCCCGACAAGCCGTAGAGCCGGGCGACCAGCACGTTCAGCCGGGCCAGGGATTCCTGCTCCGGCCGGCGCTGGAGGGATCTGCTCAGCAAGGAAATCTCACGGAAGGAGGGGTCCGTCGACGGAGGGCGCGGGACCGGCAGGCGCGCGATGATCCCGGTTGTTACGTGCGTGCTCACCCGCAGGCGGACGAAGTAGTTCGCCACATAGCTGTTGAAGACTCCACAGAGGAAGTGCTGATCCACTTCTTGCAGCCGATCCTTCAGGCAGAAGAGCGTGTGAGTCGTCACGACTCCGGCGGGGACGATGGCTGCGATGAGGGTGGTCCGGTTGGTGGGGGCGGCCACATCACGATAGGCCAGGCGCGGAAGGCTGAATGTGTCGGCCTCTTTCAGCAGCCTGCGTGCTCGCGCGGCAGGGATCCGGTACCGTGCCGTGGCGAGATCTACGAGGAAAGGGCGCAGCCCCTTGCCTTCGAGGACGGGCAGCCCGGAAGCGCCGGTGGTGAAGTGCGGACGGTCCTCGGTCGCGTTGAGCTCGCGCCCGAAGCGTACGTTCCAGCCGGCGGGATCCGCCAGCGGAGGTACACGTGTTGTTACACACGAGATGATGTCCAGATCCGCCGGCGTGCGGATGTCAGGGACCGCCATGTCCTCTCCGCTCAAGCGTGCGATCGCAGTCATCGGCACCGACACGGCCCCCTGGAGCGGCCCGGCGTCAGGGAGGGTGTCGAGGGTGCGGGCGGCACGGATGCCCGACCGGACAGGCAGCGCTGTCGTGCTGCCCGCCCTGGAGAGGGTCATCAGCAGGAACTTGAGTCCGCGGTGAATCGGAAAGATCCCGTCCCGGTTCTCCAGCGTCACGAAGGTGTCGATGGAAGTACGGCCGAAAAGTGTCCGCCGGAGCGGCGCGCAGGACTGATCGGTGGCAAATCCAGACGGCAGGATCATTCCGCAGCGTCCCGCGGGCTTCAGCATGTGAAGCGTTCGCTCCACGAAGAGTTGATACAAATTCCCGTGGCCGCGTCCCTGCAGCGCGTACTCGCCGCACCCTCTGACGAATCGCAGCAGTCCCGCATCCGCCGCCGCCTCCCCGTCGGCGCGCATCATCTCCCAGGGAGGGTTGCCGAGCACGGCGTCGAAGCCGCCCTCGGGCAGCGGAAGCCCCTCACTGTTGTAGAAGGCTTCCGGGAACTCCAGCGGCCAGTGGAAGAAGCGCTCCGATTCCGCGCACTTGGCTGCCCGCGCCAGGAAGGGGGCCTCCAGGTGCGCTGGAAGGCCGCCCGTCCTGCCCAGGATCGAGTCGAGCAGCGAGCGGAAGGCCGGGGGCTGGAGCGCAAGGCCCCGTCCTGCGTACCAGGCGGAGCACCAGAGGTCGGCCGCGCGTTTCCACCGTTCGGCGGGTCCCCCCTGGCCGTGCAAGGCGGCCAGGGCTCTTTCCTTCTTTCGCACCTGGCCGATCGTGTCGTCCGGCGTGTTCATCATCCCGAGGCAGACGACGACCGCCGTGCCCAGCGAGGACTGCAGGGCCTCGGCTGCGAAGAGCGGCAGGTCCCTAGGTGCCCTGCGCGCCACGCCGGGGGCACGCTCGCGCAGAACACCCTCTATCGAGCCTCCGACAAGGCTGTTGCCGGCGCGCAGATGGTGATCGAGAAAGGTCAAGGGGCGGTCCGCAGCCAGTGTCGCCAGCCACAGCGATAGCCGCCCCAGCTGCACAGCCATCGGGTTGACGTCAACACCGTACAGACAGCGCTGGGCAATCACCCGCCGGAACCCTGCGCGGTCTCCTTCATCTATGTCAGACGACGAGAGGGTGCCTGCGGTGATGAGGGCCTGCTCGTAGGCAAGGGAGAGATACCGGCAGGCAGCTACCAGGAATGCGCCGCTGCCCATCGCCGGATCGAGCACCCGCAGCGACAGGATCCGCTCCGGCGCCGCGCGCTCCACCAGGGGAGCCAGCGTCCGCCTGACCAGAAAATCCGTAAGAGACCGCGGTGTATAGAACGAACCTGTGGCCTTTCTGCGGCCGGTTCGGAGAAGGACGACGGGGCTGTGTGGTGCCCCGGAGGCAAGGTCGAAGTCCAGGAGGTGCTCGTATACGCCTCCCAGTTGCTCGACGCCGAGATCGGCATATGAGATCTGCTCACGCCCGTTCCGGCTCGCCCGGGTTGTCAGATCCACGAGTGCTGCCGCCACGGCATCGTCGTCCAGAGGCACGGTATCGGCCAGGGGGGCGTCGGCCGGCGAGAAGAGGCGGCCGTTGAAAGGGGGGACACGCAGCGTGCCGGCCCGGCACCCCTGATGCGCGAGGCGGGCGATGGCCTGGAGGGTTTCCCAGACCCCGGTCCTGGGGGATCCTCCTTCAGCGTCGGGCCGAAGCCTCTCTACCGTGTACGCATCACGGTAGATCGGGTGCCAGAGCGGAACCAGTCCCCTGGCTTCCGCAAAGAGCAGAAACAGAATGCGATAGACGACGATCAGGGATTCATCGAGGAGGCGCGGGGATGTTCGGCTCTTCGAGACCAGGCGGAAGGCTGCGATCAGCTTGAGAAGCGCCTCGAGCACCCCTTCGCGAAGAGACAGGCGCACGTCCACGCGGTGCTTGTCGGAGAGGGCAACGATCCGATCCAGCGACGTACAGCCCGACCCGGGCCGGAAAGCCGAAGCGTGAAGCAGCGCCCACAGGAGTCGGAACGTTTCTTCATGATCCAGCGTCACGCCGAGGTCGAATTCGATGTGCCTCCGCGTGTAGGCGCGATGGACGTCGAAGACACGCAGGGCCGGCCCGTTCATGCAGAGAGACCAGCGGGCCTCGTGTGCAAGCCCCAGGTGAACCGCGTGCCGCCACACCACGTCGGCCGGTTCGTTCCACCCGGTGACAATCACGACAGCGGCCGGATGCGCGCCGGCATGAAGAATTGCATCAAGGGTGGTTCCCGTCGCGCCGAGCGGGATCGACGTGAACCCGAGAGCCCGGGTCAATGGCTCTGCGACGAGGTCGTATACATACCGCGGCCCGCACGAGGGGCCCATGCGGTCCCTTAGAGAGAGGAACCACGTACGCAGGGTGCGCCTGGCTTCCGTCGTCCCCTCACGCGGCAGGTCTGTTGGATCGGCTGACTGCAGAAGGCGGCTCAGCGCATCGTGCGAGAGGAGCGCTCCGGACAGGCCCGCAATCATCGGAACGATCCGATGAGGACGGCCTGCACCTCATGCCTGCCTTCGAGTCGAATCCTCGGATCCACCCCCGGTTCACCGCTGGCCTCGAATCCGATGAGGCGGGCCCGCACCTCCTCCAGGAGGGTTTCGTGCGCCTTTGCCCTCGCGTGCGTACTTCGGAGGGCACGACGATCGAAGAGTCCTGCCTGCACGAGCTGGCGCGCTGTGGAGCGCATCTGCCGCTCGAGCCCCACTACATGCCTGAAGAGCGTCTCGGCACCTGCGGCGTGGCTCCCGGACAGCGCCGCGATGCGTGCTGAGGTCCAGTCATCGAGAAAGCGTGCGAGGCCCTCATGTGCCAGTACGGCTTGCATGTCGCGACGCAGTTCCGAGTGCCGGCGGGGGGGCGCGGCCTGCGGGAGGTCGTAAGAGATTGCGAGGACGTGATGCTCCAGCCTCAGTCCCCGGTCGTCGAGCAGCGAAACGGAAGTGACGATTACCAGCGACCGGGCAGCGGACAACGACTGACGGCGAGGCCGCACGATCGGAATGTCACTTACCGCCACGAGGGGGCGGGTACCCCGGGCGGATCTTGCAGCACTCAGCCGGCGGAGGGTCTCCAGCCGCACGGCTTCCTTCGATGCCTCGTCGCGCAGGTCCATGGTGACGGCGTTGTCGGAGCGGGGAGGGGATGCCGGAGGCGCAGGGAGAACGCCCGTCATGATCCGCGCAGCGATTCGTGATTCGGTGAGCTGATGGACGAGCGGTGCGCGGGAGAACACTCCCGACCGTGCATCTCGCAGCAGCAGTGGGACGAGCACGAGGGCTTCAGCCGTGTCGTTGCCGATCAGCGCGATCTCGTGCACGCGCCTGGTCTGGCCGATGCGGTTCACCCGGCCGCAGCGCTGGTGGAGCCGCGACGGGGTCCACGGCAGCTCGAAGTGCACGACCATGCGGCAGGCCTGGTGCAGGTTGAGCCCTTCCGACGCGGCGTCGGTCGCGACGAGGATCGTTGCCCCGGCGGTGAAGCGCGAGACGACCAGTCGACGCTCTCCGGCAGAGAGCCCTCCGTGGAGCACCTCGACCTCACGACCTTCTGCGGCAATCGCAAGAGCCACCCGGCCTGCGGTGTCCCGGTACTCTGAAAAGACGATCGCTGACTCCCGCGAGCGGCGAAGCAGGCGGAGGAGAACCCGAAGTTTCGCCTCAGATGCCGATGCGGCTTCCGCCGCACTGGCGATCGCCTCGAGTGCCGTGCGCTCCTCCCCGGGATCCTGGAGACCTCTGGTTCCCAGCGTCGCACCGGGTTCCGCATCCTCCTCGATGGCCTCGTCATCCAGGAGGGGAAGCCACATCTGCCCTGGTGTCGCGTCACCCTCCGCGAGGAGCGCCATCCGGCGGCGGAGGGAACGGGCAAGCGAGGCGGGGCTCGAGAGCGCACGCTTCCTGAGCAGGGTGGCGACGAGCTCGACGGCCGCATCACCGCTGCGCTCTGCCCAGAGCCGGCCCGTGTATTTTTCGAGCAGCCGGTGCATCCGGCACTCTTCGGCGCCCAGCCGCACCTGGAGAATCGAACTCTTGACCTCCTGGCCCGCGAGCGGTGTGTCCTGTCGTGACCGGTTGAACAGTACGAGCGGGGGAGATTCCGGACCGGCACCCAGCCGGCACAGGGCGTTGAACTGCTCCGGGTTGCCTGAGTGGGGCGTGGCCGTGAGGAGGATCAGAAGCCGGGCCCGGCAGGCGAGGGCGTGAACGCCTTCTCCGCGATCGCTTCCGGGTGTCGCGCCGTGCGCCTCGTCGACAACGAGGAGGTCCCACCGAACGTCTTCGAGCGGACGGAGCGCCTCAGGACGCTTGACGAAGTCGACCGAGGCCAGGTACACGCCAGGGGGGGACCACGGGTTCACATCCGGGGGCAGGTCGCGGGCGGCACCCTGCAGCCACGCAGCGTCGGCCTCGATTGGACGCAGACTGAACAAGGTCGTCAGTTCCTGTGCCCACTGCGTCCGCAGCGCCGCGGGACAGAGGATGAGCACCCGCGAGAGCCGGTCCCCCTGGGCCAGCTCTCTCACGACCAGGCCAGCCTCCACCGTCTTGCCCAGCCCCACATCGTCTGCAATCAGCACGCGGAGGGCGCCGTGGCGGAGCAGTGCGAGAGCAGGTTCGAGCTGGTACGGCAGCAGGCGTATTGCGGGCGGGCAGAATTGAAGACCGCCGTAGGGGAAGGACTCCAGTACGAGCGCACTCACGTCCCGGGCCCAGTGCCTTCGCGAGACTACCCGGAGCCGGCGCGGCGCCGGAAGACGAGGACGATCGAACGGAAGGATGAACGTCCGCGAGGCGGTCGTCGTCTTTGAGACTTCCAGCAGGCTGCAGTCCTGGAAGGAGGTCGTTCGCACGACCCGCCAGTCCGCTCCGCGGACGATCACGTGCTGGCCCGCGCGCCATCTCATGGCGCAGTCGAAGTGGCAAGGAGGGTACCCGAGCTCGGGGACGCTGGTTTCAGTGCGTTCTTGGTGAGGGGATTCCACCGTACGCGGGAAATGCCACAGAGGAACACGAGCGGAGTGGCAGAATCTGCGCTCCCGACTGGCGCGGTCGTTGAAGCGCGCGCGGCTGATGCCGTCCGGTTTCAGCGCATCGAGGATCGAGCCTCTTCGAGGGCGCGTCGGGAGAGAATGACCGGCTGCCGGTTGCCCGCCAGCGGCTCTGCCGGAGCGGCGGGTACGCGGACCCGGCGGATCCGGCAACCCCGGGCGTACGTCATCTCCGCGACGTGCGCGGGCAGCGCCAGACCTTCGAGCAGTTCTCTGACCATGTCCCGCTCGGCGCGCCCGGGCGCCCCGGCCACGGGCTGCGGACGTTCGGTACGAGCCCACGATGTAAGCGGCAGGTGCCGCAGGACGGCGGGGCCCACGTGATCGTACTCCTCACGGAACTGCGCAAACGGGTCGGGCGCGACCAGCGGTTCGACCGCGAGCGCTGTGTCGCCAGAATCGTCCGTGCTGGCGCTTGACGGCAGAGAGCTGCTGGTAGCCTCACGGGCGTGTCCCCCCGCGGCGATTGCGTCGGCGGTCCGCTGTCGCTCGGCAGCGAGCTCCACTTCAAGGCGGCGGCGTTCCTCTTCACGCGCGCGATGAACTTCGGCCATCGCCCTGGCCTCCAGCTCGCGGCGTTCTTCCTCGCGGTCACGCTCCTCTGTACGCGTGCGTTCGGCGGCAGCGCGATCCGCTTCACGGGCGCGAGCCGCTGCGGCTGCCGTCTCGACGGCAAGGCGTGCCCCTTCCGCCTCACGGGCGCGCGCCTCGGCTGCGGCGATCTCCGCCTGAAACCGCTGCCGTTCCTGGTCACGCGCCCGCTCGGCGGCCTCCGCCGCGAGCTGCACGAACCGGGCACGCTCCTCTTCCCGGGCGTGCTCGACCGCGGCGGCGGCTTGGGCTGCCAGGTGCGCCCGCTCTTCCTCGCGGGCGCGCACGGCAGCCACGGCCGCCTCCGCTTCGAGGCGGGCCCGTTCTTCCTTCCGCGCCTGCTCGGCGGCGTTTGCGGCGGCCGCCTCGAGGCGGGTGCGTTCCTCTTCACGGGCGCGCTCGGCAGCGGCGGCGGCAGCAGCGGCCAGGTGCGCGCGTTCCTCTTCGCGGGCGCGCGCTTCGATGGCGGCAGCCTCCGCCTCGAACCGGAGCCGTTCCTCCTCGCGGGCTCCCTCCGCGGCGGCGGCCGCTGCGGCAATGAGTCGCGCGCGTTCCTCCTCGCGGGCGTGCTCGGCGGCGGCTGCGGCTTGCGCCGCGAGGCGTACCCCTTCCTCCTCACGTGCCCGTGCCGCAGCCGCGGCGCTTTCCGCCTGCATGCGGCGCCGTTCCTCGTTTCGTGCCTGCTCGGCGGCTTCGGCAGCCGCCTGTTCGAGATGCGCGCGCTCTTCCTTGCGGGCCGCTTCCACAGCAGCGGCCATGGCCGCTTCCGTGGTGACCCGTGCCCGCTCCTCCTCCCGGGCCCGGGCGGCGGCCTCGGCAGCTTCAGCCCGAAGCCGCCGCAGCTCCTCGTGCTGTTCGCGTTCCGCCACCTCCGCCTCTGCCTCCGCTTCCTGCCGGCGGAGAGACTCGAGCATGGCACGCTCGGCTGCGGCCTCGGCTTCCGCTCGCAGCCGTTCGGCCTCCAGACGGTGCGCTTCCGCTTCACGGCGGAGCTCCTCCGCGCGGCGTTCGGCCTCTAGGCGCAGGGCTTCGGCACGCGCCTCCGACTCCTGACGCAGCGCCTCCCACCTGTTCTGCCCGGGAAGATCGACAGACGCGAAGCGCCCGCTGTCCCTGTCCCATTCGGTGTCGTCTTGAGGCTCGGCAGTGCCAGCCGACGGCTCGCCTCTCACCGGCGTCGGCTCGGGGGAGGTGTGGTCTCCGGGTCTCGGCCCGCCGTAACTCGAGCGCCACTCGAAGGGGGATGACCACGTCGACTCGCCGGCTGCTGAAGGTGCTTCCTGAACTGGTGCTGCCGGTGCGGCATCAGGACGGGGACGGAGCTCATGTATTGAGACTTCGGGCGAAGCCCCTGCGGCTTCCGGTGCGAGGTCACTTTCAGCCTGCTGTCGCGCCGTGGCCCCCTCGACCTTCAGTTCCGCTGCGCGCCGAAGAAAGGCACGGACCTCCTCGGCAAACATCTCTGGGTCGCAGCCGGGCATGGATCCCGCCGGCTTCGCCTTGCGGCGGAACTTGCCGAAGATTCCCGGCGTGCTCCCCTCGGGGGGCACGGCCGCCCGCGTTGCGGAGAGCAGTGGAATGGTATGCGTCTGGAGGTGGTCCGCGCCCGGCAGACTCCGCAGGTGCGTGAGGAGGTTGTCCTCGTCTCTGGGGGAGAGAAGCGCCGTGACCAGGATCACATCGGGGACGCTCAGGCCCAGGACCTCGACTGCAGCCTCCAGCGACTCGACGAGTACGAGATCCGCGCCCACCAGTTCGCCGACGACCCGCCTCAGGATGTCGCTTTGCCGATTGTCCGGTTCGATTGCAAGAACGAGCGACACGGAGTCCCCCAATTCGCTTACGCCTTGACCATGAATACGAAGAGCACCGCCCCGACAGCCGCGAACACCACGAGTGGCGCGTTCTCCAGAGTCTGATAGCGAGCGGCGGTGACGAGGGCCTCCGCCACATCACCAGCGCGCGCGCTGAAGGAAGCGACGCCCCCGCCCGTCAGCAGCTCCGCCAGCCGTTCCCTCACTCTCGCGTCAACGGAGATGACCGCGAACATGACGCCGCAGAACACGGCCGCCGAGATTGCCCCCTGACGCAGTCCGGACGTGATCCGCATTTCAGCCTCCCGATTCCGATTTTCGTTCGACCTTCTTCACCGTCGATCTCCATGCGATCGTGGGCCGAGACACGCGTTACGAACGGCCCGGCGCAGGTGTCGCGGACTCTGGCGCCCCTCGGAACTCGACGCTCCACTCGTCCAGCCAGAGTCTTTGTCGCAAGTGATGTGCCGGGTGCTCCGTGCGCACTTCAACGATGCGCGCTTCGTTCACGCCAGCCTCACGAAATTAGCGACGGCACTACGAAAGTCGTGCTGTCAAAGTGCTTCCGACGCCACTCGCAGCCTCGTGCAATGCGGTCGGCGAGATCGTCGAGAAATCGACAGAACGCTGAACATATTCGCCTGTTTCATCCGTCATCGACGAATGAACGCGCACCCGTGGCACAGCCGTTGCGATAGGGCCCGACGTCGTGCGGCTTGCGCCGCAATAGCAGAAACAACATGCGGCGATGCCGCACAGATGCACCAGAACGGTGCAGATGCCTCGGGGGAGGAACTCATGTTCAATCTGATCAACTTCGTGAAGACGTTCTCGAATCAGGAAGACGGCCAGGACCTGCTGGAGTACGCGCTGCTCGTGGCGCTCATCGCGCTGGTCGCCATCGGCGCTGTCGGCATGGCAGGCACGCAGGTGAACGCCATCTTCACGGCGATCGCGAACGGGCTCGCGGCCGCGGCGTAGTTGTAGCGGTGCATGTGCAATGTGCCGCGTGCGATCCGCACGGGCACATTGCACCGCGCACCAGCTCACTGGAGAGCAACCCATGTCGTCACATACCGCGGTCGCCGCGTTCAACAAAGTCGTCGAGAACGGCAGGTTCGGCCGTTCCGAGGAAGGCCAGGACCTTCTCGAGTACGGACTGCTTGCTGCTCTCATCGCCCTCGTCGCGCCGGGTGCGGTGACGACGGTCGGCAACACCATTCAGACCGTGTTCTGGACGACCATTGCCACCAATTTCTAGTTTGCAGTTGGCGGCTGTGGTGGCCGGCGTGCTGATGGCCACCGTTGTGGACCTCCGCACCCGGAGAATCCCGAACGCGCTCACCGTCACGATGGCGGCGTTCGGGGTCGCACTGGCCGCAACTGGCGCCGGGGGCCAGCCGCTGTGGGCATCGGCCGCGGGTCTCGCACTCGGCTTCGCGTTGATGATGCCCGGGCATCTGCTCGGTGCGACTGGCGCCGGAGACGTCAAGCTGATGGCCGCCATCGGCGCCCTTGTCGGGCCGGCAGTAGTGTTCAACACCTTTCTGTTCACGGCCATCGCTGGAGGGCTGCTCGCACTCGCCGTCGCAGTTCGACGACGGCGCCTCGGCGAAACGCTGACGGGAACAGGCCGGCTCATCGCCGGCTCCGCCATGGCGCACAAGGAAATCCGGTCGGCTCCCGTGTCCCGCAGGTTTGCGTACGGCCCGGCGATCGCGGCCGGGAGCATTGCGGCGCTTCTGGCGGGATGACACATAGCGGAGGGGAAGAGATGACCCGAACACGATTCCGGAAGGACGAACGCGGCGCCGCCCTGCTCGAGACGGCGATTACGATTCCGCTCATCCTCCTCATCTGCGTTGGCATCTTCGAGTTCGGCCGCGCCTACCAGACCTCGCAGGTGCTGACGAATGCCGCACGGGAGGGCGCCCGCATCGCCATCCTGGCGGGAGTGTCGGACGCGGACGTCCGCACCACAGTGCGCGGGTACATGGCGTCCGGACGGCTGCCGAATGCGGCAACGGCCGATGTCAACATCAACCGCAACGTGGCCATGGGCTCCAACAGCGCGTCGCAAATCACCGTCAATTATCCGTTTCAGTTCATCGTGCTGAACCCCGTCGTGCGACTCGTCAGCCCCAACAGCAGGACGGGACAGCCCCTCACCATGCAGGCCGTCGCGCTCATGCGCAACGAAAGCTAGGGAACTCATATGCGCAGCCGAATCTTTGCCGTTCTCGCCATTGCCGTGCTCGCCGGAGGCGGCCTCGCCTACGGGACCTACAACATCGTCCAGAACGGGCCGAGCCAGGCCGCTGGCGTGCCGACGCAGACGGTCGTCGTTGCTGCCGCCGATCTCCAGCTCGGCTCCGAGATCAAGAGGGAAGACCTCGTCACACTCGAGTTCCCCGCCGGCTCCTCGCCTGCCGGCTCCTTCTCGCAGACGACCGACATCCTGGGCCGGGGCCTGATCGTGCCGGTCGTGAAGAACGAGCCCATTCTCGAAGCCAAGCTGGCCTCGCGCGAAGCAGGGGTCGGCCTGCCGCCGGTCATCCCCGCGGGAATGCGCGCCGTGTCCGTCCGCGTCAACGAAGTCATCGGCGTGGCGGGATACGTGCTGCCGGGCACGCGCGTCGATGTCGTCGCAACCGCCAGCCCCAACGACACGCGTGCTGACACGACATCGAAGCTGATCCTGTCGAACGTGCAGGTGCTGACCGCGGGGACGCGGATGGAACAGGACCAGGAGCAGGGCAAACCGATGCAGGTCACCGTGGTGACGCTGCTCGTCAACCCTGAGCAGTCCGAGCGCCTGGCTCTCGCCAGCACCGAAGGCAAGATTCAGCTGGCTCTGCGGAATCCGCTGGATCAGGGCGCACCCGAAACGCCTGGCGTAAAGACCGCCGCCCTGGTCGGCACCGGGCGCCCCGCACCCGCCCCTGTTGCACGGCCGGCCGTGTCGCGTCCGAGGCCTCAGGCGGCGGTGCCGGCAACGCAGAGCGCGCCGGCTCCGGAGCCCCTCCCGACCGTCGAGGTCATTCGCGGCGACAAGCGGGCGCAGGAAGTAATCAAGTAGCGGGAAGCTCACTCAACCCAAAAGGACTTGCAATCATGACTTCGGCACACACGACAAAGCTCCGCCGCTTGCGGCGTGCCACGAACGGAAGGCCCGCTGTGACGGCGGCGCTGGTCGTGGCGATCATCGTCCTCCTGGTCGCAGGCCCGCAGGCGCAGCAGGCGCCTCCGGCCTTCGCCGCCACCGCGCCGCCGGCGCCTCCGGCCTTCGTCGCCACCGCGCCGCCGGCGTCCGCCTATACGCCTGCCGCCGTGGACATGCCGACCGATGTCGACCTGCTGGTGGGCCGGTCGACCATCCTGAATGTCGGCTCCGCGATCGCGCGCGTCTCCCTCACGGTGCCCGACGTGGCAGACGCGATGGTCACCGCCCCTTCCCAGTTGCTGATCCACGGGAAGCAACCCGGCACGATCTCCTTGTTCGTCTGGGATCGCGCCGGCGCCATAAAAACGTTCGAGGTGAAGGTCCGCCGTGACCTCACACCGCTCGTCGGGCACCTCAAGCAGTTGTTCCCGACCGAGACGATGACCGTCATGGGCAGCGGGAAGGACGTCGTGATCTCCGGCACCGTCTCGAGCAAGTACGTGATCGAGAAGGCCGCCGAAGTCGCGGGCGGCTACGTCGAGAAGAAGGAGAACGTCGTCAATCTGCTCCAGCAGCAGGAAGGTGTCGCGTCGAACCAGGTGATGCTGCGCGTGCGCTTCGCGGAGGTCAGCCGCAACGCCCTGCAGGAGCTTGGCGCGTCGCTCTTCTCCGACGGGAACAACAACTACTTCGGCCGAACGACCACCCAGCAGTTCGCCGCCCCGTTCTTCGACCAGAACAAGGCGAACATGGGGCAGTCGCTGGTCTTCAGCGACTACCTGAACCTGTTCCTGTTCGACGCCAAGAACCAGCTCGGGGCCGTCGTGAAAGCGCTCCAGGGAAGAGGCGTGTTTCAGAGTCTCGCTGAGCCGAACATGGTGGCGCTCTCCGGCCGGGAAGCAACCTTCCTCGCGGGTGGAGAGTTTCCGATTCCCGTGGTTCAGGGTGGAGCGGGCGGCAGCTCGGTGACCATCCTCTTCAAGGAGTTCGGTGTCCGCCTGAGTTTCACGCCGACGATCCTTGGTGGAGAGCTCATCAATCTCAAGATACGTCCGGAAGTCAGTGCGCTCGACTTCAACAACGCCGTTGTGATCGAAGGCTTCCGCGTGCCGGCCCTGACGACGAGGCGTGCGGACACGGAGGTCGAACTGAGCGACGGTCAGACATTCGCGATTGCCGGTTTGATGAACAACACCGCCTTGTCCTCCATGCGCAAGGTTCCCGGGCTCGGTGACATTCCCATACTCGGCAACCTGTTCCGGAGCCGTGCGTATCAGAAGGAGCAGACGGAGCTCGTGGTCATGGTGACGCCGCAGATCATCCGGCGTGGAGCGCCGGGCGTCTCGGAAGCCCTGCCCTCACTCGTGGAGCCCTACCTTGCGGCTCCCGGCAAGACGCTTCCGACTCCTGACCCGTACGTTGGTTCCCCGCGCTACCCGGTGAGCCAGCCCGCGCCCTCACGCTCGGCCACGCCCGACGGGTCTCCCGCTTCCGAATCCGCTGCGGTCGCGAGCCCCGCTTCCGTGGGACCCCAGGCCCCCTCGGCCGGACAGGGCAGCCATGGCGGCCGTTCGGTGTCATCGCACGACCTATCGGTGAGCGAGCACCGCACAGCGGTAGAGGGGACGGCCACGATGTCGCTTCAGGCAGGTCCGACGCCTGCGCCGTCACCCGGAGAGGAACCGCGCATCCCGCCAACGGCCATTCAGCCGCCGACGCCGCAGGAGCGCGAGGCTCTCGAGCAGGCGCGCAGGGACGAGCAGAGGGCCGTCGAGGCCGCGCGGCGCGCCGACGCGGCCGCGGAGAGGGAGCGTCTTGCCGAGGAGCAGCGCGCTGCCGAGCGGCAGAAGGCGGAAGCACGCGCCGACGAAAGGCGCCTGGCCGAGCAGGTGAAGAAACAGGATGAGCAGCGGCGCCAGCAGGAACGGCTCGAGGCCGATCGGATGAGGCGCGAGGCGGAAGTCGCGAAACGACAGGCCGAAGAGGATCAGAAGCGCCAGAAGTCGGTTGCGGACGCGGAACAGCGGCTGAAGGCTGCTCAGGCCGCCTACGAGGCGGAGCTCGCCAGGACGTCCAGGAGCGCGAGCCGGTAATCGCGACGCTGTGGGGGGTAGACAACGGCAGCAGGCTGGCAGTTGCTGAGGAGGTCATTATGAAGAGACTCCGCCGGATCGCTCGAGACGAAAAAGGAATGGCTTTGGTGTTCGTGGGTATGGGGGTGATGGCGTTCATGGGCGCCAGCATCCTCGCCATCGATGTCGGCATGCTGATGACGGCGCGAAATCAGGCGCAGAACTCAGCGGACGCCGGCGCACTCGCCGGAGCGACAGCGATGTTGTACGACAGCTTCGAGGACCGGTCCGCATCGGGGCCGGCGGTGACCAGCGCCATTGCTGCCGCTTCGGCAAACCTCGTGATGGCGCGCGGGGCCGGCGACACGGGTGTCGTGCAGGTCAGGCCGCAGGACGTGGAGTTCCTGAATGATGCCAGCGGCGCTCCGAACCGCGTTCGGGTGACGGTCCGCCGAACGGTTGCGACACTGGTCGCGCGCGCCATTCGCGTCAACAGCGCGGACATCGTGGCCACTGCGACTGCAGAAGTCTCTCCGGCCAATGCGATGACCTGCGTCAAGCCGTTCACCATCCCGGACAAGTGGATCGAGCGGCAGACGCCCCCCTGGGATGGTGACGACACCTACGACGCGTTCGACAACAAAGGGAATCCACTGGCGAATCCGGATATCTACATTCCCGCCAACAAATCGGGGTACACCGGCTACAACCAGGAAACCCACAGGGGGCAGCGCCTGGGCATCCGCGCGGCGACGGGGAATAACATCACGGTCAGCTTCTACTTCTCCCTTGCGCTCGGCAAACCGGTGATCAGCGGCGGAGATCCCTACCGCTGGAACATTGCAAACTGCAACAAGACGATCTACCACTGGGCTGATCCGCTGACCCAGGAGCCAGGCGCGATGGAAGGACCAACGGCGCAGGGCGCACGGGACCTGATCGCGCGCGACCCTGGAGCGCGGTGGGACCGCAGCCTCAACAAGGTGGTGGGCAGCCAGTTCGGGAGCCAGAGCCCGCGAGTGTTCCCCATCCCGCTCTACGACCCGATCATCTACGACAGCGGCAAGCGCAATGGACGGACGGCGGATCTTCAGACAGCCAACTGGATCGGCTTCTTCTTGGAGGAGACGATCGGCAACGGCATCTGGGGCCGCATCATCCCCATTGCGGGGATCCGTGACACCACCGCGGGTCCCGCGCCGGATGGTCTGAACCCGAAGTCGATACGGCTCGTGCAGTAAGCACTCGCGCGTTTCGCAACCCACAAAGAGGCGGGACGGCAATGGCCATCCCGCCTCCTGTCTTTTCAGCGCCACTCCTTACTCGCCCTCGCGACCCCGACAACGCTTTTCCGGCTTTTGCTCACGAAAACGTGATGCTTTGTCCCGCGACAGCTCGTGCCGGAGACACATCGATGCGAGGAACTCGCCTGATTACCGCCGTTTCGAGTGGTCACAGAGTCTCAGGCGCGACGGCACATACGTTGCGACTGCGGACCACGCGGCGTGCGTACGCCTCTCATCCTTTTCAGACATACCGGACTCCACATGGCCCAACTCGCAGCCTCAATCGTCAGTCACGACGAAGAGTTCAAACGGCAGGCATCGCGGCTCCTCCGGGCCGGCGGTGTGCCGGTCGGCATCGTGGAGGGAGGCCGCGACGATGTGGCGCCGGACCTGTTCGTAGTCGACATCCGTTTCGACTCGTCGTCCGGAATGGCGACCATCGAGCGGCTCCGCGCCTCCCACGGCGCGGTGCCGATCTTTGCGGTGGCTGCCGCCGCGGAGTCCGACCTGATCCTGCAGGCCATGCGTGCGGGGGCGAACGAGTTCTTCCCCTGGAATCCCGGCGGCGCCGACCACGGTTCGCGGTCCATGGAGGAGTCGTTCCACGGCGCCGTTCGCCGGACGGCGGCCAAGCGGGAGGCGTCCAACGCGGGCGGCCGTCAATCGTGCACTACCCATGTTTTCCTTGGCGCCAAGGGTGGAGCCGGCACCACGACAGTTGCGGTGAACTCCGCCGTTGAACTGGCCAGGCTGACCAAGCGCCCCACGATCGTGATCGATCTGAAGCCGTGCCTTGGCGAGGTGGCGTTGTTCCTCGGCGTCCGTCCGCGCTTCACGCTTCTCGATGCGATCGAGAACCTTCAGCGCCTCGACAAGGACTTCCTCCGCGAGCTCGTCTCCCGCCACAAGTCCGGACTCGACATCCTGGCCGGGTCGGATCAGTTCGACCGTCCGACCGCCACCGATGCCGGCGCGGTCGAAGAGCTCCTTCGGGTGCTCGCCCGGATGTACGAGCACATCGTGATTGACGCAGGCAACATGATCAACGCCTGCTCGGTGGCGGCGCTCTATGCCGCGGAGACCGTGTTCCTGGTGACGAATCCCGACGTGCCCTCGATTCGCAATGCTCAGCGGCTCATCGAGCGTGTGCGCCAGCTCGGCGCCGGAAGCGAGCGCGTGAAAATCCTGCTCAACCGTGGGTCGGACCAGCACCTGATCGCCCCGAAGCAGATAGAGACGGCGCTGGGATACGGGATCTTCCAGACCTTCTCAAGCGACTACCGGACCGTTTCGGAGGCACTCAATTCCGGAGTGCCCCTGACCCTCAGCAACCATTCGGAGATTGCGGCGCAGTTCGGCAGCTTCACGCGTTCGCTCGTCGGCCGCGCCGAAGTCGTCAAGCCCGAGCCGGAGAAGCGGCGGCCGTTTCTCGGTCTCCTGTAGAAAAAGGGCCCTTACATGAGCGCTTCCCTCACTGCTGTTGCTCCCGCTCCGCTCCGCACGCCCCGGCCCGAGGCGCCGCGTGCGCAGCACCTCGAGCTCAAGGCCAACGTACATCGAAAGCTCCTGAACCGGCTGAACCTCGAGGCGCTCGCCAACGCGGAGCGTGCACGGGCGGAGTCGGAGATTCGCACGCTCCTCTTCGAGCTGATCGCGGAAGAAGGCACGCCGCTGAGCATGAGCGAGCGTGAGGTCATCTTTGCCGAGGTGATCGACGAGGTCTTCGGCCTGGGGCCTCTGGAACCGCTCCTCCGGGATCCCACCGTCAGCGACATCCTGGTGAACACGCACAAGTTCGTCTACGTGGAGCGCCGCGGGAAGCTCGAGCGGCTTCCCACCACGTTCCAGGACGACAGGCACCTGCTCCGGGTGATCGACCGGATCGTGAGTGGCGTGGGGCGTCGGATCGACGACAGCTCGCCCATGGTAGACGCGCGGCTTCCGGATGGTTCCCGTGTGAACGCGATCATCCCTCCGCTTGCCGTTGATGGACCGCTGCTCTCCATCCGGCGCTTCCCTGCCGAACGGCTGAAGGCGGAGGATCTCGTCACGCTCCGGTCCATGACGCGGCCGATGCTGGAGTTCCTCGAGCACTGCGTCAGGGCCAAGCTGAACATCCTGATCAGCGGAGGGACGGGGGCCGGCAAGACGACGCTCCTGAACGTGCTATCGAGCTTCATCTCCGAGCGCGACCGCATCGTCACGATTGAAGACGCCGCAGAGCTCCAGCTGCACCAGGAGCACGTCGCCCGCCTGGAGACGCGTCCGCCGAACGTCGAGGGGAAGGGTGCCGTGAAGCAGCGGCAACTGCTGATCAATGCGCTCCGGATGCGGCCCGATCGCATCGTCGTGGGTGAGACCCGAGGCGAGGAGGCGCTCGACATGCTGCAGGCCATGAACACCGGCCACGATGGCTCCCTCACCACCGTTCACGCGAACACGCCGCGCGATGCGCTCTCGAGAATCGAAACGATGATCGCGATGGGAGCGACGAACCTGCCCGAGCGTGCGATGCGGCAGCAGATCGCCGCCGCAATCCAGATCGTCATTCAGCAGTCCCGCATGAGCGACGGCACGCGCAAGGTGACGGCCATCTCCGAGATCACCGGGATGGAAGGGGACGTGATCACCATGCAGGACATCTTCACGTTCGAGAAGGTGGGTCTCACGTCCGAGGGGAAGGTTGCGGGTCGCTTCCGCGCTACGGGGGTCCGGCCGAAAGCCTGCGAACGTCTGAAGGCGTCAGGTATTCACCTCGCCGCTGACATGTTCGAGGGCGTGACGGAGGTGCGGTGATGGGGGTTCTCATCCTGACGGTCCTTGCTTTCGCCGTGGGCAGTTCGCTGGTCATGGGCTTCTACCTGGCCGCCAGCCGGGTGCCGGCAATGCTCGTCCAGCGCCGGCTGGACGCGCGCCTGCAGGAAATCTCGCAGCCGCAGGAAGTCGAAGACACGCAGGCCAAGCTCCTGAAGGTTCACCACGAGGGAGCACTGCCGGCATTCGACCGGCTGGTGGGCAGTACGGCCAGAGGGCCGGCTCTCAGCCGCTGGCTCGAGCAGTCCGGCACGAAGGTCTCTCCGAGCGGTCTCCTCCTGATGGTTCTCGCGGCGGGCGGGATCATGGCCCTCATCACCGGCATGGTGTTCCGCTCACCCTGGGGCCTGCCGCTCGGAGCGGTGATCGGTGCGGCGCTGCCGTTCCTCGTCCTGAAGGTCAAGCGCACGCGCCGCATGCGGACCTTCGAGGAGCAGTTCCCGGAGGGACTCGATCTGATCGCACGGGCACTCAAGGCGGGCCACGCCTTCGCCACCGGGCTGAAGATGGTGGCTGACGAGATGCCTGAGCCGGTCGGGCCCGAATTCAGAAAGACCTTCGACGAGCAGAACTTCGGTCTGCCGCTGAAGGACTCGCTCGACAACATGACCCACCGCATCCCTCTCATCGACGTGCGGTTCTTCGCGACGGCCGTACTCATCCAGCGGGAGACGGGGGGCAACCTCTCCGAGATTCTCGAGAACCTGGCGCACGTGGTGCGCGAACGATTCAAGATCCTTCGCCAGGTCCGGGTGTACACGGCTCACGGACGTTTCACCGGCTACGTGCTGCTGGCGCTACCCGCCGTGCTGTGCGTGGCGATGTCGTTCATCAATCCCGAACACATGAACCTGCTGTTCCGCGAGCCGATGGGGCAGATGATGCTGATGGGCGCGTTGGGGATGCAGACAGTGGGCTACCTGTGGATCAAGCAGGTCATCAAGATCGAGGTGTAGCGTGACGATGGTTCTGCCGCTTCTGGCATTCGTGTTCGGCACGCTCGTCATCACGGCAGCGGCCATGGCCCTGCTGCCGCGTCGGGCGACGGCGATAGACCGACGCCTCGAGGAGCTCGCTGTCGACCGGAGCAGTGAGGAGAACCCGACCTCCCGGCTCCAGTCTCTGACCGGGATGCTCAAGCGGGTCGGCGAGAAGGTGCCGCGGTCCCCGAAGGAGCTCGGCTCGCTCCGGCTGCGGCTCGTCCAGGCAGGTTACAGGCGCGATGAAGCGTTGACGATCTTCTTCGGCATCCGGGTGACCGTCGCGCTCTTTCTCTTTGCGCTTCTCTCGTCCTCCATCTTCATGCGGCCCAACCTGGCGCTGGCCCTCGGCGGGCTCGGTCTCGGCTACGTTCTGCCGGGGATGGTCCTTGCCAGAAAAGCCAAGGCCCGCGCCCACCGGATTCAGCTCGCCCTGGCTGACATGCTCGATCTGCTTGTCGTCAGCGTCGAGGCCGGGCTCGGCCTGGATCAGGCGCTCTCGCGCGTGGGAGCCGAGCTGGCGTTCGCCTATCCCGAGCTCTCCGACGAGCTGCGGTTGATCAACCTGGAACTGCGGGCCGGCAAGCCACGATCCGAAGCGCTCCGCAACCTGGCGGACCGCACGGGCGTGGACGACCTGAGCTCCCTGGTGACGATGCTGATCCAGACCGACAAGTTCGGCACGAGCGTGGCGCAGTCGCTGCGGGTGTACTCGGAGACGCTGCGCACCAAGCGGCGCCAGCGGGCAGAGGAAGCTGCGGCCAAGACCGGAGTGAAGATGGTGTTCCCGCTGGTCTTCTGCATTTTTCCCGCGATCTGGGTCGTGACGATCGGCCCGGCGGCCATCAAGTTCGTCACCGTGCTGTTCCCGATGATCGAGAACACGAAATAGGAATGGGCGGCGGAGCTTCCAACATGTCCCTCATTGCCACGGCCGTGAACACCGGCGCAGAGAGTCCAGCCAGACCGGTGGCGACGTCCCCCACCCCTCCGGCTCCGCCAGGAACCGTCGCCGAGACGGGCCTGCACCCCGATACGCTTGCACAACTGCTGCTCAAGACGCTCATCGGCGGTGAGATGACCGGCACGGGGCTCGCGGAGAGCCTGCGGCTGCCGTACTCCGTCCTGGACGCCCTGGTACAGCACGCCCGCGTCGAGAAGCTTGTTGAAGTGCGAGGCGCCACGGGGACGGGAACGGCGGCGTACCGGTATGCCCTCACGGACCTCGGGCGGGACAGGGCCCTCCAGTTCATGGAAGTGTCGCGCTACGTCGGGCCAGCGCCCGTTCCGCTGGAGCAGTACACCGCATATGTCCGCGCCTGCATGGCGGCGCGTCCATACGTGGACCGGGAGCGGCTCGCAAGAGGCTTCGATCAGCTCATCGTCAACAGAGGCATGTTCGATCAGCTCGGTCCTGCCGTGAACTCCGGGAAGTCGCTCTTCCTGTACGGCGCGCCGGGTAACGGGAAGACAGTGCTCGCGGAGGGCATCGGCCGTGCGCTCGGGAGCGAGATGTACGTGCCGCACGCCGTCGACATCGATGGCCAGGTCATCACCATCTTCGATCCCGTCAGCCACACTCCGCTCGGCGGGGATGTTGCCGGGTTCAGCGTGATTGCGACGGCCGCGCACGACAGGCGGTGGGAGAAGGTGAAACGGCCGGTCGTGGTCGTCGGGGGCGAACTCACCCTGGAGATGCTCGACCTGACGTTCAACCCCATCGCGAAGTTCTACGAGGCGCCGATCCAGATGAAGGCGAATGGCGGCGTCTTCGTCGTGGACGACTTCGGACGGCAGCGGGTCCCGGCGCGCGATCTGTTGAACCGGTGGATCGTCCCGCTCGAGAGCCGCGTGGACTTCCTCACGCTGCACACCGGGCGCAAGATCGAGATCCCCTTCAACGTCCTCATCGTGTTCGCCACGAACCTGAAACCGGAATCCCTGGCCGACGAGGCGTTCCTCCGGCGCATCCCTTACAAGATTCTGGCAAAGAATCCCACGATGGACGAGTACTGCCAGATCTTCGAGCTGAACTGCCGGAAGCGCGAACTGCCATTCGATCCGGTGATGGTCGAGTACCTGCAGCGCAAGTACTACCTCCCCCGGAAGCTGCAGATGCGCGCCTGCCATCCCCGCGATCTGGTCGAGCAGGTCGTGAACATCTGCCGGTATCAGAACAGGCAGCCGGTGATTACGCGCGACCTCCTCGACGCGGCCTGCAGCAGCTACTTCCTGGAAGAGACCGACTCGCAAGGAGCGGAAGCATGAGAACAGCTGTGCAGCCCGCGACGGCGCAGGGTGGATCGGTGGCAACCCGGATGGGCGTAGAACGCGGCGCCGGGAGCGCGAGCCCCGCGCGCACGAGGGACCTTGCCGACAGCGGCGCGCGAGTGGTGATTGTCGTGCTGTTCACGATGATGGCGCTCCGAATCGGCGGGGACTTCCTGGAAACGGGACGCTTCACCGGACTGCTGCTGCTGGCCAGCGAAATGCTGGTCGTCGTGCTCACCGTTCTCCGGCGGACGACCAGCATCGTCGATCGCAGCTACCGTGCGCGCGTCCTGACGGCCCTGTCGATCCTCGGGCCCGTGATGGTGCGCCCGGGGGACGTTCCGGCGGTCTGGCCCGAGGTGCTCACCGTGGCGCTCTGTGCGGCGGGACTCCTCGTCGTCATCGGAGGAAAGGTATCGCTGGGGCGCAGCTTCGGCCTGATGCCAGCCAATCGCGGGGTGGTCTCGAGCGGTCTCTACCGCATCGTCCGCCATCCGATCTACATGGGTTATCTGGTCACCCATGTCGGGTTCATCGCCGCGAACCCGACGGTCTGGAACGTGGTCATGCTCGCCAGCGCGGATGTGGCGCTCATGTGGCGCGCCGTCTGCGAGGAGCAGACGCTCGAGAAGGACGCCTCCTATCGTGCCTATCAGCGCGTGGTGCGCTGGAGGGTCCTGCCCGGCGTGTTCTAGCCGTCGTCCACGAGACGGGCGCCCGTTGCACCGAGGTGGGATTCCGGCGAGTCCCAGAATTCCTCGACGAGCGGATGCCTCTCGAGCGCAGCCTGCACGATCCCGCGTTGCACCCCTTTGCCGCGCCCGTGAATCAGCCGCACCTCCCGCAGACCTGCCTCGTGCGCGGCATTCACGTACTCCTCGACGACCGACGGGATGTCCTTCGGGTGAAATGTGTGCAGGTCGATGGCGTCTTCGATGGGGAGCCGGTGTGTCACGGCGGAGTGCAGGCAGGCCCCGGCCCTTCAGGCCGCCGGCTCGTGTCCGTTCCTCGCGTCGAAGCTCGCGGTGACCACCGTAGAGATCCCCCCCCGGACCGAGAAGTCTCCAACGACCGTCATGCGTCTGGGGCTGCAGGCGCTGACGAGATCGTCGAGAATCTGATTGGTCACCGCTTCGTAGAAGATGCCCCGGTTGCGGAACTCCACCATGTAATACTTCAGGGCCTTCAGCTCGATGCAGAGCGCTTCAGGCACGTACGTGATGCGGATCTCGCCGAAGTCGGGCAGCCCCGTCTTCGGGCAGACCGATGTGAACTCGGGGCAGCGGATGCCGATCTCGTACTCGCGGCCGGGGCGGGGATTGGGGAATGTCTCGATTGCCGGAGGGGGCATCAAAAAATTGTAGCATTCAGGCCGGTTTTCGGCTCTGTGGTCCCGCATCGTGATTGACAGGGCGAAAGACCGCGCGCTAGGATACCCGCTGATTTACTCGCATTTCTCCGCTGCCCTCTTTCGCGCGCGTGCAGGGTGGCGGTTCTGAAGAGCGCGCCCAAGCAAGGGGAATAGCCGATGGCAGATGCCCGCAGGATGGGCAAATCCGAACTCTTCTCGCACTTTGCGGATCGCTTCGAAGTGAAGCGGACGCAGGCGCGGGAGTTTTTCGACGAGCTCAACACGCTAGCCGAGAAGGAGCTGAAGCGTTCCGGCGAGTTCGTGCTCCCCGGTATGGTGAAGCTGGTGGTGCAGAAGCGGAAGGCGCGCATGGGGCGCAACCCGGCCACTGGGGAGGCGATCAAGATCCCCGCGAAGACAGTCGTCAAAGCCCGCATTGCCAAACAGTTGAAGGACACCGTTCTTCCCAAGAAGTAGGGTGTCCCCGGCGGGTGCACGCAGAAGAGCGCGCGAACCCGCCGGTTGTGTGCTTTCGGCCCCTGGCGCCGCTCCCGCGGGTCCAGTGGGCCGGATTCTTTCTACGCGGCCTACGCGGCGTTCACTTTCAGCTCAACCGGCGGCCGGCCGGCGAGAACCCGGCTATAGATCGTTGCCGGGGCCATGCACGTCACTTTGGACTCGAGGCCCGAGAGCGAATCGTCGTCCACGATGATCCGGTCCCTGCTGTCCAGTATCACCTCACAGCTGTATCTCTTTCCTCCACGCAGCGTCTGCCCCTCGAAGTACTCGGCAGCGTAGCGGCGGCCGTCTATTTCAATCTCGGTGACTTTGATTGCCCTGCGGAACATGTGCACATCTCCTGATCTGAGCGTGTGATTTCGTTGGACGGCGGGGACTGCAGATCCCCTCCTTACCCGGCCACCCGCACCGGCCGGGGGCGCGTGCGCGGAAATACGAGGACGAACGTGGCTCCCTTCCCCTCCTCGCTCGTGACCGTGATCCGGCCGTCGAGCTGCTCGACGATTCTCCTGGAAACTGCAAGGCCCAGGCCGAGGCCGCCGCGCTTTGTGGTGACGAAGTCGTCGAAGACTCCGGCGAGCCGATCCTGGGGGATCCCGTGCCCGGTGTCTTGAACCGCCACCGTGACCTGCTCGTCTGTGACGGCGGTGGCAACGACGATCGAGCCTCCCGGGGTGGTGGCCTGCACGGCATTCATGAGCAGGTTGCCGTAGACCCGTGCGAGGCCGAAGGCGTCACCCTCGATATAGGCAGGCTCCTCAGCGAGCTCGACCCGAAGCGTGACGCCAGCCAGTCGTGCCTGCTGTTGCACGGCCTCCACCGCTTCGGACACTGATCGGTTGATCTCGATCGGGAACCTCTCGAGGGGAATGGGACGGGCGACATTGCGGAGATCGTCCAGCACCCGCCTGATGATCACCATCTCCCGGTCGACGGTGCGTTTGAAGGTCTCCCGGTACTCGAGGTCGTCGAACATCCTCACGATCAGCTTGCAGCTGTTCCCGATGTTCTGGATGGGATGCGAGAGGTCGTGTACGAGACCTGCCGAAATCTTGCCGAACATCGCCTGCCGCTCCTGCCGCCGTACGTCTTCCTGGAGCTCTGCCAGCCTGTCGGCCATGGAGTTGAACGAGTCACCGAGCTGGCGGATCTCGTCCCGCCCGCCGATCGCCACCCGCGCATCCATGCGCCCGTCGGCCAGGGCGCGGGTGGCGGCCGTGAGGGCGAAGATGCGGCTGATCATCGAGCGGGACCAGAGCCACCCGATGATCACGGTGCCCAGCAGCGCGAGCGTGATGGCGGTGAGGAGCTGCCACTGGAGCCGCTCCGCGATGGCGAATGCCTCGTCGGCCGGCTGCTCCACCATGACGGTCCAGTTCAAATCCGGCACCTGGGCCACCGCGGCAAGGTGCTCGCGCCCCTCCTCGTCGTGGTAGGAGGCGGTGAACGTGGACTCGGCGCGGTCAGCCAGGAGGTTCGCCTCGGGGGAGTCCCATTCAGCATCCGACATCAGGGCGACCAGACGTTTCTTGGCCGGATTCCCATGGGCGACGAGCTGGCGTTCCTGCGAGAACACCAGGGCGTATCCTTCTTCACCCACGCGCATGCCATCAACCAGGCGCCACAATTCCTCGAGAGAAATCCTGGCAACGAGCCAGCCCAAGTGCTCGTTGGCGGACCAGATCGCCACCGCGAGGTTGGCGGCCGGAAGCAGGTCCTCGTCCTGGAACACAGGCTCTACCTGGACCCCTTCCGTGTCCCGGTCCAGAGTGGCCGGCACTTCGGCCGCCGGCGCTCCGATCCGGCTGGTGGCTGCGGGGCGGCCACTTGCGTCGAAGAGCGTCACCTCCCGGAACTCCGGGAACTCGAGCACGTGGTTCTTGAGGATTCTGGATTGCTGCCAGGGCTCGAGGCCGATCCCGTTGAGCTCCTGCCCCAAGGACCGGAGTACCCTGGCGTTGTTGTCGATGTAGAGCTTCAGCTGCCTGGCGACCTGTTCGGCGACACGCAGGTTCCCTTCCCGGACGGAGCTCTGCGTGCCCTCGAGGACTCTGCTGAGGGAGACGGCCCCGAAGATCATCAACGGGGCGACCGCTGCGGTGCCGATCAGCATCACGAACCGGGAGGCGATGCCGTTCATCGACGATGTCCAGCGGCGGTGATATTCGGCCGTACCTGCCACAGCGTGCCGAGCACATCGTGGTCCTGTTGGTAAGGGAGCTCCAGCGTGTCGTCGGCAGCCCTGACTTCCCGGGGCCATGCCAGGAATGCCGCCGGCGGATCGGCGTGCAGCACCCTCATGACCTCCATCACTGCCGCTCGAATCTCCGCGTCCGTCCGTGCCAGCTTCATGCGATCCAGGGCGTCGTCTGCGGCGGTATATCCGGTACGCAGGGGGGTCCTTGCCGAATGCCATAACTCATGGGCAAAGCGCAGCGTGCGGCTGCTGACCATTTC
>Ga0183260_10000485_pt1 | contig 33605 bp, 38 predicted proteins | sample AntDrymUQ4972206_2_FD_129768 | JGI IMG/M metagenome (GOLD analysis project Ga0183260, IMG submission 129768) | Polar desert sand microbial communities from Dry Valleys, Antarctica - metaG UQ497 (22.06) (version 2) (version 2) | ecosystem: Environmental > Terrestrial > Soil > Desert | place...
CAAGATCCAGGAAGAGTCGATGTACTACGAGCACAAGAAGCACGACGGCTCGCTGCCGCTGGTCGGCGTCAACACCTTCCTGCCCAAGGAACACGGTGGCGACATCGTCACCGAGATCGAACTCATCCGCAGTACCGAATCCGAAAAGCAACAGCAGATCGGCAACGTCGCCGCCTACCAAAAAAACCGCAACACCGCCGCAATCCCAACTTCCTCCGTTGCTCTTCCTCCCTCTCCCTCCGTTGCTCTTCCTCCCTCTCCCCCCGGGAGAGGGACCGAGGGAGAGGGTCCGACCTCGCCATCAACTTCCGGTCGCGGAGAGAAAGATTCCGTTCGTGGTGAGCCTGTCGAACCACGTCCGGAACCCGACGGCCTCACCTACCTCCAACAAACCGCCCGCGACCGCCGCAACGTCTTCGAAGCCCTCATGGAAGCCGTCAAGACCCACAGCCTCGGCCAGATCAGCCACGCCCTCTACGACGTAGGCGGCGAATACCGCCGCAACATGTAGCCATGCCAATAATCGCAAGTTTTTTCGGCATCTACATTCGAATGTACTTCGCCGATCACGGACCGCCTCACATCCACGTCGAGTATCAAGGTCAGGAAGCGTTGGTTGCATTGGCCGACGGGCGCATTCTCCAAGGCCGATTGCCCATGCGGGCTCACGCGCTGGTCAAACAATGGGCTATCGATCATCGCGTCGAACTGGATCAGAATTGGGCCAGGGCACAAGCTCTGCTGCCTCTGACCAGAATTTCGGGAGCCGACAATGATTAAGCTGATCGCCATCGAACCGCATTCAGGCGCAAGGCTGCTGTTGCGCTTCTCGGATGGTGCCTGGGGCGTATTCGACTTCCAGCCGTTTGTCGATGCTGCAACCGAGATGACCTCACCCTTGGCCGACGCCGCGTTCTTCGCTCGCCACTTCATCGAGTCTGGCGCACTGGCCTGGCCGAATGGCTTCGACCTCAGCGCCCATTCGCTGCACCACCGACTCGACGAGTCCGGCGGCCTGCACCGCGAATCCGCAGCGGCATGACTTCCAATCTAGAGCGAGTAGTCTCGAACCCATGAAGGTCAAGTACTTCGAAGACACCGACACGCTCTATATCGAGTTCCGAGACGGCGGCATCGCCCACTCCCGCGATCTCGACGAGAACACCCTGCTCGAACTGGACGCCGAGGGGCGCGTCTGCGCTCTGACTCTCGAACACGCAAGCGAACGCACCGACGCCCGAAACTTCTCCTTCGAGCAGATCGCCGCTTAGTCGGCTGCCACCCAATGAGCGAAGTCGTCTTCCTGATCGAAGAAGCGCCCGAAGGCGGCCATTCCGCGCGAGCGTTGGGTGAGTCGATCTTCACCGAGGCGGATACCCTCGAAGCGTTGCGTGAGCAAGTACGCGACGCTGTGCGATGCCACTTCGACGAAGGGCAGGGACCAGGCCTTATTCGCTTGCGTTACGTGAGAGAAGAGGTGTTCGCCGCGTGACCAACTTCGATGCATGCGACCCAGGCGGCGAATACCGCCGCAATCCGTAGCGCGGTCGATTTCTGCTGCCGATGTCGCAAACTCCGTTTTCGACGATCCTCACCGCGCTGGCGGAAGCCGGCATCCGACTCGTCGTGATCGGCGGCGTTGCCGTCGTCCTTGACGGTCGTGTCCGCGCCACGCAGGACATCGACCTGGTGGTCGACTTCGATCCGTCAAACATCGCGAGACTTCTCGAGACATTGGCCGCGCATCAATTCGCACCCGTGGCCGATGTCGATCCAAACGGTCTCTGCGATCCCCGCACACGCGAAATCTGGCTGCAGGAATACGGCATGGACGTTCTGCGTTTCACCCTCGCACAGCCGGCGAGCATCCAAATCGACGTCTTCGTGCAACCGCCGTTGCCCTTCGATCGTCTGTGGGCCAACGCAAGTTCCGCATCATTAGGTGAAGGACGTTTACGCTATGCGGGGCTGGCAGACCTGATGGAGAGCAAACGGTTAGCGGGTCGCCCTGTCGACCTCAACGACATCTCGGAACTCGAACGACTCATCGAACTCACACGTTACCTCAAGGACACCCCGTGACCTCGTTCCAGCAGGCGGTCGACAACCAGATCCTCGACGGTCACCGGTCCACCGCTGCCGCCAAGCTCCAAGGGTTGGACGAAATGTTCGAGTTTTGCCGCAAGATCGCGTTGAACCTTGCCGCCGATGGACAAATGACGATTGGTGCGAACGGCGCCGTGTGGTGGTCGCACATTCACGAGCGCATCTGGGCCGCACAAGGTCGCGTACCGAATCGCGATGAGCTTCCAGAGCGGTGGCTCGCCTCGTGGGAACGCAAGCAACTGCGCGGCGCGGGAAGACGCACGACGCGAATTCGTGCCACGTGATGGAGCAGCGCAAGGCGACGCAGCGGAAGGCCTGATCGCGTTCAAGCTCCAGGCATTCGTCAACACCCCCACGCGTACCCAGGACTTAATCCGGACGCGCGGTGAGCGATCCTGCTGCCAGCGCCAGCGCGAGTTCGGATTCGGCGTTGCTGGAGCCCCAGGTCCATTCGAAGTTCCACGGTGGCGGCCGCTCGCGGTACAGCGCTTGCGCGCTGGCAAGGCTGTCGGCGTCGCGGGTTGCCAGTGCGCGTCCGGCCATTGACTGCACCATCAAGTGTCCACCGCCAAGCATGCTGGGTCGCGCTTCCAACGCCGCGCACACCTGGTTGAACGCGGTCTGTGCGGCCAGAGCGTCCTCCCGCGCCAACGCGATGCGGCCGAGCGTGAGGAGCGCGAACGCGCGAAAACTGTCGCGATAGAAAAAGTCGGAGTGCTCGACGCGCTGCAATGCGGCGTGCGTTTCGCGCCAGGCAAGCTCGAGTTCTCCGCGCTGGCGCAGCATCTCCCCGAGGTAGGCCCCGCAGCCGGCCGTGCGTAGTGGGCCGTCTTCGGTTTCGAGGCGTTCGGCGGTGCGAATGCAGAACAGCGCTTCTTCGAGATTGCCGAGCCGGTGGTGGCACCAGGCCGCGCCGATCCAGGAAAAGCACCGGCTGCGGTCGGCTCGCAGTGAGGCCTGATACAGCGCCAATGCCTGCTTCCAGCGCGATTGTGCGGCATGGCAGCAGGCACCGAAGTAGTACGCCATGCTGGCGTCAGGATTGCCGGTTGCCGCGCGTGTGGCCTGGGCGATGCCGGCGCGAAGGCGGCCCTGCCTGAGCAACACATAGACGAGCCAGGTGCGCGCCTCGAAGGCATTCGCATCCAGGCGGACGGCAGCGCGCGCCAAGCGTTCGGCTTCTGACAACAGCGCCGGATCGGTAGTGAAGACATAACGCAACGGCAGCACGCCGGCGAGCCCCGACAATGCCAGCAGGGAATTTGGGTTGTGCTCAAGCACGGCGCGATAGCAGGCCTCGGACTCGGTCATGCCGTCTTTGCCGCCTCTGCGAAAGGCCAGTTCGGCGCGCGCGCACAATTCGGCTTCACTGCCGTCAAAGGCCGGGCGCGGTGCTCCCACCGCGCTATCCAGAAACTGCGCTGACAGCCAATCCAGCAGGCGCTCATGCAGCGCGAAAATGCCATCCAGTGCGCACTCGGTGTCGAATCGGTTAATCAATTGACCGTTGCGGGCGTCGCTGAGGTTCAGTTGGATGCGAAGTGCGCCCGCGTTGCCTTTGACATGACCGTCGAGTACCCAGCGACACCCGAGCTTCTGGCCCAGTCGCAGACTGTCGGTCGAATCAATTCCCGACATGGCAGCAGTGATGGCCTGGGGAGTGGCCAGTTCAACCTTCGATTTCCCGGCTAGAGCGGTGCGTAATGCTTGAATCAGCGCGGTGCCGATCCAGTTCAAGGCAAGGTCGAGATCGGCGCAATCTGGTTCCAGCGCGAGCATGCGGTGCGGCCCCCGATCCTCGTCGGTGAGACGCCAGATCTGCTGCAGTTCGAACTGCATCGCAGCGGCGCTCGCGGGGCGCTCCAGTGGATCGTTGCTCAGTGCACTTACCAGCAAGGCGCGCAGCGGTGACTCAAGTTCTTCGGCACGCCGACGCGGGTCGCCGCGTAACGTCGCCTCGGCGCGTTCGCGGGAATCGCGACCCGCACAGCCGGGCAGGCCGGTAAGCGCTTCGAGCAGCACCAGCGCCACTGCATAGAGGTCGCTACGCTCACTCAAGGGCGCGCCCAACCATTGCTCGGGTGCCATATATCCAGGTGAGCCGCTGATCATGCTGGTCCCGGTCAGCGCGGAATCCGCGGGCTGGACCTCGGTTCTGAGCAGCTTGGCGATACCAAAATCCAACAAAACGGGCTCGCCGTCTTCGCGCAACACGATATTGGCGGGCTTGATATCGCAATGCAGAACGCCGGCGGCATGCGCATGGGCCAGGGCCCAAAGCAATCCAGTGGCGAGTCGTTGCAACTCGATTGATTCCAGCGGACCGGCACGCAGACGCTCCGCTAGCGATCGGCCATCGACAAATTCGAGCGCGAGATAAGGCTGCGCGTGGATCTCGCCAACCTCGAAAAACGTGGCGATATTGGGGTGCTGCAGACGCGACAACGCATGCGCCTCACGGCGCATGGCTGGGTTTACGCACCAGCCGGGCCCCGAATGCAACAGCTTGACCGCCGCCGGGCGTTCCAAGGCGCAATCCCAGGCACGATATACCGAGCCCATGCCGCCTTCGCCGCAGATCTCGTCGATACGGTAATGACCGAGCGTGTCGCCTGGTCGGGCGCGTGTCGGCGCCAACGGTAATTGCGCGCGATGGTCGGATGTCTCGAGCAGGATCTCGCGTGCACGCAGAAGATCGCGGAACAGCGGGCCTTCGAACAGCGCGCCTGGCTCGAGCAAGCGGTGGGGGCGGGGCGCGGTGAGAGTCACGCGCTCAACTGGCCAAGATGGTTTCAAGGCGCGCGCCTGCGTCTGCGAAAAGTCGCTGGCAGCTGCGCGGCGGCAGCTCGAGCGCGTCGGACGTTTCGATTTCGCTCATGCCGGCGAAGATGCCGGCGCGCGGCTGGGCGCGGGGCTCCCACCGCGCGATCCAGAAACTGCGCTGACAGCCAATCCCGCAGGCGTTCATGCAGCGCGACAATGCCGTCCAGTGTTTGCATTCCCGGAATCTACCGCGCGTACCGACTCTGCCGCAGCCATTGGCTGAACGCGGTGAACTCGATCGGCACTCCGGGAATCGGCAGCGACGCGTTTCGGTCCTCGTGCAGGAAGCGGACCATGCGTGCGAGGTCGCGTCCGAGGAAAAGCCGGGTCAACCATGGATGCAGCTGTGCGCACGCTACCGGCCGGTCCAGGTACGCAGCCATGGCGGCAGCATGCGAGCGCGAATTCGAGCGCTCCGCGTACAGCGCAATTGCATGGCCGATGCTCTCCTGCGGATGCTGTAGGCACCACAATGCGGCCGCACCGACGTCCGCCACCGCCACCATCGGTAACTCCAGATCCGGCTCGAAGGGCGTAACCAATCGACCCTTGCGAACCTCGCTTACGGTCCGCGGATGCAACAAATTCTCCATGAAACTGCCAGGTTCGAGCACGCTCGCGGGCAGTCCGAGTGCGGCGATGTGCTCGCGGATCCGGCGTTTGCTCTCGAAGTGGGGCACGCCACTCGATCGATCGGTCCAAAGTGCCGCGGAATAGATGAAATGTGCGACGCCCGCGTGTGCAGCGGCGTCGGCCACCGCGATCCCACGCGCGGTCTCGCGAGCCGCGTTGCCGAGATCCAGCGCCTGCACCGAAAACACTTGTGTTGCACCATGGAATGCCGGTGCCAATGTGGCCGGACGGTCGAGATCCGCGACCACCAATGGCACACCCCGCTCAGCCAGGGCGCGCGCCGCCGGCCGATTGGGATCCCGCACCAGCGCGCGCACCGGCCAGCCGGCCGCCACCGCCGCCGCGCACACCGCACCGCCCTGCTGTCCGCTCGCACCGATGATCAACAAGGTCATTCTTGATCTCCGCCGCCTCTCGCTCGAAGCTTAGCCTACACAGTGTCGAGCGATCTGAAGCCTGGACGGCCGTGAAGATTGGCAGTCGGAAAGGTCTCGGTTCAACCACTCTGAATGGGCAGCAACTCGACCTCCTGGAACTGGCTGACCACGCGATAGCAGCTCACCGCAACGCGCAGCAGCTCGCAGTCCCGCGACGTCACGAAGTCGCGCAGCGTCGGGTGCTTGGCGAGATAGATGGCGAGAAACCCTGCGCGCTCGTCGTCGGGAATCGCCTGCGCACAGCCGCACGCCGAGATTGCGACGGCATGCTGATAGTCGGCCGGATCGTTGCTGCGATCGTCGATCAGGAACGACACCCCCGGATTCAGCAGCAAATTGGCGTGCTTCTGGGTGTGCCGATAGGTCGCGAAGATCAGGTACCGCACCGCGTGCCGCGCAAAAATCGGGATACGAGCCGAACGATCAAGATCTGTACGGGCGGCGTCATCAAAGGAGCCGCCGCGGTCCGGAACCACGGCACATTGACCAATTCGATCTACGCGCAGATGCTACGCCCAGCGCGCCAAAGGCGCAGCGCCCACGAGGGATCGATTGATCATCGACAAGGAACTCGGCCTCAACTTCTGCGAGAACCCGTGGCAGGGCAGCTTCATTGTCGACAAGCTCACCGACATCGTCGAGGAGGCCGTTTACAAGGAGTTCGAGGCGATCAGCGAGCGCGGCGGCGTGCTTGGGGCGATGGACACCATGTACCAGCGCGGCAAGATCCAGGAAGAGTCGATGTACTACGAGCACAAGAAGCACGACGGCTCGCTGCCGCTGGTCGGCGTCAACTGTCCTGCCAAAGCAATGGCGTACGGTGGCGACATCGTCACCCAGATCGAACTCATCCGCAGCACCGAGTCCGAAAAGCAACAGCAGATCGGCAACGTCGCCGCCTACCAACAAAACCGCAACACCGCCGCAATCCCAACTTCCTCCGTTGCTTTTCCTCCCTCTCCCCCCGAACCCTTCTCCCCTGCTGTGGAACCCTTCTCCCCACGGGAGAAGGGCAGGGATGAGGGGCCGAAGTCCGAAAGTGTTTCCGTTCGCAGCCGATCCCAAGATTCCGTTCGTGATGAGCCTGTCGAACCACGTGCGGAACCCGACGCCCTCATCTACCTCCAACAAACCGCCCGCGACCGCCGCAACGTCTTCGCAGCCCTCATGGAAGCCGTAAAGACCCACAGCCTCGGCCAGATCAGCCACGCCCTCTACGACGTAGGCGGCGAATACCGCCGCAACATGTAGGTCCGCCCAACCGCATGGCCTTCAATCTCAGAGAAATATTCAAGTCGCTCGCCGATGCGCAGGTCGAGTACGTCGTTGTCGGAGGGTTGGCCGTCATCATGCACGGCCACCTGCGGGTAACTCGTGACTTGCATCTAGTCGTGGGCCTGACTCAGGAGAACTGCCTACGCGCGCTGGTCGCCCTGGAGACAATCGGGCTTCGACCGCGACTTCCAGTGGCGATGGCGGACTTTGCCGATCCAACCAAGCGACAAGACTGGATCGACAATCGCAACATGCTGGTATTCCAGCTTTGGGATCCTGCAAACCCCGAGAGATCCGTTGATGTCTTTGTTCGTGAGCCATTTGATTTCGCGACGATGCGAGCGGAGGCAACCGTCAAAGATCTGGACGGCGTACCGATTCCCGTTGCCTCGATCCGGCATCTGATAGCAATGAAGCAAACTGCGGGTCGTCGCCATGACCTGGACGATATCGAAGCGCTGCAAGACATTGCAGCAGCGACCGGGCAAGAAGTATCGTGACAATGTCGGACCCGTTGCGATGCACGTTCGAAGACGCGCGACGAGTGCATCTGCTCGAGGGCATTGCCTTGAGCACGAGCGCCAAGGTCGCGTTCTCCGAAGAAATGCTGACTTTCGCACTGCATTTCGGCGCCCGCGACCGGCTGGTGCCTCCGGATATCGTCGATGAGGAGCACTCCAACTCCGGCGCACCGTGAATCCTTTTCCCGGTGATAACCGCCGCAACGGATGAGCGGGGTAGGAGAAGTCCACTCTGACCCGGCTTCCTTAAGTTATAAGTGGCGGCTGGCCGCTTGCGCTCGCAAGCGGCGTTCGTACGCATGAGTTGTCCGCGTCCCGTGTGCGTGTGCAGTGTGCGTTCTTCGAAATACCCTCACAGGAGCGTCCCATGTCATCCGTATTGAAGCCTTGCACCCTCGCGTTCGCGCTGTCCATGCTCGTAGCTGCACCGGCGCAGCCCGCAAGCGCGGGGACCGCTGGGGATGCCCAGCAGGCATCCGCCGCTCCAACCTCGGCCGACCAGCCCTCGGCCACGAAGCGTGGCACCACGTTCCTGGTGCCCGCCGGATTCACCCAGCGCGTACAAGGCAATGCGGTGCTGCTGATGCCGCCGGAAGCCGATGGCTCCCGCATCGCGATTGTCGATGCGGTCGCGGACAACCCGGACGCGGCAGTTGTCGAGGCCTGGAAGGTCTTGGGCATGTCGCCGAAGCTCCTGGTAGCAACGGACGCAGCGCCGCGCGACGGCTGGGAGGCACGACGCTTCTACGAGTATGACGTTGCGGCCAACGCCAAGCGCGCCGTCGGCGCCAGAGCCTTGCGCAAGGGCGCGGCGTGGACGGTGATGGTGGTGGACGTGGACCAGGCCATCGCGGAAAAGCGTGGCTCGCAGTTCGGCAGGATCGGCCAGCGCCTGCAACCCGCCGGCTATTCTCGTGAAAACTTCGCAGACCGCACCGCGCACAAGCTGGATGCCGCGCGCCTGCAACAAGTCGCCGGTTTCGTGGAACGGATGCGCAAGACCTCCGAGGTGCCGGGCGTAGCCATCGGCATCGTCCAGGATGGCAAAGTCGTGATGGCGCAGGGCTTCGGCGTGCGCCAACTTGGCAAGCCGGCCCAGGTCAACGGCGATACCCGTTTCATGATCGCCTCCAACACCAAGGCGTTGACCACGCTGATGCTGGCGAAGCTTGTCGATGCCGGCAAGCTGGACTGGAACGCGCGTGCGGAGGATGTCTATCCGACCTTCAAGCTGGGCGACGCCGCCACCACCGACAAGGTGCTGGTCAAGCACCTGATCTGCGCCTGCACCGGGGTGCCGCGTCAGGATTATGAATGGTTGTTCGAAGGCGAAAAGCAGACCCCGGCAGCAGTCATGGCGACCTTGGGCACCATGCAGCCGACCAGCGGTTTCGGCGAGCTTTTCCAATACTCCAACCCGATGGCCGCGGCGGCGGGCTATATCGGTGGGCAGGTCGCCTACCCCGACAGCGAACTGGGTGCGGGCTACGACAAGGCGATGCAGGCACTGGTATTTGATCCGCTTGACATGCGCAACACCACCTTCGATTACGCCAAGGCGCAGACCGGCAACTACGCGGCGCCGCATGGACATGACATCGATCACAAGGTCCAGGTGATGGGCATGGGCCTGAACGACTCCGTCTTGTCCTCGCGTCCCGCCGGCGCCGCATGGAGCACGGTGAACGACCTGCTCAAGTACGTACAGATGGAAATCGACGGAGGCGTGCTGCCGGACGGCAAGCGCTACATCAGCGAGATCGCGCTGATGCAACGGCGCGAGCCGCAAATCGCGCTCGGCGTGGACCGCAACTATGCAATGGCGCTGATGGTGGACAAGAGCGACGGCGTGACCGTGGTCGACCACGGCGGCGACCTGGGCGGCTTCCACTCCAACATGATGTGGTGGCCGGAGCAGAAGGTGGGCGCGGTGATCCTGACCAATGCGGACGAGGGCGTCATGTTGCGCGGGCCGTTCAAGCGCTATTTGATGGAGCTCATGTTCGATGGCGAAGCGCAAGCCCAGGCCGCCGCGGTTGCCAATGACAAGGCCAACCGCGCGGCCTTCGACGCGCAGCGCAAGCTGCTGCAGTGGCCGGCCGATGCCAAGGCGATCGCCGGATTGGCGCCGCGCTATCGCAACCCCGCGCTGGGGGACCTGGTGGTTACGCGCAAGGACGGCAAGGCCTTGTTCGACGTCGGCACGTTCCGCTCCGTCGTCGCCACCCAGCAGCAACCCGACGGCAGCCTGGCATTCGTCACCGTCGACCCGGTAGCAGCAGGCCTCTCGTTCGTGCGCGCTGACAAGGACGGCGTGCGCAAGCTCGTCGTGCGCGATGGCCAGCACGAGTACGTGTTCGACGAGGTGCAGTGAAAAAAAGCAAGGGTCAGAGTCGACTTTTTTCAGGTTGCGCCGGGGACAGGGTTGCTCGCTGCAAACGACATAGCGTTCAACCGAAACGAGTTTTTGGCGCGGTGTTTGAACTTGCATTTAAACTCGCCGCGCGTTGCTGAGATTTGCGTTGAAGTGGGGGCGAAAATTGCACTGTGCGAATCCCGAGGTCTCGAACCCGAAGTTACAGCTAATGGCGCCGACATGATCAACATTCTAGGTTGGTACCTGCGAAAGTGCGGGGGGGACACATCCGTAAGTCTGACCAGTGTCAGGAGAATGCTGACGATGGCTATTACACCCGGCCTAGTATCTGAACATTCTCTCTTTCGCGCATTTGGGCATCCGAATTGACGCCGTAAGGTCGTATCGCGGGTAGAGTTTGGAACCTAGACCCTTCGGAGAGATCCGGAGAGATCCGGATCAGAGTGCACTTTCGCCGCGGTGTAGTGACGGTGCTGCGTTCACTAATGCTTATGGCCGTTTTCCGCGTTCGACTGGCTTCCGTGGAAAGTGGGTCTACGGCGAGGAGCCGCAAGAAAAACTCGGGTCATAGTCGACTTTTCCGCTTGGGTCAGGGCTAGTGATGCCTCTGTCCCAACGTCATGCAGCCACTTTGACTCCGATTTTCTAGACTTCAAAGTGCATACGTTGCCGGAAGCAACGGCAACCCTGTACTCAACAGGTAGTCGTAGGTCGAGTCGTAGTATTCGCGCCGTCGTGTCGGATCCGCGTCGGATCCTTGGGGCACCACCACGACCATTCCTTGGCGTGCGCGCGTCAACAGGACTCGGTAGGCGTTCTGGAGGTAGCGTTGTCGATCGGCTTGCTGGATGCGATTCCACTTTGACCCGCGAAACGAGTTGTGGCTCCAACCCTGGGCTGCAGCGCGGAGATCGCCGTCCCACACAACGCATGACCAGTCCACCTCCAGACCTTGAACCTGAAATTCGGTCGCGGCGTCTTCGAGGTAGTAGGACGAACGTACGTCCGATTTGCCGTTGAGGAACCAGTTCACCGGGTTGATCGGTGACTTCACATCGATTGCGTGCGGCTTCAGCCGCTGCGCTTGAGACGAAGCGAGTAGGCCGTAGCGTTCGGAGCCTCGGGCCCGCTCGCGCACCCAGTCCTTTGCTGCGGCGAGGTCGCGTGAAAGGAAGATCGGGTAGCGATCGCGAAATGAATCGAGCAAGCTTCGCGCGGCTTCTGGCTCTCCATCGAGCACCAGTCGTACGAACTCGCTCAGGTTCTCGGCGCGGAACGAGCGCATCGAGGTGGATAGATGTAAGTCGGGCAACCATTCAACCTTGCCGGCGGCGGCCAGCTGATCTATCTGTGGCGCCGACCGGTACTCGGCACCGTGCAGGACAGGAGACATGTGCGCACGCCAATCCGGAAAGGAACGGATGAGCGCGGCGATCCACTCACTCAAGCCCGCCTCGCCAGTATTGATCTCCTGCCCGCTACCGACGAGGCAGACCATCACCGCCCAATCTTTGTGCCGATTGAGACACTCGATAAGAAACTCGGGCTCCGACCGGCCGAAGTTTGGGATGCCCTTCTTCTGCTGCATGAACTTGCTGGTTTGTGCGAGGTTCCACGCACGCTGCGCCTCGTCAAACAGAGCGACATGCTCGTCTGGTGGATCTGGGTCCTTCAGGCACTCGTCTCGAAAGTGGTGAACGAGTTGGATGAACGATTCAATAGGCTGTCTTGTTCCTATCGATCGGCGCCGAGCTTCAGACTTGGTGACCTTTTCCTGGCGCGCCTTTGCGCGCTCGACGCAATCCCGCGCGAGAGCTTCGCGAAGCACATTTACCAGCGGACCGTTCCCGGACAGAAAGACGCTGCGGACTAGGTCGTCCTTTTCGTAATGCCGAGTAGCAATGTCGAGCCCCACGAGCGTCTTACCCGAGCCCGGCACGCCTGTGACGAAGCAGATCGACTTTCGTCCGTGCTCCTGAGCGCCGCGGATGATGCGCTCGAGAGTTGTCGCGGTCCGTTCCAAATTCTGCGCACCGCTGCGAGCGATTTCACCGACGGAATGATTGGCGTAAAGCGCGCGAGCGGCCTCAACGATCGTCGGCGTCGGTCGGTAGCGCCCCTGTTCCCATTCGTTGGGATTGATCGTGGCCCCCGGCAGCGCTTCAAGAACATGCGAGATCGCCTCCGCCAACTGGGTCGCTCCGATTCCCATCGGATGCGGAAGTTTCGGATCATTCGCGTCGAATGTCAGTGAGAGCACGCGTGAATGCGCCTGCGTCGCGACGAGAATCGGAGCGATGAATGTGTTGTGGCTGGACTCGTGAAAGTTGCGAAGGTCGAGGGCGTAGTCCCACACTTGCTCCAGTGCGGCGCCAGTGAAGGTGGTGTCGCCCACCTTGAACTCGATGACAAACACCACGCCACCGATCAAAAGCACAACATCGACGCGCTTCCCCAGACGCGGGACGACAAACTCGAAGTAAATCCTGCCGAACTGACCTGCAAGTGCCCTCCGCAAGATGGCGATCTGAATCATCCATGCGAGAACTTGCTCCTCGGTCACGGCGAACCCCGATGCAAGGCTCAGCGATCCCACCACGTGCTCGTCCGAACTCCGGGCAAATCCCTCGATCGTGTCGGCGTACCACCAGCGACGAATCGCGGCGCGGACCGTGGCGTCTTCCACTCGGCTCATAGGAATGCCTGAAATGACGGCACCAGGTTAGCCGAAGGACGGACGCATTCCACCCGCTGTCGTGTTCTGGTAGTCCGATGAGCGCGAACAGTGCCAGCTTCACTTGCCTCTCGACCTGACTGCAAATCTCCTGGCACCCAAAGCACCCTTTCAACGTTTACTTGTGAGGTGCCTGTCGAGCAGCGAAGCTCACGGCACCCATCGGTTGTCATGTCATCGCAACGTCGGCGCAGGAGCAGATCATGGCGGTTGATTCAGCGGTTCCCGCCGACTCGGCCGAGCGGGTCGAAGTGCTCGACGCCCTGCGTGGCCTTGCACTGTTCGGGATCCTGCTGGCGAACATCCTCTACTGGTCGGGTTGGGGCATGGGCACCGACGCGCAGCGTCTCGAGTGGGGCGGGGCGGACGCGGTCCTCTGGCAATACCGTTTTCACCATCTTCTGGTGGATGGCAAGTTCTATACCGTGTTCTCGCTGCTGTTCGGCGTCGGCTTCGCGCTGCCGCTGCAGCGCCTGGCGCGACGCGGACACGACGGCCTGCGCATCTACCGTCGCCGCGTACTCGTGCTGCTCGGCATCGGGCTGGTGCATTTGCACCTCGTCTGGGACGGCGACATCCTGACTCTGTACGCGTTGCTGGGCCTGCTGCTGCCGGTCTTCCATCGCTGGAGCGGACGCGCGCTGGTGATGACTGGTCTGGCACTGGTGCTAGTGGTGCCCTTTGCGGGGATGGCGCTGTTCGCCGCGTTCCGGTGGGAGCCGCATGTCTTGCTTCAGTGACGGCATTGCGCGGGCACTGGGCGCGGACCCGGCGCCCGAGCGGATCCTCGCCTGGATGCAGCGGGAAGACCTGCGCGGTTGGGCGGCGTGGGTGGCGAGCGGGCCGTGGTATTCGTGGGGCTTACGGCTGGAGTTTTGGCGGATTCCCAAGGTGCTCGGGATCATGCTGATCGGCATGGCCGCGGGTCGTCGGCTGGCCGCCGGCACATTGCTGGAAGATCGACGATTGCTGTGGCAAGTGCTGGTCGCTGGCCTGATCGTCGGCGTGCCGGCCAGCACGATCTACGCGTGGCGGCCGGGACTTGGCCAGGTGGACTGGCCTTCGCTGATCGGCACTATGCCGCTAGGCCTTGCCTATGCAGCTGCGTTCGCGCTCGCCTGGCCTGTTGCGCGCCGCTGGCTCGGAATCTTTGCGGCGCCGGGGCGGATGGCACTGACCAACTATTTGACCCATTCGCTGGTGGGCTTGGTGGTGTTCTTCGGCATCGGCCTCGGCCTCGTGGGCCGTCTTCCGGTGTGGGCATTCTATGCCGTGGCGGTTGCGATCTTCGCGTTGCAGATCGTCGCTTCAAGGTGGTGGTTGGCGCGCCACGCGCAAGGTCCGATGGAAGCACTGTGGCGACGCTGGACTTACGGACCAATGACATCACAAGGGGCTTCACCATCAACGCAATGATCAAGCGCGGCACGCGGGCACTCCGCTGGATCGCGATCGTTGTTGGGCTGCTGCGTTATCGCTGATCCAGCTCGTGGTGGATCAACACGACGCATTGCGAGGCAAACAGCATTTTTGATCCCAGCGTGATTTCCTTCGCGCCCAGGCGTTCCAGGCTGTGGAACGTCTTTTTCGGCATCGGGATGTGGTCGGTCAGCAGGAAGCAGGGATTGCCCTCGAACACCTGCTCGCGAATTGAGGTGCCTTTCCTGTCCATCACGAATAGCTGATGGTCGGCGGCCAGCTCCTGCACCAGCCGCTCGAAGCTCAGGGTCCGCACGTTGACGCCCGATTCCACCGGTCGCGTTTCGTCCTTCCCCATCCCTCGGGACGCATCCAGCGCCTTTGCGATTTTGCCCAGCAGTGCGTGCTCGTGGAAGCCGCCGATGTCGTGCATCTCATTGGCGTCGAATCCGATTGTGCGGGAGAAGTCCTGGGTGCTTTCCAGCACCAGATGGACCATCACATCCGTGCGATGCGACTGGGCTACGAAGATCGCGTTCATCAGCGTATGCGCCAGGATTTCAACATGGGCCTCTTTGCCAACGGAGGCCCACAGCCTCTGGCTGTCCGTGGGCGCCGACCGCGCTCGAAGTACAAACGTTCGCATGTGTGTCTTCACCGAGTCGTCGTCGCGGGCGGCACGTGGCGTGCCGCACACCCATTGTCCACGGAATATGGGGAAGCAACGGGGATGCAGGAGTCAGAGTCGACTTTTTTCAAGGGTACGTTAGGCTTCTGTCATGCCCGATCGTTCGACCACCGTGCGGTTCAACGCAACACTGCTGAGGCCATCGAGCCCCAAGGCGGCGACCTGGTTGTTTCTGGTGCTGCCTGCGCGTGCGAGCGCCAAGTTGCCGACGCGGGGGCGGACGACGGTTGATGGCGTCTTCGGCGGCCATGCCTTCCGGAGCTCGCTTGAACCGGATGGACAGGGGAGTCATTGGCTCAAGGTCACGCGCGCAATGCGCGAGTCCGCCAAGGTCGCGGTGGGTGACACGGTCGCGCTCGAAATCGTGCCTTCGCTCGAGCAGGCGGAACCGCGCGTCCCCGTCGCTCTGCGCAACGCGCTCGCCGCGACGCCGGAAGCGAAGGCAACGTGGTCCGCCCTCACGCCCGCTGCGCGCGCGGACTGGATCGACTGGATCACCTCAGCCAAAAAGGCGGAGACGCGCGCGCGAAGAATTGCCAACGCCTGCTCGATGCTCGCGTCCGGCAAGCGCCGCGTGTGTTGTTTCGATCGATCCGGGATCTACAGTAAGGGTTTGCGGGCATCCGAACCGGCAGGGTAGGGAGTGGCCCTCGTCGCGGGCGCAGTCCAAGCCAGGCGATGCCTGGAGTTCATTGCTGTTGCGCAGTTCGCGCGGTCGGTGACAGCGAGGGGGCGATCGCAAATCGCGCCGTGATCGATCTGACACACGATTTGCGAGCGGCCCGAACGCCAAGCGTTCGGGCCGCTGGGAGTCAGGCTGGTCAGGCCTTGCTGTTCACTGTCTCGGCAAGGGTCGAGGCGTACTCGTCGCCGCCGTAAATTTCCTTGGTCGCGCGGTGCAATTTCGTCGCGTCGTCGGTGTGACCCAACGCATCCGCGTAAGCGGCGGCAGTCCCGAATCCGGCGATGCCGTAGTGGGTCATGCGCTGGTACTGGGCAATGATCAGTGCATCGAGAAGCGGTCCGGATTCCCGTCCTTCCTCGAGCACGTGTTTCCTCGCTTCGTCGACAAGGCCAGCCATGCCCTTGCAATGTTCCTTCTTGACTTCGCCGTCGTGGGCAGCGATCAGCCCTTTGAGCACGTCGCTGTGTTCACCGATGCACTTCTCGGACTTGGTCAACAGAGTCTTGAGTTTCGTGCTTGTGGGCTTGTCCGCAATCATGTTTAACAAGCGCTGCATCTGGTCATTGGCAGACCACAGGTCCTTGAGTTCGTCGATGTAGATGTCTTGCAGGCTTTCGGACTTTGACATGGGAATTTCCTTGGATGGGGGGCGACACCAGACGTTGCTCGAGCGCGAGGCGGATACGTTTCACGATGGCAACCTAGTCCCTCGGCATGCGGTAAACCGTGAAATCAGACCCTACGTCACCCCATCAGATCGCGTACTCCACCCAGTCGGGCGTGCGCGATCAGTCGAACCGTCCGAGAACAACCTGCCGTCGCGCAGGCCGATGAAATTGCCAAATGAAACAGGGAACGGCCCGAGAGGCGACACGCGGGGAACCAGCTGATGCCGGCGCTGCATTTTGGCGCCAGATGCCTGAGCGTCAGCCCTGCTTGCCCCAGATTTTCTCCAGCCGCGCATCGCGTCCGCAGTTAAGGCGGTAGAACTTGTAGCGCACCGGATTCTTCTTGTAGTAGTCCTGGTGGTACTCCTCCGCCGGGTAGAACGTGGTGGCGTCGGTGATTTCAGTGGCGATCGGTTGCCCGAAGCGCGCCGCGAGCTTCTGCTTGCTGGCTTCGGCGAGGCGGCGCTGTTCGGTGTTGGTGGGAAAGACGCCGCTGCGGTACTGGCTTCCGCCATCGCAGAACTGGCGGTCCGCCGCGAACGGGTCGATGTTGTGCCAGAACACGTCCACCAGCTTTGCATAGCTGACCTTGATTGGGTCGTAGCGCACCTGCACCGCCTCGGTGTGGCCGGTACCGCCGGCGGAGGTCTGCTCGTAGGTGGGGTTTTTGGTGTGCCCGCCGGTGTATCCCGAGGTGGTCGAGATCACGCCCGGCAGTTTGTCGAACGGTGGCTCCATGCACCAGAAGCAACCCCCGGCGAAGATCGCCACAGCCTCGCCTTGCGTGTTCGCAGCTGGCGCTGCGGCCGAGGCATCGGCTGCAGCTCCGTTGGCGGACGCCACGGCGACGGTTCTCGGCGCGGCATCGCGCACGGCGGGCTGTTCGGCCTGCGATTGCTGAACGCAGGCGGTGACTGCAATCAGCATCAGCAAGACAGTCGATGCGGACAGCACGGATTTTTGAAGGAAACGATTCTGCACCCGGTTTTCGATTCGCATGATCAGGACCTCAGTGACGGCAGGGGATCGCCTTCAGGCACGAAGTTCAGCGCCACGCCGTTGTTGCACCAGCGCACCCCGCGCGGCGGCGGACCGTCGTTGAAGATGTGGCCCTGGTGGCCGCCGCAGCGGACGCAGTGGTACTCGGTGCGCGGCAGCATCAGCTTGAAGTCGCGCCTGGTGCCGGTGTGTCCGGCAATGGCCTGGGTGAAGCTGGGCCAGCCGGTGCCGCTCTCGAACTTGTGTTTGCTGTCGAACAGCGGCAGACGGCAAGCGGCGCAGATGTAGGTGCCGGGGCGCTTCTCGTCGTTGAGCGGGCTGCTGCCGGCGCGTTCGGTGCCTTCCTCAAACAGCACCGTGAAGGCAGCCGGCGTGAGCAGCGATTTCCACTCTGCGTGGGGCTTGTCGAGCGGCGTGATCGCCTTGCCGGCGGACTGGGCGGCGCCGGCGGCGATTGCCACTGCAGCCGCAGGGGCGGCCGATTTTTCCGCGGCAGCGCTGGATGCGGCGGTCGCCGTGGTTTCGCGCGCGCAGGCAGGGAGCAGGGGGACGGCAAGCAGGGTCGCAAGACTCTGCACCAGGGTGCGGCGTTGCATGGTCGTCTCCAATCAGAGAAGGTGGTATGGCTATAGAGTGGCCAATGGCAGCATTGGATTCGCCATCACTGTGCGGGAATGCAGTTGGCGTCCGCGTGAACCGCATCGACGCGGACTGCATCCGAAAAAGCCCGGCATCCGTCGCATCGCCGCATCCAATCCCGCTTGCCCGGCCCCTTGCAGGTAACTGACCGCCACACAGGAGAGCTGCCTCCATGTCCACCACGGTCACCACTTCCGTTCCGCGCCATCTGCCGCTTTCGTTGCTGGTGATCCGGCTGAGCATGGTGTTGTTCCTGCTGCCCTGGGTGATCGACAAGTTCGTCAGGCCCGACCATGCCATCGCGGTACTCGAGGGTTTCTATGGCTTGGGCGGACTTGGTGCGCCGCTAGTGCTGGCGCTGGGCGTCGCGCAGGCGCTGATCCTGCTGTTGTTCGCTCTCGGTATCGCGCGCACCTGGAGCTACGGCCTGGTTCTGGTGATGCATGCACTGACCACGCTGGTGTCCTGGCAGCAGTATCTCGACCCGTATACCGGGGCCAACATCCTGTTTTTCGCGGCGTGGCCGGCATTGGGCGCGTGCGTTGCGCTGTTCCTGCTGCGTGAGCACGACACCTTGTGGACATTCGGAAGCAGAGGGAAATAAAGCAGCCGAAGGACGACTGCGCACTGGGGCTATGACCGTTTTCATGAAGGGCGTCGTATCGCAATCCGGAATTCTCCGGAGAGCGGCCGCGCTACGCGCCAGCGTGGGACAGGGACGACAGCAGCTCCCGCATCACCGCCCGGGCGCGATGCAGGCGGGATTTCGTTGCCGCCAATTCCAGGCCGAGCTGGGTCGCGGTCTCGTTGAGTGTGAGTCCGTCCACGTCGCGCATCAGCAGGATCGTGCGGTAGTGCTGCGGCAGGGTGGCCATGGCGCGGCTGATGTCCATCCGCAGTTCCAGCGGTTCCGGCGTCACCACCGGCTGGATCGTTTCATCGATGTCCTGGTTGGTCAGCAGGCGCCAGCCGCGGTGCATGCGGTTGCATTCGCGCTTCACGATGCGGAACAGCCATGACGTGAAGGTCTCCGTGCGTCGCAGGTCGCCCAGGTGGCGTGACGCCTTGAACAGCGTCTCCTGCACGGCATCCTCGACATCGTTGACCACGCAGTGATACTCGGCATAGCGGCGCAGGTCCTGGCGCGAGCGAGCCAGCAGCTCATTGAGCGCGGCCGGGTCGCCGGACTTCGCTGCATCCACCACGGCTGGATCCATTGCCTTCACACCCATTGCCGTTCACTCATCTGAAATAGACCCGCCGGACCGCGAATCTTTTTGCCTGTCGGCCGACTCTTCAATGGTAGCCAGGGATTTTCTTCCTGACACCGCGCCTATCGCACTGGAAACCGCATGCCCCGCATTTCACCACGCTGGATCGTCCTGCTCGTAGTGGTTCTGGTGGCTGTCGTTCTCTGGCGCAGTGGCCTGCTGGCCGAATTGAATCTGCAGGCGCTGAAAGAGCGCCAGGTGGCGTTGCAGGCCTGGACCGCAGCGAATCCATGGCTGGCCGCGGGCGTTTTTTTTGCAGTGTACGTGGCGGCGACGGGTATCTCCCTGCCTGGCGCAGCCATTCTGACGCTGGCGGGTGGCGCCCTGTTCGGCGTCTTCGAAGGCACGCTGCTGGTGTCCTTTGCCAGCACGCTCGGCGCGACGCTGGCGTTCTGGACTTCACGCTTCGTGCTTCGCGATGGCGTGCGGCGCAAGTATGGCGAGCGCCTGCGTACCTTCGACGAGGGCATCTCTCGCGACGGCGCCTATTACTTGTTCACGCTGCGGCTGGTACCGGTGGTGCCGTTTTTCCTGATCAACCTGCTGGCGGGACTGACTGCGCTCAAGACGCGCACGTTCTATCTCGTCAGCCAGGCCGGCATGCTGCCGGCGACGATTGCCTACGTCTACGCCGGTACCCAGCTCGCGCGGATCGAAACCGCAAGCGACGTGCTATCGCCCGGCCTCATCGGCGCCTTCGCATTGCTGGGGGTGCTGCCGCTGATCATGCGGCTGTTCACGCGGTGGTTTGCAGCGCGTCGCATTTACCGGGGCCATGTGCGCCCGCGCCGCTTCGACTTCAACATGATCGTCATCGGTGCGGGCTCGGCGGGACTGGTGTCGTCGTACATCGCCGCCACCGCGCGCGCCAAGGTGGCGTTGATCGAACGCGACCGCATGGGCGGCGATTGCCTCAATACCGGTTGCGTGCCGTCCAAGGCCTTGCTGCGCAGCGCGCGACTGGTGGCCGAAGCGCGCAATGCCGAACGCTACGGGATTGCGACAGTCGCGGCCGAGGTCGACTTTGCGCGCGTGATGGAACGCGTGCAGTCCGTGATTCGCAAGGTGGAGCCGCACGATTCGATCGAGCGTTATACGGCGCTTGGGGTCGACGTGATCCAGGGCGAGGCGCGCATCGTCTCGCCGTGGGAAGTCGAGGTCGGTGGCAAGCGCATCAGCGCCCGCAGCCTGATCATTGCTACCGGCGCACGGCCGCTGGTGCCGCCGATCCCGGGCATCGATACGGTTGAGGTGCTGACCTCGGAGACGCTGTGGGACCTGCGCACGTTGCCGAAGCGGCTGGTGGTGCTCGGCGGCGGGCCGATCGGCTGCGAACTGAGCCAGGCGTTTGCCCGGCTCGGAAGCAAGGTCACCCAGGTGGAAATGGCACCGCGGCTGTTGCCGCGCGAGGACGCCGACGCGGCAACGCACATCGAGGGCCGCTTCCGCGACGAGGGCATCGAGGTGCTGACGGACTGCAAGGCCGTGCGGGTGGAACGCGACGGCGACGGTGGGCGGCTGATCTGCGAAAAGGATGGGCAAGAAGTCGCGCTTGCATTCGACCGGCTGTTGCTGGCGCTGGGCCGCAAGGCGAGCGTCGAAGGCTTCGGCCTGCAGGAGCTGGGTGTGGTGATCAACAAGCGTGGCACGGTCGAGACCGATGCGTTGATGCGCACCAATTTTCCCAACATCCTCGTGGCCGGTGATGTCGCAGGCCCGCACCAGTTCACCCACGTGGCCGCGCACCAGGCCTGGTATGCGTCGATCAACGCATTGCTGGCGCCATTCTGGAGCTTCAAGGTGGATTACCGGGTCATCCCGTGGGCGACGTTCACTGATCCGGAGGTCGCGCGCGTGGGTCTGTCGGAGGACGAAGCGAAGGAGAAGGGCGTCGAGGTCGAGGTCACCAAATACTTGCTCGATGACCTGGATCGCGCGATCGCCGATTCAGCCGACCGTGGCTTCGTGAAGGTGCTCACCGCGCCGGGCAAGGACCGGATCCTGGGAGCGACCATCGTCGCCGAGCACGGCGGCGAGCTGCTCGCGGAATTCGTGCTGGCGATGAAGCACGGCATCGGTCTCAACAAGCTGCTGGGCACGATCCACATCTATCCGACCATGAGCGAAGCGAACAAGTACGTGGCGGGGGCCTGGAAGCGCGCGCATGCGCCGCAACGGCTGCTGAGGTTGTCCGAACGATTCCTCGCCTGGCGAAGGGGCTGATCCGGTGCGCATTCTGATCGCCATCCTCTTGTGGCTGGGCGCCACGTCGGCTTCTGCGATTCCGGCAAACGCGTCCTTCGACCACACCCATGGCGCATGGAACCCGCTGCTCGCGGCAAACGTGCACTGGAACGCGGCGGGTACCGCGACCACCGTCGACTACGCCGGCTTCGTCCGGGATCGCAAGTCACTGGCGATCTACATGCAGGCGCTGGCTTCGGTAAGCGAGGAGGAGTTCCGGCGTTGGCCGCTGGCGGAGCGCCAGGCGTTCCTCATCAACGCCTACAACGCGGGCACGGTGACACTGGTACTGACGCGCTATCCGGGACTTGAAACCATCAAGGAGATCGGCGGACTGTTCGGATCGCCGTGGAAGCAGGACGCCCTCGTGCTGCTCGGGAAGCAGCGGACCCTGGACAACGTCGAGCACACATTGCTGCGCGGCGCGCGGGACTATGCGGATCCACGCATCCATTTCGCGGTCAATTGCGCATCGATCGGCTGCCCTGCGCTGCGACCGGAGGCCTACGTGGGAGCGAAGTTGGCCCAACAGCTCGATGACCAGACGCGACGCTTCCTGCGCGACCGCAGCCGCAATCGCAACGACCCGCGCGCCGGCCTGCGCGTGTCGAGAATCTTCGACTGGTATGGCAGTGATTTCGAGACGCACGCGGGCGGCGTAGGTGCATTCCTTGCGCGTTACCCGATAGAGCTCGGACTGGACCGCACGACTGCGCAGCGGCTGATCTCCGGTGCGGAGGCGGTGGGCTTCACTCCCTACGATTGGCGTTTGAACGGGAAGCGGCCATGACGCGCCGGCAATATCCGCACCGTCCTGCTGGCCGGGGCTGACACCTTTGCCCGCTGCGGGTGTTCTAGCCTAAGCAACACGCGATCCCTGCTAGCCCGATATCAACAGGAAATGCCATGAACCTCGCGACCGCACACGATGACGTCCGCCGTTACTACGGCGAAGTGCTGCAATCCACCGGCGACCTGAAGACCGGCGCCTGCTGCCCGATCGAAGCCATGCCCGAACGATTGCAGTCGCTGCTGGCCGATATCCATCCCGAGGTGACGAGCCGCTTCTACGGCTGCGGTTCGCCGTTGCCGCCGGCGGTCGAGGGCATGACGGTACTGGACCTAGGCTGCGGCACCGGCCGCGATGTGTACCTGCTGTCGCGACTCGTCGGCGAGCAGGGCAGGGTCATCGGCGTCGACATGACTCCCGAACAGCTCGAAGTCGCCCAGCGTCACCGGCAATGGCATGCCGAGCGCTATGGTCATGCGCAATCGAATGTGTCGTTCGTTGAGGGCCACATCGAGCAACTCGATGCATGCGGCATCGCCGACGCGAGCGTCGACGTCGTTGTCTCCAACTGCGTACTGAACCTGTCACCGCAAAAGGAGCGGGTGTTCGCGGAGATATTCCGAGTGCTCAAGCCCGGCGGCGAGCTGTATTTTTCCGACGTGTTCGCCGATCGGCGCATCCCCGCCGCGCTGCGCTCCGATCCCGTGCTGCTGGGCGAGTGCCTGTCGGGCGCTCTGTACACCGAGGACTTTCGTCGCCTGATGGAACGTGTCGGCTGCGCCGATGTACGCAGCGTCAGTCAGGCACCGATTCCGCTGTACGACCCGCAAATCGAGGCGAAGATCGGCATGGTCGGCTTCCGCTCGATCACCATGCGTGCGTTCCGCATTGCGCTGGAGGACCGCTGCGAGGACTACGGCCAAACGGCGACCTTCCTCGGCACGATCGACGGACTTCCCCATGCCTTCGTGCTCGACGACCACCACCGCTTCGAGACCGGCCGGCCGATGCTCGTGTGCGGCAACACCTTCGACATGCTGGCGCAATCGCGTTACGGCAGGCACTTCCGCCTGACCGGTGATACCCGCACCCACTTCGGCCTGTTCGATTGCACGCCCGGACCGGTGTCCGCGTCGACGCCCGCAGGCGCGTGCTGCTGAGGCCGATGAACCCCGATCTCGCCATCGTCGTTCCCGCAGGTCCCGGTGATCGTGCGTGGGAAGCGCTGCTGCCGCAATTGGCCGCGGCGGGCGCCAGCGAGATCGTACTGGTGGTCCCCGCTGGCGATGCGTCGGCAGCAGCGGTGTTGCCCGAGGGCGTGCGACTGGTCGAGGCAGCGGTGGGCAGGGCGCAGCAACTCAACGCCGGCGCCGCGGCGACGACCTCACCGTGGTTGTGGTTCGTGCACGCCGATACCCGAGTGGAGGCTCAGACGATCGATGCACTGCATCGGTTCCTCGCCGCCGATGCCACCGCGATTGGTTACTTCGATCTGCGTTTCCTGCGCGACGGGCCGAGCCTGACCGTGTTGAACACGATCGGCGCGCATGTGCGCAGCCGGTGGCTGGGCCTGCCATTTGGCGACCAGGGTCTGCTGATGCCGCGGCGTGTGTTCGATGCACTCGGTCATTTCGATCCTGGCCAGCCGGGCGGCGAGGACCATGCACTGATCTGGGCCGCGCGCCGCGCCGGCGTGCCACTCAAGGCGGTGGGCGCGCCGATCCACACCAGCGCGCGCAAGTACGCGCAGCGCGGATGGTGGGCCACGACGCGACAGCACCTTCGCCTGACGTGCGTGCAGGCATGGCGGTACTCGCGCATGGAGCGCTCGCGGTGAGTTCCGGCGTCGCCATCTTCGTCAAGACGCCGGCGCAGTCGCCGGTCAAGACACGGCTTTGGCCCGGGCTGGGCCAGCAACTTTCCGTCGCGCTTTACCTGATCTGCGCCGAGGCCGTCGCATCGGTGGTAGCCGCCGCGCAACAGCACGTCGACCTGCAGGCCTACTGGGCTGTGGCGGAAGCCGAAGCTCTCGACGGCGATGCCTGGGTGGACCTGCCGCACTTGCCGCAGGGCGAGGGCAGTCTTGGCCAACGCATGTCGCAGGTCTATCGCACGCTGCGCATGCGCCACAGGGGCGCCATCCTGATCGGTGCGGACACGCCGCAACTGATACCCGCTGCGCTCGAGCGTGCCGCCCTTTGGTTGGCATCCACGGAATCACGACTGGTGATGGGGCGCGCCGAGGATGGGGGCTTCTGGTTGTTTGGCGGCAATGTCGACGTGTCCGACGACGCGTGGCTCGTGCCCCGTTACAGCACCGCCGACACCGCCAGCGAATTCATCGCAGCGCTCGGGCCGGCCGGCCATTGGCTGCAACTGGAAACGCTGCGCGACATTGATACGGTTGAAGACCTGCCGGGCGTACATGCGGATCTCTCGGCGCTGTCGGCGCCGACGGCCACGCAATTGCGACTGCTGGAGTGGCTGGATGGAATTCCGATAGCGACGTTGAGGACGACCGCGTGACCGCGTGGCTGCTCGAGAACCAGGGCCCGGCACGCATGGTGGTCGTGGGCGGGCTGCTGGTGCTGCTGCTGGCATGGCAGCAATGGCGACCGCGGCGCGGGGATGCCGGAGGGGCCCGTCGCCGACTGCGCAACATCGCAATGGCGCTGGTTTCCTCCGCGCTGGTGTATCTGATCCTGCCGATTACGGCGGTGGCATTCGCCGTGCAGATCGCCGCCATGGATTTCGGATTGTTCAACGCGCTGTCGTGGACCGTCGGCGTGGAAATCGTGGCGGGAGTCATCCTGCTGGACCTCGCCATCTACTGGCAGCATCGATGGTTCCATCTCGTGCCACTGCTCTGGCGCATGCATCGGGTCCACCACAGCGACGTCGCCTTCGACGCGACCCTGGGCCTGCGATTCCATCCCTCGGAAATCCTGCTCTCGATGCTCTACAAGCTGGCGCTGGTCGCCATGCTCGGCATCGCACCGCTGACGATGCTGCTCTACGAGATACTGCTGGCATCGTTCGCGCTGCTCACCCATGCCGATATCGCCATTCCGCCGCATTGGGACCGACGACTGCGGCACGTTTTCGTCACGCCCGACTGGCACCGTGTGCATCATTCGGTGTTTCGTGACGAGACCGACAGCAACTACGGCAACATCCTCAGCATCTGGGACCGCCTGTTCACCAGCTATCGCGCACAACCGCGTGAGGGTCACGTTTCCATGGTGATCGGCGTGCCACAGTGCCGTGATGCCCAGGCGCAAACACTGCTCGCACTGCTGCGCCAACCTCTGGTCAGCGATCCTACTGCTACACCCAACGGGTAATCGCCATGCATGACACCTGGCCCCTGCTTCAGCACAGCGACTTCCCCAACATCGAACGCGGTCGGGTCACGACCTTGCAACTCAACCTGGGTTACCGGTGCAACCTCAGTTGCATCCACTGCCACGTCAACGCTGGTCCTCGGCGTACGGAAACGATGGATGAGCAAACCATGCACCTGGCGCTGGATGTGGCTGGGCGCCTCCAGATCGATACCCTCGACCTGACCGGCGGTTCGCCGGAAATGAATCCACACTTCCGCTGGCTGGTGGCGGAGGCGCGGGCGCGGGGCCTGCGCGTGATGGATCGCCTCAACCCCACCATCATGGAAGAGCCCGGATACGAATGGGTGGGGGAGTTCCTTGCCGCGAACGCAGTCGAGGCCATCGCGTCACTGCCGTGCTACAGCCAGGACAATGTCGACGAGCAACGTGGCGATGGCGTGTTTGAAAGCTCGATCGTGGCGTTGCGAAAACTCAACGCACTCGGCTACGCCGCGCCCGGCAATCCGCTCACGCTCAACCTGGTCTACAACCCGAACGGCGCGTTCCTGCCACCGGAGCAGTCCGCGCTCGAGGCCGAGTACCGGCGCCTGCTCGGCAAAAATTTCGGCATCGTATTCAATCGCCTGTTCGCGCTGGCCAACATGCCGATCCAGCGCTATGGCTCGTGGCTGCTTTCAAAGGGAAAGTTCGTCAGTTACATGGAAACGCTGCGCGATGCGCACCAGGACGCCAACCTCGATGGCGTGATGTGCCGCTCGACGCTCAGCGTCGACTACAACGGCAATCTGTACGACTGCGACTTCAACCAGATGCTCAAGATTCCGCTCGGTGGCCTGCAACACGCCACCCACTTGCGTGACCTGCTGCATGACGAGCTTCCGCGCCGCATCGGCGTTGCCGGCCACTGTTATGGCTGCACCGCGGGGCAGGGGTCGAGCTGTGGAGGTGCATTGAACTGAGCAGGCAACGATGAGCTCGCCAACGCCGATGCAGCAAAACACCCGCCCCGATGAACACGTGTCTCGATGATCCAGCGGCCGCGCAACGTGCGGTTCCTTTGCAGCAACGCTGACGCTCTTTCGTGGCTGTTGGGCGGCCATCCGATGTGTGGTTCACTGCACGCAGCCCTGATTCGGAGCCGCCGATGCACGTTGCCGGTGCTTTATTTTCGCGAATGGTCGCAAGCTCCTTCTTGGCCTGCGCGTTGGGCGCAGGCGCGGGTGCAGCCGTGGGTCAGGTCACGTCTCCACACCAGGCCGGGCACACCAGTCACGCGACGGGCAACGTCAACTTTCCAGTGAGCTGCACGCCGCAGGCGCAGACGAAATTCGATGAGGCCGTAACCCTCCTGCATCACATGACCTACCCACAGGCACGGACGGCCTTCGAGCAAACCGCAGCGACGGACCCGGCGTGCGCCATGGCGCATTGGGGAATCGCGATGACGCTGTTCCAGCCACTGTGGCCGACACGGCCGACTCCTTCCGAACTCGTGCGGGGATGGGAGCCCAGCAAAGGGCCAAGGCGCTGGCACCGCCTACCGAGCGCGAACGTCATTTCGTGGCGGCGGCGGAAGCATTCTTCCTCGATCCCGGCGCCACCGACTACTGGTTGCGCATCCGTCGCTGGGAAGAGGCTGCGCGGACCATGCACGCAACGTTTGCCGATGACCCCGAGGCCACGGTGTTCTACGCGCTCGCACACTTGGCCACCGCCCCGGCCGGCAAAATCTCCCGGGAACACTCCGATCGCGCCGCCTCGCTGCTCATGGGTGTCTACGCAAAGAACGCCGAACACCCAGGCGCCATGCATTATCTCGTCCACGCCAACGACGCGCCGGGGCGCGAACGCGAATCGCTCGACATCACGCGCAAGTACGACGCGGCCGCGCCGGAGAATCCGCATGCGCTGCACATGCCGACGCATATCTACACGCGGCTTGGCGAGTGGGACTCCGTCATCCGAGGCAACCTGCGCGCGGCGGATGCGGCCTTGAAATATCCGGCTGGCGACAAAGGCCAGTTCGTATGGGATGAATTCCCGCACGCCATCGAATATCTCGTCTACGCACACCTGCAGCAAGGCGATGACGTTGCCGCGGCCCTCCAGATAGAACGCCTGCGCGGCACCGCGAACATCGAGCCGACCTTCAAGACCGCATTCCACCATGCCTCAACCCAAGCGAGATACGCGCTGGAACGGCGCGACTGGAAGGCGGCCGCAGCAATCGAGCCGAGAGCTCCCAAGTGGATTGAGTGGGATCGCTTTGCATGGCCCGAAGCGATCGCGCAGTTCGCGCATGGCCTGGGTGCCGCGCGTACTGGCGAGCTCGACGCCGCCGACGCAGCCAGCGCGCGACTGACTGCACTGGCTCTGGCGATGACTAACGCGAAGGAAGACCTCTTTGCGCGAAACATACGCATCCTGCGGCTGGAACTGGACGCCTGGATCATGCAGGGAAACCGGCGCAGCACAGCCGCCCTCGAGTTGATGCAGGAAGCCGCAGAACTCGAAGCTGCTACGCCCAAGCACGCGGTGACGCCCGCGCCGATCCTGCCTGCCTCCGAGCAGCTCGGGGATCTGTGATGGAGCTCGGCAAACCCGAGGCGGCGCTGCCGGCATACAAGCGATCGATGGCGAGCTATCCGCAACGATTCAACACCGTGCTGGGCGTGGCGCGCGCCGCCCGAGCAAACAAGGATGCGAAGGCCGCGCAGACCTTTTATCGAACCCTGCTGAGCCTGGCCGCCGACGCATCACCGCGCACGGCGCTCGCGGAAGCGCGTGCCTACGGTGCTGACAGCAAGTCGGGCCGACGCGCGTCGCAGGCCAGGCGATGAATGAGTGCGCGCAGAGCGCGCTGTGGTGAAAGATTCACCGTGGCCCGGTCGTCTGTACTCTGGGCCAGCACGGAGTGAGAAAACATGCCGCTTCGCGTGAGTTGCGCTGCCCTGTTGGCCGTCCTGCTGATTACCGCGACAGCGGCGTTTGCGCAAGCCGCGACGCCCGACGTCAAAGCGGCCGCAGCAATCGCGAAGTACGACGAATTTCTGACCAGCTTCCGCAAGCAGAACGGGATCCCGGCGCTTTCGGTCGCGATCGTGCGCCATGGCGCGATCCTGTGGGAAAAGGCCTATGGCTGGTCGGACGATGAAGGCGAAGTCACTGCGACGATCGACACGACCTATTCGATTGCATCGGTGACAAAGCCGATCGCGGCGATCGCGATGATTGCGGAGGCCGAGGCCGGGAAGCTCGACCTCGCCACGCCGATGAGCGCCGATCCCGACTGGGGAGAAACCTGCGAATGGCTGGCGGGCAGCGAGATCGTGTTCGGCAGCGGCGGCAAGGAGGCGGACGGCACGAAGGTGCCCGCGATGGACTGCTCGCGCGACGTGACACTGCGCGACATGCTCAACATGCGCGCCAACGGTGACGGTTCGGGTTTTGTCTACAACCCGATCAGTTACGCGCGCATCGATCGGGTGATATCCGGCGCGGGCGGGCGCGACTTGCGCAACATCGTGCGCGAGCGCGTGATGGACAAGGCCGGGATCCACGACGTGGCGCTGGGTTGGCGCGATCCACAGGGAGGCTCTGCGCTGCGGCTGCTCGCGCCGCCCTTCGTCGTGAAGAACGGCGAGCGGACGAAGAATTCCATTTCGGACGACGATTTCCGCGCCGCGGCGGGTATCAAAGCGAGCGCGCACCATCTGGCGCAGTTCGACGTGGCGCTCGACGCGGGCAAGCTGCTCACACCCAAGTGGCACGCGCGGATCTTCGACGCGCCGGTGACGCAGCGGGCTGGCGACTATCGCTGGGGCTGGTTCGTCGAGAACTGGAAGGGACACCGGCTGGTCTGGCATGCGGGATGGGATCCAGAACGCTATTCGGCGATGTACCTGAAGGTGCCCGACAGCGACCTGACGCTGATCGTGCTGGCCAACACGGAGGCGCTCTGGTGGGACAATTCCCTGGTTCGTGCCGAGATCGAGACCAGCCCTGTGGCGGCGGCGTTCCTGGCGGGGTTCGTCGAGTAAAGGCCGTGTCCGAGTGGTTGATCATGGATCGATCTCGGATTTGCTCCGGAGCCGATCGAGGAACAAGAGACGCGTGATGTCTAACCAATTCCACTATCCGATTGGCAAACCCGGCCAGCCTTGGGGCGACGCGGAAAAGGCAGAGTGGCTTTCGCGGCAGACGCGCCAGCGCAGCTACGAAGCCGACGTGTTGACCGTCATTGAGCAACTGCGCTCGCGCTTCGACGTCGAGCAGTACGGTCGCCTCGACTACGGTCCCGACACCTACCCGCTGTTCGCGATCAGGAGCCGCGACTGGCGCGACGAATTGCCGGTCGTGCTCGTGACAGGCGGAGTGCATGGCTACGAAACCAGTGGCGTGCATGGCGCCTTGCGGTTCGTCGAGCAGAATGCGACTGAATACGCAGGTCGCATCAACCTGCTGGTCGCGCCGTGCGTGAGCCCTTGGGCTTACGAGCGCGTGCATCGCTGGAACATGCATGCGATCGATCCGAACCGCTCGTTTCGCGAGGACAGTCTCGCGGAGGAGTCGGCGGCGTTGATGAGGCTGGTTGCGCCCATTCGTGATCGCGTGCTGGTGCATGTCGACCTGCACGAAACCACTGATACCGACGAGTCGGAGTTCCGGCCTGCGCTGGCCGCACGCGATGGCAAGTCGCACGAGCCCGGCGAGATCCCCGACGGCTTCTACCTGGTCGGCGACAGCGAAGATCCGCAACTCGAGTTCCAACAGGCGGTGATCGCGGCGGTGGCGAAGGTCACCCACATCGCACCGGCCGATCGCAACGGCGAGATCATCGGCGAACCCGTGGTCGCGCCGGGCGTCATCAACTATCCCGTCAACAAGCTCGGCCTCTGCGGCAGCATCACCAACGCGCGCTACAAGACGACCACCGAGGTCTACCCCGACAGCCCCCGCGCGAGCCCCGAGCAATGCAACGCCGCGCAGGTCGCCGCGGTACGCGCCGCCATCGATTTCGCGCTGACGAATCGATAAGCACACGCGATCAGGTAGCGTCTGACCCCATCACTGCGGGTTTCTGATCGGGGGGTTGATTCACGATGCAACCAGTGTTGCTCGGCAACTCGCAGAGTTGCCTCAGTAGCAACGATTTACGTTATTAACGTCGTACGATACTATTCGACCGTGACGATCCGATCCTTCAGGTGCTCCGACACGGAAGCGTTGTTCCAGCGGAGGCGCGTCGCCCGCTTCGCTCATTTCCAGGCCGTAGCAAGGCGCAAGCTTGAGCAACTTGATTGGTCGGTGCGCTTGGACGACCTGCGCGTTCCTCCTGGTAATCGGCTTCGAGCCTTTGCGGGGCGACAGAAAAGGACAGCACAGCATCCGCATCAACGATCAATGGCGGATCTGCTTCGTTTGGACTGCGGAAGGACCGGGCGGCGTTGAGATCGTGGACTACCACTGAGGAATTCGCATGAGAAAGAAACTCGCACCCATTCATCCCGGCGAAATCCTTTCCGAGGAATTCCTCAAGCCGATGGGCATCAGCAACTACCGGCTGGCCAAGGAAATCGGCGTGCCCGCCCAGCGCATCGGTGAAATCATCGCGGGTCGTCGCGGCATCACGGCAGATACCGATCTGCGCCTGTGCCGATTCTTTGGACTGTCCGAAGGTTACTGGCTGCGCGGGCAGGTCCGTTACGACACGGAAGTCGCCAAGGACGCGCTGGCACCGGAGCTGGCAAAGATCAAGCGCTGGGCGCATGCAGCCTGAGCTGACAACTAGGAAAATGCCTTGTGGCACCACATTCGGGAATCGGAGCTGCGCTTGAGCGCGTTGCTCTTTGGTCTCGCCCGTAATCCGTGTACTCATCGCGTGACTCGACTGGCGACGGGACGGCTGCCTGCATGCCCAAGCGAACCGTCTTTATTGCCACGCTGCTTGCGATGCTCGCCTTCGCGGCAAACTCCGTCTTGTGCCGTGTCGCGCTGGAGCGCACGGCCATCGATCCCGCGAGTTTCACCGCAATCCGCCTGATCTCGGGAGCGGCGATGCTCTGGATCCTCGCGCAGGTGCGCAGTGGCGACACGAGCCTCACCGGCAACTGGACATCGGCGCTTGCGCTGTTCGCGTATGCGGCAGGGTTCTCGTTCGCTTATGTAAACCTTCCCACCGCAACGGGCGCGCTGCTGCTATTCGGTGCTGTGCAGGTCACCATGCTGGCCGGCGGCGTCCGCGCAGGTGAGCGGTTTTCATGGTCGCAGGTTTTCGGCTACTTGCTCGCGTTGGCTGGGCTCGCTGGATTGCTGATGCCCGGCGTATCCGCGCCGCCGCTCGCAGCTGCAGCGCTCATGCTGGGCGCCGGAGTGGCGTGGGGCATCTATTCGTTGCGCGGCAAGGGGCAGGGTGACGCTATCTGTGCGACCGCAGGCAACTTCCTGCGCACGGTTCCCATCACGCTGGTGCTGCTGATCGCAATGCTCGGGAAAGTTTACTTCGACATCACGGGCATCTGGCTGGCGATCGCCTCGGGCGCACTGGCGTCCGGCATCGGCTACGCGATCTGGTATTCGGCCTTGCCCGTGCTCCGCGCAACGACCGCCGCGACGGTGCAGCTCAGCGTTCCCCCGATCGCAGCGCTAGGCGGCGCCGCGTTCCTCTCCGAGCCCTTGACGCTTCGCTGGTTGCTCGCGTCGGTCGCGATCCTCGGCGGCATCGCGCTGGTGACATTACGGAATGCGACCACCAGGGCATGACAACAGGAAGTTGACCGCGATTATTCAAAGCTGTGCCCGAACAGCCGGTCAAAGCCTTCGGCGAGCAACGTGACCTGTATCGCGACTTGCGTCGCTCCTACAAATGATTCAGGTGTGGATCGCGACTTGCGTCGCTCCTACAAATGATTGAGCGACAAGGGCACTCTCCACCCCTGTAGGAGCGACGCAAGTCGCGCTCAAAGCCACCGCGCATTCCAGAATGGATATTCGCTGACGCCCCTCGCCAGGCCCGCACGCACCGGATTCAGGACGATATAGCGGGCAGCGACGCGCGCCTCGTCGTAGCTGCGTAGCGCACGATCATGGAAGCCCGGCTGCCAGAGCGACTCGCCGGAGCGATGCAGCGCGTCGGCGCGGGACGAATGCGCCTTGAGCCGCTGGACCAGGCGCGAGATCGAATCGCCTGCGCCGATTTCGGCCAGTGCGTGGAAGTGATCTGGCATCAGCACCCAGCACCAGGATCGCGAGGTGCGCCAGTGCGGTCCCCCATTTAAAAACGGCGCCACGCGCGAGGCGCGCTGCCAGTTTACAAATGCGGGCTCACGATTCCTCACCGCGGCAGTCACCACGTACAGTCCGCCCTCGACCGAACGGCGACCCTTTCGGAGATTTCGCTGGGCGGGCGATTGCGTGGGCACGATTCGATCATCGATTGGGTTGACGATGGATGCCACGGTTGAAACGCGCGGAAGGGGGTAGGAGATTGCCCGTCTCCGAGCCGTGCGAGCTAGCATTGCCGCAGTGCCATCCCGAGGGCCGTGCCGTGGCAGACATCCAGAAAGCGATTGCGACACAGCTCGCGAACATCGAGAAGAAGACGGGCAAGTCGATTGATGCGCTCACGGCGCTGGTTGTGGCCAGCGGGCTGAAGAAGCACGGCGAGATCCGCGACATGTTCAAGCGCGATCTCGGGCTCGGGCATGGCGATGCGAACGCGCTGGCGCACAAGACGCTCGATCCCGGCGCGCGGGATGCAAAGCCCATGGCCAGCGGTGACGATGTGGCCGCAGAGCTCGACCGTCTTTATGCCGGCCCGAAGGCTGCGACGTCCCCCCGCTTTCAGTAGCGGGTCTGTTTGGAGTCCGGGTTCAATGTAGCCGGTTCTCGGCCATTCGTTTTGCATAGGCGGCGGGTGTCAGTCCGCCGAGTGCTTTCTTCGGTCTTTC